>Ga0207657_10005101_pt1 | contig 13759 bp, 10 predicted proteins | sample KBSC33metaG_FD_184316 | JGI IMG/M metagenome (GOLD analysis project Ga0207657, IMG submission 184316) | Corn rhizosphere microbial communities from Kellogg Biological Station, Michigan, USA - KBS C3-3 metaG (SPAdes) (version 2) | ecosystem: Host-associated > Plants > Roots > Rhizosphere > Soil ... | reverse complement strand
GGCGGTCTGGAAGATGGGCCCGGCGCTCGCCGCGGGGAACGTTCAGATCGTCAAGCCGTCCGAGCAGACGCCGCTGACGACGCTCCGCTTCGCCGAGCTCGCCGCGGACATCCTTCCGGCGGGCGTGCTCAACGTGATCACGGGAGACGGTGAGCCGGTGGGCGCGGGCATCGTTCGCCACCAGGACGTGCGGATGGTCTCGCTGACCGGCGACGTCGCGACCGGCAAGGAGATCGCGCGCACCGCGGCCGACACGCTCAAGCGCGTCCACCTCGAGCTCGGCGGCAAGGCGCCGGTCGTGGTCTTCGACGACGTCGAGCTGGCCACGGCGCTGGAGACGATCGCCGCCACCGGCTACTACAACGCCGGCCAGGACTGCACCGCGGCCACGCGCGTGCTCGCGGGCGCGAAGGTCTACGACGACGTCGTCGCCGGCCTGGCCGAGCAGGCCAAGGGCTACGTGCTCGGCGACACGATGAGCGCCGACACGACGCTCGGCCCGCTCAACAGCGCCGAGCAGCGCGAGCGCGTCGAGGGCTTCCTCGAGCGCAAGCCCGGCCACGCCGAGATCGTCACCGGCGGCGGCGAGCCCGAACTGCCGGGCTTCTTCCTCGAGCCGACCGTCGTCGCCAACCTCGAGCAGGGCGACGAGATGATCCAGCGCGAGATCTTCGGGCCGGTCATCACCGTCCAGCGCTTCAGCGACGAGGACGAGGCGGTCGCGTGGGCCAACGGCACGCCGTACGGCCTGGCCTCGTCGGTGTGGACGCGCGACGTCGGGCGCGCGCTGCGGGTCGCCAACCGGCTGCGCTTCGGCTGCGTGTGGATCAACGACCACATCCCGCTCGCGTCGGAGATGCCACACGGCGGCTACAAGCAGTCCGGGTACGGCAAGGACCTCTCGATGTACGCGCTGGAGGACTACACCGAGGTCAAGCACATCATGGCCAGCCTCGGCTGATTTCGTAAAAGCGCGACTTCCGGCTCGCCCGTCAGTTAAAGTCGCCGGAGAGCTTCGTGGAAGCGTCAGCCCTTTCAGCACCGGCTGGGCTCGACCGGGGGACAGTGTCCTCGGCGCGATGGTTGCGTCTTCGGTCCGACGAGCAGCTGGTCAACCTGTTCCGGTCCGGGAGCGACGAGGCCTTCGGGGTCATCCACGACCGCTATCGCCAGCGGCTCTACGCCTACTCCCGCCAGATGCTCGGCGGGTCGGGCTCCGACGCCGAGGACGTCATGCAGGACGTCTTCCTGCGCGCGTACCGCTCGCTGCGGGCCGACGCGCGGCCGGTGTCGCTGCGCGCCTGGCTCTACCGCGTCGCCCACAACCGCTGCGTCGACCACCTGCGCCGGCCGGTGCCCGCGCCCTGCGAGATCTTCGAGGTGTCGCGCACGCCGGTGCACGACCCGCTGGCCGAGGCCGAGCGCCGCGAGGACCTCGCGCGCCTGGTCGCCGACGTCCGGCGGCTGCCCGACCAGCAGCGCTCGGCGCTGCTCATGCGCGAGATGGACGGCATGAGCTACGCCGACCTCGCCACCGCGCTCGACACGAGCGTGCCGGCGATCAAGTCGCTGCTCGTCCGCGCTCGGATCGGCCTCGTCGAGGCGATCGAGGCGCGCGACGCCGACTGCGCCGACATCCGCCACGACCTCGCCGCGTCCTACGACAAGGGCGTCCGTGCGAGCGGCCGCGCGCGCCGGCACCTGCGCGACTGCCCGAACTGCACCAGCTACCGCGCGCAGCTGCGCGAGGTGCGCACCGGCTTCGCCGCCCTGTCGCCGTCGCCGAGCCCGATCGCCGGGCTGGCCAAGCTCCTCGGCATCGGCGGCGCGAGCTCGAGCGCCGCGGCGGGTGGCGCCGCGGCCGGCGGCTCGGCCACCGCAATCGGAGGCGGCGCCGCGGCGGCCGTCAGCGTCACCAAGGTCGCTGTCGTCGTCTGCTGCGCCGTGGCGGTCACCGGCGGCGCCGAGAGCCTGGTCCAGCAGACGATCACCCACCGGTCGGCCGCCGCGCACCATCGCGCCACCGTCGCACCGGCGAGCGCCGTCGCGCCGGTCGCCGCGCGCCGCGCGGTCACCACGGTCATCCCGGCCGCGCTGGCCCGTCACGTCGTGGCCCGGCTGCGGACGGAGGCCACCATGCGCACGGCGGCGACAGCGCCGCCGCCGAAGCTCGCCGACAACGGCTCGGGCGGCGTCGCCGCGCCGGCCGATCCCCCCGCCGCGCCCCCCGCCGACGCGCCCGCCCCGCAGGCGTCCGGGAGCGACTCGACCGACGTCGGCTCCACGCTGCTGCCGGGTGACGGCACGACTCCGGCCCTAGGCGGCGGCTCGGGCTCGGGCAGCACGTCCTCGGGCACGTCGTCGGGCAGCGGCTCGAGCTCGGGCTCGACGCAGTCGGGCAGCGGCTCGACCAGCGGCAGCGGATCCTCGTCGTCGTCGTCGGACTCGTCGAGCGACGCGACCGCTGCCTCGTCCTCGGGCACATCGGGCGGCTCGGACACCTCGGGTTCGACCGCGTCGGGCTCGAGCACGCCGCCGCCGTCGGGCGCCCACTAGGTTCCACCGCATCGAGCGCTACCTCGCCACCCTCGACCACGAGGAGGTCCTGGTCCGTCGTGGCCCGCGGACCGGCCTGTTCACGATCGTCGCCGTCCATTCCACGACGCTCGGCCCCGCGCTCGGCGGATGCCGGATGTGGACCTACGACGACTCGCGCGCGGCGCTGCGCGACGCACTGCGCCTCTCGCGCGCGATGACCTACAAGTCGGCGGTCGCGGGCAATCCGCTCGGCGGCGGCAAGGGCGTGATCGTGCTCCCCGCCGACACCCGGCCGCTCACGCCGCGCACGCGCAACGACCTGCTGCTGGACTTCGCCGAGACCGTCGACGCGCTGCGCGGCCGCTACATCACCGCCGAGGACGTCGGCACGTCGGCCAAGGACATGACCGTCATCGCGTCGGCGACCAAGCACGTCCGCGGCCTCTCGCGCCGCCGCGGCGGCTCGGGCGACCCCAGCCCGTACACGGCGCTCGGCGTGCAGGCCGCGATCGCGGCGGGCTGCGAGCGCACGTTCGGCAGCGCGTCGCTGCGCGGCCGGACCGTGTGCATCACCGGGCTCGGCCACGTCGGCATGCGCCTCGCGCTCGGACTGCTGCGCGCGGGCGCGAAGGTCGTGGCGGGCGACATCGACAAGGGCAAGCGCGCCGAGCTCGAGGCCGCGGGCGGCCGCTGGATCGCCCCGGGGCGCGGGCTCGGGCTGGCCGCCGACGTCTTCGCGCCCTGCGCACTGGGCGGGATCCTCACCCCCGAGAGCGTCGCCGAGCTCCAGGCGCCGGTCGTCGCCGGGGCGGCGAACAACCAGCTCGCCGACGACGCCGTCGCCGAGGACCTGCGCCGCCGCGGCGTCCTCTGGGCGCCGGACTTCGTCGCCAACGCCGGAGGCATCATCAACATCGCCGTCGAGTTCGACCGCGGCGGATACGACCCCGCGCGGGCCCGCAAGCGCGTCCGCGGCATCGGCGACACGATGCGCGAGATCTTCGACCACGCCGACGCTGCAAAGGCCACGCCGCTCGCCGCGGCGATGGCGCTGGCGCAGCGGCGCCTCGACGCGGCGGCCTGACCGCAAGTTCGGCGCGAACGCTGCGTTGGCGCCGGTATGCGCACGGTTCTCCGCGGGCTGGCCGCTGCCAACCTCGCTCTGATCCTCGCCGCCGTCCCCGCGGCCGCGACCCCCATCAAGGACTGCACCCGCGTCGTCGACGGGATCGACCTGCAGACGGTGACGATCCCGCAGCTCGAGGCGGCGATGAACGCCGGCACGCTGACCGCCGTCGACCTCGTCGGCGCATACGAGCGGCGGATCGCCGCCTTCGACGGCAAGCTCGACGCGATCCGCACGCTCGCGCCCGACGCGCTCGAGCAGGCGGCGCAGGCCGACGCCGCCCGGGCCGCCGGCGACACGCGGCCGCTGCTCGGCATCCCGGTCCTGCTCAAGGACAACGTCTCGACCAAGGACATGCCGACGACCGCCGGTGCGATCAGCCTCGAAGGCGCCCAGCCCGTCCGCGACGCCACGATCGTGCGCAAGCTGCGCGACGCCGGCGCGATCATCCTCGGCAAGACCAATCTCTCCGAGTTCGCCAACTGGGTGTCGCTCAACGCCCCGAGCGGCTGGTCGTCGCTCGGCGGCCAGGTCCACAACGCCTACACGAACGGCGACCCGTCCGGCTCGAGCTCGGGCTCCGGCGTGGCGGCATCGATGGCGTTCGCGACCGCAACGATCGGCACCGAGACGTCGGGTTCGATCCTCAGCCCGACCGACGCCAACGGCGACGCGGGCATCAAGACCACGCTCGGCCTGGCCAGCCGCGCGGGGATCCTCCCGCTGTCGCCGAGCTTCGACGTGCCGGGACCGATCACGCGCAACGTCACCGACGCCGCCTACATCCTGCGCGCCATCGCCGGCTCCGACCCCGAGGACTCGGCGACCGCCGGCTCACAGCCCAACGACTACGTGCGGGCGCTGCACGCCGGCGCGCTCGAGGGCACGCACCTCGCCTACTCCCAGGACGCCCACGACAACCTGACCGGCACCCACCTCGCGCTCTACGACGCGGCGGTCGAGCGCCTGCGCAAGCTCGGCGCCACCGTGACGCCGGTCAACTCGCTCGCGATCCAGGACATCGGGATCGCCGAGCTCGGCTTCATCCCCAACGAGTTCAAGGCCAGCCTCAACGCGTACCTCGCGACCTGGGAGCCGAACGCCAGGAGCCACAACCTCGACGACATCGACGCCTACGCGAAGGCGCACCCGGACAAGTACCCCTACGGGACCGACCTGCTCGACGCGTCCGACGCGATGCCCGGCCGCTCCGAGCTCTACCCGGCCGCGCTGAGCGTGCGCGAGGCGGCGATCGCCGACATCGAGGCGGCGCTCACGGAGGGCAACGCCGAGGCGATCGTCACGCCGGGCCCGGTCCACGCGAACATCGGCGCGGCGGCCGGCTACCCGACGATCGAGACCCAGCTCGGCTACGTCGGCAAGCAGCCGGTCGACATCGGCTTCATGGGCCGGCCCTACAGCGAGGCCAAGCTGATCAGCTACGCCTACGACTACGAGCAGGCGGCCAACGTGCGCGTCGTCCCGACCGACCTCAACCCAGGTCTCGGAACGCCGGTCTGCTGACGCCCTCGGGCAGGCGCCCCTCCTCGGCGAGCTTGTCGAGGTGCGCCGCCAGCGTCACGGTCGCCGCGCCGCGCAGCGCGGGCGGCGCGTCGTCCCAGACGCGATCGAGCAGCTCGTCGTGCGCGCGCAGGCCGTCGTCGAGCGCCGCCACGAGCCGGCGCTCGCGGTCGAGGCGGTGCGCGATGTACTGCTCGACCTTCGCCCGCGGGTCATCGACCACCGGCCCGTGGCCCGGGCAGATCGCGTCGAGCGGCAGCTCGCGCAGCCGGTCGAGCGCGGCGAGGTAGCCGCGCAGCGCGCCGGGGTCGGGAGCGACGAACACGCTGCCCTCGCCGAGCACGGCATCGCCGCTGAAGCAGACGCCCTCCCACACGAACGCGAGATGGTCGGGCGCATGGCCGGGCGTCGCGATCGCGAGCAGCGGCCCGACGGCGTCGCCGTCGGCGATCGAGCGGTCGGCGCCCTGCCAGCGCGACGCCGCGACCTCCGCGCCCAGCCGTTCGCGCAGCGCGGGGACCGCCTCGGCGTGATCGGCGTGGTCGTGGGTCAGCGCGATGCCGCCCGCCCCGCCCCGCTCGGCCACCGCGCGCGCGATCGTCTCGAGGTGGTCGTCGAGGAGCGGCCCGGGGTCGATCACCCAGCAGGGATCGCGGCCGACGACCCAGGTGTTCGTGCCGCTCAGCGTGAACGGCCCGGGGTTGTCCGCGCGGATGCGGACGACGTCGTGGCCGGCGACGGGCTCCACCGGCCCAACACTAACCCGGTCGAGCTCGCACACACGTCGAATCGACCGCGCGTGCACCTACGCTGATCGCGTGCCGGATCGTCCTTCATCCGAGGCGATGGAACGGGCGCTGAAGCATCCTCTGCGCGCCCGGATCTACCAGGCACTGCTGGGCGGCGAGGCGAGTGCCGCCGAGATCGCGCGCTCGCTGCGCGTGCCGGTCCCGAACGTGAGCTATCACGTCCGGGCGCTCGCGGATGCCGGGCTCATCGTGGCCGCGCGCACGACGCGCAAGCGCGGAGCCGTCGAGACGCACTTCCGCGCCCGCGCGCGGCGCAGCGGCGGCCGCGAGCACTGGACGCCGGCCCGCCGCCGGGCGCTCCTCGGACCGCTCGTGGAAGAGGTCATCGAGGGCATCGACGTCGAGGACGTGCTCGAGGAGCAGCAGACCGTCCTCTTCTTCGAGGCCGACGAAGTCGACGCGCCCGTGGCGGACATCGCCGCGGAGCGGCTGATCGAGTGGAGCCTACGGCTGCGCGAGCTCGAGGCCGAGGCGTGGTCGCGCAACCGCGAGGCGGTTCGCTGGTACGGCGCGCCCGCGTGGCTGGGCCTCGGCCAACCGCCTCCCGGCGCGTCCAGGCTCGCGCTCGTGCATCCGCGCGGCGACGAGCTCGATCTGCGGCCCCCGGCGGCGCATCCGCACGAGCGCGCCCTGCCGGCCAGGCGCCCGTCACGAAGCGTCGTCGACCTCGCCGACGCATCCGAGCACGATCTGCTCCTGCACCCGCTGCGGATGCGCATCTTCCGCCTCCTGCACTCCCCGGGCAGCGCCACCGAGCTGTCGAAGGCGATGGGCGAGTCGGTCCCGACGATCAGCTACCACATCGGCGTGCTGCGCGAGGCCGGCCTCGTCGAGGTCGTCGACGAGGTCCGCCGGCGCGGGGCCGTCGAGACCTACTACCTCTCCACGTACGCGCTGGAGATCCTCGAACCGGAGTGGAACGCGCTGTCGGCGACCCAGCGCAAGCGGTTCCTGCGTACCGCCCAGCGCGAGTCGGTCCAGTCGATGCGCCACGTCACGGCGACGGGCGGCTTCGACGACCCCCGCCGATCGGTCCTCCTTCGCGCCATCGTCCGCCTCGATCCCCCGGCGGCGAAGGTCGCGGCGGACCACCTCATGCAGCTGCATCTCGACCTGGCCGCCATGGCGCAGGCCTCGGCGAACCCGACCACTCCGATCACGTTCGGCGCCGGCCTGCTCGTGCTCGACCCGCTGCCGGGACAGCGGATGGAGGTGCGCCGGCACGCGGCGTCCGACGAGCACCTCTTCGGCGGCAGCGTCGACGACGCCGACCCCACGTCGGCGTCCAACCCGCCTCCGGTCGCAGCGGCGGCGCGCTAGGCGGCGGCCGCGGGCGTCTCGCGCGGCTCCGCGTACTTGCGGATGCGGCGCTCGAGGTCGAGCTCGCGGTCGAAGTCGGCGTCGTCGCCGTGGTGGAAGTTCACACCCTTGCGCTCGAGGATCTTGATGAAGAGCTCGACGAGGTGGCCGTCGAGCTGCGCACCGCTGACGCGCCGCAGCTCGGCGACGGCCTCGGCGGGCGAGACGGGCTCGCGGTAGGAGTCGCGCGCGGTCATGACGTCGTAGGTGTCGGCGACGGAGATCATGCGGCTCTGGATCGGGATGTCGTCGCCGGCGATCCCGTTCGGGTAGCCGCGCCCGTCGATGCGCTCGTGGTGGGCGAGGATGATGTCGGCCACCGGGCCGTAGCCGTCTACGCCGCGCACGACCTTCGCGCCCTGCGCCGGGTGCTTCTTGACGATCTCGTACTCCTCGTCGGTCAGCTTGTTGCCGCCCATCAGGATCGAGTCGGGGAAGATGAACTTGCCGATGTCATGGAGCAGGCCGGCGGTGTGGACGAGGTCCTGCTCCTCGTCGTCCATGCCGTACTCCTTCGCGATCTCCTTCGCGTAGCGAGCAACGGCCGCACAGTGGCGGGCGGTCATCTTGTCGCGCAGCGACAGCGTCTGGAGCATCGCGGTGAGCACGCCGACCTGCAGCGACGCGAGCTGCGTCGTGCGGGCGCCGAGCTGCGTCGCCCGCTCCTTGGAGAGCAGCAGCTCGCGCAGCAGGTACTGGTAGAGGACGACGACGCCGATCAGCAGGACAAGCGCGACGCCGCCCCCGTGCGCGTGCGCGTAGACGATGAAGGCCGCCAGGACGGCGACCACGAGCTGCGACGGGATCAGCGGGATGTACAGGTCTCGTGTCGCCCGGAAGAGCGGGAACCCCTCCACGAGCTTGTGGGCCAGGGCGACCAGCACGAAGTTCCACAGATTTGCCGCCAGGAAGGCGAGGATCACGATCGGGGCGAAGTTCAGGCTCGTCTGCGCCGAACCGATCGCATAGACGATCACGCCACCGATGACCGGGAACGACAGCGAGCAGGCGAGGTTGGTCAGCACGTACGGCCGCGGCGGGCGGCGGCGGATCGCGTCGGCGACCGACTGCAGGAGTGCGACCGCGACGGCCGGTCCCGGACCGAGCATCACCATCGCCAGGCCGATGGCCAGGAAGGCGCCCGAGATCGTCAGCGTCCGGGCCTCGACCTCGAGGTAGTCGCCGGCCAGTGCGAGGGCGACGAGCAGGATCAGGATCGGGACGTTCCAGGTGTTCTCGCCCGCCGTCAGGACGGTCGCGACCGCGCCTGTCGCGATGACGGCCAGGGGAACGAGCTCGGATGCCCGGAATACGCGCATTCATGCTGCTTATCGACCGATTCGCCCGCCGCTGTAGCCAAAACGCAAAAGGGCGCCCATCGGGCGCCCCATTGCTAAGTCTTCTGTGGTACTGCGAGGTGGTGTTTTACGCCTTCCAGACCATGTCACCCATCCTTTGCGTCCGTTCGTGGGGAACAGCAGGTGGGGAGAATGTCGTCGGTCTGAGCAGGGTTGGCAAACGGTGTGGAGGTATCACGGTGCAATCTCTCCCGAAAGCGCACAAAACCTCCACACGGCAGATCTGAGGCCCTGAAAACGCCGATCATCGCCGCATGAACACGCGCGAGCTCATGCGTCGTCCGGGTTTCCGGCCGCTGGCCGTGACCTACGGCCTCAGCGAGATCGTCGACTGGCTGACGACCATCGCCCTCGCGGTCATGGTCTTCGACGTGACGCGGAGCGCGGTCGCCACGACGATCCTCTTCGTCTCCTCGAAGTTCATCCCGGCGTTCGCGGCGCCCGCGGTGACCGCCCGCCTCGACGGCGTGTCACCGCGCCGGACGCTCCCCGTGCTCTACGTCCTGCAGGGACTCGCGTTCGGCGCGATGGGCGCGATCGGCGGCCACGTCGCCGCGCTCGTGGTGCTCGCGGCGCTGGCCGGCGGGGCCGCCCTCGTCTCCCGCGCGTTGGTCCGGGCAAGCGTGGCGGCCGCCCTGCCCGATCCCGAGGAGCTTCGCCGTGGCAACGGCCTCCTCAATATCGTGTTCTCGACTGCTTTCGCCGTGGGTCCGGCGGCCGCCGGCGCCGCTGTCGCAGGCGCCGGCGGCCGGATCACTCTCTTCACCGGAGCGGCGGTCCTCGCGTGGATGGCGCTCTACGCAGCGCTCGCCGAACTGCCCGAGCTCACCGTGGCCGACGAGGAGGCCGGCGACAGCTGGCTCACCAAGCTGACGCGCGCCCTGGCGCACATCCGGCAGGAGCCGGTGCTCATCCGCCTGTTCGGCGCGCAGACCGTTCTGCTCGTCGCCTTCACGATGCTCCCTCCGATCGAGGTGGTCTACGCCCGCCACGATCTCGGGACCTCCGCGGCCGGGATGGGCCTGCTCATGGCCTGCTGGGGCATCGGAGCGGTGAGCGGCAGCGCGATCTTCGCCCGCGCCGGCAACCGCGGCGTGCTCGCCCTCGCGATGGCCGCGACCGCCGCGATCGGCGTGTCGTACTTCGGCATGGGCATCGCCCCGAGCCTCGCCGTCGCGTGCGCGCTGTCGATCGTCGGCGGCATCGGCAACGGCATGCAGTGGATCGCGTTCGTGACGGCGGTGCAGGAGCGCACCCCGGCGGCGATGCAGGCACGCGCGATGGCGCTCGTGGAGTCCCTCGCCGCGGCGGTCCCCGGCATCGGCTTCACGCTCGGCGGCGCGGTCGCCGCTCTCGCCTCGGCGCGCGTCGCCTACGCGGCGGCCGGGCTCACGATCCTCGCGGTGGTCGGAATCGGCGCCGTGGTTGCGCGAGGCCTGCCCCGGGCCCTCGCGCAGCCCAGCGCCGCCTGACGCACTGTCGAGCGCGCGATGCTGCCAGGATGGGTGCGTGGCGCCCATCGACCGCCTCAGCGCGCTCGACGCGGTGTTTCTCGATCTCGAGACGCCGCGCTCCCCCCTGCACGTCGGCTGGACGCTGCGGCTCGACGGCGTGCCCCCGACGCCGGCGGCGCTGCGCCGGCACCTCGATTCGCGGCTGGATCGCATCCCGCGCTTCCGCCGCCGGCTGGCGCAACTGGCCGGCGGGCTCGCGTGGGTCGACGACCCTGCGTTCGACGTCGCGCGCCACGTCCACCGCGTCACGCTGCCGGCGCCCGGCGACGCCGCGGCGCTGCGCGACTGCGCCGGCGCGCTGCTGAGCCACCCGCTCGACCGCGACCGGCCGCTGTGGCGGATGTACCTCGTCGACGGCCTGCGCGACGGCGGCTTCGCGCTCGTCGGCCAGGCCCACCACGCGCTGGTCGACGGGATCGCGGCGATCGAGGTCGCGCTGCTGCTCTTCGACGACGGCAGCGAGCTCGGGCCGTCGCGGTGGCGGGCCGAGGCGGCACCGAGCACCGCCACCGCGCTGCGCGAGTCGGCGAGCGGCCGGGCGCGCGCAGGGCTGCGCGGGCTCGGCTCGCTGGCGAAGGCCGCCGCCCGGCCCGGCGAGACCGCCGGCGCGCTGCGCGGGATCGCGAACCCGGCGCCACAGACGGGACTCGACCGCTCGTTGACGCCCAAGCGCGTCGTCGGCTTCGGCTCGGCGCCGCTCGAGGACGTCCGCGAGGCCGCGCGCCGGCGCGGCGCGACCGTCAACGACGTCCTGCTCGCGGCGTCGGCGCTCGCGCTGAGCCGCGCGCTCGCCCGCCGCGGCGAGCGCCCGCACGCGCTCAAGGCGCTCGTCCCGGTCAACGTCCGGGCCGAGGGCACGGCGGCGGCGCTCGGCAACGCCGTCTCGTTCGCCGCGATCGAGCTGCCGCTCGGCGAGACCGACCCGACGACGGTCCTGCGCACCGTGCGCGACCGCACCCGCGAGGCCAAGCGCGCGGGGGCCGCGCGGCCGCTCGCTGCGATCGCCCAGGCCGGCGACCTGCTCCCCGCCCCCGGGCGCCGCGCGATCGCCCGCGCGGCCGTCCGCGTCGCCGCGTTCAACGCGGTGGTCTCCAACGTCCCCGGGCCACCGGTCGAGCTGACGTTCATGGGCCGGCGGCTGCGCTCGATCCATCCGGCGGTCCCGATGCTCGACGGCCACGGCCTGACGATCGGCGCGCTGTCCTACGCCGGCCGCCTCGGCGTCGGCGTCTACGCGGACGCCGCGGTCCTGCCCGACGCCGTCGACGTCGCCCGCGACATCGAGTCGGCGTTCGACGCGCTGCGCCTCGCCCCCGAGCGGCCCCCCGCGGCCGGCCCGACGCCGTGGCAGCAGCGAGCCCGCGCACGCCGCGCGGCGCGCACCCGATGAAGAGCTTCGACGTGATCGTCATCGGCGCGGGACCCGCCGGCGAGGTCGTTGCCGGGCGGCTCGGCGCTGCAGGCGTGGAGGTCGCGCTCGCCGAGCGCGAGCTGATCGGCGGCGAGTGCTCGTTCTACGCCTGCATGCCGAGCAAGGGACTGCTGCGGCCAGGCCAGGCGCTCGCCGAGACGCGCCGCATCCCCGGCGCCGCGGAGGCGGCCACCGGCGAGCTCGACGTGCCGGCGGTGTTCGCGCGGCGCGACGAGATCATCCACGAGCTCGACGACTCGGGGATGCTGCCGTGGCTCGAGGAGCGCGGCGTCGCGCTGTTCCGCGGCCACGCCCGCCTGGCCGGCGAGCGCCGGGTCGAGATCGCGGGCGAGTCGCTCGAGGCGCGCCGCGCGGTGATCCTCGCCACCGGCACGCACGCGCTGCTGCCGCCGATCCCCGGCCTCGCCGAGGCGAAGCCGTGGACCAACCGCGAGGCGACCACCGGCAGCACCGTGCCCGGCCGGCTGCTCGTCCTCGGCGGCGGGCCGGTCGGCTGCGAGCTGGCCCAGGCCTACCGCTCGCTGGGCTCCGAGGTCGTGCTGGTCGAGGGCGAGGACCGCCTCCTCTCGCGCGAGGAGCCGTACGCGAGCGCCGAGCTGCGCGAGGCGATGGAGGAGTCGGGGATCGAGGTCCTCACCGGCGTCAAGGTCACGGCCGTCGAGCGCGACGGCACGGTGACCGTGGAGCTGTCCGACGGCGGCACGCGCGAGGGCGACGAGCTGCTCTGCGCGCTCGGGCGCCGCCAGCTGACCGACGATCTCGGCCTCGACACGATCGGCCTCGAGGGCGGCCACGCCGTCGAGGTCGGCGACGACCTGCGCGTCCGGGGCCACGACTGGCTCTACGTCATCGGCGACGCCAACGGCCGCATCCTGCTCACCCACATGGGCAAGTACCAGGCGCGGATCGTCGCCGACCGGATCCTGGGCACCGAGCGCGAGCTGCGGCTCGACGGCGCCCGCTCGCCGCGCGTGACGTTCACCGAGCCACAGGTCGCGGCGGTCGGCCACACGCTCGGCGCCGCGCGCGAGGCGGGCCACGACGCGTTCGCGGTCGAGGCCGGGACCTCGGCGAACGCCGGCGGGAGCTTCTACGGGCGCAACGTCGCCGGCACGGCGCGGCTCGTCGTCGAGCGCGGGACGGGCCGCGTGCTCGGCGCGACGCTGGTCGGGGCGGAGATCGCCGACTTCCTGCAGGCCGCGACGATCGCGGTGTCCGCCGGGCTGACGATGGACGACCTCTGGCACGCGGTGCCGCCGTTCCCGACGCGCAGCGAGGTGTGGCTCAATCTGGTTGAGGCGTGGGAGCGCGAGACGCGCTGAGCGTCCGGCGCCGCGTCGCCCACATCACGAAGCCGAACATCGCGATCCCGAGCAGGATGTCGGCGACGACGTGGGCCTGGCGCCAGGCCGGCATGCTGGTCGCGCCGGGCACGGTGTAGTGCCCGATGCCGACGAGCCCGGAGCCCGAGTAGAGCGCCAGCAGGACCAGCGCCGCCGTCGAGGGACCGCGGCGGAACAGCACGTAGCCGGCGATCCCGGCCGCGGTGAACGCGAACCATGCGGCCCCGACCAGGAACTGGCTGGGATTGGGGATCGAGTGCGACCGCGGATAGTCGGCGTAGTTGACGGTGTTGTCGGTGTAGTGGATCACCGACACGACGAACGCGGCGGCGAAGAGGATGGTGAGCACGCGGGTCGCGCGGACGTGCCAGTCATCGCCTAGATAGATCACTCTAGTAAGAACGGTAGCATGCAGGCCATGGCCCCGTCCCCACCCACCCGCGACCGGCTGATCGACGCCGGCGCCGAGCTCTTCCGCCGCCAGGGCTACACCGGCACCGGGGTCAAGCAGATCCTCGCCGAGGCCCGCGCGCCGTTCGGCTCGATGTACCACCACTTCCCCGGCGGCAAGGCCGAGCTCGGCGCCGAGGCGGTCCGCCGCTCGGGCCGGCTCTACGCGCTGGTCGTGGCCGAGGCGATGGCCGGCGACGCGCCGCTCGCCGACCGCGTCGAGTCCTCGTTCCGCGCAGGCCTCGCGCAGCGGCTCCGAGCTCCCGGAGACCTCGAGTGCAACGGTGGCGATCGGGCAGACGTCGGCTG
>Ga0207657_10005097_pt1 | contig 13764 bp, 16 predicted proteins | sample KBSC33metaG_FD_184316 | JGI IMG/M metagenome (GOLD analysis project Ga0207657, IMG submission 184316) | Corn rhizosphere microbial communities from Kellogg Biological Station, Michigan, USA - KBS C3-3 metaG (SPAdes) (version 2) | ecosystem: Host-associated > Plants > Roots > Rhizosphere > Soil ... | reverse complement strand
GCATCGTTGCCGGCGCGCTCACCACCGACGGCGACGTGGACGTGGCAGCGATGCGCTGCATCCTCGACGCGGCGCGTCCGATGGAGGTGACGTTCCATCGCGCGTTCGACTTCGCGCGCGACCAGGATGCCGCGCTCGACACCCTGCTCGAGCTCGACGTGGACCGGGTGCTCACTTCCGGCGGCGCGGCGACCGCGTTGCAGGGCGCCGAGAACCTCGCGCGGCTGAACCTGCGCGCGGGAAGCGAGCTGACCGTGATGGCTGGCGGATCGATCACCGCCGCGAACGTGAACGAAGTCGTGCGCCGCAGCGGCGTGCGCGAGGTACACCTGCGCGCCTCCGAGCGCGTGCCGAGCGCGATGCGCCACCGGCGACGCGATACGCTCCTCGCGCGAAGGCCACCGCTCGCGGATGATGAGCGGCTGGTGACGAGGCAGGCGCTGGTCCGCGAGGCGAGGATGGCGCTCGAGGAATAACTGCAACTGAAGTAGCACGTACCCGGTACTTCGTACAGGGACCCAGTTGGCTGGCCTCTACAAGGCACGGCTGCCCACGTGGCCAGCCGTGCCTTGGATCAAGTCAGATCACAGGTCCTGATACGAAGTACGAGGTACGGAGTACTTCAGTTGTTGTTTTCGGAATCAGTGCGTGATCGCAAAGAACCAGCTCGCCACCACCGGCCCTCTCGGCCGGAACCGTCCCGTCGGCGCGGGCGCGCCCGGTGCCGGCGCCGGTGCCGGCCCGTACTCCGGCTGGAACAGATACGCCACGTGCGTCACCGGATCCACGGCGATCGTCTTCGCGCCCGGCACCGTCTGCACGGTCGCGACGGTCGTGTACTTGTCCGGCGAATCCTGGTGCACCACCGTCACCGTTCCGTCGCGGCCGGCGGGGATGTAGATCAGCTTCTCCGACGGATCCCAGCCGAGCGCGTCCACTCCGTCGCCGTTGGCGATCGTCGCCACCACCTTGCCGGTGGCAGCGTCAACGACGACCGATGTCTTGCCGCAGCCGCTGAAGATCCGGTTCGATGCTGCATCGTACGCAATGCCGGTGGGCCCGTCGCACTCCGCGATCGGCCACGACGCGACGCGCTTCATCGTCTTCGCGTCGAGCACCTCGATCTGGTTCTTGCCCTCGTCGTTGACGAAGAGGCGGCCGTGGCCGTCGCTCGCGGCACCTTCGGGCGCGTTGTCCTCGAGCTCCGCCGTGCCGGTGATCGTGCCGGTATTCGGATCGAGCGCCACCGCGGTGCCGATGGGCCGGCTGTGATTGGTGAGGATGACGCGGTCGATCGACGCATCGTACATGATGCCGTCGAGCCCACCGGTGGGCACGGCGATCTTCCGGATCGGCGCGAGCGTCTTCAGGTCGAACATCGTGACGGTGGAGTCGCCCCCATTCGTCGTGAAGCCGCGATTGAGCTTCGGCACGATGGTGATGCCGTGCATGCGCGGCGTGTCGGGGATGTCGCCGAGCACCTTGCCGGTCCTTCCATCCACGACCATGACGTGCGTGCCGCGCGAGACGAACACGCGACCCGTGCCCGGTTCGGCGGTGAGGTAGTCGGTGCCGCCGTCGCCGCCGATGTTGTACTTCGCGACGTGGAACGACTGGGCTCGCGCCACAGTCGGGGACCCAGCGATTGCAGCGGCGAGGAGGAGTGGCGCGACGACGAGAGCTCTGGCCATGATGACCACCGGGTGGAGTGAGCGTGCCGGGCCCTGTGGCCCGCAACGGTCACTACAGTGGCACGATCACAGTCGTTTGTCACCCGCCCTCGCCGCCCAGAGGCGGCCGCGGCCGACGTCCAGCGTCAGCAGGTACTGACTCATGAACGGCTGGCCGAGATTTCCGTCCATGATCATGTCGGTCACCAGCACCGGACTGTCGACGCTCACCCCCGGAGCGACGTCGACGCGCAGGCGCTGCTCCTTCACCGCCGGATCGAGCCCGAACGCTTCGGCGTAGTCGCGCGCGATCAGCGACACGCCGCCGGCGCCGGAGTCGAGGATGAGCCAGGTGAGTCCATGCGGTGTCGGCACGGCGACGAAGGCGTTGAGGCATCTTGCCGAACAGTCGCGCACGAGTCGCATCGGGAGCTCCGTCATGTGAGCGACACGCTCGGCGAGGCTCGCCGGTGTCTCGATCGTCAGCGTGCCGGCCACCTGGTCGATCGTGATCGCCTTGCCGTCGAAGGCGTCGAGGGAGAGCAGCCCGTCGGGCGCCTTGTCGCCGGGGAACTGGTCGCCGAAGTTGATCTGCCCGACACTCACTGGCGTGAGTGCCGTCTCGCCTGCCATGAGCTGTACGCCGTCACAGTGCGGCCCGTCGCCGCGCTTGCCGAACATGTTGTAGCCCGTGTTGCGCCCCCAGTACCGGCACTCGATCTTCGACGCGAAGTCATTCGACAGCAGCGTGACACCACCGCCGGTGTCGAAGAGGAAGTCGCCGGGCACGCCGTTGATGGTGACGTGCACCTTCCATAGTGCCTTGCGGAAGCGCTCCAGCTTGATGACCTGTGGCTTCTCGACTGGCGCCTGCACGGAAGGAACGCCGCCGGTGAGCAGCGACAGGGTCAGGAGGACTGCATTCAGTCTGTAGAACATCGATCGCGAGAGTTGAAGTGGTGGGTGTCGCGGCGACCCGAGTCGCCAGCGCCATCTTCGACATGGAAACACTGCCTTTGGTTGCGGGAGAAACTTCCCTTCGGCCTCGCCCGTATCCCCGGAATGCCCACCACGGCCTCCCACCGGCGACGAACGCTTCTCGCTCTCGCCGTCCTGACGCTCGCGTCAGTTGCCTGCGCTCCCGGCAACGAAGTCGCCCGCCAGCTGCGCATCGCCTGCAACGACGGCAACCCGCAGGCGTGCGCCAGCTACGCCTCCCGGCTCCAGAAGGGTGAGTACACCCTGCGCGACCTCCCGCGCGCCGCGGTCCTCTACGACACCGCCTGCACTGGCGGCATCGGCCAGGGCTGCACCAGCCTCGGCGCCATGCTGCAGCGGGGACGCAACGCCGGCGTGAAGACGGACTCCGCGCGCGCCGCGAAGCTGTTCGAGCGCGGATGCGAGCTGCGATCCATGGAAGGGTGCGCCCGACTCGGCGTCCTCTATCAGGCGGGCGCTCAGGTCCCGCGGGATCTCGCGCGGGCGGCATCGCTCTACAGGCAGGCCTGCGATGGCGGCGACATGCTCGGCTGCGCGCGCCTCGGCCTCCTCTACGCCGACAGCAGCGCGATCGGCCAGGACTTCACGAAGGCCGCCACCCTGTTCAAGCAGAGCTGCGACGCGAAGGTCGCCATCGGCTGCGTCGGGCTCGGACGACTGCACGCCGCCGGCACCGGCGTGCCGAAGAACGACTCCATCGCGGTCGCACTGTTCAGGAAGTCGTGCGGGAACCGCGAGAACGCCGGCTGCCTCGACCTCGCGATGACGTACGAGGCGGGACGCGGCGTGCCCCAGAACTACCAGCGTGCCGCCAACCTGTATCGCGAAGCGTGCGAGGATCACGAGGCCGTGGCCTGCGCGCGCATCGCGGCGATGTACGAGAAGGGGGCCGGCGTCTACCGCGACACGACCCGCGCGAAGGAGTTCCGCAGGAAGGCCTGCCGCGCCGGCGACACGTTGTCGTGCGAGCAGCCGAAGCCGGCGGGGGCGCGCACATGAGGCCCGTGTCCGGCACCCCGCTGCTCGAGATCGAGCACGTCACGAAGAAGTACAAGGACGTCGTCGCGCTCGACGACATCAGCTTCACCATCACCGACGGCATCACCGGCATCCTCGGCGAGAACGGCGCGGGGAAGAGCACGATCATCAAGATCCTGCTCGGCCTCCTCCAGCCGACATCGGGCAGCGCGCGCGTGCTCGGTGAGCACGCCTCGAGCAGCGTCGCGACCCGCGCTCGCGTCGGCTACATGCCGGAGCACGACTGCCTGCCGAGCCAGGTGAGCGCCGCCGAGTTCCTGACGCACATGGCGGAGGTGAGCGGACTGCCGCCGGACATGGCGCGCACCCGTGCCGCCGACACCCTGCGGCACGCCGGCCTGTTCGAGGAGCGCTACCGCGCCATCGGCGGCTACTCCACCGGCATGAAGCAGCGCGTCAAGCTCTGCCAGGCGCTGGTGCACGATCCGGCATTCGTCTTCCTCGACGAGCCGACGGCGGGCCTCGACCCCGCCGCGCGCGAGGAGATGCTCGCCCTCATCCGGAAGACGCATCGCGAGTTCGGCATCAGCGTGCTCTTCTCGTCGCACCTCATGGCGGACGTCGAGCGCACCTGCGACCGCATCATCGTGCTCCGCGCCGGCCACCTCGTGCACGCCGGCGAGGTCGCGAACTTCACCCGCGAGACGGAGCTGGTGTTCATCGACGTCGACTCCAACCGCGACGCGCTGGTGACCGCGCTCCGGCGACGCGGCGTCGTCGTCACGCCGGAGAGCGGCGGACTCACCGTCGAGGGCAGCGATGTCTCCGTCTACGAGCAGGTGCGCGACGCCCTCGTCGAGGCACGCGCGCCGCTGCGCCGCATGGCACCGCGCCGCCGCGAGCTCACCGAGCTGTTCGAGCGGGAGGAAGAAGCGTCATGACCGGCACCGTCTTCGACATCGGCTACCAGGGCTACTCCGGCGTGCGCGAGGGGCGCGGCCGCTCGCGCCGCGCCGTCTTCAAGGACGGCCTCCGCGCCGCGTTAGGCTTCGGCCGAGGGGCACGGGCAAAGATCCTTCCCTGGTTCTTCGTGTTCGTGTTGTCGGCCATCGCCACCGTGATGGCGATCGTCGCCGGTGCGGCCGACCGGATCGGCGGCGCCGGCACCGCGGACAAGATGCACCTGCCGTCCTACTCCGACTACAACGGGATCGCGAGCATCATCATGTTCGTGTTCGCCGCCGTCGTCGGGCCGGAGCTGCTCTGCCGCGACAAGCGCGACGGCGTGATCAACCTGTACCTCGTGCGGCCGCTCACCGGCTCCGACTACATCGTGTCGCGCTGGGCCGCGTTCATGACGGTGATGACCGCGGCCGCCTGGTTGCCGCAGGTCATCCTCTTCCTCGGCCTGTGCGGCGGCGACCCGAAGCCCGCGGTCTATCTCGCCGCGCACTGGCTGGACATCCCGCGCTTCCTGCTCGCCGGACTCGCCATGGCCGCCTACACGACGACGCTCGCCCTGCTCACGGCGTCGTTCACGTCGCGTCGGGCGTATGCCTCGGTGTTCCTCGTCGGCCTGTTCATCATCACGACGCCGTTCACCATCGGCCTCGCCGAGGAAGTCGCGGGAACGGCGGGGCAGTGGATCTCGATGTTCAACCTGACGAACATCCCCGTGCACGTGAACGACATCATCTTCGGCGAGATCAGCGAGATCACGAGCGAGGCACCGGCGCGGCTGCTCGCGCCGTGGATCCGCGTCGCGTGGTACTTCGCCTGGACCCTGATTCCCGCCGGCGTGCTCTGGTCGCGCTACCGGAGGCTCTCTCCATGAGCACGGCGATCAGGAATGCCGACCACGCTCGCATGAGCAGCGCACCGGGCACCGCCACCGAACCGGTGATCCGCGTGCAGAACGTCTCGCGGTGGTTCGGGAGCGTCGTCGCGGTGAGCGACGTCTCGTTCGACGTCACGCCCGGCATCACCGGCCTGCTCGGCCCCAATGGCGCCGGCAAGACGACGCTGCTGCGGATGATGACCGGCCTCGCCGGCGTGTCCACGGGGAGCGTGACCGTGTTCGGCGAGCCGGTGCGCGACAACCCGCCCCTCTACCGCCGGATCGGCGTGATGTCCGAGCACGAGACCGTGTACGGCTTCATGAAAGGGCGCGAGTTCGTGACGATGATGGCCCGGCTGCGCGACGTGCCCGACGTTGAGAACGCGGTGGACCGTGCCATCGAGCTCGTGGATCTCGCCGACGCACAATATCGGCCGATGGAGACCTACTCGCGCGGCATGCGCCAGCGGATGCGTCTCGCGGCGACACTCGTGCATGAGCCGGACGTGCTCATCCTCGACGAGCCCCTCAACGGCGCCGACCCGCGCCAGCGCCTGCACTTCAAGCACCTGCTCGAGACACTGAAGGCCCAGGGGAAGACGATCGTCATCTCGTCGCACATCCTCGAGGAGGTGGAGCAGCTCGCCGACACGGTGCTCCTCATCGTGAACGGCAAGCTCGCCGCGTCGGGCGGCTTCCGCGCCATCCGCGCCGCCCTCAACCAGCGGCCGTACCACGTCCGAATCATCAGCGATGCGCCGCGCCAGCTCGCCGCGGCGGTGGTGAAGCTCGCGTCGGTGGACGCCGTGCACGTGGACCCCGACGGCGCGCTCGTCGTCCTCAGCCGCAACGTCGGCGACCTCCAGCTCGAGCTCCCGCGCCTCGCCCAGGCCGAGCGCATCGGGCTGCGGCGGGTGGAACCGCTGGACGACTCGCTGGAGAGCGTGTTCGGGTACCTCGTCGATGCGTGAGCCGCGCACCGGAAATCATCGTCGCCACAACAACAGACATCCGAGATGCGTTCCGTCTATCTCCTGACCCTGCGGCAGCTCACCGGCAAGTGGCGGCTCGCCATCATGACCGTGCTGGCGGCGATGCCGGTGATCATCACGGTGCTGATGCTGCACGACGAGAGCGCCGGCTCGGTGGACCAGTTCGAGCAGGCGATCCTCGGCGCGATGCTCGCCGGATCGATTGCACCCCTCGTCGTGCTCGCGATCGCCGCGGCGGCGTTCGGCAACGAGGTGGAGGACCGCACGCTGGCGAACCTCACCATCTCGCCCGTGCCGAGGTGGAAGATCGCGCTTCCCAAGCTGCTGGCGACGATCACCATCGCCGGTCCGTTCATCGCGCTGTCGGCGCTGCTCACCGCGCACGTCGCCTTCATCGCCGACTGGCCGGCGACGATTGCCGTGACGATCTCGGCGATCGTCGGCGTGGCGATGTACGCATCGCTGTTCGTGTGGCTCGGCCTCGTGAGCACCCAGGCGATCGGCGTGGGCCTTCTATATATCGTGCTCTGGGAGGGCTTCTTCGCCGGATTCGTGAGCGGCGCGCGGATGCTCAGTGTCCGGTATTACGCGATCGCGCTGATGCACGCGATGGATCCGCGGCGATTCGCGACTCTGGATCACGTGAGCGGGGTGACGGCCTCTATCGTGGCGACGGTGGTGATCGGCGGGTTCCTCGCGCTGTCGGTGCGGCGGCTGCGGAGGATGGACGTGCCGTAGGAATCAGCGCAGCGTGCTCAGGGCACGCCGCCGGCCCGGATCGCCGCGAGCAATCGCTCCGGCTCGTCGCTGCCCAGCCGGAAGGAGGTACCGGACCGCAGGTGGACCTCGACGGACTTCGTGCCGGACACGTCGTAGAGCATCCCCTGCGGAGTGAAGCGGATCCCCCATCCTTCCCATGACCGGATGGGTGCGAGGTCGACGCCGACGATATCCGCGAGGGCCCAGCGCTTCCGCCAGAAGCCCGGCCCGAAATGACTCCGCAGCTCGCCGTCGGCGACCTCGATGGTGAGCGTGGAGAACAGGAAACCAAGCAGGACCAGCAGCGCCACGCCGAGCCACAGTACAGGGTGATGGTGGCGAACGGTGATCGAGGCGAGACCGAGCGCGCCGGCGGTGGTCGCGACGAGTGTCACGTAGCCGACCTGGGTGTGGCGATAGGGCGTCGTCATCACTCCCTACACGATGCGCGGTTCAATGGAGTCACTCCCGTGGACGCGGTCATGCCCTACAGACCTCCCGTACGCACCCCCGCAACCACCGATGCGCCGGATCGGCATCCATCCGCGGATGCCAGAGGAGCGACACGGTGATCTCGGGCGTGGCAAAGGGCAGGGGAAAGCTGAACATCCCGGCGCGCAGGCTCTCCGTGTGCCTCTCCGGAACGGTGGCAACGAGGTCCGAGCCGCGCGCCAGCGCGATCGCCGCCGAGAAGCCGCCGACGATGGCGACGATGTCCCTCGTCAGCCCGAGCGGCGCCAGGACCTCATCGATCAATCCAGTCTCCCCACCACGCCGCGAGTAGAGCACGTGCCGGCCGGCTGCGTAGCGGCGCGCAGTGACCTTTGCCTTGGCGAGCGGATGTCCACGCCGGACGACGCCGACGAACCGGTCCCTGAACAACCCCTGCGCGCGAACTTCCGGTCCGAGCTCGATGCCGACGACGCCAGTCTCGAGATCCACGCCGCCATCGCGCAGCAGCGTACTCTCCCGGTCCGCCCTGGAGAGGAAGCGCAGCCGCACGTTCGGTGCTTCCCTGGCGACGCGAGCGACGAGCTTGGGGCCGAAGTTCTCCACGAACCCCTCGCTCGTGCGCAGGGTGAACGTGCGCACGAGCGGTGCGAGGTCGAACGAAGCGGCCGGGCGCAGCACCGCCTGCGCGTCCTGCACGAGGGAACTCACTCGCCCGCGAAGCTCGAGCGCACGCGGCGTCGGCACGAGGCCGCGTCCCGCCCGCACCAGCAGCGGATCGCCCGTCGTCTCGCGCAGCCTCGCCAGCGCGCGGCTCATCGCCGACGGGCTGAGGCGCAGTCGCCGCGCCGCGCGTGCGACGCTTCCCTCGGCGAGCAGTACGTCGAGCGTGACGAGCAGGTTCAGGTCCGGTGTCGACATGCGTGCACCCCATTGTCGAGCGTGATCCGACACATGGCGTCAGGTGCACCAATACAATGCAATACATGCGTGTTCCGCCATGGCTCCGCGAAGCCCATCCTTCGGCAGGCTCCAATGCCGGGGCCGAACTCGAGCGGGGACGCCATGCTGACACGACTCATCGACGACACGGACGAGCTGGAATGCGCGCGCCGGAGCCCGACTCCGAGGATGCGGTGGGCGCTCGCCGGCCTTTCGCTCTCCATGCTCATGCCTTCACTGGACACGAGCATCGCCAACGTCGGCCTGCCGACCCTGGCGGAAGCGTTCCACGCCTCCTTCCAGGCAGTGCAGTGGATCGTCCTCGCCTATCTGATTGCCGTCACCTCCCTGATCGTCGTCGCCGGACGGCTCGGCGACATCCTCGGTCGCCGGCGGTTGCTGCTATTCGGCATCGTCCTGTTCACGGCGGCCTCGCTGCTGTGCGGCGCTGCACCCACGCTCCCGGTGCTCATCGCCGCCCGTGCGGCACAGGGGTTCGGCGCCGCGATCATGATGGCGCTCACGATTGCACTCGTCGGCGAGACGGTCCCGAAGGCGCGGACCGGCAGCGCGATGGGACTGCTCGGCACGATGTCGGCCATCGGTACGACGCTCGGTCCATCGCTCGGCGGCATCCTGATCGCGAGCTTCGGCTGGCGCATGATCTTCCTCGTCAACGTGCCGCTCGGCGTGCTGGCTTTTTTGCTCGGGCTGCGCACGTTGCCGGCCGACCATCGGGCGATGAAAGCGACGTCGCCGCTGCCTCGCCTGGCGATGTTCCGCGACGCGACGCTGAGCACCGGCCTCGCGAGGAGCGCGCTCGTGGCGACGGTGATGATGTCGACGCTCATCGTCGGGCCCTTCTTCCTCGCCCGCGCCCTCGGGCTGGACGTCGCCCGTGTCGGTATGGTCATGTCCGTCGGCCCGCTCGTCGCCGCACTGACCGGCGTGCTGGCCGGACGCATCGTCGACCGCTTCGGCGCCCACCGGATGACGACGGTCGGACTGGCTGGACTGTCAGCTGGCCTCATCGCGCTCGCACTCGCGCCGCAGGCGTTCGGCGTCGTCGGCTATCTCGCGGCGATCGTCGTCGTCACCGCCAACTACGCGCTCTTCCAGACGGCCAACAACACGAGCGTCATGACGGACGTCCGCCCCGACGAGCGCGGTGTCGTCTCCGGCATGCTCGGCCTGTCGCGCAACGTGGGCCTCATCGCCGGCGCGTCCGTCATGGGTGCGCTGTTCGCCTTTGCCTCGGCGACGTCGGACGTCACGACCGCGGCACCGGCGGCGGTCGCCGCCGGGATGCAGGCGACCTTCCTCGTCGCGGCGCTCCTCGTGGCCCTGGCGCTGGCGATCCCGCTGATACGCAACATAACCCTTGCATATTCCGGAGACCCCCGTTACGATATGCAACCATAAGCTTGCATATCAAACGGACCGACCCCCGACGTCACCCTTTCCGGAGAGGCCACCCCATGACCGCGACCGCCCAGACGACGCAGGACACCTCCACCACCGACCGCATCGAGAAGAAGATCACGATCAACGCCCCGCGCTCGCGCGTCTGGCGCGCGATCAGCGACTCGCAGGAGTTCGGCACCTGGTTCCGCATGCGCCTCGACGGCCCGTTCGCCGCCGGAAAGCAGATGACGGGCAACATCACCCATCCCGGCTACGAGCACGTGAAGGTGGACATGGTCGTCGATCGCATCCAGCCGGAGAGCTACTTCTCCTACAAGTGGCACCCGTACGCGATCGACACGAACTCCGACTACTCGAAGGAGCCGATGACCCTCGTCGAGTTCATGCTCGAGGAGGTGAAGTACGGGACCGCCGTCACGATCGTCGAGTCCGGCTTCGACCGCATCCCGCTCGCCCGCCGCGCCGAGGCGTTCCGCATGAACGAGAAGGGCTGGGAAGGCCAGGCGAAGAACCTCGCCAAGCATGTCTCGGCGTAGCGCCGCGGCGCTGAAGGTGAACGAAGCCGTGCCGGTGTTCGCCGCCCTGGCGGACCCGACCCGGCTTCGGCTCATCGGACGCCTGGCGACGGACGGGCCGCTCTCCATCACGCGCCTCAGCGAGGATGCCGACGTGACGCGCCAGGCGATCACGCGGCATCTCGAGACGCTCGGCGACGTCGGCCTCGTGCGCGACACGCGCCACGGGCGCGAGCGCGTGTTCGAGCTCGACCTCAAGCGTCTCGAGAAGGCGCGACAGTATCTCGACGTCATCTCGGCGCAGTGGGACGACGCGGCCGCGCGGCTCAAGGCGTTCGTGGAGGAGCATCCATGAGCGCGTGACGACGGGCTCGGGCGGTCGTAGATTGAGGGATGAAATACCTCCTCCTCGTCTACGTCGACCCCGAGCTCGTCGGCGCGCTTCCCGCACCGGAGTACGACGCGGAGATGCGCACGTGCCTCGACCATGCCGACGACCTGCAGCGCGACGGGCAGCTGATCGAGTCGCAGCAGCTCGAGCCGACGTCGACGGCGAAGTCGGTGCGCATCCGCAACGGCCGGCAGACCGTGCATGACGGGCCGTTCGCCGAGACCAAGGAGCTGCTCGGCGGATTCAACCTCATCGAGGCGGCCGACATCGACGAGGCCGTCCGGATGGCCGCCACCTTCCCGTGGGTGAAGGTAGGCTGCATCGAGGTGCGGCCCGTGCACGACATGGACGCCGAGCGGCGGCGGGTCGGCGCTCGACTGAGCGCCTAACCCTCGCGCTTCATTCGCGCCTGGCGGGCAACCTCACGTTCGCTCGGAGACTCGAGCGACGTGTTGCCGATCCTGACCTCGCCCTCCCGCTCGTAATGGCCGATCATCAGGCCATTCGAGGAGACGCGGGACCTCGTCAGCCTGAACGAATGCGGCGCCGAGCCATCGGCGAACAATTTCTTGCCGCCGCCGAGCACGACCGGGATCGTGAAGATGCTGATGGCGTCGACCAGGTCATTGGCGAGCAGCGCGTGAACGAGCTCGGTGCTGCCCTGGGTGACGAGGTTCGGGCCGTCTTCCTGCTTCAGGCGCTTCACGTCGGCGATGTCGCGCAGGAGCACGGAGCCCGCCCAGCCCGTATCCACCTCGCCCGAACGCGACACCACGTACTTCCTGATGTCCCTGAACATCCTGGCGATGCTGCCATGGGGCGCGTCTTCGTCATAGTAGGGCCAGTACGCGGCGAAGATCTCGTAGGTCTTGCGGCCGAGCAGCAGGTCGAACTTCCCGCTGAAGACGCGGTCGATCTCTTCGCCGAACTCCTGACTGAAGTAGGGCATCGCCCAGCCGCCGAAGCGGAAGCCCGACGTTGGATCCTCGGTCGGCCCGCCGGGCGCCTGCATGACGCCATCCATGGAAACCTGGGCGCCGACGATGAGCTTTCGCATGATCAGTCTCCTGGATAGCGCCTAGCTCTCGATCTTCCAGATCTCGCGCCGGCCCTTCACGACGAGGTCGTGGTAGCCGGAGAAGACCTGTTCCATCTCCTTCTGGTCCTCGGCGCTCATCTGCTGGCCCTGGCCGGACATCATGTCCTCGAACGCCTTGAGGTTCTCCACCTCGAACTCGGCGACGATGGTCCAGTAGTGCTCGGCGACGAAGTCGGTGAGGATGCGCATCTTTCCCTGTCCGGCCTTCTCGTTGAGGCGGGCCATGGTCCGGAACTTCTCCACCATCGGCTTCACCTTGCCCGGGTGGCAGCTGAAGACTTCGCGGATGAGCAGCATGAGTGGCTCCTGAAGAAGGGTGGATCAAGGCGCGGGCGAGCGCGCCGCGTCTACGGCTCTACTGAGACGTCGAACGAGAGGTGCTGGAATCGACATGCGGAATCATGTCAGCTCCTCCGCCAGCGCGACGATGATCCCCGCCGGGCCGCGCAGGTAGGCGAGCCGGTACTCGTCGCCGTACTGCACGACCTCGCCCACGAGCTGTGCGCCGCGCGTGCGGAGGCGTTCCACCGTGCCGTCGACGTCGTCCACCGCGAACATGACCTGCCGGAGTCCGAGGGTGTTCGGTGGTGCGACCGCTGGTTCGACAGCGATCAGCGCCGGGCTGCGGTACTTCGTCAGCTCCACTCGCCCGTGGCCGTCCGGCGTTCGCATCATGGCGATGTCGGCCCTGATGCCCTCGAGCCCGCAGAGGCGATCCACCGTGTCGCCCTCCACCGGCGCCTGGCCCTCCAGCGTCATGCCGAGGGTGGTGAAGAAGTCGATGGCATCGGCGAGGTCGACGACGACGACGCTCACGTGGTCCAGCCTCCGGATCATCATGGCCTACGATAGCTCCGGCATGCGCGGCCGGTAAGCAGCCTTCCACCGGAACCGCTCCACATCCGACGTGGTGGTGAATGACTCCCCCCGACGATGGTATGCGTCGGGGAAAGATCGTGCGGGCATCGGCCGGCATTGTGCGGACAACGACCTCCGGCTGTTCTCCGTGTCTGCCGCGCTGTACCGCATGGCTCGGGAGTCGCACTCGTCGCCTCGGCAACTGCACGCCATCGTGCAGGTAGTGGTATCTGACATCTCGCGGCGATGATAAAAACGACTCCCCCTTGTTCTTCGACGCCCGTGCTCCGTGAGGTCCCGGACCGCCGCCGTCATACGTCGGGCGAGAAGATATTCTCGTCATGCGACGACGTACATGCGACGCCTGCACAGGAATTCCTGCCACGTGCACGCGCTACTCCCGCCGCGCGCAAGTGTGTCTCTGCCTCGCGCCGACGTATATGAGACGCGCGGAAGTCTCGCTCTCTCGCACGCAGAGGGAGATGCGTCGCGTGCAGCTCTCGACCTCACACACGCGGACGGACATCCGTCGCGCGGAAGTCCGGACCTCCCGACTCGTGATCGTACGATGACCGCTGGCTCCAGTCCCTCGACAGCCGAGCAACGTGCGTCGAGATGTCGCGGGTGAAACCGGACCGCCGAGCGACGAACGACGTCGACGGAAAAGGAATAGAAGGCCGCTGCGAAGCGCGACTCAACGGCTCGCCGAATCAACTCGCCAACTGCGAGAATCCCGATCTGGTGTAATCCTCCTTCGCGAAGGTGCGCGCAGTCTCACCGGAGCGTCCGTGGCACGTCACCGCCGGTTGCGAGGCGTCCGGCAATGTGTCCCAGCGCTCCTGCGGAATG
>Ga0207657_10005096_pt1 | contig 13765 bp, 15 predicted proteins | sample KBSC33metaG_FD_184316 | JGI IMG/M metagenome (GOLD analysis project Ga0207657, IMG submission 184316) | Corn rhizosphere microbial communities from Kellogg Biological Station, Michigan, USA - KBS C3-3 metaG (SPAdes) (version 2) | ecosystem: Host-associated > Plants > Roots > Rhizosphere > Soil ... | reverse complement strand
CGGCCTCCGCGGCCGGCCATGCCAGCACGGCCAGGTCACCTGGCCACAGCAGGGGCCGAACGGGCCTGGCGGGCCGTGTCCATGAACCGGCGGGCCCGGGCCGGGTCGACGGGATTCCAGGTGATGCCGTCGACCTTGAGGCTGGTGCCCACGATCACGCCGTCGGCGACGGTCAGGGTCTCGGCCAGCCGGTCGGCGGTCACGCCGGTGTTCGCCAGCACCGGGGTCTGCGGCGCGGCCTGCTTGGCCGCGCGCAGGTCGCTCATGGCGAACGGGACACCGGCCTCGGGACCGCTGATGAGGATCACGTCGAGGCCGAGGAAGCTCGCGCTGCGGGCGCGCTCGGCGACGGTGCGGGTGCCGATCGTGGAGCTGAACTCCGGCGTGATGTTGCCGAACAGGGCCACGTCCGATGCGCCGATCGCGTCGCGGTAGGCCGCCAGGTCACCGAGCGAGGGCGCGATCAGGCCCATGTCGCTCTCGTAGACGCCGGTCAGGACCTCCCGGATGAAGACCGCTCCGGTGGCCCGGGCCACGGCGAGGCTGGCCCGCGGATCCCACAGGACGTTGACCCCGAACGGGACCCGGATCGACGGGTGCAGCTCGCCGATCACGGCCGCCATCGCGGCCGGGATCTCCGGGCCCACCGCCAGCTGGTAGGGAATGTCGGCCTCGTTGCAGAACAGCACCGCGTCGACGCCGGCCTCCTGCAGCACCGCCAGGTCCCGCCCGACGACGTCGAGCAGGCGGTTTCGCCCGGCGTCGCGGTCGTGCCGCGGCCGCCCCGGCAGGCCGGGGAAGTGCACCATCGCGATCACGGGCTTGGCGGTGCCGAACCTCTCCTCGAGCGACATGGCCGACCTTTCTGTGTTCTGCCTGGTCACGACGTGCCGTGGCGGCGGACGAAATCGATGACGGCCGTGTTCCACGGTCCCGGATTCTCCCAGAAGGCGGCGTGGCCGCCGGGTACGACCGCCCAGGTGCCGACGCCAGGGCCGAGCGCGTCGAACAGGCGCCGCGACAGTTCCGGCCGGATGATGATGTCGTCGCTGGCGGCGAGCACGAGCGTCGGCACGCTCACCGCGCCGATCCGGCTGGCGCAGTCGTGGCCGGTCAGCGCGGCCATCTGCGCCGCGAACGCCGCGGCCGGCTGCGTGCTCGTCTCCGCCGCCGCGATCAGCTCGGTCACCCGGTCCGGGTGCTGCTGGTAGAACCCGGGGCTGAAGATCCACGGCGCCTGCTGCCGCATCATGACCGGCATGCCCGCGGCCTCGGCCACCGTGGCCCACGTCTCGAACGCCGCGGCGGTGAACGGATCGGCCACGGCGAAGGTGTTCGCAAGCACGAGTGAGAGCAGGTCGCCGGGGTGCGCCACGGCGTACTCCTGGGCGATGGCGCCGCCCATCGACACGCCGGCCAGGTGGAAGGGCGGCAGCCCGAGCCCGGCGACGAGCGCCTTGAGGTCCGCGGCCATCTCGGCGCTGGTGTAGGGGCCCGGCGGCTGGCTGGACCGGCCGACTCCCCGGTTGTCGTAGCTGACCACGCGCAGGCCCGCGGCCACGAAGTCGTCCACCTGGTTGGCCCAGCCGTCCAGGTCGTCACCCACGCCGTTGATCAGGACCACGTGCTCCGGCCCGTCACCGCTGATCCGGTAGTGGACATCGATCCCGTTGCCCTGTACGAAACCGCTGGTCATCGCGCCCCTCGCTCGGTCAGTGCAGCCTGCCACAGCTCGGCCGAGGCCCGCAGATCCGCCAGCGCCTCGGCGTCGTCCTGCTCGAACGCCGGAATCACCTCGAGCACGAGGAGGACGTCCTGCGCGCCGGCTTCGGCCAGCGCGTCCAGCACGCGGCCGGGATCGATGCGCCCGGCCTGGTTCCGCTCGGCGGTGAACGGCCAGTGGTGGTCGGCGAGGCCGTCGGACTGCTGCAGCTGGACCTCGGCGAGCCGGCCGCCGAAGTGCGTGAGCCACGCGTACGGATCCCGGTCGGGCCCGGTGGTGCCGGGCACGCACTGGTGCCCGACGTCCAGGCACAGCCGGACCGGCGCGTGGGCGGCGTCGCCCTCGGTGAGCAGGGTCTCCAGGCCGGCGATGGTCGACGGCTCGCGGTAACAGGCGAGGTTCTCGACCAGCAGGTAGTCGAGTCCCGCCGAGCGGGCCGCGGCCGCGATCGCGGCGAGCGAGTGCTGCAGCCCCGCCCAGCGCTCGGCCCGGCGCGCCTCGTCGGCCCAGTCGGGCACGCTCATCGTGCCGACGTGACCGCCGGCCCCGCGCGCCCCCACCCGGCCGGCCAGGTCGACGACGCCCAGGTACCACTCCTCGGCGGCGCGCCGCCGCTCCTCGTCGGGGTGCATGAGCAGGTTGAGCGAGTAGGCGGCCAGGCCGGTGAACACGGTTTCCGCCCGTAGCCCGTATTCATCGAGGGCCGAACGGATCTGGCCAGCCGCTGGCCCGCCCGGATCCTCGATCAGGTCGAGGGAGAGCTCCACGACCTCGAGGCCCAGCTCGTCACGCACGATTCGGGCCCAGTCATCGGGCCGCGGCCAGCGCTTGACCGCGAAGCAGGTGTTGATGCCGAGACGCGCTCTCACCTGACCACCTGCGATCCGGTCAGCGCCTGGTAGCGCTCGTACAGATCGTCGTACAGCGCGCGATGAGCGGGATCGGGTTCGGCCCGGCCGAGCGGGCGGTATCCGGCCGAGACCGCCTCGGCGGCGTCACGGTAGATCCCGGCGCCCAGGCCCGCGAGCATCGCGGCGCCCGCCGCGGTGGAGTCACCCGCGACCCGCACGACCGGGATCCCGGTGACGTCCGCCTTGATCTGGTTCCAGACCGCCATGCCCGCGCCCCCGCCGGACACCCGGAGCTCGGTGGCCGGCGCGGACGTCCGGCCCAGGGTACGGAGGCGGGCGCGGACGCCGCAGGCGATCCCCTCCAGCGCGGCGCGGGCCACGGCGCCGCGATCGTGCCGCAGGGACAGCCCGGTGACCGCCCCGCGCAGCGCCGGGTCGTCCCGCTCGCCGTCGCCGAGCACGGGCGCGAAGACCAGGCCGCCCGCCCCCGGCGGGGATCCGGCCACGGCCTGCTCCAGGCGGGTGTACCCGGCCCGGCGGACCCGGCCGTAGAACAGCCCCACGAGCCAGTCGACCGCCTCGCCCGTGGTGTTGATTCCCACCTCGGTCACGTAACCGCGGGGACCGGTGATGCTCGGGTAGTGGGTGACGTCCCGGTCCGGCAGCGGCTCGGCCACCACCGAGTTGAAGCAGCTCGAGCTGCCGGCCATCTCGCTGACCGGGCCGGCCCCGGTCACGCCGGCGCCGAGCGCGCAGGCGATGCTGTCGCCCGCGCCCGCCACGACCGGGACGCCGGCCGGAAGCCCGAGGCGGCGCGCGAGCTTCGGCCGGATCTCCCCCGCGATGCTCCAGGAGGGAACGACGGCGGGCAGCATGGCCTCGTCCAGGCCCAGGGCGGCGAGCAGCTCTGGCGCCCAGCGACGGGCGCGCAGATCCAGCAGGGCCGTCGCGGCCGCCATCGACCAGTCGGTCGTCGCGTGGCCGGTCAGCCCGAGCGCGACGTAGTCGGTCGGCTGGACGAAACGCCGGGTCGCGGCGAACACGTCCGGCTGGTGCGCGCGGAGCCATGCAACCTTCGCGGCGACGTGGAAGGCGGCCGGCACGTGGCCGGTCAGCTCGTGCAGCTCCCGGTCGCCGAACTTCTCCCGCATCCAGTCCGCTTCGGCCGTGGCCCGGTTGTCGCGGTAGATGATGCCGGGACCGAGCGGCAGGTCGCGCCGGTCCAGCGGGACCACGCTCGGGCACTGCCCGGTGACGGCGACGGCGCGGACCCCGATGCGCGGCCCGAGCGACCGCACTAGGGCGCCGAGGGCCGACAAGGCGGCGGACTGCCAGCGCCGGGCGTCCTGCTCGGCCCAGCCCTCGGCCGGCAGGTACGTCGGATAGGACCGCCGGACCTCGTCCAGCGGCGCGCCCGACACGTCGAACCCGGACGCGCGGGCGCCCGACGTGCCCACGTCGACGGCGATCAGCACGTCCGCGCCCCGCGTATGCGCGCCCTGCATCTCCGCGCCTAACCGCGGACCAGCTGGGCGTCGGCACGGTCCTTGTGCAGGCTGACCAGGGCCCCGTTGAGCGCGCCGGTCGAGTAGTCGCTGCCCGGGTTGAGGATCACGCCCCGGCGCTTGCCCAGGCGGCGGATGCCGGAGGACTCGTGGATGTGGCCGTGCAGCCCGACCAGCGGCTGGCGTTCGGCCTCGATGTCGCGCACCGCGGTGCTGCCGACCGCCTGGTACTGGACCTGGCCCAGCACCGCCTGGACCCTGAGGTCGTCGTCGAGGGCGGGCGCGTCGTCCAGCTGGGTCGCATACGGCGGCGGGTGCAGGTTGAACACGGCGCGTTCGGGGCGTTCGAGCTGGTCCGCCAGGCCGGCGTAGGCGGCGGCCAGCTGCTGCTCGTCCTGCTCGCGGTAGGTGTGCCAGGGTGTGGTGTTGGCGTAGCCCCAGCTGATCATCTCGTGCTCGTCGTCCAGCTGCACCACCTTGCCCTCGGCGTGGACGCCCCACGGCGCCTGGTCCAGCATCTCGGCGAGCTCCGGCGGGTCGTCGTTGCCGAGCATGAGGTAGAGCGGCACCCCCTGCGGCCGCAGCCTCGTGTCGGCGATGTCCAGCCATTCCGCGAGCCGGTCGCGCATGAGCCGGTAGAACAGGTCGTCGAGGGTTCCGTCGGCCTCCATGGCCTCCAGCTCGCCGGGCTCCGCGCGGTACGGGTAGTAGCCGTGGTCGGCGATGAGCCGTTCCAGCTCGGCGAGCTCGGAGCCCTCGGTCAGCTCGTAGCGCTTGCCGACGAAGGTGCAGTTCCACCGCCCGTTCGGCCCCTTGACGATCGACTGGATCGCCTTGCCCGCCACGTCCCCGCCGAGCACGAGCACGGTGGGCTTGTAGACGCCGGTGGCGTTGACGAACTTCCGGAAGCAGAGGCTGGATCCGTGCAGGTCGCTGACGAAGTACAGCAGGGTGCCCTTGGCCATTACGTGTTCACCGCGCTCTTCGCCTTGTCGGGTTCCACCAGGATCACCTCGACGCCCTCGCCGGCGATGCGCTCCACCTCGACCGGATCGGCGCCGGTATCGGTGACGATCACCGAGACGCGGTTGATCGGCACCACCGTGCTCAGCGCGACATCCCCGAACTTGGAGCCGTCGGCCAGGACGATGATCCGCTCGGTCTTCTCCAGCGCCGCGCGGATGACGCCGGCCTCCTGGTCATCGAGATCAGTGATGCCGCGGCGCACCGACACCCCGGCCGCGCCGATGACGGCGACGTCGGTGTTGTAGCGCTGGACGCATTCCACCGCGGCCGGGCCGACGCAGCTGAGCTCGTCCTGCCGGACCATGCCGCCGGCCATGATCACCCGGACCTGCCGGGTGCCGAGCAGGCTCGCGATGACGAGGGACTGGGTGATGACGAGCAGGCCGTCCCTGGGCGCGGTCAGCCGGGCGAACTGCTCCACGGTGGAGCCAACACCAATGAACATCACCCGCGCATCGGCGGTCAGCTCGGCGGCCCGCAGCGCGATCTGCCGCTTCTCCTGGGCGTGGTGCAGCGTGCGCGCGTTCTGCGTCGCCTCGAAGCCCCCGGCGGAACGGACCACCCGCGTGGTGGCGCCCCCGTAGGTCCGGCGCACGAACCCGTCCCGGTCCAGGCGGCGCAGGTCCCGGCGGATGGTCATCTCGGAGACGCCGAACTCACGCGCCAGGCTGCTCACCTCGACCGCCTGGTCCGCCGCGATCCGCTCCAGCACCTTGAAGCGCCGCTCGACCGCCAGCACCAGCTCTCCCCTCACGAGTGGTGTTCGTTCCTGATATTCGTGCTGATCGTTGATGTCATAACGATTGACAGTTGTTGCTGATTATGTTCGACTTTAGCCAGCCTCACTAGCAGGGTCAACGGGGGCAACCGGCGGGGGCCTGGGCAGTCAGGAGGAGCTCATGGCCACAACGGGCCGATCAGAGAGCCGGCTGTTCGTCCGCAACAGCACCGGGCTCGTGCGTTCCGCGTCGGCCGTCGACGCGACGATCTTCAACGCGGTCATCTCCGCACCGGTCGGCTCGACCCTGGCCTGGTCGATCTTCTTCACCCTGGTCGCCTTCCCGGGCGCCGACCCGGTCGGGGTGCTGATCATCGCGGCGATCATCAACATCCCGGTGCTGATCATGTTCGCGCTGCTGGGCGCCAGCATGCCGCGGGTGGGCGGCGACTACGTGTGGGTGAGCCGGATCCTGAACCCGCCGCTCGCGCTCATCTCGAACCTGTGCATGATCATGGGCGGCCTGCTCGGCGCCGCCTACTTCGCCAAGTTCTTCTCGGTCTTCGCCCTCGGCCCGGCGCTGGTCGCGGGCGGGAGCCTGGCCCACAACAACACGCTGGTCAGCTGGGGCAACTCGTTCCAGACCGACAAGGCCTGGATCCTGGCCGGGGCCCTGGTCATGGTCGCGCTGCAGACCTACATCCTGATCCGCGGCACCAAGTCGACGTTCCGCTGGCAGAACGGGGCGTTCCTGATCGCGATGGCCGGGATGGTGGTCACGTTCATCGTCCTCGCCTTCGCCAGCAAGGGCGGGTTCGTCTCCAACTTCAACACCCTGAACAAGAGCTTCGGCGGCGGGACCGCGCAGAACGTGATCACGGCCGGGGGCGGCACCCACGCCGCGCCCGACCTCGGCAACATGAGCGCGACGCTGCCCACCCTGTTCTCCATCCAGGGCTTCATGATGTGGAACTTCTGGTCGGTCTACATGTCGGGCGAGCTGAAGAGCGCGTCCAACCGGCGGCGTCAGCTGTGGATCATGTTCGGCGCGCTGGCCTTCGACACGGTGCTGCTGGTCATCGGCGCGCTGCTGATCTTCCACGTGGCCGGGTACGACTTCATGTACGCGGCGAACGTGTCGCCGAACAAGGCGTACGCGATCCCGTCCGGGCCGTTCTACCAGTTCCTGGCCGCGGTGTCGGTCAACATCCCGTTCCTCACCGTGATCATCCTGGGCTGCTTCCTGTTCTGGTCGCTGCCGTCCATGATCGCCAACACGTTCATGCCGATCCGGTCGTTCTTCGCCTGGTCGTTCGACCGGCTCATGCCGGAGAAGCTCGCGGACGTGAACGACCGCACGCACTCGCCCGTCGTCGCGATCGTGACTGTGAACGTGATCATCGCCGCGCTGGTGATCTGGAGCGTCACCTCCAACGTGTTCCAGCTCGTGCTCGGGCTGATCGTGCTGGCCGGGTGCCTCGGCGTGGTGATCATCGCCATCGCCGCGATCGCGCTGCCGCTGCGCCGGCCGGAGCTCTACCGGGCCTCGCCGGCGAACGTCAAGTTCCTCGGGATCCCGGTGCTGTTCATCGTCGCGCCGCTGTCCATCGCCATCTTCGTCGCGCTGGCCGTGGTCTCGACCCAGTACCCGGCGCTGGTCATGCAGGGGAACAGCGCCAACTTCTGGTGGATCCCGGCCTGGTTCGCCGGCCTGATCGTGGCCGGCTCGCTGCTGTACTACATCCCGCGGTACATCCGGGCCCGCCGCGGCATCAACGTCAGCTTCGTCTACAAGGAGCTGCCGCCCGAGTAAGGCCGACTTGGTGGCAGGATCACCGCATGGGCTACCTGCCGGAGATGTGGCATGACTTCGGGGTCGCAGTAGCCGGCCTGGCCGGAGCGCTGACCGGCCTGCTGTTCGTCGCCGTGTCCATCAACAGCGATGTGCTGGCCGGATCGCGCAGCCTGGCCTCCCGCGCCGCGCAGACGCTGGTGCTGTTCATCACGCCGGCGATCAGCGCGGTCGTGATCGTGGCGCCGCAGCCCGGTCCGGCCCTGGGCGCCGAGCTGCTGGCGATAGCGGCGGCCTCGGGGGCGGTGCTGCTGGTCCTGGACCGGCGGGCCGGGCACAACGCGGCGAGCGGCGTGGCCCGGTACATCGAGCGGGCGTCGCCGAACTCGGTGACCGCCGTGCTGGTGGGCGTGGCCGGCCTCAGCTTCCTGCTGAAGGCCGGCGGCGGCCTGTACTGGATGATCCCGGCGGTGCTGGCCGGCCTGGTCGGCGGCGTGATCAACGCGTGGCTGTTCCTGGTCCGGCTGCCCGCCCGTTCCGCCCGTTCCGAGCGGGACGGCGCCGACAGCAATCCTTAGGCCGGTCTTCACAGCGCTTCCATGGGTTCTGCGCCGGGCCTGCACCGCCCGGAGGTCTGTTGGGACCATGACAACCTCCACACCCACGGACACCGTCGTACTGGTACACGGACTCTGGATGACCCCGCGTAGCTGGGAGCACTGGGTTCCGTACTACGAAGCCAAGGGCTACCGCGTCATCACGCCCGCGTATCCAGGGTTCGACATCGAGGTCGAAGCGCTGCGCCAGAACCCTGACATCATCGCCAACCTGACCGTCCCCGAGACAGTGGATCACCTGGCCGGCGTCATCGAATCGCTCGACTCGCCGCCGCTCATCATCGGTCACTCGTTCGGCGGCACCGTCACCCAGCTGCTCCTGGCCCGCGGCCTGGGTTCCGCCGGGGTCGTCATCGACTCGGCCCCGACCGAAGGAGTCCACGTCACTCCGCTGTCACAGATCCGGTCCTTTTTCCCGGCCCTGAAGAACCCGGCCAACATCCACAAGGCGGTCGCCTTCACCGCGGAGGAGTTCCACTACGCCTTCGCCAACACGTTGAGCGCCGAGGACTCCAACGCGGCGTGGCAGCGATACGCCATCGCCGCGCCAGGCAACTGGGTCTGGGTCTACGGCCTGATCGCGAACCTCAAGCCGGGCCACCAGGAAACCTGGGTCGACTACGACCAGGACCGTGCGCCGCTGCTGTTCATCGGCGGCGAGAAGGACCACATCATGCCGCCATCGGTCAACAAGTCCAATGCCAGGCACTACGAGAACTCGCCCGCGCTCACCGAGTACGTCGAGTTCGAGGGCCGAGACCACTGGACCTGCGCCGCCCCCGGCTGGGAGGCCGTGGCGGACCACGCGCTCGACTGGGCCGCGAAGCACGCAGGCGCGAGGACTCGCACCTGACGGCGAGGGGCTCCTGGGTGCGGTGACGGCCACCTTTCCCGCGGCTGGCTTGCGGCGGGCCGCTAGGGTGGATCCGGCGGACGGGAGGCAGCGATGGCGCGCAGCATCGACCGGGACGAGGTCCAGCGGCTCATGGGGCAGGGCGCCCAGATCGTCGACGTGCTGCCGGCCCCAGAGTACGCCGAGGACCACCTGCCCGGCGCGGTCAACCTTCCGCTGCGCAAGATCGAGGCCGAGGCGCTGCGCGTGCTCGACCCCAGCCGCCCGGTCGTGGTCTACTGCGCCGACCCTGGTTGAGACCTCAGCCCGCGAGCCGCGTGCCGGCTCGAGACTCTCGGGTTCACCGAGGTGTACGACTACTGGACCGGGATCCTGGACTGGAAGACAGCAGGCCTGCCGGTCGAGGGCACCAGCGCACAGGTCCCGCGGCTGGTTGACGTGGTCCGGCGGGACGTGCCGACGTGTTCCCTGGGCGAGCGGCTCGGTGACGTCAGGGACCGGGCCGCGGCCGCCGGATGGGACGCCTGCGTGGTCGTCAGCGACGGGCACGTCGTGCTCGGGCTGCTCCGGGCCGCCGAACTGCGGGGTGATCAGGATCAGCTCGTCGACCAGGCCATGCGGCCAGGACCCAGCACCTACCGGCCGTTCGTCCCCGTGGCCGAGCTGCGCGGCATCATGAGCGACCGCAACCTGGAGAGCTCGCCGGTCACCACCTCGGACGGCCGGCTCGTCGGACTGGTCCGCAGGCAAGACGTCGGCCTCGGTACCATCGACCCGTGAGCGAAGCGGAAGAGTGGAAGCCGGGGCAGGACACCCAGGCGGTGGCGACGGCGCGGCTGCAGGGGCAGGACCCGGACAAGATCCACTGCCCGGTCTGGGGCGTCATCGGCAACCTCGGCGACAGCATCTGCTACGCCGGGGTCCCGGCGAAGGTCGAGGCGATCCAGGCCGAACTGCGCCGCCGGGTCACCGACAAGGACCTGCCGGTGCGGGTCATCGCGCCGAACTACGCGAGCGGGATCTCCGACGGGCAGCGCAACGGCACCCCCGAGATGCGGTACTCGCTGATCGGCCGGGAGACCACCAACGACGGCGTCTGCCTGCACCTGGAGGGCAGCGACATCCGCGGGGTGATCGCCGTGGTCGCCTGCGACAAGCCGCCGGTCGGGACGCTCGCCGCGATCCTGGAGCACAACGTCCCCGCGGTAGTCATGTCCGACGGGTCGATCCGCCCCGGCATCGACTCCCTGACCGGGGAGCCGATCGACATCATCTCCTGCTTCCAGGCGGCCGCGGAGTCGCCGGCCGAGCGGCGCCGCCTGGCGCTGGAGGGCTCGCCCGGCCACGGCAGCTGCGGCGGCATGTTCACCTACAACACGATGCAGTCGTTCATCGCGACCTGCGGCATGGAGCCGCTGCACATGGTGAGCCCGGCGTCGGAGGACGACCGCCGCCTCACGGAATTCCCCGCCCAGCTGCTCGACGCGCTGCAGGTGCTGGCCGAACGCGGCATCCGGCCCCGGGACATCGTGACGCCGGCGTCGCTGCGCAACGCGACGCTGGTGACGATCGCCATGGGCGGCTCGACCAACGTCGTGCTGCACGGGCCCGAACTGGCCCGCGCCGCCGGTCTCGACTTCTGGCGCGACGTGATCACGCAGGAGGAATTCAACCGGGTCTCGCGCTCGCTTCCGGTGCTGATCAATGCCCGCCCGTTCGGCCGTTATTCGATGGTTGACATCGACGCCCACGGCGGCCTGCCGGTGATCGTCCGCGAGCTGCTCGACGCCGGGCTCCTCGACGGCGACTGCCTCACCTGCACCGGGGAGACGCTGGCCGGGCAGGTCGCCCGGCTGGCCCCGCCCGCGCCGGACGGCGACGTGATCCACCCGCTGACCGCGCCGTTCAAGCCGACCGGCGGGCTGCGGCTGCTCCGCGGCAACCTCGCCCCCGACGGCGGCGCGGTGATCAAGCTGGCCGGCGTCGAGGGCGGCATGACCGGCGGCCGGTTCACCGGGCGGGCCCGCGTCTTCGACAGCGAGGCGGCGCTGATCCAGGCGCTGGCGTCCGACCCGGACCGGTTCGCGGACCGCGACATGGTGGTGATCCGCTACGAGGGCCCGCGCGGCGCGCCCGGGATGCCGGAGCTGCTCGACCCGACCTCGCGGATCACCGCGCTGTGCCGCCGCCGCGGCATCACCATCGCGCTGATGACCGACGCCCGCTTCTCCGGCGGGTCGGTGGGGCTGGTCATCGGGCATGTCTCGCCCGAGGCGGCGCTGGGCGGGCCGATCGCGCTGATCGAGGACGGCGACACGATCGTCGTGGACGTCAACGACGACACGCTCGACTGCGCCGAACTGGACGACGCGGCGACGCTCGCGGACCGGCGGGCGCGGTGGCAGGGCGAGGCCGAGCGCAACGGCGGCACCCACCCGCTGGTCCGGGACGCTGACACCCGGCTGCTGCGGCGGATGCGCACCCGCGCGCTGCCCCCGCTGCGGGGCGCCGGCCTGTCGGAGGCTTAGACCAGCCGCCCGGGGAACCGGCGTGGCCGGGCAGCCGGCGGCCGGGGCAGAACGAGGCTGGCCGCCGACGTGGTTACGCCCGTTCGCAGGTCCGGTTCCGGCTGGCTTCCGGGAGCCGACAGGTTTAGCCGCCGGCCTGGCAGGTAAAGGGCAATGTTTCAGCCAACTCCGGGATCCTTTCCGGACGAGAAATGAGGGGTAACCCAATGCTGGTACTGACCGAAGCAGCCGCCGAGGTCGTCAAGGCCATCGCATCAACCCCGCAGGCGCCCGAAGGGTCCGGCCTGCGGATCACGTCCCCCCCGGGAGCGGCAGACCCGGGTACGCTGCAGGTCACGGCCGCGCCGGGGCCTGACGAGAACGATCAGGTCATCGAAACCGCCGGCGCGCACGTCTACCTCGAGCCGCAGGCCGCCGTCTACCTCGAGGACAAGGTGCTCGACGCCGAGGTCGACAGCGAGGGCAAGGCCCACTTCTCCCTCGGCATGCAGGGTACCGGCCAGGCCTGATACCACCTTGCGCCGTGGTGGTCGCGGCCATCCCAGGGCCATTCATCAGCGGCCCGGATCGGCCGCGACCACCGCGTTGAGTCGGTCAGCGCACGGGCAATCTGCTGGCACGAAGCTTGCCCGTTCTGCGGCGTCCATGGCAGAGTCCGACATCGTCAAACAAGATGCCCCAGGGCCTGCCAGGAGGACACGCCATGAAACGACGCTCGACCGACACCAGCGAGGCCCCGGCCCGCGAACGCCGCCGGCTCGGCCGGTCCCTGCCGGTGCTGGCCGGCGCCGCGATAGCCGCCGTCGGCCTGACCGTCGGGTCGCTCACGGCGGCCAGCGCGGCGGCCGGTCACGGCGGGCCGCCGTCCATCGAGCAGCAGGCGGCCAAGGTCAAGGCCCAGGACGCCTTCACGCCGAAAAACGGCAACGCCGAGATGAACGTCACGGTGCTCGAGGACCAGATCAAGCACTACTACGGCTCGGCCAGCGCCACGTTCCCGGTGGTGGGCACGGTCACCGTCCCCTCGCCTGACAGCAACTACGCCAAGCAGATGCAGCGGATCGTGGCCAACGCCGAGGCGTACCTCGCCGGGGCCATCCACCACCAGCACGGCAAGGGCAAGCCCGCCGTCGTGTTCGACATCGACGACACCCTGCTCAACACCTACGACTACGAGATCGCCAACCAGTTCGGCTTCACCCCGGCCAGCAACGCGGTCTTCGTCAACGCCGCGGCGTTCCCGGCGGTGTTCTACATGCCGGGCCTGGTCAGCTTCGCGGCCAGCCACGGCTACGCGGTCTTCTTCATCACCGGCCGGCCGCAGACCCAGACCGACGCCACGGTCACGAACCTGACCAACGCGGGCTACCCGACCCCGCAGTCCGGGCACCTGTTCCTCAAGCCGTCCACGCCGCCGTCCTACCTGCACTGCGTCAACGCGCCGACCTGCACGACGATCGAGTACAAGTCCGGCACCCGCGCGCACATCGCCAGCGAGGGCTACTCGATCATGGCGGACTTCGGCGATCAGTACAGCGACCTGCTCGGCGGTAACGCCGGGCACCAGGTCAAGATCCCCAACCCCATGTACTACATCCCCTGACCGGCACCGCGGCCCGGTACCTGCCCGCCAAGACCGGCGAGCAGGTACCGGGTATCGGGTCAGCCGCGCTCCTTCCTCGCCTACCAGCGCTCGTTCAGCCAGTCGGCGAGGATCGGCGTCCCGATCAGGAGCAAGAGGATCACGTAGGAGAAGCTGGCCAGCATGACCAGCGCGAGTCCCCCCTGAGGATCGCCCTCGCCGTCCTTGGGCAAGAGGAACACCACCGGCCACACGGCGGCATAAACCACGGTGGCTACCGTGAGCACGATGCCGGGCCGCGGAATTCGCGGCTCGCCCTGCGCCGCGGCGGGCTTGGGCGGCTCCGCTGCGATCGGCATGACGGGGAGGTCGGCGGTGGCGGCGGCCAGCTCCGCATCGGTTCCCGCCGCGAAGGCCTGGCCCACCCGCAGGTCGAATTCGTCTTTGGCCAGCATGCCCTGCACGAACGCGGCCTTGAGGGTGCCGATCACCCGCTCGCGGTCGGCATGGGACGCGCGGACGTCGCCGTGGCTTCGGCCTTCTGAGGCTGATACCTGATCTCCAGGCCCT
>Ga0207657_10005095_pt1 | contig 13770 bp, 12 predicted proteins | sample KBSC33metaG_FD_184316 | JGI IMG/M metagenome (GOLD analysis project Ga0207657, IMG submission 184316) | Corn rhizosphere microbial communities from Kellogg Biological Station, Michigan, USA - KBS C3-3 metaG (SPAdes) (version 2) | ecosystem: Host-associated > Plants > Roots > Rhizosphere > Soil ... | reverse complement strand
GTCTTCGGTCGTCAGGCGTGGTCATCAGGCTTCAGCCGTCGGTTTTCTGGCATCAGTCGTTCGTCATCAGGCTTCGGTGGTGGGTCATCAGGCGTGAGTCGGCGGTCGTCAGTCGTCAGGTTCCACGTCAGGCTCAGTCGTGGGGCCGTCGCTTGGTCTTTTAGCCATCCACCTTGCGTGCTTCATCGAGCTGGCTTACTACTGCTGAGCATCCGTCATCGGGTACACGGTGAATTGCCTGGGCTAGGATGTTAATCAAGCATGGTCTTTGTCACGTGTCGTGACGGCTCGCAATCCCATCCCAATAAGCGCCAGACAGAGCCCCTTCTCGACTCCCGCGCTATACCCGCCGCGTGGGTGCAGCGGAGAAACCGGCGCGAGCAGCACTCCAGTAAGGATCGACAACGGCTCCAGCAATATCAATGTCAAAGCCACGTAACGCGGCAGCACTTTCGCTTGCCATGTTCCCAGCCCAAATCCGATCAGACCCACTGTCCACAGCACCGCGCCCCAGGGAAAGCCCAAAGTGGCCAAGGTTCGCTGCTCCAGCGATACGCCCAAATTCCCTAGCAACGCGAGCACTGAGGCGACCATCACGAAATAGAACCCGGCCCGCTCCATGTTCTGACCCACTCCCCTCTGGACCATATGGACGAAATAAAAAGTCAGCATAGTCAAGAGGAACGGAACCAACCAAAGCCAGTCGCGATAGTTCTCCTGTTCAGGCCGGATAATTGATTCGAGCCCGAGCGCAATCCAGCATCCTGCCGCCGCATAGGCGGCGAAAATGCCTGTCCTTGCCGATCGAACTGGAATCTTCGCAGTTGCTGGTGTTTTCTGTGCTTGAGGAGAAGCAACGGCTTTCATCTTCACGCGCCTATCTTACTCTGTGCCTGTCTTCTGGCGTACCTACAAGGTTGGCAATAAGGAGCCAGAAAATCGGACCATTAAGGCTCACCGCTACTGACACTCAAGCGTCAGTAGCTGACGAAAGGAAGGTCGGCTTCTTTTTTGCCACTGTCGGCAATTAAGGGAGAAGCATGTGACTAGATCGTGTGGGGACGGGTCGGGGACCTGTCCCCACAGATTCATTACCGAGCAGCATCGGTTCGGTAGCTTCTGCTGAGTGTTTTAGAAGAAGTCCGACATGGGCTTGGCATTCGCGGCCGCACCCGGACACGCTGCAAATCCCAGGGCATCACAAACGGTGCGGAGCAGGTTTTCATGGTGATACACCACCTGTGATTTGAAGCCACGCTTCACCTTGGGTCCAATCACGAGAGTGGCGACACGGCCACCACAACCGTTAGAAGTCCACCCATTGCAGCGATTGTCTGTGTTGAGGTTGCCCTCATCCCACGCGATGAACAAGAGGCCATCTCCGCCGGATTGAAACTCCGGCATGGAGAGAATCTTCGGGACTTGTTGCGAGAGCCAGGCATCGGCCTGACCTCGGCTTCCATCGTGGGCGTCATGCTGCAAATTAGGTGTGATGTAAACGTAGTTTGCAGTGGAGTGATTGGCAATATCGTTTGCCATATGAGTGAACGGTACGCTGTTGAACTTCTGGCCGGGAGCACATACATCTGTAAAGTCAATCAGCGGGTTATGCCGGCGGACGTAATTACCTGAGCTCAGTCCAGTGAAGCCGGAATAGGGCAAGTCTTCCTGGTAACTCTTCCAGGTCATTCCGTGAAATAGCAGGTGGCGGACAACATTGTCCGCATTGTGGCAAAAAGTAGTGTTGTTGTTGGTAGTGACATCCTGACCGGCAACCAGCCACATGAGCGCAGGCAACGAACTATGGCGGTTGGCGTAGTACTGCGTGGCCAGGCCGTATTTGCTGGCGAGAGAGTTGAAATACGGCATGTATTTACTGCCGATCACGCTCTCATAGCTGCGGTTTTCCTCGGTGATCATCCATACGTGCTTTGAACGTGGCACGCTGCCACCGCCACCGCCGCCGGATGAGCTGCCTACGTGAATGGTGACATTGGCCTTCGATGTCCATCCACAGTTGTCCCACTCTTGCACGACGGTGTTGTAGGTGCCCGCACCGAATTTCAGCAGGGTGTTGAGGCTGGAAGAGTGAACGATGTACACGAGCTTGCCAGGCGCGGTGTAGATTCCCATAGCCGCAATGCCCTTGGAGCAGCTGGTCTGAGCTTTGGCAACATATTGGACCGTGGTCGATACATTGCTGTTAGGAGCGGGTGCGTGGATAAAGACGCCGGCATAGGTGAAGCTCGTCAAGCACACAAGAACGCACAAGGAACAAAGCACAAATTTCATTAGTGTCTCCAGCTTGTTCGCGAAAGTGTGGCTGCACTGTAAGGCAGCGTTATTTTTTCGGGCAAGTAAATTCCAGAGTAGAAGAACGATTTACCAAACTTCTAAACACCTTTCTAAGGAGAATCGCTTAGAGAATCTACGCGGCGCGTGCAGCAGAAGATTGTGCGCTGCTGCGCAAGTTCACGGACGTCATGACGCGAACGTCATCACATTGCCGCTCAGCGTGGCCTGCGAACTCGCATTGCACGCCATAAGTTCCCAACATCAGCAATGATGACTAATCGAAACAGGCTTACTGATGATTTTTCAACCTCGTGGAATAGATAGGAGCATCCAAAGGTTTATAGTCATGCATGAGGGGCAAGGATGAAAAAACGTGTGATCATCACCGGGATGGGCACGGTGAGTCCAAATGGTATTGGGAATTCTCAATTCAGCGACGCAATTCTCTCTGGTAAGAGTGGAGTGGGACGGATATCGCGTTTTGATGCGAGCGAGATTCAGGTGCAGATCGCAGGCGAAGTTCGGGGCTTCGACGAACTCGCGTGGGTAGACAAGCGCGACCGCAAACATGTCTCGCGGGTTCTGCCCTTAGCTTTAGCCGCGGCGACAGAGGCTTTGCACACGGCGGGGATCGAACCGGATCGCCTTTCGCTGGCGGACAAGCGGCGCATCGGCGTCATCCTGGGTTCAGGCGGCGGATCGCAAGAGTTCACAGAAGAGCAGTACCGTTTATTTTTTCAGCAGAAATATAAACAAATGAGCCTGTTCTGCGTTCCCACGGGCGTGATGGGAACCCTCTCCAGTGAATTGAGCGTACGTTTCGGATTGCGCGGCCCCAGTCACGTGATCACGACTGGCTGCACGTCGTCCACGGACGCGCTCGGTTACGCGATGCGTCAGATTCAGTCTGGAAGAATTGATATGGCGCTTGTGGGCGGCGCCGACGCCCCGATCGCGCTGGGCATTGTGAAGGGATTCATCCTGATGAAGATTATGACGGACTCCTGGAATGAAGCTCCGGAGAGGGCGTCACGGCCGTTTTCGGTCGATCGCGATGGATTCGTGCTGGCCGAGGGCTCCTGGATGTTTGTGATTGAAGAATACGAGCACGCGCGGGCGAGAGGCGCAGTGATGCTGGGTGAAATCTGCGGATATGGTTCGACGTGTGAAGCTTACCACCGGGTGCGACTGCAGGAGTGCGGCGAAGAGCCGGCACGAGCCATAGGACTGGCGATGAAAGAAGCGGGCATCGCGGCAGGGGATGTGCATTATGTCAACCTTCATGGCACCTCGACACAGCTAAATGACCGGATCGAGACGCGAGCACTGAAGCTGGCTCTCGGCGAGCGGGCGCGGGAAGTGCCCATGTCGGCATTGAAATCACAAATCGGACATCCGCAAGGAGCGTGTGGAGCGGCCGGGCTGGCGGCCACTTTGGTTGCGATGCAGTGCAACCAGATTCCGCCCACCATCAATCTGGAAAACGCAGATCCGGATTGCGATCTCGATTATGTTCCCGATGTCGGCCGCAAGAAGAACATCGAGCACGCAATTTGTAATTGCATTGCATTCGGGTCGAAGAACTCTGCCCTGGTGTTGCGTAAAGTGGCGTAAACCCGTAAATATCCGGAGACGCGAAGGTCCGAACCGTAGCCAGTTTCAACCACAAAGCACTGAGGTGCGCAGAGGAAAGCCGCATCGTTCGGAGCTTGTGGTTAAAGAAGCTGCAGCACTAGCTCTTCTATTTTTGGCCAGGCGGCGGAACGGGGATCGATAAGATCGAAGTGGTCGGCCTTAGCGATTTCGAGAAGGTGCACGCGGCCGCCGGATTTCTTCCGCTCATAGTAGTCTCGACTGAAGGCTACTGGCACAGTGTCATCTTCGGCGCCGTGCACTAGCCACTGTTCACTGTTTCCAACTTCCAGCTGCATGGGGTCGGCTTCCCGGTAGTGATCATGGACCTGGTCGGGTGGTCCGCCAAGGAAGTCAGCGGCAGCGTTATTGCTCAAGTGCAGTTGCCAAGCGCGTTGCAGATCCACAACTCCCGCTAATGAGACTGCTTTGATCGATTCGCGGACGGCAAGACACAATGCGAGTTGTCCACCTGCCGAGTGCCCCATGACAGCGATGCGGCTAGCGTTCAGGTTGTATTTGGGCGCGATCTGTGCCACGAAGCGAAAACCGTCACGAATATCGGTAAAAGTTCCAGGCCATCCGCCGCCTTCATCGCCTACGCGGCGGTATTCGATATTCCAGGTAGCGATGCCACGTCGAGTCAGGGCAGCACAGAGGTGACCGGCATGGGCAAGATCATATTTGTTGCGCCAGAAGCCGCCGTGGATGTTGACGACGACAGGATGTGGCGGCGAGTCTTTGACTCGGCTTGGGTGAGTAGGAGAGCCGTCTCCACGAGGATGGGCGTCCTTATCGCCGATGGGCAAGCGAAGATCGCCAAATTGCTGGGGAGCATTCCCGTAGTGAAGCCTGGTATCCGCAGGAGGAGGAGGAAGCGTGAGAATGTCTTCAGGCACCGGGTCGAATTATAGAGTGTGGTGGCAAGGTCGTGTGGCTCCATCTGGCGCGGGGCTTCGAGCCGGCATTTCCCAAGGGCTCAGGCTGAGACTCGTACACCTTCGCGAGCAACCCGCATAGGCAGAACCTGTGCGCCGCTCTCCCCGATGGCCTGGGCAACCCGGACTTTGGCGTCGGGCTCAACCAGAAATACGACGCAACCTCCGCCACCAGCGCCACACACTTTAGCGCCCAGGCCTCCGTGCCGCCCAGCGACAGCAATCAACTTGTCGATCAGCGGGGTCGTGATCCCGGGAGCATTGGTCCGGCGCAGCTTCCATTCATGGCGTAACAAGCGCGCCACCTCGTACCAGTCGCGGTGAAGAAGCGCCTTGTGCATGGCGCGGGCGATGGACGAAATCTGTTCGAAGTTGCGGAAGACGTGGCGGTCGCCATTGATGTGCGCCTTGAAGACCTCCCAGTTGTTGATGCCGGACTGTCGTGGAGCGCCGGTATAGGCGAGCACGAAGCGGGATTCGATTTCTTCCGGGTCCATGGGAACAGCCTCGCGGTGGATTCCGTCAACGTCGAGATGGATAGCACTCACTCCGCCATACAGCGCTGGGTAGTAGTCCTGGCAACCGGTGGGCACGTCGATCAATTGTGCTTCCACATTCTGGGCGATTACTCGCATCTGCTCGAGCGTGAGACTGCGCCCGGTGAAGCGAGCCAACGCCGCCGTGCTTGCGATCATGAGGGCGGAGGAACCGGAGATGCCGGCGCCGGCGGGCGACTGGGAATCGGTCTCAATCAGCACGCCCTGTTGGGGGACAAAAAACTGCACCAGGCGAGCAGCAAGTGGGTGACGGAATTTTTTGGCGCGGTTCAGTTCATCGAGACTGGCAAAAACTTCTTCGCGGCGAGTGTCGCGCGAACGCAGGTGGATACGCTTGCCGCGCAACGGCCGCACGCGGCACGTCGTGAGAATTTCGAGCGCGAAATTGAGTGTGAGCGCGCCGGAGTGAAACAGGTAGAGAGGCCAGAGATCGATGGTGCCGCCCGCCAGATCAGCGCGGCACGGCGCTTGGGCGACGATGGGGAATTCGGAGTCCGATGGCGAGAGCATTTGGGTGATGTTGTATCACGAGTGGGGTGATTTGGCAGTATCCGCAGCGTAACGCCCGGTGAACAAGATTGTGCTTCCAACGGGTGAATGCAAAAGCGTGTTTACAGTAATTGAGTGTCAGTAAGAGCAAGCCACCATACGCATCCCCTCAGCTATGAATCCGTGGCGGGTATGAGTTGATTGGCTTCCCGAGCACCTGTTTGCTCAATTCAAATTCCTCTATCTCGACACCTGGAAAGCGGACTGCATGCTCAAAACGAAACCGCGCCGTCCCGTGCGGTTCTCCATCTGCGCAGGGGAGCGTCTCGCAATGGCGGTGGGCTTCGCGGGAAAAATCGATGATCCAAATATGGTGAGCTTCGGCGGGGAAATCGCGGATGACGGCGGCATCGGCGTACTTCACTTGTATGGATGGTAAGTGGTTGCCCGACATGCGCAGGTTGTAGTCGAAAGGAAAACGACAATATGGATTAGGGAAAATTAGCATGTCACCGGCCTGAACATTTTGCGCCAGGTAGCGAATGGCTGCTTTCCAGTCTGAGGGTCCGGATTGCCGGTAAAACGATTTTGTAGCAATGAGCGAAGCACAAACCGTGACCACCACAGCAGCGAAACAGAGCCAGTTTGGGCGTATAAGTATCAGTCCGTATCCGAACAGCAGCAACGCAGCCGGCAGGCAGATAATCAGAAAGCGGAATACGAACATCGGTTTCCAGTGCGAGATAAGGAGAACTACCAAAATCGGGATGAGCAGCCACAACGAAACGAAAAGGAACGGCCAGCCTTGCAAGCCTTCCTTGTCACATCTGCGCTGCAAGCACCATTGCCGGGAAGCAAGTGCGGCAGCCAGGAGAAACATCAAAGATTTCAGCCCGCTACCGCTGAGATTAAGAAAGAAGTGATACACCTCCTTGGCCATGTGCGGGGAATGATGGACCCAGTCCATGTGGGATGTACCCTGATAGGCCATAAATACCGCGAGAGGAAGCCCAAACGCCCCGCTTGCGATCAGATTGCGAACTTGACTCCACGAGCGAATCTGACGCGGCAATAATGCCCACGCAGCAAATTGCGCAAGCAAAACGAGAACCGCGAAAAAATGTGCGTATAGGGACGCCGCCGAACTGAAGATGTACCAGAAGCCGTCTGCGCCTCTTCGGTTATTGATGTACCGCGCAAAAAATAACGATGAGCACGTTACTAGCAAAACGAGCAGACTATAGCTGCGAGCTTCTTGTGAGTAAAATATGTGGAAGACATTTGCGGCCAGCAGCAGCGCGGAAACAATTCCAGCTCGGCGTGAGAAGAGGGTTTTGCCCAGAAAGTAGATAGCTGGAATACTTGCAACACCGGGGACTACCGACAGTGCTCTTACAAATGAGGGTGCATCGCTGATCTGACTCCAAAGACGGAGAAGCAGATAGTACAACGCCATATTCGCTTCACTGGTTAAGAGCAGGTGCCGGAAAGCCTTCCAACCAGTTCGGGCAAGAAAAATGCTAAACGCCTCGTCGGGCGAAAAACTCTTGCTGCCAATGTGGAACACACGCAGTGACGCTGCCCCGAGCGTGATCAACAAGACGCATATTGTCCCCCTTGTTCGTTGGCGATCACTGGCGAAGGAGTCGCTTTGGCGCGGATGCGGCATCGGCAGAAATGTCCTTGATGGATGCGCCCCTCATCTTGAGATCTATGCTAAAGCGGGAAGAAACGTGGTCAGACTATCACATTGACAATGACAGAGGACCTCGGCGGCCGCTGACATCCCTTTGCCGATACAGCAAGACAAGTGAGTGGTTGAAATAACAGGGCTTCACGGCACGCGCGCTAATGCGATGCTTGACGGCCGGCTTCGAGCACCTCCGAGATGACCACGTCGAGATCTTCGGGCTTTGTGCGGTGATTCACGATGCAGGCACGCAGGCAGAACTTGGCGCGCAGGGTTGCATTCGAAAGGTATACGCGGCCTTTTTTATTTACCTCTTTCAGAATGAGCGGATTCAGGCGATTGAGATCACCTTCCGAGCGGCCACCCGCGCCGAGGTATCGGAAGCACACGGCGCTCAGCTCGACCGGTGCCACAAGTTCCAATTCAGGCTCGTTCACGATCTTTTCTGCGAGGTCGCGAGCGTAACCCAGATCATCCTTTATTGATTTACGGAAAGCTTCGAAGCCGTGGTAGCGGAGGGAGAGCCACAGTTTAAGGGCACGGAAGCGGCGCGAGAGTTCGAGCGACTCTTCGAAGAAAGCGAAGCCTTCAATGGGGTCGCTGCTGAGTACGCGGGTGTAGTCACCGGTATGAGAAAAAGCGTTTCGCGCTGCGTCGGGATCGCGATAAAGCAGGCAGCCGCAGTCCAGCGGCTGATACAGCCATTTATGTGGATCGAGCGAAATGGAGTCGGCCAGCTCCAACCCTTGAAAGCGACCGCGCGCGGCAATTGCCGCCAGTGCGCCGTAAGCTCCATCAACGTGGAACCAGGCATTGTGCTTGCGTGCGATAGCAGCTATTTGCGTAAGCGGGTCGACCGCGCCCGTGTTGACGGTTCCGGCGGAGGCGACCACCGCGACCGGAGTCTTGCCCGAGTCCTTATCCCGCGTGATGGCTCGCTCGAGTTCCTCGGGCAGCATATGGAAGGAAGCATCGGTGCGCACAAGACGCAGGTTTTCACGGCCGATTCCGAGCAGCGCGACGGCTTTCGGGATCGACATGTGCACTTCTTCCGACGCGTAGACGGTCACTTTTGCTGATAATCCCTTTTCATTGGCGGACGCAATGGCTTCGCGCGCCATTGCCAAGCCCATCAGGTTGGCCGAGGAGCCGCCACCTGTCAGGGTGCCGGTGAAGTCCTTGCATCCGAGAGCTTCGCTAAGCCAGCTGATTACGGTTCTTTCAATGGTCACCGCCGAGGGAGAAGATCGCCAGGCTGTGACGTTCTGGTTTATGACGCTGGCCAGCAGATCAGCGAGGGCGCCGACTGGCTCACCTGAACCGAGAACGTATCCAAAGAAGCGGCCATTATTCCCGCGGGAGTAGCGAAGTACATTCTGCAGATCGTTGAGTGATTCCGGGCCGAGCGCTTTTTCTGGAAGCGGCGCACGGAAGGTTTTTTCTGTTTCCGCTCCGGTCACCGAAGGAGCCACCGGGCGTGCGTCGATGGTTTCAAGGTAATCTGCCACGAGATCGCACACTTGCTTCGCGAGAAGTCGGAATTGCTCAGGAGAGATTTCCAAAGATCGCATCGCTCGGGATTTTACACTTTTTAAGTTGTCAATCTCAGCGGTTTCGCGCTGGAGCGATCATCTGGAAGGGCTAATTTTGAATGACTGCGCTAACGTCGCGGCCTGCACGGGCGGCAAGGCCGGGTGCCGATCAGCGATGCGGTTACGGCTCGAGCCAGTCGTTGCGTTTTTGGTGCTCTAGAGTGTAGTCCTCCACCTGGTTCTCGTACACGAGCTCGATGTGATCGTCGCAACTAGGCTCGCCGTCCACAAGCCGCGTGCTGGTCTTGCCGCAAAGACTACACTTGGGCGTCTTTTCGCTTCGCTGTTGCTGGTTCGCTTTGATTTCTGCCATAACTCCAAGTACTCGATTCTGCGAGCTTTCGCCCGCGGGCTCGCCCTGGGGCTACGCATTATGCGCTTCTGCCTGCATCCTTTGTATAGCTTGATTGGTAAAAAGGATGTGACAGGCAGAACGCAGCAACGTGACTGCGAGGCTAAAAGGGGTGTAGACAAGGAACTCATGCCGATTCGGGAACCGAAACGACGCGTAGGCATCTGTCTTCCCATTCACTGACAGAAGAGCTACAAAAACCCTTTTGGCACTTCATTGCACGCGACGCAGCGCACCAGCGGCGATGCCCTCACCCGATCACGGTGGAGTTACCAACGAGTATCACGGCACGCAGTGAGCCGCATCACGGTTTCGAGGAGGAGTCTGATTTAGAGTAATGGAGGTGTTGTATTGTGCTCTGGGCAACCTTGCTGGTCACCATTGGGTGAAAGGAAGCTCAGGGCACTTTTGCTCTGGACCGTTACCAAAGCGGTCTGAGAAACCACGTTCGATGACGCCTGCTGCGTGATTTATCGCCTGTCTGCAGGACGGAAGCCAGCCGCAAACAAGGGGCCGCGTAGCCCCACATCAGACGAAAAAGTGCATCCCTATTCGAATTGCTTACGGAAGTTGTCCACAACCTGCCTGAGCTCGGACACTTCCCTTCTCAGGTCGGCGACTTCGTTTTCGAGCTGCGCTAGACGGTCGCCATCGGCGGAGGCACTCGGCGAAGGGAGGGGGGCTGGCGCTGCTTCCCATCCGCTCACATCACCAGCGAGCAAATGCGTGTAACGGATCTCCTTGGTGCCAGGTTGCCGCGGCAATGGCTTTACCAACGGAGCATCGCGCTCAATCATTTTTTGTAGCGTGGCTTGGACGTCCGAAAGCTCTTCGAAGCGGAACATGCGCTCAGTGCGACCGCGAAGCTCGCCCGGAGTCTGAGGGCCGCGCAAGAGCAGAACACATAGGATGGCGGTCTCGCCCCGCGTCAAGTTGAGAGCTTCCTGAAGGCGGTGCTCGAACTTGGGCACACGGCTATCAGCACTGCTGGTCGGTCCGGCAAGGCGCTTATTCTGCAGGCCGTCGATGGCGGAACGGACCGCTTGCTCGTCGAGGCTCATCACCGGATCGCGATTCGATTTCTGATTGCAAGCGTTGGTGAGCGCGTTCAGGGACAACGGGTAGTAGTCGGGGGTGGTGATGTCCTTTTCGATCAATGAGCCCAGGACGCGGACTTCATCTTCGGTGAGGATGATGTTCACGATGTCTCCAATGTGGCCAGTTAGTTGCGCCGATTCTTTTGGCGACCTAATGCGCCTATTGTATGGGCTTCTGAGAAATCGTTCGTAGAAGGGCAGGGCTTTAGCGCCGGCACAAGCTTGCAAATACGAAGGCTCAATCGCCGTCGATCAATGTACGGCCTGCTGCTTTACGCCTTGTGCCCTCCCTGACGGAATCGAAGGAAGGAGTACCAGGCAGCCACTCACAGCAAGCGTTAGTCCCACGACCAGCAGACCACCTTTGAATTCTCCGGTCGAGTTCTTGAGCAGGCCGATGATGTATGGGCCGAAGAAGCCGCCGAGGTTTCCAAGGGAGTTGATGAATGCAATTCCCACGGGCGCCTCGCGAGTACCGAGCGCGGTGGTTGGAATGGCCCAGAAAGGACCCACCATGGCAAAGACTCCGAGCATGGCGATGCTGAGCGATGTTATAGCCGTGAATACGGAGGTGGAGTATGCCGCACAGAAGAGAGCCAGCGCACCGGTAATGGCAGCCGTAGCAACATGGCCACGATGAGCGCCGGTTTTATCTGCATGCAGCCCGACCAGAACCATGGCAAGCGCAGCCGCAATGTAGGGGATCGTCGAGAGTGCCCCAAGGGCGAAATTGCCTACCATTGAGAGGCGGTGAATGACGCTGGGCAGCCAAAGACTAATCCCATACGAGCAACTGTTCAGGCCAAAGTAGACGAGGGCAAGGATCCAGAGGAATAACCGTGAGAATGCGGCCAGAGGATTCCTGTTTCGTGTTTCGCCGGTGGTGGCGTGCTCGCGTCGCAATTCTGCAGCGAGCCATTCTCGTTGATCCGAGTTCAACCAGCTGGCGTTCTCCGGGGTATCTTCGAGAAAGAAGAGAACAACGACGCCGAGCAGGATGGCGGGCAAGCCTTCGACAAGGAACAGCCACTGCCACCCGGAGAGTCCGCCTATGTGGTGCAAGCTGAGCAGCGCACCCGAGATTGGGCCACCTACTACGCCGGACAAAGGTGCGGCTGTCATGAAACGTGCCACGGTGCGCGCCCGCGCGCGCGCAGGAAACCAGCTTTTCAAATACACGATCATGCCGGGAAAAAAGCCGGCTTCGGCGAGTCCAAGCAGAAAACGCAGAGCATAGAAGCTGTGCGCAGAGCGCACAAAAATGGTTGCGGATGAAATCAGCCCCCATACGACCATCAGCACCGAGATCCAGCGGCGGGGACCGACCCTCATCAGGATTAAGTTGCTGGGCACCTGGAAAACGAAGTATCCCGCGAAGAACATGCCGGCACCCAGTCCGTAGACAGCGTCATTGAAGCCGAGTTCCTCGCGCATCTGGAGTGCGGCGAATCCCACGTTGATCCGGTCGAGATAGGCCACGATGTAGAGAAGAAAGAGGAAAGGCATCAGGCGCCAGGTGAGCTTGGCGACGACATACGATTCGAGTTTGGCATCGTCGGCTTCGAGCAAAGGCGCCCCAGAGTGCGAAGGTGTGCCAGATTGTAGCAGCCGCTGGGACGTGTCCGGTTTAGCCTCTAACCGAGCCCGAAAGCACTCCGGATGAGTGTGGCTATCTGGTCAGGAGAACCCTTTATATCCACGGCAAGAGCATCACCGGGTTCCTCGAGATCGGCAAACTGGCCGGTTAATAACGAGGCAGTGGCAAAGTGCCCATGACGGTTCTGAAGCCGGGCGGCGATGAGATCGCGACTTCCCTTCAAGTACACGAGCCTGACCTCGGGGCTGATCAGCAAGCGCGTACGGTATTGCTGCTTCAGAGCGGACGAGGCAAGAACCAGATTGTTATTCTGTGCGATCGCGTCAGCAATTACTTTCCCCAGAGCAGCCAGCCAAGGCTCACGATCCGCATCGGTGAGAGGAATGCCGCGGCGCATCTTCTCGATATTGGCAGCAGAATGGAATTCGTCACCATCGACGAAGTTCCACCCGAGTTGCTGCGCTAGGAGCCTGCCTATGGTGGTCTTTCCAGCGCCGGTGACTCCCATTAAAAGGATGACCATATCTGAAGATTAGAAAGACGCAATCTATATCACTGCTTAAGCGAGTGTAATTGTTCGCTGCTGTCGAACTTACTAATGAGTAGCTTGGGAGGGATGCATGATGCATAAAAAAGGCCAGCGTTGCCGCTGGCCCTGGCTTTCGAGAAATGATAATGCTTATTTCTTGGGAGCTTCGGTCATGGTGTCGCCGGCCATCTTCACCGAGTCGACCTTCACTTCGTTCTTCGAGCTATCGACATCGCCCTTCAGCGTGACCTCGTGTCCCTCGTGACCCTTGAGGGAATCGGGGTTGCTGACCGTCCAGCTCTTGCCGTCCTTGTCGGTGATGGACTTGCCGTCGTCACTGACTTTGCCTGATACGGTGTCAGCTTTGGCAGCGCTCTGAGCGCTGTCCTGCTTGGCGGACGTTGGCTGCGCCGCATCCTGGGCTACAGCGACCATGGAGAGAACCAGCACAAAAGCGAAACAAAGCACCATTACTTTTCTCATGTTGCACTCCTCCTACACAGAATTGAGATTTAGAGACCTGCTAAGGGCCTGGAGTTACAAACAAAGTGACGCTATACCTAGGAACGAGTGACTAGTGGGTATAGGACGGAGTGGCTGGACTGCTTGCTTGGTGAATTAAGTGTGCCTGCTAAAAGGGTATTTCGTCAACAGGGAGGAGCTCAGCCGACTTTTACTGGAGCTGCCGTCCGCGTACTCGCACGCGCCATATTGAGCGGGACGCCTGCTCACTCTGACTTGCTTTGCTTACGGTATTCCAGGAAGCGTTGCTGGCACGCAATACCCATTGATCTAATTTCTGCGAACTCCGGTGCCGCGCGAAGCGGAATCAGCAACGGATCTGTATCCATCTGCGGGTAAGCGCAGTAGTTTTGCTCGATGGCTCGCCGCAACTCCTGGAAGGCAAGATCGGGATGGCCGCAGTAGGAATCCCATGCGGCCAGCAAGTATTTCTGACCGGGGTCATCATCCCCCATCAGTACCGAGCGTAATTTCTGTATA
>Ga0207657_10005093_pt1 | contig 13770 bp, 8 predicted proteins | sample KBSC33metaG_FD_184316 | JGI IMG/M metagenome (GOLD analysis project Ga0207657, IMG submission 184316) | Corn rhizosphere microbial communities from Kellogg Biological Station, Michigan, USA - KBS C3-3 metaG (SPAdes) (version 2) | ecosystem: Host-associated > Plants > Roots > Rhizosphere > Soil ... | reverse complement strand
TTAGCGGATTTACACCGTGTCCGATGGTATGGAGCTTAACGCCGACGAACTTCAGATCCTTTACGCAGCGTTCCACTTCGCGCTGATAGTTATCATGGTCGCGGTGTGGGCTTAAGCTTGCCAATCCGAAAAAGCGACCCGGATATTTCGCACAGAGTTCTGCAATCTCGTCGTGCCGCTTCACATAGTCTTTGGCGCCGGGATATGGCTGCACGATGGTAGCATCCACTCCACATTCATCCTGGCGCCGGAGCATTTCTTCTGCTGTGCTGTAAAGACCAAAAACACAGCACTCTCCAAGGTGGGCATGTGTATCAATTATTTTGGGCACTTCGCTACCTCGATTCCATGATTGCTCAATGCAAATGGGTTTGCACGATTCCTAGCGTGGGGCACTTGCAACTCCGGTCGTGCCTTCTTTCGAGAGCATGTAGGCCTTCTTGGCGGCGAGATCGCGCGCAATGCCGAAGATCATGAATTCAAGAGGAGCATTCCCCGTGTTCTTAAAGGAGTGCTTTTCGCCCAGGCCTACGGGCACAGCGTCACCAGAGTGAATTGGAGATGATTCTGATCCAAGGTTGACCGTCCCATCACCGCTGAGCACGAAATAGACCTCGCTCATATCGGGTTGAGTGTCAGGGCCGATTGAAGTCCCGTTCGGTAAAAGAAGATGGTCCACATACGACCATGGAGAGTAAAAGACGGAGGGGCCGAGAGCGCGACGATATTGGACAGTTCCGGTACCACCTTTGAAGTTCTCGACAGGCTTCAGAAGCGCGCGATCCAGATGCATCGAAATGAACGTTGGAACAGTGTCCAGGGGAGCGCCAATTCGTGAATCATTGAGGTTGAACGCATCGTAATAGTCCTTTTCCAAACCGACGTTGATGTTCATCCACTGGACCGTCTTGTCTGAAGAGTTATAGATCGCGTGCGAATGCCCAATGCGAGCCGGGGCGCCCGCGGGTCCCTTCAACAATGAAGTCCGGCTATCGATCGTGAATTGGGCCTCGCCATCGAGAATGATGAACATCTCTTCGCATTGATTATGAAAGTGTGCTCCAATTCCGCCACCAGGAGGAATAATTCCGCGATGCAGGAAATAGAGATTCGTACCGAGATTGAACTTGGCCGACTGCGTATCGCGCGGTCCAAAGAGCTGCATGTAATCCATCGGACCTGCCCCGTTGTGAACGGATGGCATGTGACGGTATCGCGCCGGATCAGTATGGGCGATCCGTTCCGCAAGAGGAACTTGTTGAGCTTGCATTGCGACTGCACCCAGCAATTCGAGGACGACCGCGATTTGAAACGCCTTCTTTAGCATGACATTCTCCTGTGTTTGGTCAGGGCCGCGATTTGTGCGGCTTAATGGTCGGGATGAGACGCCACCCTTGCTCGAGAAAGACATAGGTCATTGGATACTTCTCCGCTGGCCTCTTCGGTATCTTTCTAGTGATTCCCTGCGGCCTCACCTAACTCCGTGTCGAGAACATTCTTCTGCGCCGAGATGCCGACAATCATTAGTTCGAGATCTCCCTTTCCGTCGCTCATGAATGAGTGGGGTTCATTGAATCTGATCGGCACGGCATCGCCCTTATGAATCGTTGCGGTTTCTGTCCCAACGCGAACTTGGCCATCGCCATTGAGCACGTAGTAAATTTCTTCCACTCCCTGGTGCCGATGCAAACCGTCCGACGCGCCGGACGGGATCAGAAGGTGATCGACGTACGCCCAGTTAGTAAGGAAGACGTCAGAGTCAAGAGCGCGTCGATATTGTACGGTGCCTTTGCCGCCGTGGTAATTCGTGATCGGCTTAAGAGTCGCTCTATCTAGCTTCATCGTCATGAACGTCGGGATTGCATCTTTCGTCGCCCCGACGCGCGCATCTTCTAAATTGAAAGCATCGTAGTGTCCCTTGATTGCGGCGACATTGATGTTCATGAATTCGACGGGTTTGTCAGACGGGTTATAAATGGCGTGTGAGTGCCCCATGCGCACCGGTGCACCGACCGTGCCACGCAGAACGGAAGTGCGGCCGTCGATCGTGAATTCTGCCTGACCATCGAAAACAATGAACATCTCTTCAGTGGTGTTGTGGAAGTGATGACCCACCCCGCCGCCGGGCATTATTTGACAACGATGCATGAAATTCAGATTGACATCCAGTGCTGTTGGGGGAACCAGCAACATACAGGCCATATCCCCCGCACTATCGTGGGAACGACTGTGTCGGTATTTACTTGGATCTGTATGTCCAATTCGATCTGCAAGCGGGGCTTGTGCCAGAAGAGAAGATGCAGGGCAGAATGACAGGGCAAGCAGGGTAAGAAGTAGACATATGCTTCGCATGGTCTGAGAATCCTCTCGTGATCTGGATCACCACTTTTTCGCAGCAAGCGGAAATGTATATGCAGAACTCGAGGGGCGTCAAGCAGAAATCGGAAATATAGATCCAAAAATGAAATATAGTTCCGATTAGTGAATTTCACTTGCCGGGTTGAAGCTGTGGGGATAGAGGTCGCCGGCCAGGCTGATCAAATTCGGTGAGCGGAACCGAAACACTGGAATTTATGGCCAATCTGCAGCGGCGTCACTCAAGCGTTGTTCAGATCGGCGGTCAGACGTCCTGATGCTGAGCGAAGCGCCTCAATAATAGCCCTTTCATGTTCTTGGTCGCGCACCCGACTCTTGGGCATCGACATGCTCATAGCAGAGGCAACCTGTCCATGGGCGTCAAAGATCGGAACAGAAAAGCAAATACCATCTTGAATGTTTTCTTCGCGGTCGACCGCAAATCCCTCAAGTCGGATGCGATCATATTCGTGGTTGAGCTCTCTTTGATCGGTAATGGTGTGTTCAGTGAAGCGATAGATTTTGAAGCAGCGCAAAAGCCGCTCCCGCTGCACCGGTGACTGAAAGGCAGTGATCACTTTCCCGAGCGAACTGGCGTTCGGTGGCAAAATGCTGCCAAGTACGTTGCCCATTCGAATTACCTGCGGACTCTCAATAACTGCAACAACCTCTACGCGATTATCGAATAGCGCAGCCAGGCTGGCGGTTTCCGAAAACTCCAAACTGAGTGCGTACAAATAGGGCGTAGCGCGGTCAACGAGCTTTTTGACCCACCGTGCTGGAGTTATGGCGCGAATTCCGGGTGAAAGTATGAAGCGGCCGCGCCCGTCGGATGATACATATCCAAGTGTTTCCAGTGTTCGCAACATGCGAAACGCGGACGTCTTCGACAGCCGAAGCCGTGCGGCAATGTCGCTCATTTGCAAGGGGTCTGTTTCAGATTGGAGGAATTCGATCGCCTCCAGGGCTTTGCTGACTGCCCGTGAAAAGTACTTGTCCCGCACGGGGGAGGGCACAGAGTTGTCTCTAGCACTGGTTTTGGCCCTTGGCATGATTCGCTGCTTTCAGAACCTCTTTCTTTGATAGTAGCTGATTCAGACTTCAATGCGGTAATTAATTAATCAATGTGGTAAACCGATAAAGTCAGCCATGCGCTCAAAAATGAAACTATGTTCAATAAATGTGTTGCGTTTTTCCTGTTTTGTGATCTAAAGTGATCGGCGTCACAAAAGAGACGGATCGTTGATATGGAGAGGTCGATTCGATGAAGAGAATCAATTTGGCGGCAGTGGTGCTGATCCTTGCTCTCGTGGCGACCATGCGGTGTGCAGGACAAAGTACCACCGCAACGTTGGTCGGCAGTGTGCTCGACCCATCAGGTGCCGAGATTGCAGGGGCGCAAGTTGTGGCGACTAATGGTGCGACGAATGTTAAACACACCGGAATCAGCGAGTCGGACGGCAACTATCAAATCGGCCAGCTCCCTCCTGGAACCTACATCATCACTGTCGAGGCACCCGGGTTCAGCAGGCTGGTGCGGACTGGCGTGAGTCTGCAGGTGAACCAAAACGTCCATCTTGATTTGACGATGCAAGTCGGGCAACAAACCCAAACGGTTGAGGTTACGGGACAGCCGCCGCTGCTGGAAACGGAGAGTTCGTCAGTGGCGACCGTGGTCGGCGAACGACTCGTTAACCAACTTCCCCTTAATGGACGCAACTTCGTGCAGTTGGCGACGCTGAGCCCAGGCGTAACGGGCGTGGGCACGTCGGCTAGCGGTACGATCGAGGGCGGCAGCCGTCCGGACGACAAGCGGGCCGGATCGGAGATCTTCGCCAACGGCAATCGTGAAGGAGATAACAATTACCTGATCGATGGAACGGACGATAATGAACGGTTGACTCTGTCGATCGTGCTTCGCCCAGGTGTCGATTCAGTTCAGGAGTTTCAGATTCAGACAAGCAACTACAGTGCCGATATTGGGCGCAACTCAGGCGCTGTCATCAACGTGGTCACCAAGGCAGGAACGAACCAGTTTCACGGCAGCGCCTTTGAGTACCTCCGCAACTCGGCTGTCGACGCCCGCAGTTATTTCAATAAGGTGGGCACTGCATTCCCTTCGTTCAGGCTTAATCAGTTTGGTGGTTCACTCGGCGGACCGGTTGTGATTCCAAAGCTATACCACGGCAAAGATAGGACGTTCTTCTTTGCGGACTATGAGGGCTATCGCAATACCACGCAGACCTTCGTCCTTGGAACCGTTCCCACGATGCAGATGCGGAATGGAGACTTCAGCCAGGTCAATCCCATCTACGATCCAACGTCGACAACGACCGTTGGCTCGACCATTGTGCGTACACCATTTCTCAACAATTTCATTCCGCTTGGGAAGCGCGATCCAATCGCAGTAAAGATGATTAATGCTTACCCAATTCCCACCAACAGCAACGTCACGCAGAACTATCAGTCGAATGCGATTCAGAGTAATAACTACAATCAGGGCGATATCCGCATCGATGAACAGATTACGGCCAAAGATCAAGTCTTCGGGCGCTATTCAATCCAGAACACGTTAAACGTTGCGCCGAGTACGTACCCTGTCACGACGATCCCTGGAGTTTCCACTCCTGTGCACCTCGGCGACGAGGCCTCGTTCGCCGGAACCTCCTTTACCCCTACGCAACAATTCGCGTCGAGCTATACGCGAGTCCTTACTCGATCGATTGTCAATGACTTCCGCGTAGGCTTCAGCCGCTATCGTCTCGACTATGTGCCAGTGGATTACGTGCCCAACGGGAATCTCGGCAATCAACTTGGAATACTGAATTCGAACATTACGCCACGCGAGCAAAACCTCCCGATTTTCTCTCCGGCAAACTACCTCGGTGTAGGCCAGACACGCTCCCTCCCGCTCTATCGCAGAGAAAATACGTTCCAGGAACTGGATAACCTTGTCTGGATCAAAGGCAACCACACTATCAAGCTCGGTGTCGATTTTCGGCGCCGGCAACTGACGATCTACCAAACTAATGCCGGCAACGGTCGCTTCAACTTCTCGGCAGCTCTTACCGATGCGAGAAGCACGCCGGGAGCGCCGTCGAAAACAGGCGATAGCATGGCAAGCTTCATGCTCGGCTACGCCACCCTCATTCAGCACGACTATACGTTCCAATTCCCGGGCATACGCATGAACGAGTACGGAGTATACGCGGCGGACGCCTGGCGTCTTACGAAAGATCTCACCATCAACTACGGTCTGCGCTGGGATTACTTCAGCCCTCCAAGTGAAGAGCTGAACCGGTGGGCCAATTTCAATCCCACCACGGGCAATATGGATATTCCAGGCATCAATGGCGTCAACCTGACCGCAGACGTTTTGCCGTTTCGCAAGGACTTTGGACCTCGCCTTGGTTTTGCTTACCAGGTGTTTCCGAAGACCGTGTTGCAAGGGGGTATTGGACTCTTCTTCAATGCAACAGGCAGCGAAGCGGTCAACATGCGCCTGAATCGTAACACGCCGTTTGGCGCAACAATCTCGGAGCAACCGGGCGACATATCTCCTGGAACCACAGTGAGCCAGGGCTTCCGGACCAGCGAGGGATTCGTCGCGGTGCCGGGAGTCAACTATGCCTCCGCGATTAGACCGAGCGGCCAGCAGTGGGGCGTCGATCCAAATTTCAAGCCGTCTTATGCCGAGCAGTTCAACCTGGGTGTGCAGCAGGAAATCACCCCACTCGATCTTGTGGTGAAGGTGACGGGGGTGGGTAACCTGGGACGTCGGCTTTACGACGCTCCCAATATTAATCAGCCGATTCCAGGCTCGACTTCGCTTAACTCTCGTCGTCCTCTCTTCGCGATCAACCCAAACCTTTCAACGATTACCTATGCCACTACCCAAGGGCTTGGCGAGTACTACGGTCTTCAGGTAGTCGTCGACAAGCGGCTTCGCCAAGGCATTAACTTCCTGTTTGGGTATGCGTATAGTCACGCGATCGACGACGTCGCACTTGAATTTGGCGGCGGTGCTGCAGGGCCTAGTCCACAGGACCCGCGATTCCCGAGGAGGGATCGGAGCAACTCGATTATCGATCAACGTCAGCGGTTAACCTTCAGCTACCTTTGGAACCTGCCGTTCGGCAAGGGCCAACACTTTCTCAACTATGGCGGACCGAGCGACTGGATTCTAGGGGGATGGCAGATGAACGGAATCCTGCTCACACAGACTGGACTGTACTTTTCGCCAGTGCTGAATACGGCGACCACAAATACAGGAACGTCGAGCCGACCGAACCAGGCCAGCCCGGTCAAATACCCGAAGACTCTGACCAAGTGGTTCGACGCCTCGGCATTTACTTCTCCCGCACTGTATACCTATGGCACTGCGGGACGGAATTCGTTGATTGGTCCAGGGCGTACCAACGTGGATATGTCCATCATGAAGACCGTCACATTGCATGACCAGTTGAAGGTTCAGTTCCGCTTTGAAGCGTTCAACGTATTCAACCATCCGCAATTCGGGTATCCGAACGCCACCGTTGGTGGTCCGACAGTGGGACAGATTACTACGATTGTGGGCACACCCAGGAACTTGCAGGCATCGCTTCGCTTGGAGTTTTAGCTGATCGAGAGGTCTGGAATATCGCTTCCCGGCTTCACGTTCTTTCTATCGACATTTAACGCAAGCCAAAGCCACAACTACTGAAAGTTCCAGTAAGCCGGAAAGGAAAAACAATGATGTTCGACAAAAGATGCATGCACCATTGGGCGCGCATTGCCCTTTCCTGCTCTGTCGTATTAGCCTGCATTGCAGCGCCTTCGTATGCCTCCGCCGCGAAGAACGATCTTCAGATATTTTTGATTGACGTTGAGGGCGGGCAATCGACTCTTTTCGTTACTCCAGCTGGAGGCTCTCTACTGATCGATACAGGGTGGCCTGACAATGCAGGCCGAGACGCCGACCGCATCCTTGCTGCTACCAAATTGGCAGGCATAAAGAAGATTGACACGGTTCTGCTCACTCACTATCACAATGACCACACGGGTGGAGTGCCACAACTGGTCGAGCGAATTCCGGTAGGAACTTTTATCGATCATGGGCCAAACACCGAACTTAAACCAGGCGCAACTTTAGACGTTGCCAATGCGTATCAGAAGGTACTTGATAGCGGGAAGTATAAACACATTGTTGCGAAACCCGGTGACGACATTCACGTCGCAGGCATGAAAGTAACGGCCATCAGCAGCAACGGTGAAGTTATCGACAAGCCCGTTCCGGGTGCTGGCGAAAAGAACAATTATTGCGATATCCCCGAAACCAAACGACAGGACCACAGTGAGAATTCTCGCTCACTCGGAGTCTTGATCAATTTTGGCAAACTCAAAATTCTCGACCTTGGGGATTTGACTTGGCAGCAGGAGCTGAAGATCATGTGTCCAGTAAATCTGCTGGGCAAAGTCGATATTCTGATCGTCTCGCATCACGGCTTTATTCCGAGTTCCAGTCGAGCCTTGATTTACGGCATTCAGCCGCGAGTGGCTCTCATGGACAATGCGGCGACTAAGGGCGGCAACGTTCCCGTGCTGGACCTCATCCGCGGCGCGCCGGGGCTCGAGGATCTCTGGCAGCTGCACTACTCTGAAGAAGGCGGTTCGGAGCACAACACGCCCGCCGAATACATAGCGAACCCCCAGGGTCCAGACCAGGGGAACTACATCTCGGTGTCAGTGAATCCGAAGGGCAGCTTTACGGTTTATAACTCAGGCAACAAGAAGAGCAAGACCTACGCTGCCAAGTAACTGATGGAGATGCGTCAGCCACGATTAGAAATCAATCGCCGCGAGGATTCGAAAGAGGAGAGTACCCTCGCGGAGTGATTGGAAACACGCTTCATGGACGAAGGTTGTCGCTAGGCAACTTAATCGCCGAATAGCCGCCTGCTGCTGCGACGAGCATCTCCTCAATAGCAATTCTGAGTCTCCAGCAAGTCTTCGGAAACGACCATTGAACAGAGCATCCGGTGCACCGGCTGGGAGAATTCGTGCTTTGGCGTGCGATGATCAGATCTCTGGAGGAAAACTGCGCATGCCATCGTCCTTCGACGCGAGGAATTTTGCCAACGATTGGATAGCCGCCTGGAACTCCCATGACCTTGAGGCCATACTCTCCCACTATGCCCCCGAGGTCACTCTCACTTCACCGCTCGCCGCCAAATTAACCGGCGAAAGTTCCGGTACAATTTGCGGAAAAGACGCGCTGCGCCTCTACTTCGCGAAGGGGCTTGAGTTCTTTCCAAACCTCGAATTCACTCTCATCGACGTGATGCAAGGAGTATGGAGCATCGTCGTTTATTACAAGAATCAGCGAGACACACGGACAGGTGAATTCATGGAATTCGATGAGGAAAGCAAAGTGGTCCGCGTTGTCGCCAACTACAGCCTTTAAAATACGATTCCGTTTGTGGTGCGACGGTCACTTATGTTGCTTTCACCTTGTTTATCGGCGCTAATCCCTTCGAATGAAGCTGCTCATCCGACGCGACGCAGCAGTCAGGCGAACAGGATTTTGAAGACAACAGCATGTTCGCTGGTCCAGCGTTGAGGCGAAGCGATGGTAAGCCCGTCGGCCGTCTGCATCCATTTCAGCGGTTCCGCCGATCCCAGCAGATCGACACGCGCGATCTTACGAGTTTCGAGACCACGCGCTCGCGCGAGCGATCCAATTCTGGTTTCGCGTGGATTGAGACCCATTGCGAAGGCATACAGGACGCCATTCTTTGTGGTGAATCGAATGTCGGCGCCGGTGAGATCATGGCGCTGCTTCTCGTTGAAGTGCTCCGGGGTGGCATCGAATCCGCCGCCGGGAGCCGTTTTGGTGATGCCGGGTCCCTCGCCGAACACTTTCCACGGGCGAGTCGCGTAGATCGCTTCGGAGTTGATCTTCATCCACGCGGTAATGGCGTCAACGATTTTCAGTTCCTCGTCGTCGGGCACACCACTGGCGGGAAGGGGAACATTCAGCAAGAGATTTCCGTTACGGCTGACCACGTCAACGAGCATATCTATGACAGTCTTCGGGCGTTTGTAGGTTATGCCCCGCTTGTAGTGCCAGTCGCCAAGGCAGGTGTCGGTCTGGAAGGGATGCGGCTCTATGTCGTCGGCCACGCCGCGTTCCAGGTCAAGCGTGCAGACTCCCGCGACGCATTCGCTGCGGCGCTTGGCGGTGTATACAACATCAAGCTGGCCCTTGTGCCAACGCAGGCTCTGATTGTAGTAGTGGGCGACAAGCGAACGGCCCCAGCGGCCGAACGGGACCGGGCCATCTTCGTAGTACAGGTCCGGCTGATGCTGATCGATCAGATCTTGGGCCCGCATGAACCACTCCCGCTTCCATGCCTCGCTTTCGTTGCCTTGCTCGGCCCAAGCTTCTGGGCCCGGCGTGTGCGGCGGGAAGTACAGGTCGTAGTTGCTTGGATCATTGCCGTCGTACTGCACTCCGGCGTATTGACCTTGCTTGTCCGCTCCCTTGTTGGTGCACCACCAGTTGTAGCTTGCCCACACGTGCTCGCTGACGCCAAAGCGAAGACCGGCGGCGCGGGCGGCCTGACTCCACTCACCCACTATGTCGCGCTTGGGTCCCATCTTGACCGAGTTCCAGCGGTGGCCGCGCGAGTTCCACAGGTCGAAGTTGTCGCAGTGGACGCCCATGCTGACGAAGTATTTCGCGCCGGCTGCCGCGTAACGGCGGATCAGCGCCGGCGGGTCGAACAGTTCAGCCCTCCAGAGCGGAATCGTATCTTTGTAGCCGAACTTCGATGGGTGGCCATAGGTTTTCAAGTGATAGAGATATTGCCGACTGCCCTCCATGTACATGTTGCGGGCATACCAGTCCCCCTCTCCAATGGCAGAGGTGGGCCCCCAATGGGCCCAGATGCCGAACTTTGCATCCCGGAACCATTCGGGGCAGTGGGAGGATTCAAACGAGCCGCTGGCTGAGAAAGGCCCCGACTGAATGGGAATATCTTGCTGCATTAGCTCGTCCGCGCTCCGGGCTTTATTGGTGATGGCCAGCGCCGAGGCTGCCGTCACAAAACTTCTGCGGCTGATGATCACGCGTCCTCCCTTATTGTCCGACAGTTGTCTCCATCGATATTAGGACGATTCACCAAATCCACAATACTCCTCCGCCCATTTTCTTATTCTCCGGGCGCAACTCGCGATGTGGGGCTTGCGATATCATTCCCGCTGTGGAATGCAACTGGTCTCATAGGTCTCATATGGGCAGAGTTCTGTTTGTTAATCCAGCAGGGGCGAGGTGAGCTGTGTCAAATTCAGTCTTCATGCGTTCTCAATTCTTATGTCTTGCGGTGTGTCTCGTTGTCGGACTGGCTGTGGTGCCTGCGGCATCTCAAACCGCGGGCGGCGATCCACATCCGAGTGCGATGCAGGTTGAAAAATCATCTGCCGGTTTGGCCGCGCATAACGATTACGAGACCCTGCAAGTGACGGTATGTGGAGAAGCTTTGGTGCATGTTGTAGGTCGACCCGCTGGTGCGCAGGGCCCAAGCTCCGCGCGTCCGTGGATGTTGGAACCAGCGCAATCGTGTCCCGGCGCACCGTTCCAGTTCACTCAAACGGGCGATACGGCCACGCTTACGACGGCGAAAATACAGGTTGTGCTGTCCCTGCCGCGCGCGATGCTCTCATTCAGATTGCCGGGAGGCGAGGGTTTGCTTCGTGAGGAGCCGAGATTGGCCCGCACCTATCTGCACTCTGACGCGCCCGGGCTCAATCACATTGAGGACCGATTCGATCTTGATCCAACCGAGGCGATCTACGGACTGGGCCAGCACCAGAGCGGCATCTTCAACTATCGCGGCAGCACCGTCGAACTTGCCCAGAACAACACCGATGTGGCGATGCCCATTTTGCTCTCGAGTAAGGGCTACGGCATCCTTTGGAATTCGGCATCTCTCAGCTATGTCGATAATCGCTTTCCGCTGAACCTCAATTTCGAATCTTTGGCTGGCGACCAGGTGGATTATTACGTTATTTACGGCCCGGAGATGGATCAGATTATTCATCAGTACCGAACCATCACAGGGCACGCGCCGCTTCTTCCAGAGTGGTCCTATGGCCTCTTTCAATCGAAAGACCGCTATGTGTCACAGAACGAGTTGCTCGATGTGGCAAGCCAATACAGAACACGACATATCCCGATGGATGGGATTGTGCAGGACTGGTTCTGGTGGACGAAAGGCGGCGAAGGGGACCCAGTATTCAACAGCAATTACACGGATGTCCCAGCTGAATTGAAAACACTGCACGATGAGCATGTACACGCAATGCTTTCGGTCTGGGGATTGATGGACGAAACCGCGAAAAATTTCCAGGAGATCAAGCAGCGCGGTTTGGAGATCGACGACACGCATGTGTATGACCCCACGAATCCGGAAGGGCGTGACTTCTTCTGGAACAACCTGGTTGGCAAACTCTTTGCGCAGGGCTGGGATGCATTTTGGCTGGATAGTGCGGAGCCGGAAGAGAATTGGCCACACATGGGCGACGGCATTCTTCGTAACAAGGAACTGCACATTGGCAGCGGGCTCGAATATACGAACATCTTTCCCTTTGAGCACAACCTGGGTGTGCAGAACCATTGGAAGCAGACCACGCAGGAGAAGCGCGTTTTTCTGCTGACGCGCTCAGCCTTCCTGGGGCAGCAGCGCGTGGGCGCCACTGTTTGGTCCGGCGACGTGTATCAGAGCTGGTGGGCGCTTCAACACCAGGTACCTGCGGGTCTCAACTTCGCGTTATCGGGTTATCCCTATTGGACCACCGATATCGGCGGCTATCATCCTATCTCTCCCGGCTCGTTTAACAAGCCTGAGTACCAGGAACTGTACGCGCGCTGGTTTGAGTACGGTGCATTCTGTCCCATCTTCAGAACACACGGGCATCGCGACCATAACGAGATGTGGGTTTACGATCGCGTTTTCCCGACGCTGCTCTCAATTGACAAGCTGCGTTATCGCCTGTTCCCTTACGTCTATTCGCTTGCCTGGAAAGTGACAAACGAAGACTACACGATACAGCGACCGCTCGTGATGGATTTCCGCCAGGATCCGCAGACATGGGAAATCGGCGACCAGTTTCTGTTCGGGCCGTCGATCATGGTGAGCCCGGTGCTGAAAGAGCATGCAACGGAGCGGAGCGTTTATCTTCCTGCCGGCGCAGACTGGTTTGACTTCTGGACGGGGGAGAAAACTACGGGCGGCAAGAGCTTGAATGTGGCGGCACCGCTCGATCGGATTCCGCTGAATGTGCGCGCAGGCTCGATTGTGCCGCTCGGTCCGGAGATCGAATACGCTCGTCAGGCCACAGATCCAATTGAGCTGCGTGTCTATCCCGGCAAGGATGGCGACTTTACGCTGTATGAAGATGAGGGTGACAGCTACCGCTACACGAGCGGCGCATTCGCAACCATCGGTATCCATTGGAACGATGCGGCACGTACGCTCACGTTTGCCAAGCGCGAAGGTAGTTACAAGGGAATGCCGGAGAAGCACACGTTCAACGTGGTGATCGTAAGGACGGGGCACGGTGTGGGTGGAAACGTGTCCGCAAAGGGCGACAAGACTGTCAACTATACCGGTGAACCGGCGACGGTGAAGTTTTAAGAAACTTCACGGTCGCACTATTTGCCTGCGGGCAGAGTGTAGTACTGCACCGTGTTTTTCCATGTGAATTCGGCGCCGGGCTGGACATTGATCGCGATGTACGGCTCAACGGCAAGCACCGTTCGGATCGACCATAGCAATTCCCGTACGAGTGGGCGGTCAGTGCTTATTTTGAGGCCCGCTCCCACCTTCTTGTTTTCGATCACGATTTGGCTGTCGCTTGCGCTGTCGCTGAATCCCTGCATGAGCACGGCTTGCTCGTCCTTGCCCGAGAGGGGCCTGAGATATGCGATCTCGTTTCCGCGCACCTCGATAACGTTCTTATCAGGTGGCCGCATTGGTTTGATCTGGTACGGCACACGAAAAGTAAAATCCGGTCCTGGCGGCTGATGATCGAGCACCACGAAATTGTGGTTATAGACGGAGCTTTCAATCGTTTTTTTGCCGGTGTTCTTCAGGCTGTGCTCAATTACCATGGTTGGCTTCCCGTTTTCGAGCCGAATTGTTTTTCGGTAGACGTACGCGTATCCGGAAGCAGGGTCAGAGAGCTCTTGCTGAAATTCGATCGAGTCTTTGTGTTTCTTGACAGACCACTTGCCGGGGTTCAAAACGTCGTAGGGACGGTATCGGTTGTAGTCGCCATCGGTGCGACGCAGAATGCCAACTCCGATCTTGATGAAGGTGCCACCGGGCTTGGCCTCATCGTATCCAAGCGGCACCTGGAATTCATCGACAGGGC
>Ga0207657_10005092_pt1 | contig 13772 bp, 14 predicted proteins | sample KBSC33metaG_FD_184316 | JGI IMG/M metagenome (GOLD analysis project Ga0207657, IMG submission 184316) | Corn rhizosphere microbial communities from Kellogg Biological Station, Michigan, USA - KBS C3-3 metaG (SPAdes) (version 2) | ecosystem: Host-associated > Plants > Roots > Rhizosphere > Soil ... | reverse complement strand
ATGCGCGGGAACAGACGCTTGCAACCGTGGCGGAACGGCCCCCAAACGTTCCCGGAGTCCAATGCCATACTTATTTCGCCGCAGCATCTGGAAGACCCAGTAAGGCAGGCTAACCATTAGGGCAAACGCAAGCAGCGCGCTGTAAAGAAAATACATGTGGCACGACATTCTAACCGCAGAAATCAGCGATCGGCGTGACAAGGCACCATTGCGCAGCTGGCTTGCATCTTATAATCCACTGATGCGCAAAAATGGCACTAGCAGTCCGCGACCAAGCGCGTATTTTCACATATTAGCTGCCGCGCTTTTTGTGGTGAGTCTCGGCGTGCATGTCTTCGCATCGAAGGACTTTGCTAAGCCTGTCGCGAGACCAGCAGCAAGTTATCCAGCTCACGACGCCCATACCGATGAGGGTACGACCGTCGCTGTCGATCCGTACGACATGCCGGATAAGCTACAGGTCTTTTCCGTGGATTATCGCGAAGAAGGACTGCTGCCGGTTTTCGTCATCATCAGTAACGACACTGACCAGCCAATTACTCTGACGGGCATGAAGGCTCAGCTAATCACGGTGAACCGGACTAAGATTCCGCCCTCCGACACAGACGATGTCTACAGGCGTTTGGCGCACCCAAGCAGCAACGCCGGGCCTACCATTCCCCTGCCTATTCCGCGAAAAAAGGTCAAAGGCGCCGTGCCTAGAAAAGTGCTGGACGAACTCCAGGCGGCACAGTTCAGCGCCAAAGCCGTGGAACCGCATGGTACTCAGTCTGGATTTTTGTTCTTCGACGTTTCGGGGCTTTCTACGCCATTGGCTGGAGCGCACTTCTATCTGACTGGCCTGCAAAATGCAAAAGGAGATGATTTGATGTACTTCGAAATCCCAATGGAGAAATACCTCAGCGCGCCGGCCAAAGCCCAATAGATTATCTCTTCTCAGGTTTCTAGTTTATCTGCCGCTGCGAGCCTCTTGCGATTCCACAGCTATATAATTCCCAAATGATGGTCAGTTCCAGCGATGCCGTAGTAGCGGCGCGCGCAAAATATGAGCCGGTTATTGGGCTGGAGGTGCACGTTCAACTGCTGACCGCCAGCAAGATCTTCTGCTCATGCTCGACGCGATTTGGTGCTCCGCCGAATTCCAATGTATGTCCCGTATGCCTGGGCCTTCCGGGAGCATTGCCAGTACTGAATCGGAAAGCGGTGGAATTTGCGGTGCTGGCAGGCATGGCGCTGAACTGTCGTATCAATGAGACTTCCATCTTTGCGCGCAAGAACTATTTTTATCCGGATCTTCCAAAGGGCTATCAGATCTCGCAATACGATAAGCCGCTGGCGGAATTCGGCTGCATAGATATCAAATCGGCGGATCGCGCGAAGAAGATCAATATCACGCGCCTCCATCTGGAGGAAGATGCCGGGAAAAGTTTGCACGAGGGTTTTCCCGAAGCAGATAAGAAAACGGCTGTCGATCTCAACCGCACTGGCGTGCCGCTAATCGAGATCGTGAGTGAGCCCGACATCTCGTCGCCCGAAGAAGCCTATGAATATCTCACCCGTTTGCGGGAAATCATCCTCTACACCGGAGTCAGCGATTGCAACATGGAAGAAGGCTCGCTGCGCTGCGATGCCAACGTTAGCGTTCGCCCGCGCGGACAAAAAGAATTAGGAACCAAGACGGAGGTAAAAAACGTAAATTCGTTTCGCTTCATTCGCGAAGCATTGGAGTACGAAATCGACCGGCAGATTGAGGTGCTCGACTCCGGCGGCAGGGTCTCGCAAGAGACGCGACTCTATAACGCCAATGAGGGCCGGACCTATGGCATGAGGTCGAAGGAGCAGGCGCATGATTACCGCTACTTCCCCGAGCCCGATTTGCTCCCGCTCGTAGTAGACGCACAATGGAGGAGCGCCATCGCCCGCGAGTTGCCGGAAATGCCGGAGGCGCGGCGCGCTCGTATGGTGACCGACTATGGAATCAGTGATAAAGACGCGGTGGTTCTCACTGTTAGTCGATCTCGCGCTGACCAGTTCGAAGAAGCGGCGAAGGCGGCCAAAAATCCAAAACGGGTGGCCAATCTCGTGCAAAGCGAGTTGATGGGACGGCTAAAAGCAAAGGGGATTGACCTCGAGGATTCACCTATTTCGATGAAAGGTGTTGCCGTGTCCGCGGACTTGGTCGAATCAGGCGCCATTTCGGGGAAGATTCTAAAGGACCTTTATGATCTCTGCTTCGAGCGCAGCCAGGATTTTCCTGAGGTGTATGAGAAAGAAAAGCCTCAACAGATCACCGATGCTGCGGCAATCGAACAAATAGTTGATCAGGTGCTTGCTCAAAATCCTAAGCAACTTGAGCAGTACCGCGCAGGCAAGACCACCATGCTGGGGTTCTTTGTGGGTCAAGTTATGAAGCTTTCCAAGGGACAGGCGAATCCAAAGCTGGTGAATGAGCTGCTAGCGAAAAAGCTTGGGTCTTAGTGGCTGACGTCCATGGAAATACAGCGCGTCGAACCCTTTCTCGACTACCTCTCGAAGATTCACCAGCGCACCGCTCGCGTGATTCGCTGCATCCCACCCGAAAAGCTGGAATGGACCTACCGCGAGGGCAAGTTCACGATCGGTGACCAGATTCGCCACCTGGTTACGATCGAGCGCTACATGTTCGTTGAAACTGTCTGTGGCAGGCCAAGTCGTTACGCGGGGTGCGGCCGCGAATTGGCAGATGGCTATGATCAGGTTCTGGATTACATCGGACGGCTACGCGTGCAGAGCCTGGAAATACTCTCCTCCTTGAGGGATGAGGATTTGCAGCGTAAATGTGCCACTCCCGACGGCGCCCACATCACTGTGTGGAAATGGTTGCGCGCGATGGTGGAGCATGAGATCCATCATCGCGGCCAGTTGTATTTGTACCTCAGCCTGCTCAACGTTCCTACCCCTCCCTTGTATGGGCTGACGTCAGAAGAGGTTCGCGAGCGCAGCGTTTCCAGCTAAGTCCCCAAGGTTCAACATCCTTTGGTCACTAGTCTTTGGCGGTTGATTCTCGGATACTAGCGAGGGGACGTTGGGACAGGTATGCACACATGGGACAGGTCAGACAGTTCTAGCAAGCCTAGGTCGTCGCTAGGACGCATTCTGAGCATTATTACGCTTGTGACATCGGTCGCGGCGCTTTATCTTGCCCTCAAGAAACCTGCGCCGGTAGCGCCCCCTCAGCCGGCAGCGGCGGTCACGGCTAACGCGCAGTCCTTCCAGACGAAAGTTACCCAATTGGCTCAGGCCCAAGCCGACGGCCAAACTGGGTCCGAGGTTCGTCTGACTGCGGATGAGATTGGTGCCGCCATTGCCCAAGCAAGCACTCAGATAGCTATCGTTCCTCCATCAACGCAGCCCACCAATGTTGCCTCCAGCAGTTCGGCTGCTGATCCCTCTTCTACGCTGGCTGCTGGCTCCCTCGATGCAAGCTCAATTGGCGAGCCGCTCGTCAGCATGGAAGGCGATGTAGTGCGCGGGCAGTTCCTGACAGAGGTGGGCGGCAAGAAGGTTTATGTGACCCTTGCGGGTCATTTAGGGGCGAAAGACGGGTACGCGACATTCCAACCTACTGAGTTCAAAGTGGGAGATTTGAGCATCCCCGTATCGCTGGTCAACGACGCGCTACAAAAGAAACTGTTGGAACAGCGCGACCGCCTAAAGCTTCCTGAATTCGTCAGCGATGTGCGCGTTGAAAATGGCGAACTGATCGTCAAGCAGAAGTAGCTCCGCCAAGACCCGTATTGCTGAAGATCAATTGTGCTTCAACAGTTGGCCCGGCTTGCCGGTCAAATCGTTGTACAGCGTCTCGATAAACGTATCACTGGAAATGAAGTCGTTCTTGTACTTTTCCCACCGCGAAAGCACCTTCTCCTGCTGCAGTTGCACCAGGGATTTACCCTGCTTGATACCGTCTTCTACTACCGCCCGCGTATCTTTCAGCATGACTACATAGGTACGCACGTCATCCAGATTTGAGATCGCACCGTGGCCAGGGATGACTTTCACGTCGGCCGGAAGCTTCGGAATGATTTCTTCCAGGGCTGCAATCATGCCTTCCACGCTGCCGCCTGCACTCAAGTCGATGAACGGGAAACCGTAACGCACAAAATCGTCACCCATGTGAACGACATTCGATTTGGGAAAGAAAATGATGCTGTCACCATCGGTGTGCCCGTGGGGATAGTGGAGTGCGCGTATATCTTCGCCATTCAGGTGCACCGTCATGTCGTGGTCGAACGTGAGGATCGGCAAAGCCTCCTTGGGCTGCGGTTTGTGGACAGCTTTGAGCGATCCCATGTTCCCCGCAGTGACGCCTTCTTCCAGACGCTTGCGCACATTGTCCTGAGCGATAACGGGTGCGTCCTTCTGGAAGATGGCATTTCCACTGGTGTGGTCCTCGTGATAATGCGTATTGATGATGAACCGGATCGGTTTGTCGGTGACGCCCTTCAGAGCTGCTTTTATTTTGTCGGCCAAAGGCGCGTACTGGTCGTCAACTATTACAATGCCGTCCTCGCCAACCGAGGCGCCGATATTGCCCCCTTCCCCTTCGAGCATGTAAACCGTTCCAGCTACATGGGTCACCTTCATCTGTACTTTGCTGAAATCCTGATCCTGTGCGGACAACAGAGTTGAGAGACAGATGACGAGCGGCAATACCCACGAAAACATGCGCATAGATTCTCCTGGCAGGCGAGAGCGGCAGAAATTGTAAACGAAATCAACGGGATGGGAGATTACATCTGTCCTGTGCAATAGCCGACGTTATTGCTTGCGTACGCGGCTATGTGGAAGGTCACAGCCTGGAACGGGCCACGTTGCCTTCCGGTACGCTTGGCGCATAATACTGCAAATCGAGATCTAGTTTCTTGCCGTCGGAAGCAAACCTGCGCAGTCGTGTCACGCCCCACTTTTGCAGTGCGAACTCCAGTGTCGTCCGCAGCACACCCAGCCCATAAGTCACACTTCGGCGGAAATTGATGGAAGAGGCTTCTTCGAAATACTTGGTTGGGCAGGAGACCTCTCCAATGCGATAGCCAAAATAGACGCATTGCGCGAGAATCTGGTTGTCGAACACGAAGTCGTCGGAGTTCTCCAGCAGGGGTAAGTTTGTAAGCACCTTGCGACTGAATGCCCGATACCCGGTGTGATACTCCGAGAGTTTGGCGCCCAGGAAGAGATTCTCGAAGGCCGTCAGAAAACGATTGGCCACGTACTTGTAAAACGGCATGCCCCCGCGCAGGGCTAGTCCGCCAATGATTCTCGACCCCAGAACCACGTCGTACACGTCGTACGCAATCATGCTGGCCATGGCCGTCACAAGCAGGGGCGTGTACTGATAATCCGGGTGGAGCATGATTATGACGTCTGCACCTGCGGCGAGAGCTTCGCGGTAACAGGTTTGCTGGTTTCTTCCATAACCGTAGTTGCGGTCATGAACATACACTTTCAGACCAAGACTCTCCGCCAGCTTCACCGTGGAGTCGGAGCTGTAATCGTCGACCAAGATGCGGATGTCGGCCAGTTCCGGGATCTCGTGAACCGTTGTTCGTAATGTCTTTTCCGCGTTGTAGGCGGGCATCACCACCGCCACGCGTTTTCCGTTGATCATTTACATTCAGAAATTATGAGCCGCAACTTACTCATTGATTTTACTCTGAAGAGACGAGCCCGCGGGCCGACGGTGCAATCAGGAATCAAGGAGCCGGCTCAACGCGCACGATTTTTTCAGCTATGCTCCTGGTGAACAGAATGAAAACAATATTTGTCGTAGCGTTCCCGATCATGGTTGCTGCCCTTTGCCTCGGGCAAGGGCAGGTTGCTCCTGAACGGCCGGCCAAGCGAATCGTAACCCGCACGCGGTTGGTAGCAATTTTCTCGGACCTGGAGGATCAACTTTTCAAAGGCCTGCAGGAAAAAAACGAGAAAGCTGTGAAATCGCTACTCGGAGAGGAGTTCCAGGTGTGGGCGCCGACCGCACCCGGCGATCCCGTCCCGCTTGAGGAGTGGCAAAAACAGTCCTTGGCTGAAGATTTAAAATCGTTCCATGTCCGTCAGATGGCAGCGCGCCCCGTGGACGACAATGCTGTCCTGGTTCATTTTGTGCTGAGCAAGACGGTGGACGTGCGGGGCAAAGTATCGGTCCGCGACTACTTCATTGTCGATCTATGGCAGAAGAATGACGACAAATGGCAGCTTTGTGATCGATACGCGTCCCCGCTGGGTGCCGGGGTTTCCAAGCCAGCTATGGTTGGGCCGAGCGGAAAAAATTAACCGCTTGCGGTAGTTTGCAAGACACTATGGCTGATAATCTATTAGGAATTCTTATAATTCAGAGCGTTAGGGTACGCCGATCTTATGTCTGTCAGCCGCACGTTATTCCAGAAGATTTGGGACGAGCACATTGTGTGTGAGCCTTCCGGGGGCAATCCGCTGATTTATGTTGACCTCCACCTGGTGCACGAGGTGACCTCTCCGCAAGCGTTCGACGGGCTCCGGGCCGAGGGCCGCAAAGTTCGACAGCCGCTGCGCACAGTGGCCACGGTTGATCACAACATTCCGACGACCCCGCGCGGAACTCCTATCACCGACCCAATCGCAGCACTGCAGATTTCGGCGCTTCAGCAGAATTGCAAGGAATTCGGCGTTCCCCTGTTCGACATGGATTCGCCGGACCAGGGAATCGTGCACGTCATAGGCCCGGAACTCGGATTGACGCGACCAGGTATGACCATCGTTTGCGGCGATAGCCATACCAGCACACATGGCGCGTTTGGTGCCCTGGCTTTTGGTATCGGTACTTCGGAAGTGGAACACGTTCTAGCTACCCAGACCCTGCCGCAGCGCAAACCCCGGACGATGTTGATCGACGTGAGGGGATCGCTGTCCGAAGGAGTCACCGCCAAAGATCTGATTCTCGGAATTATTGGCCAGATCGGAACTGACGGAGCCACCGGATACGTCGTCGAGTACGCGGGTGAAGCGGTGCGAGCGCTCTCGATGGAAGGGCGTATGACGCTGTGTAACATGAGCATCGAAGCCGGGGCGCGAGCCGGCATGGTTGCTCCGGACGAGACAACCTTCGCATACATTAAAGGCAAGCGCTTTGCACCCGAAGGCGATGAATGGGAAGCGGCGGTCGCACGTTGGCGCACGCTGCCGTCCGATCCGGGAGCAGGTTATGACAAAGTTGTCCATATCGACGCGTCGCGCTTGGCTCCGTTCGTAACTTGGGGAACGAATCCCGGCATGGTCGTCTCCGTCACAGATCGTGTTCCGGATCTGAACTCGTTCACGGCAGATGCAGACCGACGCTCTGCTGAAAGCATGTTTGCATACATGGCGCTCAAGCCTGGAACTCCCGTTCAAGAGATCAAGGTTGACCGAGTCTTCATAGGTTCATGCACGAATTCGCGTTTAGAAGACTTGCGGGCTGCGGCACGGGTGGCCAAGGGTTACCAGGTGAATCCTAAGGTGCGCGCCATGGTAGTTCCTGGCTCGCAAGCGGTGAAGCGCGCCGCGGAAAAAGAAGGATTGGATAAGATTTTCTTGGAAGCCGGCTTCGAATGGCGTGAATCAGGATGTTCGATGTGCCTCGGTATGAATCCCGATATCCTGCAACCGGGCGAGCGATGCGCTTCCACCAGCAACCGAAACTTTGAAGGGCGACAGGGGCGTGGCGGTCGCACCCATCTGGTCAGTCCGATGATGGCCGCGGCCGCAGCAATAAACGGACATTTCAGTGACGTTCGCAATTGGCGTTTTCACTAAAAGGGTCGATATGGAGCCTTTTCGCGTACATACCGGGTTAGTAGCGCCGCTGGATCGCGCCAATGTGGATACGGACCAGATCATTCCTAAACAATTCCTGAAGAGAATCGAGAAGACCGGATTCGGGGAGTTCTTGTTCCACGACTGGCGCCGCACTGCTTCAGGGGATAAAGACAATTCATTCGTTCTTAACCAGCCGCGCTATGACAAGGCAACAGTTCTGGTTGCGGGGAAGAACTTTGGCTGCGGATCGTCGCGGGAACACGCGGTGTGGGCGCTGGCCGACTTCGGATTCCATGCTGTAATCGCTCCTTCGTTTGCCGACATTTTTTCGAATAACAGCGTGAAGAACGGTTTTCTGAATGTGACGCTGGTGGAAGATGAAGTAAACGAGTTATTGCGGCGCGCGCAAGGAAACGAAGCCTATCAGCTCACGGTCGATTTGGAAAAGTGTGAGGTTCGCGACGCGCACGGTTTGCGCTTGAGGTTCACGATTGACCCATTCGTACGTCAGTGCCTGCTGGAAGGACTGGACGAAATCGGGCTCACGCTTCAGCACCAACCTGCAATCGATAGGTACGAAGCCAGCCACCCGCTTCCGCTCGGTGTGAAAGAACTATTCAGCTGAGCGGGCTGGAAGTCAAATCGAGGATAAAGGCGGTTGCGGCATTCTGGACAGATGCCGTGGCTGAATTCGGCTTCGGTGTGCTCGCGGATGTAAGCCTCGACTTGTTCCCAGTCGCTGCGCTGATTGCGGATGCGTTTGCACGACGCGCAGATCGGCAAAATGCCTCGCAAAATTCCACTGATATTTTCGGCGTGGCCTATCATGTACGGAGCGCGGCCAGGTTCCTCATAATGAAAGTTTCGGTAATACCAGGTGCGATCCTCGCTGCTCCTGGCCATCAGTGTCAGGTAGTCCTCTACGGTACGTTTTTCCCGAATCACCTGCAGGTATCTCTCAAAATCCGATTGCTCTAATTCTCCAGCAAAATCGAAGAGGTGACTTCCTACTACTTCGTTAGGAGAAATCCGAGCTTACGGAGAGTTAGAAAGGCACTGAGCTTGGGAATAGCTTTTGTTACTCTGGTATTGGAGGACTAATAGATGCTCGGGTCATTACGAGTACTTACGATCTGCTTGCTGATTCCTTCGTTTGCGTCCGCACAGAACATGTCGCAAGCCACCGCGGTCACGGTCAAAGATTTGGAAACATTCCTGAAAGCGGCAAACGAGCGCCTCAATGATCTGAGCGTAAAGTACAACCAGGCGCAATGGGTGCAAGAAACATACATCACCGACGACACGGAAGCGGTTGCCGCCGCCATGAACGAGAACTACTTGCAGGCCATCTCCGACCTGGCCGCCGAGGCCAAGCGGTTCGATAACCTGCAAGCTTCCCCGGAGCTGACACGACAACTCAAGCTGCTGAAGCTGTTGGTGGCCGCTCCCGCTCCCAATGATCCGAAGGAACGAGCTGAACTCGCCCGCTTGGGTGCATGGCTTAGCGGGATCTACGGCAAAGGCAAATATTGTCCGAAGACGGGCCCCTTTGCTGGCCAGTGCATGGGGCAGAGTGAAATGGAAAAAGCCATGGCCTCCACAAAGGATCCGGAGGTCCTGCTTGATCTCTGGGTGGGCTGGCGCACGATTTCCGCACCCATGCGCCAGAATTACACGCGTTTCGCGGAACTTGCCAACAAGGCTGCGCGAGAGATGGGATTTAGCGATCTCGGTGCGCTCTGGCGTTCGAATTACGACATGACTCCCGAGCAATTCAGCGCCGAATTGGACCGGCTTTGGAACCAGGTTCGCCCGCTCTACCTGTCGTTGCACGCCTACGTGCGTTCCCAACTGGTCAAGAAGTATGGCGCTCAAATGGTACCCCCGACAGGGCCGATTCCGGCTCACCTGCTGGGCAACATCTGGGCACAAGACTGGACGCACATCTACGACCTGCTGAACGTGCCCAGTGGGAGTGGAGTTGATCTAACTCCTATCCTGCAGCAGAAACACATCGATGATCTACAAATGGTCCGGTATGGAGAGGCTTTCTTCACCTCGCTTGGATTCGACCCACTGCCAAAGACATTCTGGGAGCGGTCGATGTTCCGTAAGCCAGCCGACCGTGATGTAATTTGCCACGCGAGCGCATGGGACATCGACAACCAGGAAGATCTCCGTCTCAAGATGTGTATTCGGATTAATGACGAAGACTTCCGCACCATTCATCACGAGCTCGGGCATAATTTCTACCAGCGAGCTTATCGTCACCAGCCCTTCATCTTCGAAGAGAGCGCCAATGACGGTTTTCATGAGGCCATTGGCGATACCATCGCACTATCGGTTACGCCGGAATACCTGAAACAGATCGGGATGATTTCCGACGCCCCCGGGCCTGATGCCGACATAGGGCTGCTCATGCACAAGGCACTGGAGAAAGTCGCATTCCTTCCTTTCGGTTTGTTGATCGACCAGTGGCGCTGGGGCGTCTTCTCGGGTCAGATCAAGCCGGACGAGTACAACAAGGCGTGGTGGCAATTACGCCAAAAGTATCAGGGCGTCGCGGCCCCGGTTCAGCGCACAGAAAGGGACTTTGACCCCGGTGCGAAGTACCACGTTCCTGGAAACACTCCTTACGCCCGTTATTTTCTCGCCGACATTCTTCAATTTCAGTTTCATCGGGGGCTATGCCGGGCCATCGGGTACCAGGGGCCTCTGCACCGCTGCTCCATTTACAACAACAAGGTGGCAGGCGAGCGCTTGAAGAAGATGCTGGAAATGGGCAAGAGCCAGCCATGGCCTGACGCTCTCTATGCACTTACCGGAGAGCGACAGATGGACGCGAGCGCCATCCTTGACTACTTCGCTCCATTGCAAAAGTGGCTGGATGAGCAGAACGCGAAGAACGGCGTGAAGCCAGGCTGGTAGTCTCGTCGAATTTGGCCATGTGATATGGGCACGAGGATAGTTGTCGCTCGCCGCGGTGCTAGCCACCAAGAGTCGCCTTATCTACACCCGCACGACTCATAAACTAGGGAGATTACCGGATGGCGAGTTGGATAGTGGACGGGTGAATCTTGGTCATCAGTTCCTGATTGGGGGATTTATGAATTCGAAAACTCCGGGAGCACCGCAAGTTACTCCGCACGAACGCGAGGAGATGGGTAGCCGCCGTGATCCTGAAGAACGTCCGGCGGTCCACGCGCACGAAGTGCGCGACAAGATGCTGGACAAGACGCTGGCCGACTCATTCCCGACTAGCGATCCGCCTTCCTCCATTCCGGATCCGGCCAGCGAGGAATCAATTTCGGCCCGGAAGAATTTAGAAGAGGAGCTAATCGCCGCGCTCCCGCATGGTAGTTGGGCTGCGATTTCCATGGAAGACCGGCAGGTTGTCGGTACCGGCGCTTCCCGCGAGGAAGCCGAGGAGAAGGCAAACGCGCAAGGGTACAAGAATCTATCACTGGTGCGAGTGCCGCCTGATCCGGACGCTCCGGAGCAGGCAGCTTAATGTCAGATTCCTGTCTACACCTCCGCTTGCACACCCAGTTCGTCAATGTGCTTCATCAGTTCGGCGGGATCTTCGTATACCCGATAAGCGCCAGCCTGCTCTAATTCGTCCATACCATAACCGCCGGCGAGTATGCCGACGCCAAGCGCGTGGGCACGGCGAGAGGCCAGCAGGTCCCATACACTGTCGCCGACTACGATGCAGTCGTCGATGTCGATCTTGAGTTTCTGCGCGGCAGTCAGAAACAGGTCGGGAAAAGGCTTGCCATGCGAGACGTCGTCGCGCGTAATCAGCTGAACCTTTGAACCAGCATCGAGCATCTCAACGGCTTTCCTGGCGTTCACCATTCCGCCGCTCGTAGCGATAGCCCACGGCACGTCCAGCCGGGTGAGCATCGACAGCAGTTCCTTGGCTCCGGGCAGCGGACGTACTTGGGCCAGTCGCTTGTGAAAAGCGCTGTTGTGCAGGTCCTTCAGCCGTTCTGCTTCTTTCTTGCTGAGTTTTCGTCCGGTTTCCCGCTGCAGCGCGGTCAGGATCAGGCCATCACTCATGCCAACCCGGCGGTGAATTCGCCAAGTGGAGAGTTCGATGTCCATCTCGTGCAGCGCCTCGCGCCATGCGAGCACGTGCTGGTAAACGCTGTCGATGAGCGTGCCATCCAGGTCGAACAGGAATGCGGGTTTGCCTTCGGAAACAGCGGACCGCCGTGCTTTTGCCATGAGACGCCTCGGTGGAGTTCTTAGGATGTGCTAACGCAACAGATCGTTGCGTGGAACTTGCACGCCATCTGCAGTGCGCGTGCTTGCGTCTTATTGTTTCGCGGGAACTCTCACGTATCTGGGAGACTCGCCCTTGCTCCACGGGTCATAGGTCAGGGCGAACCGAATCCGATCGGAAATCGTCGGGTGATCCCAATCCCACATCACCGCCATCCTGCTGGGGTATGGATACTCGAGCCAATTTTCGCCGAGGATCTGAAACGCGTGTGCATCGACTTGTCCGGCATTCGCAACCAGCCCGTGGGTGACTTCCAGGCCGTAAACATCGGCAGCATGCTCAATCCGGCGGCTCTCGGCATTCAGCGCGGGTTCACTGACGAATGAAAGAACTGAGGCGATCAGAAGCAGCAGAGGCAGCGACGCCCAATCGTGTAGTCCGCGGATGCCCCAAGCTGACGTCCAACGATTCTGAATCCAGCTAGCAAGATGATAGGTGGTATACAGTAGAGCGAGGAGGAACAACATCCCCAGCACGAATCCGTGCACGACGTGCCCGAGAACGTAGTGGCCCATCTCGTGTCCGAACACGACCATCAGCTCCGGCGCCGTGAATTGCTGGATCGCCGTATCCCAAACCACTACACGCTTGGTTGCGCCAAACCCGGTGACGTATGCATTCGGTCCGGTGACTTTGGAACTGGCCTTCATCTCGAACATCCGATCGCGGCGAATCTCCAGGCCGCCATTGCGCGAGACCTTCTCCAAGACCTCCACTAACTCAGGATGCTTGGCCTCCAGAGGCTCGGACGTATAGAAGAGTGGATCGATTGCCACGGGAGCAATGAAGGTGAGAAACGCAGAGACCGGAATCATTGCGATCCAAAAGTACAACCACCATCGCCGCGGGCTCCGGGCGACAACAAGGTAGAAGATCCAGACCACAACAGTGCCCACAGCGATTATGAGCGCGAGTTCGACGGCCCAGTCCCGCAACCACGAGCCCCAACCCTGCACAGAGAGCCCATATTTGAGCCCGAGATGGTGTCCATATACTGAGAACGGCAAGCGCAGCAGAAGGAAGCTGCTCGCAAACAGCGGGATGATGATGATCGCCTGCACGAAGCGACGCCTCGCGATTCGCTCCGCCCAATCTCGGAGTTTGACCACGAACCCCCAACGGATAAATAAAAACAGAATCAGAAAGCTGTAGACGGTCGACAGCGCCACCAGCCAGTTGCGAATGGTGTAGAGCGCATGAGACTTGGCTAGCTTGTCGGGAGGGAGAGTGTATTCGGTAGCTTCTAGACTCTTTGCTCCGATACTTGTGCCGGGTTGAGGGTTGATTGTGGTTTGGGCCAGTAGGGAAGTCGCAAGCAGGCAGACGCTGATTAGAACGGAGGCGAGAGAGTAGATAGGACTTACCTATTGCTTCTTGGCTGTTATAAGACGTCGTTCCAGGTCGGCAACTTCCTGCCGCAGACCTTCAGGCAGGTGGTCGCCAAATTTTGCGAAATGTTCTTTGATCCGGGGCACCTCCGCCAGCCAGCCGTCGATGTCAACACTCAACAATTTGGCCAGGTCCGAGCCCGAGATGTTGAGTCCATTGGAATCCAGATCGTCAGGTTCGGGTACCATGCCGATCGGCGTTTCGGTGGCCTGCGCTTTGCCATCACACCGATCAAAGATCCACTCCAGCACGCGGCTGTTTTCTCCGTAGCCAGGCCAAAGGTACT
>Ga0207657_10005088_pt1 | contig 13782 bp, 12 predicted proteins | sample KBSC33metaG_FD_184316 | JGI IMG/M metagenome (GOLD analysis project Ga0207657, IMG submission 184316) | Corn rhizosphere microbial communities from Kellogg Biological Station, Michigan, USA - KBS C3-3 metaG (SPAdes) (version 2) | ecosystem: Host-associated > Plants > Roots > Rhizosphere > Soil ... | reverse complement strand
CTTGCCGTCGACCTCGACCGTGCCCGACGTCGCGTTGACGATGCCGCAGACGATGCTGATGAGCGTTGTCTTGCCGGCGCCGTTCGGACCGAGCAGCGCGAAGATCTCGCCGCGGCGAATGTCGAGGTCGACGTCCGAAAGGGCCGTAAAGCCCGACGCGTACGTCTTCGAGAGATTGCGGACGGAGATGACCGGGGTCATCGACCGCCGCGGTCGAACTTCCGCGCGAGCGCATCGGCGCTGCGCGCAAGCAGCACGGTGTCGACGCCCACGGCAGTGAAGAGCGAGCCCGCGTCGAAACAGCGCTGCGCGAGCGCCTCGTCGGTGACGAGAATGCCGGGCGCCTTCCCGGTCGCGCGGATGCGCCGCAGCGCATCCTCGATCAGCGGGAACACCCTGGGATTCGCGACTTCGCCCGTGTAGCCCATGGACGCGTGCAGGTCCGCGGGGCCGATGAAAATGCCGTCGATGCCGTCGATCGCGGCGATCGCCTCGACGTGGCGCAATGCCGATTCCGTTTCGAGCTGCACGAGCAGGCACAGCTCGTCGTGCGCGCGCTTCGCGTAGTCGGCGATGCGGCCGAAGCGCGTCGCGCGGGTCGAGCCCGCGACGCCGCGCACGCCGCCCGGCGGATAGCGGATCGCGGCGACCGCGGCGCGCGCCTCGTCGACGTTCTGCACGTACGGAATCAACAGGCTCTGCGCGCCGATGTCGAGCACGCGCTTGATCGTGACGGTGTCGTTCCACGGCACGCGCACGACCGGTGACGTCGGATAGGCGGCGACCGCCTGCAATTGCGTGAGCAGCGATTCGAGGTCGTTCGGCGAATGCTCGCAATCGAGAAGCAGCCAGTCGAAGCCTGCGCCCGCGACGATTTCGGCGCTGTAGTGGCTCGACAGGCTGCACCACAGGCCGATCTGCGGTTGCTGCGCGGCGAGCGCGCGCTTGAATGCGTTGACGGGGAGGTCCATGACGTCGCGGGAAATTCAGGCGGAGGCCTATTCTCGCATCGGGGCCGGAGGCGAAATTCCGCCATGCGGAATTTCGCCTCCGACGACTTCCCTCGCGGTTGCCTCCGCCCTGCCCCCTGTGGGACACTGGACGCGGCCGCGCATCATAACGATCGTCACGCACAAGCACGCGCGCGGCAGCCTGGCCATCCCGGAGGAAGCCCGATGAAAACATTCAGAGGAGCCGTTGCGCTCGTCGCCGCGATCGGCGTCGCGCTGTTCGCCTCGTACGCGCCGGCGCAGGAAAAGTATCCATCGCGCCCGGTCACGATCATCGTGCCGTGGGGGCCCGGCGGCGGCGCCGATCAGCTCGGACGCCTGACGGCGAAGCTCCTCGAGCCGATGCTCGGCACGTCGTTCCCCGTCGTCAACACGCCGGGCGCGACGGGTGCGACGGGCATGGAGAAGCTCCTCACCGACCAGGCCGACGGCTACGCGATGGCGATCTACATCGCCGACACCAACGCGCTGCTCGCCGGCGCGAACCCGCGCTGGAAGCTTTCCGACATCCAGCCGGTCGCGGTGATGATGCAGGTGCCGTCGTTCCTGTTCGTCGCCGAGAACAGCCCGATCAAGGACTGGGCGCAGTTCGAAAAGGAGGCGCGCGCGAAGCCGAAGACGCTGAAGGTGGCGACGCTCGGCTACGGCAGCGTCGACGACATGACGCTGCAGTACCTCGCATCGAAGGGCATCCAGGTCGTCGAAGTGCCCTACGCGAAGCCGTCCGAGCGCTACGTCTCGGTGATCGGCGGGCACGTCGACGCGCTCTACGAACAGGCGGGCGACGTGCGCCAGTTCCTGCAGAACAAGCAGATCCGGCCGATCATCATTTTCGGCAAGGAGCGCCTCGCTGCGTTCAAGGACGTGCCGAGCTCGTACGAGCTCGGCTACAAGATCGCGCTGCCGCAATTCCGTTCATACGTCGTGAAGGCCGGCACGTCGAAGGATCGCGTGAAGATCCTGAGCGACGCGATGGGCAAGGTATCGGCGAATCCCGAGTTCCGGAAGTTCCTGGAGGAGAACTACTCCGCGAAGGACAGCTATCTCCCGGCGGACAAGGCCGAAGGGTTCCTCGCCGCGCAGGTGCAGGAAATGAAGGACTCGATGGTGAAGAAGCCGTGACGCGAGCGCGGCCGGGTCGATGCTCGAGCGGCTGAAGGCCACCTGGCCCTACGCGGCGCTCTTCGTCGGCGCCGCGTATTTGTTTCACGACGCGGGAACGTTCGCCGCGGCGGCGCGGCCCGGCCAGCTCGGCCCCGACTTCTGGCCGCGCGCGGTGCTCGTGCTGCTGATGATCGTCTGCGGTTACGAAGCCGTGCGCCGCATCGTGTTCGCGCGCGGCGTCGCGGCGGACGCCACCGTCGCGCACGAGGCCGTTGCCGATGCAGCAGGCGCACACGGCGCGAAGGAGGTCGCGGTCGCGACCGAGGAGACTGCGCCGCGCTACCCGTGGCGGCTCGCCGCGGGCATCGGACTCACGATCGCGTACGTGCTCGCGCTCGACGTGCTGGGCTTCTTCGTCACGACGGCGCTCTTCCTCGGCCTCTTCATGGTCGCGGGCCGTTACTACCGCACGCGCGTGGTGGCGCTCGCGAGCGTCGTCGGCAGCCTCGTCTTCGTGTTCGTGTTCATGAAGATCGTGTACGTGTCGCTGCCGCTCGGCGCCGGGCCGTTCCGCACGTTCTCGGTGTGGCTGCTCGCGATGCTCGGCATTCGCTGAGCGGATGAGCGCTCGGCTCGCTTCGCTCGCGGCCGCACGACGCGCGAGCCCGAACGCGCTTCCTCGCTGACGTGGCCGAAACGCTTCATCAGCTGTCGCTCGGCTTCCTGCACTTGCTGAGCGCGGCGAACGCGATGGCGCTCGTCGTCGGGCTCGTCGTCGGGATGTTCGTCGCCGTGCTGCCGGGACTCACGCTCGTGATGGGCGTCGTGCTCGCGCTGCCGTTCACGTACGGCATGAGCGTCACGCCGTCGATCATCCTGCTGACGGCGATGTACCTGTCGGGGACGTACGGCGGCGCGTTCACGTCGATCCTCTTTCGCATTCCCGGCGAGCCGCTCGACGTTCCACTTCTATGGGACGGATATCCGATGGCGCGGCAGGGACAACCGGCGCTGGCGCTCGGCTGGACGCTGCTCGCGGCGTTCTGGGGCGGGCTCATCACGTGCGTGTCGGCGGTGGTGCTCGCGGTGCCGTTCGCGCACTTCGCGCTGCGCTTCGATTCGCCGGAATACTTCGCGGTCGTGCTCCTCGGCCTCTCCGGCGTCGTCGCGCTCGGCGGCGCGTCGCTTTCGAAGGCGCTGATCAGCCTCTGCATCGGGCTCATGCTCGCGACGGTCGGCGTCGACGACACGTACGGCATCGATCGCTTTACGTTCCACGTGCCGATTCTCAAGGACGGCATCGAATACCTCACGGTGATGGTCGGCGCCTACGGCCTCGGGGAAGTGCTGTCGCGGATGGAGCAGGGCTTCGCATCGCCGACGATGGCGTCGGGCGAGCGGGTCAGGACGCGGTTGCCGCGCTGGAGCGAGGTGTGGAACCTGCGCCCGACGATCGCGCGCAGCTCGCTGATCGGCATCATTTGCGGCATCGTTCCCGGCGCCGGCGCGACGGTCGGCTCGTTCGTCGCGTACGGCATCGAGAACCAGTACGGCAAGCGGCGCGAGGCGCTCGGCACCGGCATCCCGGAAGGCATCGTGGCGCCGCAGGTCGCGTCGACGGCGACGGTGGGCGGCCACATGGTGCCGCTGCTCGCGCTCGGCATTCCCGGCAGCGGCGCGACGGCGGTGATCCTCGGCGCGTTCCTGCTGCACGGCGTGCAGCCCGGGCCGCAGATCTTCCAGACCGAGGCGCAGATGGTCTACACGATCTTCGCGTCGATGTTCGCCGCGGTCGTCGGCATGTGCCTGCTCGGCTATTTCGCGATCAAGGGCCTGATCCGGGTGCTCGAACTCCCGGAGGCGGTGACGTCGGCGTTCGTCGCGCTGTTCTGCTTCGTCGGGGCGTACAGCGCGCGCAACAGCCTCACCGATCTGTGGATGATCGTGATCTTCGGCGTCGTCGGGTATCTGTTCGAACGCTACCGCTTTCCCGTCGCGCCAATGGTGCTCGGCGCGATTCTCGGGCCGATCGCCGAGACGTCGTTCATGACGAGCATGATCGCGTACCAGAACGAGTGGACGATTTTCTTCACTCGGCCGATCAGCGGCACCTTCATGGCGCTTACCATTCTCGCGCTCGCATATCCGATGCTTCGCCATCTGCGCCGCGCGTGGGTCGCATCGCGAGACGGCGCGCGACGCGGCGGCGCACGGAAGCTGCAGTCGTAGATCGAACCGGGGCCCGAGTCGGCTTCACCTCCGACACTCCTCCGACACTCCTCCGACACTCCTCCGACACTCCTCCGACGTGCTAAGTCGCGGGCACGCGGCCGATGCCGGGAATCTTAAGCGCCGGATGGCGAAAGTCGATGCCGCCTGCGAGGCCGAACAGGTTCACTTCGACGCCCTCGTCGCGTGCGAGCGTCGCGCCGAGCAGCCCGCCGATCGAAAGCTGATAGCCGGTGCCGCTCGGCGCGGGCGCGATGAAATCGCCGAGCGGCAGATAGTCCTTGCCGATCGCGGTCGCGGGCAGCGCGAGCTCGAGCTGCGGAATCTCGCGCCCGAGCCATGCGACGAAGGTGTTGCTGTTCGGACCCGGCCACGCGCGATACTTCTCGTACGGGTAGCGCTTCGCGACGGCGTCGAGCTTCGCGGCGATCGCGCCGGCGCGTTCTCCGCGGACGTCGCGAACGACGAACGGTGCCGCGCCATACCACTCGGCATCGGGCGCGACCGCGTCGGAAATCGACAGCGGCGAGCCGCCGAAGCGGGCGCGCCAGCCGATCACTTCATAGCGCGTGTAGCGGTCGGCGTTGGCGGGCTTCGCCGCGACCCACGTGTGCACGGCGAACGCGCCGCGCCATCCGAACGTCCGGCTCGCGTACACCTGCACGATCGCTTCGGGATGCGTGGCCGGATCGGGCGCGAGGCCGACGCGGCGATGCGTCGCGTTGCGCCAATCGCCGTGCAGAGAGGCGTGGCCGAACGCGAGCGTCAGCAGCGGCCCGCACAGCATCAGCACGAACAGCACGACGAACGCGACGAACAGCGTGCGCGTGACGCCGTGGATGGCGCCGACCGAAGTCACGGCGCGTCTCGCCGGCCGAGCACCCACGTGCGCTGTCCGCATACGTCGCCCACGTCCTCCACGAGCGCGAACCCTGCATCGCGCGCGAGCTCCGCGAAGTACGCGACGTCGTAATCGGCGCGATGCTCGGTGCCCGAGAACCTCCGTCCGGACGCCAGCCGATCGTGAAACGACACGACCGCGAGGCCGTCGCTGCGCAGCGCGCGGTGCGCCTCCTTCAGGTACGCCAGCGCGTCGTCGGGATACAGATGCGTGAACAGCGACGCCGCGTAGACGAGATCGACGCTGCCGTCCTCCGCCGGAAAGCGCGCTTGCGCGCACGCGAGGCGTCCGCCGGGGTTGTAGCGCTCGGTGCGCACGTCGAGGTGATGGAACATGAAGCGTCCGAGGTGAAGCTCGCCGAAGAAACGATTACACCAGTCGACGTACGGCGCGAACACGTCGAAGCCGGTGAGGCGCGCCACGTGCGGATTGTTGACGAGGAACCGCGCGGTGCGGCCGCAGCCGCAGCCGACGTCGAGCACGTGGCTGTCGGGGCGAATATAGCGCGACAGGAGCTGCGCCCACGCGTCGCCGACGAAGAAGAAGTTGTCGACGCTGTCGGCACCGACGTGCAGCATCATCCGCGCGTTCGGCAGCGGCAGCACGTGCTTCCAGCGGCCGCCATAGCCGGTATGCCAGCGCGTCGCATCGTCGGACGTCGGCATCGACAGGTCGGGCGGCGGCGGCGCGGGCTTCGGATAATCGTCGTCGAGGCCTTCGATCAGCACGCGGCGGCCGGAGGCGCGCGCGAGCGATTTGATGAGCGCGGCGGCGAGGCCGTTCGTCTTCCAGACGCGGCGAAAGCGTGCGAGATCGCTCACGGACGCAACGCGAGGAAGCTGCGCATTCGCGACAGCTCGTCGTCGAGCGCGCGCTTGAACGACGCGCCGCGCGGCGCCGCGCCATCCACGTAGCCGCGCTCGACGGCGAACCTGCGGTCGTCGCCGCTCACGTTCGCCCAGCCGATGATCGCATCGCCGTGAAGCAGCGGCAGCGCATAGTAGCCGAGCTTGCGCTTCGCGGCGGGCGTGTAGGCCTCGAAGCGATACGCCCACCCGAAGAAGCGCTCGAAGCGCGCGCGGTCCCACACGATCGGGTCGAACGGTGCGAGCAGGCGCACGGCGGTCTGCAATGTCCCGGCGATCGCCCGCGGCGATTCGTCGGGCGGCCAATACCAGTGCGCGCCGTCGACGTGCGCATGCGCGAGTCGGCGCTTCGCACGGGCGAGCGCGGCGTCGATGCCCGTCGCGAGCTGCGGCGCGCCGTAGCGCAGTCGCCGGACGACGAGCGACAGGCCGGCCGCGGTGAGCGGCGCATACTCCGCGACCACCGCGTCGGCGATTGCATCGAGGCGCGATGCCGGCGACGCCGGCGTTTCGGGCAGCGCCGGACGCACGGCGTAGACGCGAATGCCCGCGTCTCGCCGTGCGACGCGGAGCAAGCCGCGGTAATGCATCGCGTCGAGCAAGTGCGTGGTCGCGTTCGACGAGCCGCCCCATGCGTTTGTCACCGCGCCGTGCGCGAAGCGCGCTTCGATGTCGCGTGGATGCGCTTCGCCGCGCTCGCGGATGAAGTCGAGCATCGCGAGCGCGCGACGCCTGCGCGCCTGCGCGAACGCCGGATGCACCCGCCGCGGATGCATCGAGCGGTAGTGCCGCCGCGCCACGAAGCCGTAATTGATGAACGCGTCCTCCTCCACATCGAGCGACGGATAGGCGCGGTCGAGGTCGCCGGCGCGATAGTCGACGACGCGATGCCGCAGGACGAGATCCTGCGCCCGTGCAGGCGCACGAATGGGATCGGCCTGCACGAAGCCGAGCCGGTCGAGCGCCGCGGCGAGCCCGACGGGCGCGAAGAGCGAGCGAGCGATCGCGTAGCGGCGAAGGTCGGCGAGGTCGAGCGGCGCGGACACTGAGGGATACCCGAGGAGCGCCATTCTATCGGCGGACATCCGAGCCGATCGCGCGGTCGTTCCCCGCAGACGTCGGACCGATGCGTACATCGTTTTCAGCGCACGGCCGGATCCCGCCGAACGCCATTGCGGCAATAGTGGCATTCGGCACCCCGACGACGTGCGCGGCTTCACGGCCCGCGCTCCCACCTTGCAGCCTGGCCGGAATGTCGCATTGTTGACGCGCCCATCGAACGACCGGAGTCCGGAAGCTCCGGCCGCGGCGTCGCGCCACCATTCGTTTCGGCTTCCGGTGACCACGCTGCCACAGCCCGACGAGACGACGTGCGGACCCACGTGCCTGCACGCGATCTACAGCTTCTTCGCCGACGAGCAGTCGCTCGACGACGTGATCGAGCGAATGTGGCAACTCGAGCACGGCGGCACGTACGCGGTCTGCCTCGCGTGCGACGCGCTGCGCAACGGCTACGCCGCGCGCATCTACACGTACAACCTCACGGTTTTCGATCCGACGTGGTTCACCGCGCCCGACGTCGATCTCGCCGATCGCCTGCGGCAACAGCGCGCGGTCAAGGACGAGCGGCGTGGCCAGCACGCGATCGACGGCTACCTCGAGTTCCTCGAGCGCGGCGGCCGACTGCGCTTCGCGAACCTGTCCGAGCATTTGATCCGTCGCATCCTCGATCGGCGCTTACCGATCCTGACCGGCCTTTCATCGACGTACCTCTATCGCTCCGAGCGCGAGCTCGCGGACGGCACGCCCGACGACGTCCGCGGCCATCCGGTCGGCCACTTCGTCGTGATCGCGGGCTGGGACGCGCGGTTACGCCGCGTGATGGTCGTCGATCCCTATCAACCGAATCCGTGGGGACCCTCGCACGAATACTGGATCGACGTCGACCGCGTCGTCGCCGCGATCCTGCTCGGCATCGTCACGCACGACGCAAACCTGCTGGTGATCCATCCCGCTCCTCACCCGCCTCGCGTGCGCTCGGCGCCCTCTCCCCGCCCGGCGGGGAGAGGGCTGGGGTGAGAGGTGCACGCACCGTAACGGCATGGGCATCCTCGTCGTCGTCAATCATCCGCGCGACTGGCCGTTCGACATCGAAGGCATGCGCGTGGTCACCGCGCGCGACTACCTCACCGATCCCGCGTACAGCGAGAGCCACGCGGCGCGCGTGGTGAACGTCTGCCGCACCGAGCGCTACCAGGGCCGCGGCTACTACGTGTCGCTGCTCGCGGAGGCGCGCGGCCATCGGCCCGTGCCCGAGGTGAAGACGCTCGGTGATCTGCAGTCGCCGGAGCCGCTCGATCGACTGCTTCCGCCGAGCTTCGGCGAGCAGCTGCAGCGCGCGCTCGCGCAACACGAAGAACCGACGTTCACGCTCGACGCGTTCTTCGGCCGCGATCCGCACAAGCGCAACGACAACCTCGCGCAGCAACTCTTCGCCGCGCTGCGCATTCCGCTCGCGCGCGCGCACTTCGACCGTCCGAACGGGCGCTGGCAGCTGCGCGGGCTGACCACGCTCGGCCCCGGCGACGTCGATTCGGCGCTGCATCCCGCGATCGCGGAAGCGGCGCGCGAATACGCGTCGCGCACGACGCGGCCGAAGGCGAAGGACATGGCGAGCGGCACGCCGTCGATCGCGATTCTCCATGACCCGGACGAGCCGCAGCCGCCGTCAAATCCGGAGGCGATCGAGAAGCTCTGCCACGCGGCGCGCCAGCTTCACATGCGGCCGACGGTCATCGGCCGCGACGACATCGAGAAGCTCGGACGCTTCGACGCGCTCTTCATCCGCGCGACGACGAACGTCAATCACTACACGTATCAATTCGCGCGGCGCGCGGCGCAGGAAGGGCTCGTCGTCGTCGACGATCCTGACTCGATCCTCAAGTGCACGAACAAGGTGTACCTGAACGAGCTCTTGTCGCGGCACCGCGTGCCGGTGCCGAAGACGCTGATGGTCCATCGCGACAACGTCGACCAGATCGTGCCGTTGCTCGGTCTGCCGTGCATCGTCAAGCAGCCCGACAGCGCGTTCTCGCTCGGCGTCGCGAAGCTGGAAACCGCCGACGCCGTGCGCGACGTGTGCGAGCGGCTCTTCGCGAAGTCGGATCTCGTCGTCGCGCAGGAGTGGCTGCCGACGACGTTCGACTGGCGCGTCGGCGTCTACGACCGGCGTCCGCTCTACGTTTGCAAGTACTTCATGGCGCCCGGGCACTGGCAGATCGTCAAGCGCGAGCCGGGGCGCACGCTCGAAGGATCGACGCAGGCCCTGTCGGTCGGGGAAGCTCCCGAGATCGTCGTGCGCACGGCGGTGCGCGCGGCCAACCTCATCGGCGACGGACTCTACGGCGTCGATCTCAAGCAGGACGGCCAGCAATGCTACGTCATGGAAGTGAACGACAACCCGAATCTCGACACGGACAACGAGGATGGCGTGCTGAAGGACGCGCTCTACCGGGAGGTGATGGGCGTGTTCCTGCGACGGATCCAGGAACGCCGCCGCACGTCGACGTAGATGCAGCGGCTGCGCACGATGCGCGCGACGGCGCTGCCGACGCATGCATCGTGCGCGACGACGGCGGCGCTGCCGGCATCGCGCGCCACGACGGGCGTGCGCTCCCGATTCCCGCGTTTGCCGCCGCCGGCATCGAGCTCGAGTACATGATCGTCGATCGCGACACGCTCGACGTGCGGCCGATCGCCGAGCGGCTGCTCGCGAGCTTCGCCGGCCACGAGACTGCGGACGTTGCGCGCGGGCCGATGGGATGGTCGAACGAGCTCGTGCGGCACGTCGTCGAGGTGAAGAACCGCGAGCCTGCGGCCACGCTCGCGCCGCTGATCCCGCGCTTCCAGGACGAGATCCGCGCCGCAGACGCGCTCCTCGCCGAATACGACGCGCGCCTGATGCCGACCGCGATGCATCCGTGGATGAATCCCGCGCGCGAGACGATGCTGTGGGATGGCGAGATCTATCGGACGTACGACCGCATCTACGGCTGCCGCGCGCACGGCTGGGCGAACCTGCAAAGCATGCACGTGAACCTGCCGTTCGCAGGCGACGGCGAGTTCGCGCGCCTGCACGCGGCGATCCGGCTGATCCTGCCGCTGCTGCCGGCGCTCGCCGCGAGCTCGCCGATCGCCGAGGGGCAGTCCACCGGCCTGCTCGACTTTCGCCTCGACGCGTATCGCGACAACTGCCGGATCACGCCGAGCGTCGCGGGGCGCGTCGTTCCGGAAACGGTCGAGACCGAGGCGGAGTACGACGCGAAGGTGCTGCGGCCGATGTACGACGAGATCGCGCATCACGACGGCGACGGCGTGCTCGCGCACGAGTGGCTGAATTCGCGCGGCGCGATCGCGCGCTTCGACCGCAGCGCGATCGAGATCCGCGTCATCGACGCCCAGGAATGCCCGCACGTGGACCTTGCGATCGCGGCCGCGACGCGCGCTGTCGTGCACACGCTCTACGACGAGCGCTACGCGCCGCTCGACGAGCAGCAGGCGGTCGCGACCGAGGCGCTGGAGGCCGTGCTGCTCGCGACGATGCGCGACGCGGACGAAGCGGTGATCGACGATCCGGAGTATTTGCACGCGCTCGGCATGCAGGGGCAGCGCTGCGTCGCGCGCGACGTTTGGATGCCGCTGCTGCAGGACGCTTCGAACGGACACGCGTGGTGGCAGCCGGCGCTCGAAGTGATCGTTCGCGAGGGTCCGCTGGCGCGGCGCATTCTGCGCGCGACGGGAATGTCGCCCGACCATGCTCGCCTTCGCGCCGTCTACCGCGCGCTTTGCCGATGTTTGCACGAAGGACGGATGTTTCGCGCCGAGGCGTAACCGCCGGCAGCGGCACGCCGGCAGGCGCCCGCGACCGGTGGTCGTGCCTCGTCACGTGCGAGCACGGCGGCAACGCGATCCCCTCGCGCTACGAGTCGCTGTTCGCCGGGCAGGAACAACTGCTCGCGTCGCATCGCGGCTACGATCCGGGTGCACTGTCGATGGCGAAGACGCTCGCCCGGGCGCTCGCGGCGCCGCTGATCGCGTCGACGACGAGCCGGCTGCTGGTCGAGTTGAATCGGTCGCCGGGGCGACAGTTCCGGCTGTCGGCGATCATGCGCGACGCACCGCGCGCGCTGCGTGACGAGGCGACGCGCGACTACTACGTGCCGTACCGATCGCGCGTCGAGGCGTTCGTCGAGCGCGAGGTAGCCGCCGGGCGAAGCGTACTGCACGTCTCGTCGCATTCGTTCACGCCGGCGCTCTACGGAACGATTCGCTGCGGCGACATCGGCCTTCTCTACGACCCCGCGCGTCCGCGGGAGCGGGAATTCTGCATGCGCTGGCAGCGGGCATTGTCGGAGGCGCTTCCGGGCCTCGTCGTGCGCCGCAATTTTCCGTACCTCGGGCGCAGCGACGGCATGACGTCGTGGCTGCGCAAGCGCTTCGACGGCGACCACTATCTGGGCCTCGAGCTCGAGGTGAACCAGCACCACGCGCGCGACGACGCACTGCCCGTGGAGATGCGCCGAGCCACCGCGCGCGCGTTGCGCGAGGTGCTCGGCGAACCGGCGCTCGCTCAGTGACGCAGGTACTGGTCGAAGAACGCGAGCGTGCGCGACCACGCGAGCTTTGCCGCGGCTTCGTCGTAGCGGGGCGTCGTGTCGTTGTGGAAGCCGTGATTCACGTTCGGGTACGTGTACTCGGCGTAGCGCACGTGATCGCGGTCGAGCGCCGCCTTCCACGCGGGCCAGCCGCTGTTGATGCGCTCGTCGAGGCCCGCGTAATGGATGAGGAGCGGCGCCTTGATGTTCGCGGTGTCGGCGGCGCTCGGCTGCGGGCCGTAGAAGGGGACCGCCGCCGCGAGCTCGGGAATGCGCACCGCCATGGTGTTGACGATGCCGCCGCCGAAGCAGAAGCCGACGGCGCCGACCTTGCCGTTGCACTCGGGGCGTGATGCGAGGAATGGCACCGCGGCGAGCAGGTCCTCGGTGCGCTTGGCGGAGTCGAGGCTCGCGAAGAGCTTCGCCGCCTGCTCGTCGTTCCCCGGGTAGCCGCCGACCGGTGTGAGCGCGTCGGGCGCGAACGCGACGTAGTTCTCGGTCGCGAGCCGGCGCGCGACGTCCTCGATGTAGGGATTGAGGCCGCGGTTCTCGTGGATGACGACGACGCCGGGAAGCTTGCCGCTCGCGCTTGCAGGCCGCGCGAAGTAGCCGCGCATCGTGCCCGAGCCCTTCGGCGACGGATACGTCACGTACTCGGCATGGATGCGCTTGTCGTCCTTTTGCACCTGCTGCGCAAACGCGTAATCGGGTCGCAGCGACTCGAGCATCACCGCGGCCGTCATGCCACCGACGGCGAACTTCGCGGCGCGATCGATGAACTCGCGACGGCCGATCTCGCCGTGCACGTAGGAATCGAAGATGTCGAGGACTTCCTGCGGGAAGTCCGAGGCCTTCATTCGCTTCATGGTGTCGGAGGAGTGTCGGAGGAGTGTCGGAGGTGTCACGCGTGGCCGGCGAGGACGATCGCATCCTCGGGGCGGAACTCGATGCCCGCGCATTCGCCGCGCGCGAGCGGCGAGTTGACGCCGGCGTCGAACACGAGCAGATCGCCCCACGGCGTGCCGAGCACGTACTCGACGCGACTGCCGAGATACGCCGCGCGCCGGCATTCGGCGGGCAACAAACCGGCGCCCGCAGGCGTGAGGATCAGCCGATGCGGACGCACGGCGAGCGTCGCCGGTCCCGCCGGCACGCCGCCGGCGCGCACCGGGACGCTCACGTCGTTCGCGCGGAACACCTGCCCGCTCGCGTCGTGGATGAGCTCGCCGGTGACGAGATTCGCGTCGCCGATGAAGTCGGCGAGGAAGCGGCTGCGCGGCGAATCGTAGAGCTCCGCGGGACTCCCCTGCTGCGCGACGACGCCGCGGTCCATCACGATCACCTGGTCGGAGACCGCGAGCGCCTCCTCCTGGTCGTGCGTGACGTAGATCACCGTCAGGTCGAGCGACTGCTGCAGCTCGCGAATCTCCTGGCGCACGCGGCGACGCAGCTTCGCGTCGAGGTTCGACAACGGCTCGTCGAAGAGCAGCACCGCGGGCTCGAGCACGAGCGAGCGCGCGACCGCCACGCGCTGCTGCTGGCCGCCCGACAATTCCGACGGCAACCGCTGCTCGAGGCCGGCGAGGCCGAGCATCGCGAGCTTCGCGCGCGCGAGGTCGCGCGCCTTCGCCTTGCCCATGCCGCTCGACAGCGGCCCGTAGCAGACGTTGTCGAGCACGTTCATGTGCGGAAACAGCGCGTACGACTGGAACACCATGCTGACATCGCGCTCGTTCGCCGCACGGCGCGTGACGTCGTTGCCGCCGATGAAGATGCGGCCCGTCGTCACCGGCTCGAGTCCGGCGACCATCCGCAGCGTCGTCGTCTTGCCGCAGCCCGACGGACCCAGCAGCGTGACGAGCTGCCCCGGCCGGACTTCGAACGACACGTCGCTGACCGCCGGCACGTCGTTGTAGCGCTTCGTCACGTGCTCGAATACGACACCGCCTTCTGCCTTCATCGGATCGAATGACCTTTCAATGTCCGGTTGCAATGACGGCGACGGCGCGCCGGCCGAG
>Ga0207657_10005086_pt1 | contig 13782 bp, 12 predicted proteins | sample KBSC33metaG_FD_184316 | JGI IMG/M metagenome (GOLD analysis project Ga0207657, IMG submission 184316) | Corn rhizosphere microbial communities from Kellogg Biological Station, Michigan, USA - KBS C3-3 metaG (SPAdes) (version 2) | ecosystem: Host-associated > Plants > Roots > Rhizosphere > Soil ... | reverse complement strand
ATGTCACATTGCTGATGCCGTTCCGTGAGCAATTTGTAAAGCCGGTCTAATTACAGAACCAATACCTGGCATTTCGACATTTACACCCATTAATGCTAAACTGTATTGCATTACTCTATAACCTGCTATAAGTCCAGTAGCCCCAACAGGAACTGCACAAGTTACTGCAGTTTTATATAGTCAAGGATTATTTTTATATCAATGGTATAAAATTGGAGAACGTCTTTTGCATCTCCCAGTACTTCAAATTTCAACGAGTTATCGGGCTGCCTTCTTGAAACTTTTACGTTTATAATGTTGCTGTCGACAAAAGCCATTTCCTTGATCGAAGGATTTTGCATGTATGCAAATTGCTTTATTCCCAAATCATAATTTTTTGTTCCTTTCGAAAGCACTTCAATAATAATATTAGGATTCATCAGTACGTCGGCTTTTTTATCTTCCACTTCCGGTTTGCCACATACAATTATCAAATCAGGATAAAAATAATTTTCTGCAGGCTTAATTGCTGTGCGCATATCGTTTGTCAACACATCACAACTCTTTCCTTTTAGTTGCGCATATATTTCTCCATGTAATTTGCTTACAATTCTTACATGCTTTAATCTTGCGCCGGCCATTGCATAAGGACCTTCATAAGCTCTTTCCATTGGCAATACTTCACCATCAACATATTCATGTTTTTCTTCAGCGTTTCTTTCGAACTCCAGGTATTCTTCAGGAGTCATGAATTGCTTGTATAATTTCGGTGCAGGTTCCTTTACGTCCATACTCAAATTTACTTTAATTTATTCTTGAAAATAAAGGCAGCATTTTTTCTCTAACACAGAATAAACATCTAAAGCTTTACATTTTTAAATATTTCAGATATTGGAATGATTAAATCAATTGTTTGAATATACATTGATGAATCTTTTGCTTATCAGAATTTCATTTTCCCATTTATTACCATCTCCGCGTCTTAGTATATCCACTGAAACCCTTGTGGAATCAATCATAATGTACTCCTTTAGTGAGTGCATTTGCATATAAAAGAATTTCTTTCGTTTTACATCATATTGTTCTATGGAAGGTGATAGTATTTCAACTATAACAGTTAGATTTTTTATCATATCCAGTTTATCATCAGCAGCTTCTAATTCACCGCAAACAATTATTATGTCAGAATAAAAATAAGATTCTTTTGCCTTTACCTCTACACGCAACTCGCTTGTGAAAACATTACAAGGTTTGCCTTCAAGATATTTTCCAATTGCGAGAAAGAGATTTGTGTTAATGAAATTATGGGCAAATGACGCTCCTGACATTGCAACAATCTCGCCGCTGTGAAATTCATTTTTATATTCCTGCTGTCTCTCCCATTCAAGATATTCTTCAGCAGACATTTTACGATATAATTTTGGTGCCGGTTCTTTTACTTCCATACTCAAATTACTTTAATTTATTTTGAAAAGAAAGGCAACAGCTTTTCTTTCAAAGCTGCGGGAATATTGGTTTTACGTTTTGTTTGCGCTTCAAGAAAATACAACACAACACGTCCTGCGGCAAGCAATTTTCCTTGTTCATTATACACGTCCTGAAAAAATTCTACACGATAATTTTCAGGCAATTCACGTATCGTTGTTTTCACTGTAAGAAGATCATCATAAGTCGCAGGACGTAAGTAACGCACATGCATTTCAACCACCGGCATTACCACACCGGATGCTTCAATATCTTTATATACAACTCCAAGTTGTCGTATGCTTTCTACTCTTCCCACTTCAAAGTATTGTGCATAGTTGCCATAGTACACTACATTCATCTGGTCTGTTTCAGCGTATCTCACTCGTATTTGAACTGTTGATTCGTACATAAAAGTTTGAGTGTTAAGGTTACAAGTTTGTGTTTAATGAGAATAACGAGAAACGAAGATTGCTTCACTGCGTTCGCAATGATGATAAAAGTTCCGAACGTACAAGTGAGTGACACAACAGGCGATGATAACAGCACTGCAGCTCGTCAACAAAAAAATTATTAAAATCAGTTATTGCTCTTTTGTAATTTTTCCGCTGCCTGCAATACTTTGCTTTATACTTGCATTACCCTTGTAATATACATCGCCGCTGCCCGCAATATTTACGCTGAGATTATTTTCTGCATACACTTTCGCATTGCCACTGCCTGCAATGTGCACATCAACATTTTCGCTGAGAAGATTTTCAGCTTTGTAATTTCCTACACCCGCTATTTCAATTTTTGAATCCTTTGTTTCGCCGCTAAGCGCAATGTTTCCGGTGCCTGCAATAGAAGACGAAATTTGAGGAGTATTGATGTTAAGATTTATATTGCCACTGCCGGCAATACTTATTTTCAAATGATCTGCACCAGTAAACTTTCCATCGCCATTTACATCACCACTGCCATCAACTTCAACTTCTTGTAGCCTGTCTGTAGTGACCGTAACTTTTATTTTATTGTCGGAAGAAAGATTGTAACCATCCCTTGCTCGGATCACGAGTCCACCATCCTTGTTTTCGGTAAGAATATAAGGCAACAAATTTTCATCTGCTTCTATTTTTACAGACGAAGGCGAACCCTGGATAATATCAACATTAAAATTTCCAAGAGATTTTATTTTGTCGGTATTGGTTACATTGCGTTCTTCGGTCTTTAAAGTTCCATTGCCGTGAACTGTTTTCCTGAACATAAAATCGCAGGAAGTTGCAAAGGTTGCTATGAGTAACCCAAGGAAGAATAAATTTCTCATGTCATTAGTTTTAAACCGGAAAATTAAAAAATCTTTTTGCTACTTTATAAAGCTGCTTCCATAAACGGCAAAATGCTTTTAACAAGCACTTTTTAAATTTCGATTACCTTCGCAGCAATTTTAAAATTCAGAAAAGTTCTTTCGCTCATTTATGACGGAAAAAATTCTTATCCTCGATTTCGGAAGCCAATACACACAATTGATTGCACGTGCAGTAAGAGAAGCAAATGTTTACTGTGAAATAATCCCTTTCAATAAATCGTTTACAGTTGATGCTGCATTGAAAGGAATTATTTTGAGCGGTTCACCTTTTAGTGTGAATGATGCAAATGCGCCGGTGGTTGATATTCCTTCCTTCGTTCAACAATTGCCTGTGCTTGGAATTTGCTATGGTGCACAGCTTACAGCAAAAGAGTTTGGAGGTAATGTTGGAAAATCAAATAAACGTGAATACGGAAGAGCAAAACTTTTAAAAAACAGCGACGATGTTTTATTGCAGGATGTAAGCAATAATTCGCAGGTATGGATGAGCCACAGCGATTCTATTAATCAATTGCCGGAGGGTTTTGAATTGCTTGCAACAACAGACAGCATTCCTGTTGCCGCATTTAAAAAACATGAGAACGGAACGCATGCTTTGTATGGTTTACAGTTTCATCCTGAAGTGTACCATTCTACGGAAGGGAAAAAAATTCTCAAAAATTTCTTAGTAAATATTTGCGGATGCAAACAACAGTGGACACCTGCATCATTTATACATGAAACGGTTGAACAATTAAAACAAAAGATCGGCGATGCACAAGTGATCATGGCTTTAAGCGGAGGCGTTGACAGTACGGTTGCTGCGACACTTATCAGCAAAGCAACTGGAGACAGGCTTCATGGAATTTTTGTTGATAATGGTGTGTTGCGAAAGAATGAATTTGAAACTGTGCTCAGCACTTACAAACAACTTCATTTGAACGTAAAGGGCGTTGATGCAAAGAAATTATTTTATGATGCATTGAAAGATAAAGTCGATCCGGAAGCAAAACGAAAAGCGATAGGAAAACTTTTTATTGATGTGTTTCATGATGAAGCGGAAAAAATTAAAAACATAAAATTTTTAGGACAAGGAACAATTTATCCAGATGTGATTGAAAGTGTGAGCGTGCACGGACCTTCAGTTACAATTAAATCGCATCACAATGTTGGTGGCTTGCCCGATGTAATGCATTTAAATCTTATAGAGCCTTTGCGATTTTTATTTAAAGATGAAGTAAGAAAAGTGGGATCGGAACTCGGCATTCCTGAAGAGATGATCAACCGTCATCCTTTTCCCGGACCTGGTCTTGCCATTCGCATTCTTGGTGAGGTAACGGAAGAAAAAGTAAAGCTGTTACAGGAAGCGGACGATCTTTATATAAAAGCGTTGAAGGAGTTTGATCTATATAATAAAGTTTGGCAGGCGGGAACAATTTTATTACCAATAAAAAGTGTTGGTGTAATGGGCGATGAAAGAACGTATGAACATACCGTTGCGCTTCGTGCAGTCACTTCAGTGGATGGAATGACAGCAGACTGGGCGCATTTGCCTTATGAGTTTCTTGCACATGTTTCAAACACGATCATCAATCAAGTACGTGGAATAAATCGTGTAGTGTATGATATAAGCAGCAAACCTCCCGCAACGATTGAATGGGAATAATTAATCATCAACTTTTATAAATTAACAACGTGCACCTGCCTTTGAAAACTTTACGCCCAATGGTTGCTTTTAAATCAACGTACAAAAAAATATCACTGTTTACATTCACCTTTATTGCTATACTCTTTTTTCAAAACGCAAAAGCTCAAACAGATAGTAACGTTACACGTCCATGTATCGCAGTGCTTGCGCCGTTATATCTTGATTCTGCTTTTAATAATTTTGATTACAAGCTGGGGAATTTAAATATTCCTCAATATTTTTTGCCCGGTCTTGAATTTTATAACGGAGTGATGATGTGCATTGATTCCTTGCGGAAAGAAGGTATTGATCTTGATGTGTGGATATTTGATACAAAGAAAAAAAATCAATCTGCAGATTCTCTTGCAAATCAAATTGCATCGTTAAATTGTTCACTCATTATCGCTTCATTCACTAATACAACTGAACAAAGAATTTTTTCTGATTTATCACTTAGCAAAAACATTCCGCTTGTTTCCGCAACTTATCCAAATGATGCTTATGTAAATGCCAATCCTTTTTTTATAATGATCAACTCAACGCTTAAAACACATATTGAAGCTATTTACAAATATGTTCAACACGATTATCCGATTGGAAAAATAATGTACGTTAGACAAAGCGGAACACTTGAAAATAAGATACAATCAATGTTTGCAGATATGACAAAAAAAACATATCCGCTTCAATATAATAAAGTCACAATGCCGGATGATTTTACAGCGGATCAATTATTACCGTTGCTTGACAGCAATAAACAAAACGTAATCATTTGTGGAAGTGTAAGTGAAATATTCGGCACCACGCTTATTAAAGCATTGAATGAAGCGCCGCCATCTTATACAATAGTTGCGGTAGGCATGCCTACATGGGATGGTTTAAAATCCGTGTACAATACAACGAACAAAAATCTTAATATCATCTATTCTACTCCGTACAATTATTCCCGGTCTGATAGCACACTTGAAGCGCTTAGAACTGAGTATAAAACAAAGTTTAACGGACGGCCAAGTGATATGCTCTTCAAAGGCTTTGAGACTATGTACTGCTTTAGCAAGCTGTTGTTAAAATATCATAATGATCTTTTGAATAATCTTTCAGATACTTCATTTCATATTTCCAATGCTTATGAATTTCGACCCGTAAATAATTCTTCAGATTCAACATCGATCCCTGATTATATTGAGAACAAAAAATTATATTTCATAAATGTATCACAGGGCAACATAAAATCAGTGAATTGATTTTTTCTCCTTCACTTCTTTTCTAAACAATATTTTTTTATTCAATCATTCGAATTCCATAGATGTCTTCGCTAAATTTTTATTTATGTTTACTGTAGCGTAATTATTTTCAATTCTATGTTGAACATAAAATATGAATCTATGAAACTGCTTTTTGCTTGTTTGTTATTTTGTCTTTCAGGTAATTTCATCTTCGCACAGAACACACTTCCATTCAGGAATTCGAATTTATCTATTGATGCAAGGGTAACAGATATTTTGAAGCGATTAACGCTTGAAGAAAAAATTTCTTTACTCGGATATCAAAGCAAACCGGTAACAAGACTTGGTATTCCTGCATACAATTGGTGGAATGAAGCATTGCATGGTGTGGCAAGAGCAGGCAATGCAACCGTTTTTCCGCAAGCCATTGGTATGGCTGCCTCATTCAACAGTGAATTATTATTTCAATGCGCTACAGCTATTTCAACTGAGGCAAGAGCGAAATATAATCTCGCATCAAAAAAAGATTTGCATTTGCAGTATATGGGCTTAACTTTTTGGTCACCGAACATTAATATATTTCGTGATCCGCGATGGGGTCGTGGACAAGAAACGTATGGTGAAGATCCGTTTCTTACTGCAACTATGGGAACTGCGTTTGTAAAAGGTATGCAGGGAGATGACAGTATGCATCTCAAAACGGCAGCATGCGCAAAACATTTTGCCGTTCACAGCGGACCCGAAAGTGAAAGGCATGGTTTTAATGCAATAGTGAATGAAAAGGATTTGCACGAAACGTATTTGTATGCATTTAAAAAGTTAGTGGATGCACATGTTGAAGCAGTGATGTGCGCATACAATCGTATTAACAATGAACCTTGCTGCACAAGCAATACATTGCTGCAATCCATTCTTCGAAAAGAATGGAATTTCAAAGGACATGTGGTTACAGATTGCGGCGCGTTGTATGATGTTTTCAATTTTCATAAAACTTTTGAAAACGGCGTGCAGGTTGCAGCAGCTGCAATTAAAGCAGGTGTAAATCTTGATTGCAGTAATTTATTACAGAATGATGTGATGAAAGCAATTGATCAAAAACTCTTAAATGAAAATGAAATTGATAATGCACTTGCCCCTATTCTCCGTACAGAAGTAAAGCTTGGTTTTTTTGATGATAAAAAATTATCTCCATACAATAACTATGAAGAAGATAGTATCGGCAATATATATCACAGAATGCTTGCAAGAAAAATGGCACAACAAAGCATGGTGCTGCTAAAGAATGATAAAAATATTTTACCGCTTGATAAAAATAAATATCATGCTATCATGGTAGTGGGTCCAAACGCTGCATCGCTTGATGCATTGCTGGGAAATTATCATGGTGTAAGTGATAAGACAGTGAACTTTGTAGAAGGTATTACCAAAGCTGTTGGTTCAGGAACGCGCGTTGAATATGACATGGGCTGCGATTATAAAGACACTGCAAGATTTGGCGGAATATGGGCTGCGGGAAATGCGGATGTTACAATTGCAGTGATCGGATTGACGCCTGTTTATGAAGGTGAGGAAGGTGATGCTTTTCTTGCAGAAGGCGGTGGCGACAGAAAAACTTTGAGTTTGCCTGCTGCACATATTGCATACATGAAAGCATTAAGAAAAGGAACTAAAACTCCTCTCATCGCAGTGATCAATGCGGGAAGCGCTGTTGATGTTTCTGCCATTGCAGAATATACAGACGCAATCATTCTTGTATGGTATCCCGGCGAAGAAGGCGGCAATGCGCTGGCTGATATTTTATTTGGAAAAGTTTCACCTTCCGGTCATTTACCTATAACATTTTATAACTCTTTAAATGATCTTCCGGCATACAATAATTACTCAATGAAAGGAAGAACGTATCGGTATTTTAGTGGCAAAGCAGAATATCCTTTTGGATATGGAATGAGTTACACCAGTTTTAATTATGAATGGATAAAAAAGCCTTCGATAAATAAAGACAGCATTTCTTTTTCAATAAAAGTGAAGAACACGGGAAAGTATGATGGCGATGAAGTTGTACAAGTATATGTTCAATATCCTGAACAACAAGGCATGCCTCTGAAAGAACTAAAAGGTTTTAAAAGATTATCGTTGAAGATAAACGAAGAAGGTGTTGCAAAATTTTCGATCCCTTTAACGGAATTGAAAAAATGGGATTTGGAAAAACATCAATGGATGCTTTATAGTGGCAATTATAAAATTGCTGTTGGCAGTAATTCTGCTGATAAGAAGCTTACAGCTGTATTGAATTTTGGCAATCAATAATTTCATTCAAACAAGTCAAAGGAAAGATGTGAAAACAAAAGATTCATGTAAAAAATAAACCCCGCAAAAAATTTGCGGGGTTCAAATTAATTTGGCTGTCATCCCGAAATAATTCATTGAACTATTTGGCAAGCTTTACCGTTAGACAATTTCAAATTTCAGGATGACAATATTTTAAATTGTTACTTGTTTTTCCTGCATCATTTTGCGCAAGTTAATCAACCCGTAACGCATTCTTCCTAAAGCAGTGTTAATACTGCAATTGGTAACCTTAGCAATTTCCTTGAAACTCATATCGCCAAAATGCCGAAGCACAATTACTTCACGCTGCTCTTCGGGAAGTGCTGAAAGCATCGAGTGCATGCGATCATAACCCTGTTGCTTAATTATTTTTTGTTCCGCATTTTCGTTTACTACAACAATCAAATCGAAAACATCTTTGTTATCGTTTGTTACAATTGTTGGTGTACGTTTTACTTTTCTGAAATAATCTACGCAAAGGTTATGTGCAATGCGCATTGCCCATGGAAGAAATTTTCCTTCTTCATTGTAACGCCTGCTTCGCAATGTATCAATGATGCGTACAAAAGTTTCCTGGAAAAGATCTTCAGCGAGATACTTGTCCTTTACAATAAATAAAATAGAGCTAAAGAGTTTTTCCTTGTAGCGGCAAATGAGTGCCTCAAGGGCTTCGCAGTTTCCTTCCTGGAAGGATATCACAAGTTGTGTATCGGTGAAATCGTTAAACTTTCTCATACAAATGTTTTTAGGGAACATGAGCATGCAACACAAAGGGTTGGCCTGTTTTTTACTTTTCCTTAAGTGTGCAATGAGTAAAATTTAACGTATAGGCACTTGGTTTGTGAAGGCTCTGTGAAATTATGGATATTGTCTTTTAAAATTTCGTGCAAAATGTAAAAAAAATGTGAATTAATCAAATTAAAGAGATTAAAAAGAGAATAAAGATATTTGCAGACTATGGACGAAGGGATAGCAGTAAATAAAAACGGCAAAAAAGTTTCAAAAAAAACACCACAAATAACTGATAATATTTTTGTAAAGGGTGCAAGAGTTCATAACCTGAAAAACATTACAGTTGCTTTTCCGAGAAATAAATTTATTGTAGTAACGGGTGTGTCGGGCAGTGGTAAATCTTCGCTTACGATCGATACATTATTTGCTGAGGGTCAGCGGCGCTATGCAGAAAGTTTAAGCGCATATGCAAGACAATTCATGAGCAGAATGGTAAAGCCTGATGTTGATTACATAAAAGGTTTATGTCCTGCTATTGCCATAGAGCAAAAAGTAATTACACGTACTCCGCGTAGTACTGTTGGAAGCATGACAGAGATTTATGATTACTTAAGATTGTTGTATGCACGCATTGGAAGAACTATTTCACCGATCAGCGAAAGACAGGTAAAAAAAGACGATGTAGAAGACGTTTTGAATGCAATTAAAAATTTGCCTCATGGTGATAAAGTCGTAATGCTTGTTACATTTAAACAACATCCGAAACGGAATGTAAAAGAAGAATTGAACATTCTTACACAAAAAGGATTTTCAAGAATTTATTTGAAAACAGAAACATCGGAAATAGCAAGGATCGATGATCTTCTTGAGTTAAATGATAAAGAATTAAAAACTAAACTCACCGCTCAGCATTCACAACTCACCACTTTTGTTTTAATTGATAGAATAGTAACGAAAGAATTTGAAGAAGATGATATTCATCGTTTGTCAGATTCTATCGGTACAGCATTTTATGAAGGTGAAGGTGAAATGTATTTAGAGGTCAACGGAAAAGAGTTAATGCATTTCAGCAATAAGTTTGAGCTGGATGGAATTCAGTTTGAAGAACCTGTTCCTAATCTTTTTTCTTTCAATAATCCTTTCGGTGCCTGTCCGACTTGTGAAGGTTTTAGCCAGGTGCTCGGCATTGATGAAGACCTTGTAATTCCTGATAAAAGATTAAGCGTTTATGACGGCGGCGTTGCCCCGTGGAAAGGAGAAAAGCTGGGCTGGTGGAGAGAACAATTTGTAAAAGGTGCAAGGGCAATTGATTTTCCTATTCATAAACCGATTGCTGACCTCACTCCTTCTCAGTACCAATTGCTATGGAATGGCAAGGGAAATGTGTACGGCATTCATGATTTTTTTAAAGAGGTAGAACAAAATCTTTATAAAGTACAATATCGTGTATTGCTGAGCCGCTACCGCGGAAGAACAATCTGTCCTGATTGTCATGGTTATCGTTTACGCAAAGAAGCATTGTATGTAAAAGTCGGCGGCAAACATATTGGTGAGTTGTGTGAAATGCCAACAAAATATCTAAAGCAGTGGTTTAATGAACTTGATCTGACAGAACATGAGCAACAAATTGCAAAACGTATTTTAATTGAAATTCATCAACGCTTACAAACATTGCTTGATGTGGGTTTAGGTTATCTTACGCTTAACCGTCTCGCAAATTCTTTAAGCGGCGGTGAAAGCCAACGCATACAATTAACAAGAAGTCTCGGAAGTAATCTCACCAATTCATTGTACATACTGGATGAACCTTCGATTGGTTTGCATTCAAGAGATACGGAGCGATTGATAACAGTTTTAAAACAATTGCGTGATGCCGGAAACACTGTTGTGGTTGTTGAACATGATGAAATGATGATGCGCGAAGCAGATCATATTATTGATATGGGACCGCTTGCTTCACATCTCGGTGGTGAAGTGATCGCAACCGGAGATTACCATGATATTATCAACAATCCTGAAAGCCTTACAGGGAAATATCTGAAAGGAGAATTGAAAGTAAGCATTCCGAAAGTTGAAAGAAAATCAAATCGCCATTTACGGGTAGAAGGTGCAAGACATAATAATCTTAAAGACATCACTGTTGATTTTCCTTTGAACATGTTGTGTGTAGTAAGCGGTGTAAGTGGCAGCGGAAAAACAACTTTAGTGAAACAAGTGTTGTATCCCGCATTGCAAAAAATAAAAGGAGAGTTTGCAGATAAAGTTGGTTTTCATAAAGCCATCACAGGTGATATTGATTACATAACGCAAATTGAATTGGTTGATCAAAACCCAATAGGAAAATCTTCACGCAGCAATCCTGTTACTTATATAAAAGCTTATGATGCGATAAGAGATTTGTTTGCCAACCAGCCGCTTTCAAAGATTCGCGGTTTTCAGCCAAAACATTTTTCGTTCAATGTTGATGGTGGTCGTTGTGATGCATGCAAAGGTGAAGGCGAACAAATTGTAGAGATGCAATTTCTTGCCGATGTTCATCTTACGTGCGAAGTTTGCAACGGGAAAAAATTCAAAGAAGAAGTTCTCGATGTTCAATACAAAAACAAAAATATTTATGATATACTTGAACTAAGTGTTGATGATGCGATTGAATTTTTTAAAGAAGATAAAGCTTTGGCAAAAGCGCTGCAACCTTTGCAGGATGTAGGTTTGGGATACATCAAACTCGGGCAAAGCAGTGATACATTAAGCGGTGGTGAAGCGCAGCGTGTAAAACTTGCTTCGTTTCTCGGCAAGGGAAAAGCAAGCGGTCACGTGCTTTTTATTTTTGACGAGCCAACAACCGGTCTTCATTTTCATGACATCAATAAATTGCTTACATCATTCAATGCCCTCATTGAGCAAGGTCATTCAATCATTGTTATTGAACACAATGTTGATGTAATAAAAAATGCAGATTGGGTAATTGATCTTGGACCAGAAGCCGGTGATGGCGGTGGCAATGTTGTTTTTGCAGGCAAACCTTCTGATTTGAAAAAGGTTGCTGAAAGTTATACAGCTAAGTTTTTGTGAGAGCAATTAATTTTCAAAATTTTCCCAATTCCAAAATTCCAAAATGATAAGAGTTCTGAAAGTTAAAGTGAGTGACACAACAGGCGATGAGAAGAATTACAAAAGCTGGCCACCTAATAAAATAAAATTCTTACTGTTTGATACAATAACCTGTTTTGCATGGCTGCATTACTTTCTGTGTATCCCTGAAGACCAAACAAACCTGCAACATTTCCTTTGTTGATAGCAATTTCCATATAACCTGCTGAATTAAACCATGCGAGATTTTCTCCCGGCTGTACGGCTGCATAATGTTCGCTGATCTTTTCTATATACTCACTGTTGCGCATCAATACAATTTTGAATTTTCTGTTTTTTCTTACATCTTCAAATTCTTCTTTAGTAAGATTAACAACAACATTTTCAAAATGATCAATAAAAATTATCTGGCTCTCTATCCAATCAGGTCCGGTAGTTGACCGCATCGGATATTTTTCATCGATGTTTTCAACAGGATGCGCTATATTTTGTATGCTTTCTCCATTGATAATTTTTTGAATTGCCTGTGCAATTTGTTGAGTGCATGCAAGCAATGTGCGACCACCGTTTGTATTGATAGCAAAAATATTTTTTGGCTTTGCGCCGGCGATCATTGTGAGAATGCCGTTATCAGGACAAATGATATATTGATTGTTGTATTCCGAAAATAATATTTGCTTTGGTGATCGCTCAAAAAAATTAATGATTACAACATGAAATGTTTGCTGCGGAAAATATTTGAACGCGTTCTTGCAAATGTATGCAGCCTGCTGATAATTGGTTGGTGAAAGCTGATGTGTAATGTCTGCAAGAGTACATGAAGGCACAGCAGTGATCAACTGTCCTTTAATTGCGCCGGTAATATAATCGCTTTGACCAATATCTGTAGAAAGGGTTAGTACTGGCATCGGTGTGCAAATATGAAATAATTACTTTACCAATTCTCCGTTTTTGAAAAAGAATTTTCGTGTTAATTTGTCTGCAAGAGACGGCATCAACCTGTTGATAAGCACAGTGCGTTTATCATTCGCGGTAAAAATAAGTGTGCGTTTTCTTTTTTCAATTGCGCGTAATATAAGTGCAGCGCATTCTTCAGCAGTCATCATCTCGCTTTCATCCATTGGTGATGCACCTTGTGGTGTTGCATTTTTATTCAGTGCTGCATTGCGAATATTTGATGCAGTAAAGCCGGGGCAAACCCACATAATATTTACGCCGCTTTCCAGTAATTCAGTTCGAAGTGCTTCAAAAAAACCATTTACCGCAAACTTTGATGCACAGTAACCCGTCCTTCCCGGCAAGCCACGATAGCCTGCGATTGATGAAACCCCAACAATAGTTCCCTGTTGTTTAAGAATATATGGCAATGCATATTTTGTACAATAAACGGTTCCCCAAAAATTTATATCCATTACTTTTTTTAGCGTTTCGAGATTTGTCTCATTAAATAAAGCACGCATCGAAATGCCTGCATTGTTGATAAGAATATCTATAGCTCCGAAACTTTTTATTACACGGTCAATAAAAAAAGCACAATCAGTTTCGTTACTTACATCTATTGAATAAGTGATCAATGGTTCATTAGAATGCGATTTTTCGAGTTGATATAATTTATCGTTGTTTCTTCCGCAGGTTGCAACCTTTGCGCCTTGCTGCAAAAACACTTCTACCAATGCCTTGCCAATGCCATCAGATCCTCCCGTAATTACAACTACTTTATTCTTAAAAAAAGACATTTGATTAATTTGTGGCAAAAGTAAAAACTAAAACAAAGCGTTGTTTGGATTGGAGAACTGATTGTGGAAAAAATGAATTTAAAAGTTTGGCGCAATAGTGTTTTCGCCTATTTTTGCACTCCCAAAAATAAAGGGCAGATCTCGTAGCTCAGCTGGTAGAGCACAACACTTTTAATGTTGGGGTCTTGGGTTCGAATCCCAACGGGATCACGA
>Ga0207657_10005082_pt1 | contig 13794 bp, 14 predicted proteins | sample KBSC33metaG_FD_184316 | JGI IMG/M metagenome (GOLD analysis project Ga0207657, IMG submission 184316) | Corn rhizosphere microbial communities from Kellogg Biological Station, Michigan, USA - KBS C3-3 metaG (SPAdes) (version 2) | ecosystem: Host-associated > Plants > Roots > Rhizosphere > Soil ... | reverse complement strand
GAAGACGGCTCGATGTGGAACTGGTGATTTCGCGCGGCCGGGGTCGAGCGGCTACGCTGCCTTGAAATGGCCGGACCTGCCGCCCGACTTTTCGACCAGGTGTATGCCTTCGATGCGCATGCCACGGTCGACTGCCTTGCACATGTCGTAGACAGTGAGCAGTCCGACGCTGGCGGCGGTCAGCGCTTCCATCTCGACGCCGGTGCGATCGAGCGTTTCCGCTGTCACCGTTATCGTCACGCCGTCGGCGTCTAAGCTGAATTCGACGGCCACGTGCGTCAACGGCAACGGGTGCGCGAGCGGGATCAGCTCGGCCGTGCGCTTGGCGGCCTGGATCGCGGCGATCCGGGCAACGCCGAGCACGTCGCCTTTGCTGGCCTTGCCCTCGCGAATCAACGCCAGCGTTTCCGGCCGCATCAGGATCCGGCCGGCGGCGCGAGCGACTCGCTTGCTTACATCCTTGCCTCCGACGTCAACCATTTGCGCCTGACCCGCGGCGTCAAAATGGGTAAACTGCGCTCTGGTCTCCGCCATCGGACTGCTCCTGAAACTTTGCGCGATCCGCGGCAATCATAGCACCATGAAAGCGCATCCCGCCTCCGGCTCGCAGCGCAGCGCCGCGATGGTGATGGCTGCGCTTCTCACCTTATCTCCGCTCGCAGCGGCGCAGCAGAATCTGCCCGAGCTGGGCGATCCGTCCCTGGTGGCAATGTCCGCCCCGCAAGAGCGCAAGCTCGGCGAAAGCGTGATGCGCGAGATCCGGGGCTCGGGCGCCTACCTGAACGACCCCGAGGTCAATGGCTATCTGAACGAGCTGGGCAACCGGCTGGTCGGCGCGATTCCCGGCGCACCGTTCGACTTCGAATTCTTCGCCATCGCCGATCCGGCGATCAATGCGTTCGCGCTGCCGGGCGGCTTCGTCGCCGTTCACACGGGACTCATCCTGCTGACGCAGACCGAATCCGAGCTCGCGTCGGTGCTGGGCCACGAAATCACGCACGTGACGCAACACCATATCGCGCGCAGTATCGGCAACCAGCGCGACACGATGCTGCTCACGATCGCCGCGCTCGCCGCCGCGGTGCTGGCCTCACAGTCGCGTTCCTCGTCCAGCGGCGACCTGACCCAGGCCGCGATCGCCGGCGCGCAGGGCATCGCGATCCAGAGCCAGATCAATTTCACGCGCCAGAACGAGGAGGAGGCCGACCGCCTCGGCTTCGAGCGGACGTATGCAGCGGGCTTCGACCCGAGTGCGATGGCGACTTTTTTCGGAAGGCTGCAACGCGCGGCAACCTGGTTCGAGGGCGACTCGCCGTCATACCTGCACGATCACCCCGAGACGTATCAGCGCATCGCCGAGGCGCAGGCGCGCTCGTTCACCAAGCCGTTCCGGCAGGTTCCCGATTCGCTCGACTTCCACATGGTCCGTGCCCTGCTGAAAAGCTACGAGGGAACGCCGCGCGATGCAGTCTTTTTCTTCGATAACGCGCTCGCCGAGAAGAAATACAACAACGAGATCGCGGCGCACTACGGCCTGGTCGCCTCGCTGCTGCGGGCGCAGAACTTCCAGCGCGCGCAGGCCGAGCTCGCGACCCTGGAAAAACTCTCGCCCCCGCATCCGATGATCGACGCGATGGCAGGCCAGGTATTGATGCAATCAGGACAGCTGCCCCAGGCGATCAGCCGCTACGAGACCGCGCTTGCCCGCTATCCGGACAAGAAGCAGCTGATCTACGACTATCCGGAGGCGCTTCTGAAGCACGATCAGGCGGCCAAGGCCGCCACGTTCGTGTCGCAGCAGCTCATCCGTTATCCGTCCGACGGGCGGCTGCACCAGATCGCCGCCCGCGTCTACGCGGCGCTGGGCAAGCCGATGCTCGAGCACCAGCACCAGGCCGAATACTATGCGTGGCTGGGCAATTTGCAGGGCGCGATCACGCAGTTCGAGCTCGCGACCAAGGCGCGCGATGCCGACTTCTTCCAGTCATCGGTCGTCGAAACCCGGCTGCGCCAGTTGCGGACCGAGCTCGAAGAACAGAAAAAGGCCGCAGCGAAGGGGCGCCCGGGGGCCCCCGGTTAGCGCTGCCTGCGGGCCCGCTAGGCCTTGCCGGTCGCCGGAATAAAGCGCTGCGCGACGCCGTTATTGCACCAGCGCTGGCCGGTCGGCGGCGGCCCATCGTCGAATACGTGACCCTGGTGCCCGCCGCAGCGAACGCAGTGGTATTCGGTCCGCGGCGCGATCAGCAGGTAATCCTGCCGGGTCGCCAGATGACCGGGGATGCTGGTGAAAAAGCTCGGCCAGCCGGTGCCGCTGTCGAACTTCATTTCCGACGTGAAATGCGGCAAGCCGCAACCGGCGCAGACGAAAAGCCCGCGGCGCTTTTCGTCGTTCAGCGGGCTGCTGAACGGTCGCTCGGTCCCTTCCTTGCGCAGCACATAGAACTGCTGCTCGGGCAGCGAGCTCTTCCATTCCGCTTCGCTTTTCTTCAGCGGCGCCGTCGATTCCGCGATGTCGGCGCCCTTGGCCAGAAACTGCCGCCAGTCCTGCTGCATCTGCGCGATCGAGCGGCCACCGGCGGTCCCCGCGGCGGCCATCGCCCGGCCGAGGCCGGCGGCCAGAGGCCATACGGCGAGCGATGCCAATAAGTGCCTGCGTTTCATCCTTACCTCCATGTTCTCGCGCCTTTGGACGGCTATCGCACGCCAAGGGTTCCGCGTTCCTTGGTCGGCGCCTGCCCGATCCTGCTTACAGCGAATCGCCCGCTACGGAGCCGGAGGGATATGCATTAAAATCGGTTCCGCCGCCGTTTCGAGACTGCGGTGCCTAAGCCACCGCGCCGCCGCCAACCACCATGCCGCCCGGATTCTACCGGCCGACCATCGGCAACTCCAGCGCGCCGACCGCCGGCCGCGGTCGGGCACGGCGCCCGGCCCGCCGGAGCTAAGCCGCGATGGCGCGGGTCGATGACGTCTCCGGAATACGCCGCATCCTGCTGCAATCGCGCACCATCGCGGTGATCGGCCTGTCCGGCAACTGGTATCGCCCGAGTTTTTTTGCGGCCAAATACATGCAGGATCACGGTTACCGGATCGTGCCGGTCAACCCGGGCTACGAGGAAGTGCTCGGCCAGAAATGCTACCCGACGCTGCGCGACATTCCGCACCAGGTCGACATCGTCGACTGCTTTCGCAAGTCCGATGACATTCCGCCGATCGCTCGCGATGCCGTCGCAATCGGCGCCAAGGTGCTTTGGATGCAGCTTGGTATACGCAACGACCTGGCGGCCAAGATCGCGCTCGATGCCGGGCTCGACGTGGTGATGAACCGGTGCGTGAAAATCGAGCATGCCCGCATCCTCGGCGGCCTCAACTGGGCGGGCGTCAACACCGGCATCGTCTCGGCCAGGCGGCCGGGATGAAAATCCGCGGCGGCGCGGTATGACGACGATGCGCGGGGCGCGCCGGTCACGGTCGTTCCCGGAACGTGATGTTTGGATCGGTTGCGATGGCTGATCACGAATTCGGCTTCGACACGCTTTGCCTGCACGCCGGGCATATCCCGGACGCCGCGACCGGCGCGCGGGCGCTGCCGATCTACCAGACGACGTCTTTCGTCTTCGACAGCGCCGATCACGCGGCGAGCCTCTTTAACCTGCAGACGTTCGGCAACGTCTATTCGCGGATCTCGAATCCGACGGTCGCCGCGCTGGAGGAGCGGGTCGCCGCGCTCGAAGGCGGCCGCGCAGGCCTGGCCGCGGCGACCGGCATGGCGGCCCAGATGCTCGCCCTGCTCACACTGGCGCAGAACGGCGACCACATCGTCGCCGCGCGCACGCTCTATGGCGGCACCTATTCGCAGTTCGCCGTGACGTTTGCGCAATTCGGCATAGCCACCACCTTTGTCGACGCCGACGATCCGGAGACTTTTCGCCGCGCGATCCAGCCGAACACCAAGTGCATCTATGCGGAGACGATCGGTAATCCGCAGCTCAACGTTCTCGACATTGCCGCCGTCGCCACCATCGCGCACGAAGCCGGCGTGCCGCTGGTGATCGACAACACGCTCGCTTCGCCGTGGCTGTGCCGCCCGATCGAGCACGGTGCCGACATCGTCATCCACTCGGTCACCAAGTATCTGGGCGGCCACGGCACGACGATGGGAGGCATCCTGGTCGAATCCGGCAAGTTCGACTGGGGCAACGGCAAGTTTCCGCAGATGACGACGCCGTCACGCGGCTACCACGGCGTGATTTTTCACGAGACCTTCGGCGATTTCGGATTCACGATGAAGGCGCGCATGGAGACGATGCGCACGCTGGGGCCGACGCTGTCCCCGCTGAGCGCCTTCCTGCTGCTGCAGGGCATCGAGACGCTGCACCTGCGCATGCCGCGCCATTGCGAGTCGGCGCTGGCGGTCGCACAACACCTGTCGCAGCATCCGGCCGTCGCCTGGGTCAACTATCCGGGCCTGGCGCAGAGCGAGACCCGGAAGCTGGCGCAGCGCTATCTGCCGCGCGGGGCGGGCGGCATCCTCACGTTCGGCCTGAAGGCGGGCGCGCACGGCGGCGCCGCCGCCGGCGAGCGCTTCATCGAGGCCGCGAAGATGATGTCGCACCTTGCCAACGTCGGCGATGCCAAGACGCTGGTCATCCATCCGGCATCGACGACGCATCGCCAGCTCGATGACGCCGAGCAGCGCGCCGCCGGCGTTCTGCCGGAGATGATCCGGCTGTCGGTCGGCCTGGAAACGCTCGATGATATTCTCTGGGACATCGATCAGGCCCTGGCGCGGGCGCAAGCCTGACGGAGCGTCATGGCGCCCCCTATCGGCGAGGAAGATCGCTCCGGATGAAAACCGCGAATTACCCTGCGCTGCCCTGGCCGTGGGTCGGACTGCTGCTCTGCTGCGCGCTGGTCGGACAGGAATATGTCCGCCAGGCGGCGGGACCCGATGCGCCGCTGACCGTCTACAACATCGCGATCATCGCGGTCGGGGTCACGTCGCTGGCGCTACTGTTGTTGCCGCCGCGCCGGCCCGCTTACGTCCTGGGCTTTGCCGTCTGCGCGGGCTTGATGGCGTACGCGCTGTACCTGCAGTACGTCGTCGGCCTCGAGCCTTGCCCGCTGTGCGTTTTCCAGCGCATCTGCGTGATCGGCATGGGCGTGGTCTTCCTGGTCGCCGCGTTCCACAATCCCGGCCGCGCCGGCGCGACCGCCTATGCGCTGCTGCAGCTGCTCATCGGCGGCGCCGGCGCCGGCTTCGCCGCGCGCCAGGTCTGGCTGCAGTCGCTGCCGAAGGACGAGGTGCCCGCGTGCGGCATGGGCCTCAACTACATGCTCGATACGCTGCCGCTGACCGACGTCCTGCGCAAGGTCCTCGAAGGCAGCGGCGAATGCGCCGAAAAGGGCTGGGAGTTCCTCCACCTCTCGATCGCAGGCTGGACGCTGGTCTTCTTCATCGCGATGATCGCGGCGAGCTTCGCGCTGATCCGGCGCGAACGCTAGCGTCCAGCGCTACCGCTTCAGGGCGCGTTTCGCATCGCCCCGAACCATCCGTTGCTGACGCAGCCGGTCAAGGTGCTGTTTTGCGCGAATCGGCCGGTGATCCCGGAAATGTTAACCTGCAGCTCGAACATGTTGAAGGTACCGCTGTCGCCGTTATTGCAGCTGTAGGCACCTACGATCGAGCCCATCTGTCCGTCCTGCGAGAGTGTCCCGGAGTAATTGCACATGGCGCCCAGCGCGTCCGAGGTGTCGATGCTCATCGAGGTATTGTTGACCTGGCTTACGAAAAAGCCGGCGCTGAGCTCGGTCGTCGTGTTGTTGCCCGGGTTCGAGCAGCTGCTTGCCGCACGATGGATCGCGCCCTGGAAGTTGCCGGAAAAGTCATCGAACACGATCGTCTGGCGGGTCAGCAGCTTGGTCACCGATACGCCGTCCACCGTGTAGGTCAGAGTTCCGGTCGTGGTCGAGGTCGCCACCCAGGTCATGGTGCCGACGACACGGCTGCTGAATTGCGCCGGATTGTACGGCACATTGCCGAACCAGGGTCCCGACGTCTCGTAATTGGCACCCGACCATGTAAAAGAAGCACCGGTCGGGTAAAGCGTGCCGCCGTACCAGATCGGAATGTGCGACGGGTCGTAGACGAACATCGTCGCGAAGATCAGATTCCCGCGTTGCACGAACTGGATGCCCCAGCCCGATTCCGACGGGTTCCACCACAGGTCGGACTGATCGGTCGAGTACGACGTCGCCGAAGCCGGCGCAAAATTCACCGACGCGGCCACGAGCAGTATCGCGAGGAAAGATCGCACGAGTTTCATGACAAGCTCCACGGTTTGAGAATGACCTTGTAATTCGTTCAATTTTCGCCGGCTCAGCCGGTGAAAATGCAAAGATTGTTCCAACGGGAACGCAGCGGCGCCGGGCTTCGGCTTTTTACACGCCTGCAGCTCCCGCTTCGCGCCGGGTCGACAGAGTCCCGAACATATAGCGCCGACATGCCCCGGTCCGTACGCTGGCGTACGCATGCGCCCCGGCGGCGCCGGGCAAGCTCGCTTGCCGGCCGGCCCGCCGCGGCGCGAAGGCCTTGGCAGCGCGCCTATCTCGGCTATGATCGCCGCTGGCGCGTAAGGGCAACGTCGATGCAACGGGCAGGTTCACGCGGGCACAAGCGATCGGTTCTATGGACAGCGCTGATCAGCGTCGCGGCGACGCTCGTCGTCGTCTTCTTCGTAGTGAACCTGACCACCGGCGAAAAGCGGGTCAAGGAGCAGCTCGTCCACAGCTATGGAATCCACGATGCCCAGTTCCAGCGCACGATGGGCGTGCTGCTCGGTCCGGTCATCCTTCCCGGCAATCGCTTTGCGACGCTGCTGAACGGCGACGAGATCTTTCCGTCGATGCTGCAGGCGATCAAAGGCGCGCAGAAGACGATCACTTTCGAGACCTACATCTACTGGTCGGGCGAGATCGGCAAGGCGTTCGCCGATGCGCTTTCGCAGCGCTCGCGCGCCGGTGTCAAGGTCCATGTGCTGCTCGACTGGCTCGGCAGCAGCAAGATGGACCAGACTTTCCTGGCGGAGATGCGCGATGCCGGCGTGCACATCCGGCGCTATCACGAGCCGCGCTGGTACAACCTCGACAAAATGAACAACCGTACCCACCGCAAGGAGCTCGTCGTCGATGGCCGTATCGGCTTCACCGGAGGTGTGGGCATAGCTCCCGAATGGACCGGCCACGCGCAGGACCCGCAGCACTGGCGCGACAGCCATTTCCGGGCCGAAGGGCCGGTGGTCGCGCAGATGCAAGCCGTGTTCGGAGACAACTGGACCAAGGCCACCGGTGAAGTGCTGGACGGCCCCGACTATTTCCCGCCGCTGTCCCCGGTCGGCGACGGCGGCGGCCAGATGTTCGCGAGCTCGCCTTCGGGGGGCAGCGAAAGCATGGAGCTGATGTACCTGCTGATGATCGCGGCAGCCGAGCATTCGATCGAACTGTCCAGCTCGTATTTCGTGCCGGACGAGCTTTCCCGCGACACGCTGGTTGCGGCACTGCGCCGCGGCGTACGGGTGCGCATCATCACCCCCGGTTCGCACATCGATTCGGAAACCGTGCGCCGCGCCTCGCGCGCACTGTGGGGCGACCTGCTCGAAGCTGGCGCCGAAATCTACGAGTACCAGCCGACGATGTTCCACTGCAAGGTCCTGGTCGTCGACGGACTGGTCGTGTCGGTCGGCTCGACCAATTTCGATGACCGTTCGTTCCACCTGAACGACGAGGCGAGCCTCAATATCTACGACGCGGCTTTCGCCGCGCATCAGATCGAAGTCTTCGAGCGCGATCTGAAATCGTCGCGGCGCATCAGCGCCGACGAATGGCGCAACCGGCCGGTGGCCGAGAAGCTCTGGGAACGGGCGGCGGCGCTGCTCGGACCGCAGATCTAGAAACCGCCGCTTTCGGCCGATCCTGCGAACGCTGGGCGACAGCGGCAGCTACTGGAAACCGATGGAATATCGAACCCTTCCCGGCACTGCGCTGCGCGTTTCCGAAGTCTGTCTGGGCTCGATGACCTGGGGCGAGCAGAACAGCGAGGCCGAGGCGCATCAGCAGCTCGACTATGCGGTCGCGCGAGGCGTCAATTTCATCGACACCGCGGAGATGTACCCGGCTCCGCCGGTCGCCGCCACGCAGGGACGCACCGAAACCTACATCGGCAACTGGCTCGCGCGCCGGCCGCGGAACGGCCTCGTCATCGCCAGCAAGGTGGCGGGACCGGGCCGCCGGGACTGGATCCGGCAGGGGCGCACCGATCTGACTCGAGAGATCATCGCCGAGGCGGTCGACACGAGCCTCGCGCGCCTGCGGACAGACTGCATCGACCTCTACCAGATCCATTGGCCGCAGCGCAACGTCCCGATGTTCGGCGCGACGGCGTTCGATCCCGACAAGGAGAGCGCAGGTCCATCGATTCGCGAACAGGTCGAGGGTATGGCCGCGCTGATCGCTGCGGGGAAAATCCGCCATTACGGCTTGTCGAACGAAACGGCGTGGGGCGTGTGCGAATTCCACCGCGTCGCGCGCGAGCTCGGCGTGCCGGGGCCGGTGACGCTGCAGAACAGCTACAGCCTGGTGTCGCGCAACGTCGACAGCGATCTCGCCGAAGTGCTGTTTCGCAATCGGATGTCGCTGCTGGCCTACAGCCCGCTGGCCGGCGGCATGCTCTCGGGAAAGTATCTGGGCGGGACGAAGCCTCCGGGCGCGCGCTTCACGCTGTTCGACAATTTCAGCCTGCGCTTTCGCAAGCCCGTGGTGGCCGAAGCGGTCACCGCCTACGCGGAGCTGGCGGCGCGCCGCGGCATTTCGCTGGTGCAGCTCGCGCTGGGGTACGTGCGGAGTCGCTGGTATCTGGGCGCGACGATCATCGGGGCGACGACGCTGGCCCAGCTCGCCGAGGACATCGACGGCGCGCAATTCGAGCTCGATCCGGACACGCTGGCCGAGATCGCCGCCATCCAGGCTCGCTATCCCAATCCCGCGCCGTGACGATTTCTGCAATAATCATCGTTCGCCCGTGCCGCCGATTCGGGAGGGCGAAATGACCAGGCTGCTGCTAGCGATCGTCGCCGCGATACTCGGCTCTCTGCCGGGCGGGGCCGATGCTGCGCCCGCTCCGGTGCTGGTCGTCCCGCTGGCCGGCGCGATCGGCCCCGCCAGCGCCGACTTCGTCGGGCGCAGCCTGATCCGCGCCGCCGACGAAAACGCGCAGCTGGTCGTGCTGGAGATCGACACGCCGGGCGGACTCGACCGGGCGATGCGCCAGATCATCCAGGACATCCTCGCTTCGCCCGTACCCGTGGCCGCGTTTGTCGCCCCCAGCGGCGCCCGCGCCGCCAGCGCCGGCACTTACATCCTGTATGCCAGCCACGTCGCTGCGATGGCGCCCGGCACCAACCTCGGCGCGGCAACGCCGGTCAGCATCGGCCTGCCCTCCTCACCCTCACCGACGCCGGCAACGCCTGCAGCCAAGCCGTCCGATGCCGGCAAGGACAAGACCGAAGGCAGCCACGCCGGCGATGAAGGCACGATGACCAAAAAGGCCGTGCATGACGCCGCGGCCTACATCCGCTCGCTCGCGCAACTGCGCGGGCGCAATGCCGAATGGGCCGAGCGCGCCGTGCGTGAATCGGTCAGCCTGTCGGCGGACGAAGCGCTCGCCCAGCACGTGATCGACCTGACGGCGCGCGACGTGCCCGAGCTCGTGACCAAGCTCAACGGGCGCAAGCTCGTCACCGCCGCCGGCGAGCGCGTCCTGGCGACATCGGGCGCGGCGACGACGACGATGGCGCCCGATTGGCGCACACGATTCCTGGCGATCATCACCGATCCCAGCGTTGCGTTGCTGTTGCTGATGGCCGGAATCTACGGCCTGTTCTTCGAATTCTGGAATCCCGGTCTCGCGCTGCCCGGCGTGCTGGGCGCGATCTGCCTGCTGCTCGGACTCTTCGCACTGCAGATGCTGCCGGTCAATTACGCCGGGCTCGGACTGGTGCTCCTCGGCATCGGATTCATCGTCGCCGAGACCTTTTTGCCCGCCTACGGCTCGCTCGGCGTCGGCGGGATCGTCGCATTCGCCATCGGCGCCGTCATGCTGATCGACACCGACGTGCCGGGGTTCGGCGTGCCCTACTGGCTGATCGCGGCGCTGGCAGCGGTCACTGCGCTGTTCGTCTTCTTCGTCGCCGGCGCGGCGCTCAAGGCGCGGCGCCGCCCGATCGTGACCGGCCACGAGCAGCTCATCGGCAGCATCGGCGTTGCGCTGGATGACATGGAGTCCGAGGGCTGGGCGCGCATCCACAGCGAGCAATGGCGCGTAAAAAGCCCGGTGCCGATCAAGCGCGGCCAGCGCGTGCGCGTGACGTCGCGCAGCGATCTGCTATTGTCGGTATTGCCCGTCACGGAAGCCGATCAAGGAGTCTGAACCATGGCCATCGGAGTGGGATTCGGCACGATCGTCATCATCGTCATCCTGGTGATCATGATGGCGTTTCGCGTGCTGCGCGAATACCAGCGCGCGGTCGTGTTCATGCTGGGGCGCTTCTGGAAAGTCAAGGGACCGGGCTTTTTCCTGCTGATTCCGGTGATCCAGCAGATGGTGCGCATCGACCTGCGCACGGTGGTGATGGACGTGCCACCGCAGGATGTCATCACTCGCGACAACGTCTCGGTCAAGGTCAACGCGGTCGTGTACTTCCGCATCGTCGACCCGGCCAAGGCCGTGATCCAGGTCGAGAACTATTACCAGGCGACCAGCCAGCTCGCGCAGACGACTTTGCGCGCCGTGCTCGGCAAGCACGAGCTCGACGAGCTTCTGTCGGCGCGCGAAAAGCTCAACCTCGACATCCAGCAGGTCCTCGACAGCCAGACCGAGGCCTGGGGCATCAAGGTTTCGACGGTCGAAATGAAGGACGTCGACCTGAACGAATCGATGATCCGCGCCATCGCCCGGCAGGCGGAAGCCGAGCGCGAGCGGCGCGCCAAGATCATCCACGCCGAAGGCGAATTGCAGGCGTCCGAAAAGTTGCTGCAGGCGGCGCAGATGCTGTCGAAGCAGCCGCAGGCGATGCAGCTTCGCTACCTGCAGACGCTGGCCAATATCGCCGGTGACAAGAGCTCGACGATCGTCTTCCCGCTGCCGATCGACCTGTTGAGCGCCATGGCGAGCAAGGGCAGCCAGTCCCCGGCGCCCTGATCCTGTACCCGCCCTGGGGCGTGCGCCGGGCCGGCGGCTTCGGCGCTGCGGGTCGCCCGCCGCGCGGCACTTGCGGCCCCGGGACGATGCCCTCGGGTTTGCCCTCCGGGTGCTGAATCACTCCGAATCAAGGCCTTAGACCCATGGCATATCGCTTGCTTGCCTTTGCCCCAAGACGGCAATCCGGCTGCGAAAGTCCATCCGGACCGCGCCGAATGCTCACGAGCGGAGAGTTCCAACATGATGGTTTCCGTGTGGTGGCTGGTCTGGGTGTTCCTGGCAGGCGGGTATGCCGGCTTCCTGTTGCTTGCACTGCTGCGCACCGGCGATGACCGCGGCGAAGGCGCGCACGAGGCGCTGATGGCGCATCGCGCCCTTTCCTGGCGTCACGGCCGCGAGCGCCGCGGCTTTATCGCGCCCACGCGGTAACTCAGCGTCACCGGCGCCTTTCGCCGGCCGCGAGACGTGCCGCGCTGCGGCCGCCCTTAGGGCGTGACGATCCGCACCGCGTTGCCCAGGATTTCGTACAACGCGTAATAACTTCCCTGCAGGCCGTTGATGCCGGGCAGGTAATCGAGGACGCGCACCGGACCGCGCGACGGTATGCCGGTCGCGGCGGGAACCGTCGCGATCCCGGCCGCCGCAAACTCCGCCGTGGCGCGGCGCATATCGAAAGCGTGCGCGACCAGGACGACCCGTCCGACGCCGGCAGCGCGCAACAGTGCCGCCGAATATTGCGCATTCTCGTGCGTCGTGCGCGAGCGGTTCTCCGCCCAGCGCACTGCGACGCCGAATTCCTGCTGCAGTGCCTGTTGCATCAGTTCGGCTTCGGTCGTTCCGCCGTAGGTCGATCCGCCGGTGACCAGCACCGGCAGACCGGTCAGTCGGGCGATGCGCGCGCCATAGCGCACGCGCTCGAGCGTCAGCGTCGCCAGCGTATCGCCGCCGTAATCCGGCGCGTCGCGTCGCGTGCCCCCGCCAAGGATGACAATCGCCTGCGCTTGGGCCGCGCGACTGCGCTCGAACGGCGAAGCGATTTCGAGGCTGCGTATCAGCAGCGACGCAACCGCGGGTAAGGAAAGCACCAGCAGCGACAGTACGCCGGTCCACGCCAGGCCCGCGCCGAGCCGGGGACGCCGCCGCCACAAGGCAAGACCCAGCAATGCCAGCAGAAGCGGCCCGGTCGGAGGCAGCGCCAGCGACTTGAGCACCGCCTTGATCCAGATCGGATCGATCACCTGCGATGCTTTCGGGTACGGCGAATAGCGAGTCGCGCTTTTAGCGCGCCCGCTGCAGCAGAGCCCGCAGATGGCTTGCGGGAACGGCATAGGTGATGCCGGACGGCTGCGTCAGCGCAGCCTCCTTGGTTCCTTGCACGAACACCTTGTTGATGACGCCGACGACCTCTCCGGTGACCGGATCGTAGAGCGGGCTGCCGCTGTTTCCCGGATAAGCGGTCGCGTCGAGCTGGAACACCGGGAATTGCCCGGCGGAAAGCCGGCGTATCGTCTGCGTGCTCAATTCGCCGGCGCGCGCCAGCGGTATGGCGATCGGCGTCACCGAGGCGACGATCGCGCGGTGGGTGGCCGGATGCGGACCGAGAACCGCGCCGATCGGATAGCCGGTGAACAGGACTTCCTGTCCTTCCCTCACCTCACCCGATTGGCCCAGCGTCAGCGGCGGCAGCGCCGGGCCTGAGATCCGCAGCAGGGCGAGATCGGAGTCGGCATCGGTCGCCACCTCCTTCGCTTCCCGCACCTGCGCCTGGTTGGGGTCGTTCTTGTCGGGCAGCGGAATCATGATCGCGAGGCTCTCCCGCAGCGCCGGGTCGAGCACCTTCGGCAGCACATGCGCATTGGTGACGATCAGCGAGCCGTCCTCGACGGCGAAGCCGGTGCCGAGAAACTGGAACTGCGGCGATCGGGTGCGCTCGAACGTGCCCACGGCGACGATCGAGCCCTTGACGCGCTGGATCGTTTCGATCGCGCCGGCGCATGCCGGCAGCGCGACGACCAGCGCGCACGCGCAGAACAGCAGTGCGGACCAACGGGGCTGCCAAGCGGACCGGCGATTGAGCATCGCGCGCTACTCGTCGCCGGAAGCGCGACCGACAATCGTGGACGAATCCGCCACGCTCGGATCGTACGGATGCCATTCCTCGCCGAAGAGATGCTGCACGCGCTGCACGTAGGCGCGGGTCTCGGCGTAGGGAGGAATGCCTTTGTAGCGGTCGACCGCGCCTTCGCCGGCATTGTATGCGGCGACGGCAAGCGAAACCCGACCCTGGTAATAAGCGAGCAACCAGCGAAGGTAGGAAAGACCTCCCTGCAGATTGTCCTCGATGTCGAACCGATTCATTACGTTGAATCGCGCTGCCGTCGCGGAGATCAGCTGCATCAGGCCGCGCGCGTCCTTGTCGGAGCGCGCATCCGGCCGGAAATTCGACTCGGCGGCGACGATCGCGAGCGCCAGACGCGGGTCGATGCCGAATTGCGGCGCTGCCTTGACGACCGCCTCCGCGATCCTCCGCTTGTCCGGCG
>Ga0207657_10005081_pt1 | contig 13794 bp, 16 predicted proteins | sample KBSC33metaG_FD_184316 | JGI IMG/M metagenome (GOLD analysis project Ga0207657, IMG submission 184316) | Corn rhizosphere microbial communities from Kellogg Biological Station, Michigan, USA - KBS C3-3 metaG (SPAdes) (version 2) | ecosystem: Host-associated > Plants > Roots > Rhizosphere > Soil ... | reverse complement strand
CCTTCCAGCGCCTTGTTGAGCGGTGCCGGCGGAAGCGAGACGTCGCCGTCGTCCTTGCCACGGAGCTTGGAAAGCGTGCGCTCGGCAACCGCCAGCGGGAACAGCAGGCTGTTGAAATAGCCGACCTTCCTGAGACGCATCGGCGAGCCGTCGATCAGCGCGCGCAGCGCCCGCTTCGAGTAGCGGCGCTTGTGATGGTTGGCGACGTCGTGCGCGGTCCACATCCACGGGTGCGCGGGCACGGTCATGATGAAGATGCCGCCGGGCTTGAGCTTGGTCGCGATCGCCGCAAGCGCGGCGTGGTCGTCGTCGATATGCTCGATCACGTCGAACGCGCCGATGAGGTCGTATTTCTTGCGAACGCCGACGAGCTCCGGCAGCGGCGAGCGCAGCACGGTCCGCCCGAGACGCTTTTCAGACAAAGCCGCTGCTTCATCGTCGAGCTCAAGCCCGTCGACATGGCCGAAGCCGCTCAACATCGACAGATTGTGCCCGGTGCCGCAGCCGATCTCGAGGATCCGCGCGCCCGCTCGCGGCCGCGCTTCCCGGCGGATCAGGTCGGCGAGGATCCTGCGCCGCGCCCGGTACCACCAGTGGCGGTCGTCGAGCTCGGCCATTTGTTGGTAGACGACGCGTTCCATCAGCGGAACACCAACTGCTTGTTGAGGACGAACGTGGCAAGCGGCGTGACGAAGATGGCGGGGATCAGCGGCCACCAGGTCGGCCCGTGCATCGGTCCGGTCAGCACCCAGGTGAAGATTTCGTTGAGCACAAACCCCGACGTCTGCACCGCGAGGAACTTGACCTTCAGGCGATGGTCTTCCTGAGCGCCATGGCCGCGGAAGCTCCAGCGGCTGTGGAGGACGAAGCCGATGCTGACCGCGACGAGGAAGGCGACGAGCACCGCGACGACCGGCGGCATCACGTAGGTCGCCAGCACCCAGTAGATCGCCGAGTAGAGCGCCGCCAGCGAGAAGCCGACGATCGCAAATCTCACGAGCTGTCCAAAAGTCTTGTTAGGTAAGTTTAATCTCGTCGCCATGCCGCGGCTGCTTGCCGTTTGGAGTCGGGCGGCTACAGCCGGAAAAATGGCGGAAGGCAAGGCGGGGGATTTCGAAGCGCGGATGCTCGACTGGCTCGGGCGGCACTGGAAGCTCGTCGCCCTGCTCTGCTGGCTCGGTTTCTGCGCCTGGATGATCTTCGACCGGTGGAACCAGATCCGCTGGTTCGGGCTGCCCGACACCGACGACAATATGCGGATCATGCAGGTCCGCGCACTGCTTCACGGGCAGGGCTGGTACGATCTTCGCAACTACCGGATGAACCCGCCGTACGGCGCGAACATCCACTGGTCGCGGCTGGTCGACCTGCCGATCGCCGGGCTGATCCTGGCGCTGCGGCCGTTCCTCGGCGGAGCGGCAGCGGAGCGTTGGGCGGTCGCGGTCGCACCAATGCTGCCGTACCTGCTGTTGCTGTTCTCGCTGGCGCTGACGGCGCGGCGCCTGCTCGGCCCAACGGCTTATCTGCTTGCCTTCACCGCCTTGTTCTTCGCCGGGTCGAACAACGGGATGTTCACGCCCGAACGCATCGACCATCACGGCTGGCAGCTGGCCCTGCTCGCGCTCAGCGTGTCGAGCATCGCCGACCGCGACCGGGTCCGCGGCGGGATAGTCCTCGGCCTTTCGACCGCCTTGTCGCTCGCCATCGGGCTTGAGATGATCATCTATCTCGCGCTCCTGGGCGCGGCGGTGGTGCTGTTCTGGGTCGACGAACCGCAGGAGCGCGAACGGCTCCGCGCCTATGCGGTCACGCTCGGCGGGGCGACCGCGCTCGCGTTCCTGATCTTCGCGTCCAACGACAATCGCAAGGCCGTCTGCGACGCCTTGTCGCCAGTCTGGCTGTCTGATGCGCTCATCGGCAGCGCCGTCATGTTCGCATTGGCATGGCTGACCCCAGGCGACTGGAAACGCCGGCTGGCGCTTGGCGCCGTGGGCGGATTGGTGATTGCCGCCTTTCACGCCTTCACATGGCCGCATTGCATCCAGCGGCTCGAAGGCGTCTCGCCCGAGGTCGACCGGCTGTGGCTGAGCCACGTCAAGGAGGCGCGACCGGTCTACCGGCACGGCTGGCGGATCGCGACGCTGATCGTCGCGCTGCCGATCACGGGTGCGATCGGCTGGGCGGTGCTCGCCTGGCGGCGTTGGGGAGATCGTGAGCTTCGCCGGCGCATCCTGGGTGCTGCGCTGCCCTGTTTCACGGCCAGCCTGCTGCTGTTGTGGCAGACGCGGACCGGGCCAGCCGCCCAGATGACGGCCGTGGTCGGCGGAGCCGCGATCGTCTGGCTGCTGCTGCCGAGATTCTGGAACAGCCGCAATTTTCTTTCGGTGGTTGTCGGGTCGTTCCTTGTCGTCGCGATCGGCGGCGGCATGCTGGTGCCAATCGTCGTTGGCTTCATTCCTGAGCCGCCCACAAGTGCGCGCGACAAGCAGATTGGTAAGGCCAACAATCTGTGCGGATCGATGTGGGGGCTGAGGCCGATCGCTTTCCAGCCGAAGGGTGTGGTCATGACCTTTGTCGACCTCGGCCCGAGGCTGATCGCCGTCACGCACCACGACGCGATCACCGGGCCATATCACCGCAACGGCCAGCAGATCGCCGACGTGATGAACTTCTGGCGAGGATCCGAACCGCAGTCGCATCAGCTCGCCACCAAGTACCGCGTCAATTACGTGCTGAGCTGCCCGAACAGCTCGACCACGACGATCTTCACGGCCGAAGCACCAAAGGGCTTCTACGGCCAATTGCAGAACGGCCGCGTCCCGTCCTGGCTAAAGCCGGTGCCGCTGCCCAAGGATTCGCCGTACCGGATGTGGAGGGTCGTCGGCTAAGTCAGCCGAGGACGTGCGGGAAGCTCTGCTTCAGCCCGTCGATCACGAACTGGGCGGCAAGCGCGGCAAGGATCACGCCGAGTATGCGGGTGATCATCGCCTCGACCTTCTCGCCCATCAGCCGCATCAGGGGCCCCGAGGCGAGCAGCGTCCCGGCGGTAAGGACAATGACGACGGTGATCGCAGCGAGGACGATTGCGACATGCACCGGATCCTCTGCGCGCGAGACCCACAGCATGGCGCTGGCGATCGAGCCCGGCCCCGCGATCATCGGGATCGCCATCGGGAAGACGCTGATGTCCTCGGCCCCGGGTGTCCCTTCGATCGAATGAGCGCGCGTCTCGCGGCGCTGGGTCCGACGTTCGAACACCATGTCAACGGCGATGTAGAACAGCAGGATTCCGCCGGCGATGCGGAAGCTCGCGAGGCTGATCCCGAGCGCGTGGAGCATCGGGCGGCCGAGCAGCGCGAAGAACATCAGGATGGCCCACGCGATCAGCGACGAACGCAGGGCCATCGCCTGCCGGTGGGCGGGCGGAGTTCCGCGCGTCAGGCTGGCGAAAATGGGTACGCAGCCCGGCGGATCGATGATCACCAGGAAGGTGACCAGCGCTGAGCCGAACAGTTCGATCATTTGGCCGGCGGCGCGGGGACGTCGTTTACCAGCACCTCGGCGTAGCGCTTCCCGTTCCACTGGTAGACGCGGAACCTGCGGGTGCCGTTCTTGTCGACCTTCCAGTCCCAGCCGAGGGTCTTGTCGGCCGATTGGCCGCGGCCGTTGTCCTCGGGCGTCGTGCGCGCCTCCTTGGGAGTCAGCGGGGGCGGCGGGATGATCGGGGCTCCCGGCGCCCTGGCGCGGCAGGACGCGGGATGAACCTGCGCCTTCAGCGCCTTGGGCGGCGTCGTGCCTTCCGGATAGTTGCCGCCGCCATCATAGACCCAGTGCCAGCTCGACTTTTCGCGCTGCCAGACCGTCGTGAAGAAACCGCCCGGCTTCCCGTCCGGGGTAAACCACGGGCCGGTGTTCACGGCCGTCCTGCCGTCGCACGACACGAAGCTGTGCGCAGGGCGCCAGGTGATCGACTTCGGCGGGTCCTTGCGGCCCTTGAGGAACTGCTGCGTCCACACCGCCTGCGGTGTGAACATGACCGCGTCCTTGTCGGCATATTTGCGAAATGCCGTCCACATACCGATCTTCTGCGCGTCGCGGGCGAAAGCCAGTTCGGCATCAACGGCAGTCGGCACAGACGCCGAAGCGAGAAGAAGCGCTGCGATCATAGTCCCTCCGGGTCTGCAAGGCCGGCGCGGCGATGCGCGGCGACGAGCGTGTTGCGCATTAGCATTGCGATGGTCATCGGTCCCACGCCGCCGGGCACCGGGGTGATTGCCGCGGCAGCCTCAGCGGCCCCGTCATAGGCGACGTCGCCGACCAGCCGGCCCTTGTCGCCTTCGCCGGCCACGCGGTTGATGCCGACATCGATCACGGTCGCACCCGGTTTGATCCAGTCGCCACGCACCATCTCCGCGCGGCCGACGGCGGCAACGACAATATCCGCGCGACGAACGACATCGGCGAGGTCGCGAGTGCGCGAATGGGCGACGGTGACGGTGCAATTCGCCCCCAGCAGCAGCTGGGCCATGGGTTTACCGACGATGTTCGAGCGGCCAACCACCACGGCGTCCAGCCCGGTCAGGTCGCCGAGTTCCTGCCTGAGCAGATAGAGGCAGCCAAGGGGCGTGCACGGCACCAGGGATGGCAGGCCGCTAGCGAGGCGGCCGGCGTTGATCGGGTGGAATCCGTCGACGTCCTTCGCGGGGTCAATGGTCTCGATCACGCGCGTCGCGTCGATCTGCTTGGGCAGTGGAAGCTGGACCAGGATGCCGTCCACCCGGCCGTCCGCGTTGAGTCCGGTGACCAGCTGCAGCAGCTCGTGCTCGCTGGTCGTGTCGGGCAGGTTGTGCGCGAAGCTGACCATTCCGGCTTCGGCCGTCGCACGGTTCTTTGAACGGACATAGACTGCGCTCGCGGGATCCTCGCCGACGAGCACGGTCGCGAGGCCGGGCGCGCGGCCGGCGCGCTTTTCGAAGTCAGGGACGAGCGCGGCGACGCTGTCGCGGATCGACTGCGCGGCGGCCTTTCCGTCGATCCGCCTCGCGGTCATCCGACCCCGTAATATTGCATCACAACGCCGGCCAGGAGCTTCTTGATGACCTGGATCAGGATGAGGATGACCAGCGGCGAAAAGTCGATCCCGCCGAAGTCGGGCAGGATGCGCCGGATCGGCCGATAGAGCGGCGCCGTGATCCGGTCGATGGCGACCGCGAAGGTGCGCACGCCCTGCGAGCTGGTGTTGAGGATGTTGAATGCGAACAGCCAGCTCAGGATCACCTGAATGATGATGATCCAGGTGACGATGCTGAGCAGCAGGTTGACGATGTCGACAAGGGCGATGAGCATGACGGCGGCTTAGCCGGACGATTGTTACGGCGCAAACCTCTCCGGCTGCGCCTCGGCGAGGATCAGGGCGAAGTCCTCGGCCGGGTCGGTCCACTCGGCGACCGGGGTCCAGCCGCCGGCAAGCAACAGCAGTCGCGCGCCGCGAGGGCCGTACTTGTGGCTGTTCTCGACGTGGATCGACGAGCCTGCCGCAAAGGCGAAACGGCGGCCGGAAATGCTGAACGCGAGGTCGCGCATGGCGACAAGATGGATCTCGATCCGCGATAATATGTCGTTCCAGCGCGCTTCGTGCCGGAAGGCGTCGACGGGGATGTCGCCGTCGAGCTCGCGGTTGATCCGGGTCAGGATGTTGAGCGTGAACTGCGCGGTGACGCCCTCGGGATCGTCATAGGCGGCGATCAGCCGCTCGACCGGCTTCACCCGGTCCAGGCCGATCAAGAGCTGCGATCCGACACCCAGCAGGCTGCGAAACTGCCGCAGCAGGTCGGTGCCGCTCGAGGGCACGAAGTTGCCGATGGTCGAACCAGGGAAGAAGCCGAGCCGTGGCAAGGGCTCGATCCCGCCGGGCAGGCTGAAGGGCCGGGCGAAATCTGCGACGACCGGGATGACCTCAAGCCGCGGGAAGCGTTGCTGCAGATCGGCCGCGCTTTGCTCCAGATAGTCGCCGGAAATGTCGACCGGGACATAGGCGGCGGGGGCGATGGTCTCGAGCAGCAGTGGCGTCTTGGTCTGAGAGCCGGCGCCGAATTCGATGACCGCCGCCCCCTTGGGCACCCGCGCCGCGACCTCGGGCATGACAGATTGGAAGATCCCCGTCTCGGTCCGCGTCGGATAATAAGAAGGCAGCCGCGTGATCTCGTCGAACAGCTCCGAGCCGCGGCGGTCGTACAGCCAACGCGCCGGAATCGCGGGGATCGGCGCGGCGAGGCCCGCAAGCACGTCGTCGCGGAACGCGCGGGTTTGCGGATCAAGCGTCTTTAGCAAGCCGGACTCCTGTGAACTGCCAGCGCGCCGCCGGCGGAAAGAAGTTGCGGTAGGAGGCGCGGCTGTGCCCTCGCGGAGTCGCGCAGCTCGCGCCCTTGAGCACGAACTGCCCGCACATGAACTTGCCGTTGTACTCGCCGACCGCGCCCGAAGCCGGAGCGAAACCCGGATAGGAGGCGAAGGCGCTGCGCGTCCATTCCCAGACATCGCCGAACATGCCGCCGCCGGGCCGCGGAATGACCGCGCCTGCGCTGTCGAGCTGGTTGCCGATCAGCGGATCGGCTGACGAAGCGAAATCCTCCCACTCGGCCTCCGTCGGCAGCCGCGCGCCCGACCAGCGGGCAAATGCGTCCGCTTCGAAATAGCTGACGTGCGCGACCGGCGCCCCCCAGTCGATGTCGCGCCTTCCGCCGAGCGTGAACTGGGTCCCGTCGTCGTGCCAGTACAGCGGCGCTTCGATCCGTTCGCGACTGGCCCAGTCCCAGCCTTCGCTGAGCCACAGGGTTGGAGTCTGGTACCCACCGTCGCGCATGAAATCGCGCCACTCGGCGTTGGTGACCCGGCGTCCCGCTACCTCGTGCGGTTGGAGAAAGACCTTGTGCCTGGGCCGTTCCGCATCGAAGGCAAAGCCGGCTCCGGGCGCGCCAATCTCGACGAGCCCGTCGCGGCCGCGATGCCAGCTCAGCGGCTCCGTCGCGTAGCAGGCCGGTGCGGGAAGCTCGCCGTAGGCCGGCTGCAGCGGGTTCTCGGCAAAGGTCGCGAGAACGTCGGTGAGGAACAGCTCCTGGTGCTGCTGCTCATGGTTGATCCCCAACTCGATCAGCTCGAGCGCTTCGGGCGTGAGATCGGGTAGGGCGCGATCAAGCGCCTCATCGACGTGAGCGCGATAAGCGCGGATTTCATCCAGTGAGGGTCGGCTCAGCATGCCCCGGCGTGGGCGCGCGTGCCGCGGGCCTTCGGCTTCGTAATAGCTGTTGAACAGGAAGGCGTAGCGCTCGTCGAACGCCGAGTAGCCGAGCACATGGTCACGCAGCACGAAAGTCTCGAAGAACCAGGTCGTGTGGGCGAGGTGCCACTTGGCCGGCGAGGCGTCGGGAAAAGGCTGGATCGTCGCGTCCGCGTCCGAGAGCGCCGCCGCGAGATCGAGTGTCAGCTGGCGGGTCGCGAAGAGACGCTCACCCAGCACCTTGAGGGCCGAAGTCGAATCGTCCCGGGCCATGCGGCGACCCACTGCCACGAAACAAGTGTCGGGTACAGCACGAAGTTCATGTTATGTTCTGCCGGTTCTGCTATTTGCGGCGTGTTTTTCCGGGCTTCCACAGCACGTCGCCGCCTTCCATCGACGCAACGTGTCGCGCGGCGACGAACAGGTGGTCGGATAGCCGGTTCAGATAAGCGAGCAGCTGCGGGTTCAGCGGTTCCGCGTCGTTGAGCGCCACAGCAGCCCTCTCGGCGCGGCGGACGATGGCGCGCGCCAGGTGAAGCGCGGCAACGCTCGCCGAGCCGCCCGGGAGGATGAAGCTTTCCAGCGGCGCAAGGCCGGTGTTCATCACGTCGATGTCGCGTTCCAGCCGCTCGACTTGCGAAGCGACGATCCTCAGCGCGCCCTTCACCTCGCCGGGCGTGGCAATGTCCGCGCCGAGGTCGAAAAGGTCGTTCTGGATCTCGCGCAGCTGACCCGATACCGGGCCTTCATCGAGCGCCCCAATGGCGACCCCGATCGCTGCATTGGCCTCGTCGATCTCGCCGATCGCCGTCATGCGCAGGCTCGACTTCGAGACGCGGCTGCCGTCGACCAGCCCCGCGGTGCCCTTGTCACCGGTGCGCGTGTAGATTTTGTTGAGCTTGACCATCGCCGCTTTGGGCCTTGGCTATTTTCCGGCCTGGCCCGCGACGATCAGGATCAGGATGACGATGACGATCGCGACGCCCTGGAACAGCACGCGCTTGCGCATGTAGTTTTGCTGCTGCTCGCCGGTCAGGTCCTTCCCCGACGCCATGGCGATCACGCCGCGGACGAGGACGTAGGCGGTGGCGGCCATCGCCAGCAGCAGCAGGATCATCAGCAGGGGGGTCATGCGGGCTATTTAGGCGTCCTGAAGCCGAAAGCCAGCGGGGACTTGGCCTGCGAGCAGCTGCGCGGCGAGCACGGGCCCGTCGACACCGGCGTCGCGCATCGCCGCGAGCGTCGGGGCGAGGTCGCGCTTGGCGAGGCGCCGGCCGTCCTCGTGCGTCACCAAGGCGTGGTGGAGGTAGGTCGGCTGGGGAAGGCCGAGCAGCGACTGGAGCAGCCGCTGGATGGGCGTCGAGGCGCGCAGGTCCGCACCGCGGACGACCATCGTCACGCCGCTTGCCGCATCGTCGACAACGCAGGAGAGGTGATAGGATGCAGGCGCATCCTTGCGCGCGACAATCGCGTCGCCGATGTCGCTTGCTTGCGCCGTGAAGGACCGGCCGTCGGCCTCAGCCCAGCCTGGCAGACCGGCAAGTTCAAGCGCCTTCGCGGAATCAAGTCGCCAGCTGTGCGGCGTCGTCGCGCGCCGCTCGGGATCGTCGGGCAGTCCGCGGCAGGTGCCGGGGTACGAAGTCGCGGCGTCTCCGTGCGGAGCGGTCAGCGACAAAGCGATGTCAGCACGCGTGCAGAAGCAGGCGTAAGCGAGCCCGCGCGCCCGAAGATCGTCCAGCGCCGCCTGGTACTCCGCCGTCCGCTGCGACTGGACGAGCACGGGCTCGTCCCAGTCGAGCCCGAGCCAGCGGAGGTCCTCATAGATGCCATCGACGAACTCAGCCTTGCAGCGCGTCTGGTCGAGGTCCTCGATACGCACCCGGAACTTTCCACCCATTTCGCGCGCTCGCGCATGGCCGAGGGCAGCGCTGTAGGCGTGTCCGAGGTGCAGACGGCCGCTCGGAGAAGGCGCAAATCGAGTAACTATCATTGGTGGTGTTGCCGAAAGGACTCTTGACCGAGAGTCATTGATAATGCTGTCATAGGCATGTCACGCCGGGTTGGCATCCGGTGGGCAACAAGGGAAGACGGGCCGCATCGCCCTCTCCTCCTTGAGTGCGACGAGGCCGGGGAGCTGGAGTTCGGACCCAACCGAACGAAAGGCTTCGTCGCTCGCATGTATCATCCTGAGCTGATCCGCCATCCCGAGAGCTGCCCGGCGCTGGTGCTCAACGCCGATTACACGCCGCTCAGCTATTACCCGCTGTCGCTCTGGCCGTGGCAGACCGCGATCAAGGCGATGTTCCTCGAGCGCGTCGACGTCGTCGCCCATTACGAGCGCGAGGTTCACTCGCCCAGCATCGCGCTGAAGCTGCCGAGCGTGATCGCTCTGCGCCAGTTCGTGCGCCCGAACGAATATCCGGCCTTCACCCGGTTCAACCTGTTCCTCCGGGACAAGTTCAGCTGCGTCTATTGCGGGTCGAGGAAGGAGCTGACCTTCGACCATGTGATCCCGCGCGCCCAGGGCGGGCGGACGATGTGGGAGAATGTCGCCACCGCCTGCGCGCCGTGCAACCTCAGGAAGGGCGGCCGGACACCGCGCGAGGCGCACATGCACATTATGCGCGAGCCGATCCGGCCCACGAGCTGGCAGCTGCAGGAGCATGGGCGGGCCTTCCCGCCGAATTATCTGCACGAGAGCTGGCGCGACTATCTCTACTGGGATGTCGAGCTGCTGCCTTGATGTTCGCCGGGGAACAACTAACGAGCCGTTAACCATATTCGCCTAGCGTCGTCGGCATGGACATCCGCTATCCCGCCACGCCCGACGAGCGCCCGCGAATCCTCGTGGTCGAGCCCAACCGCAACAACCTCGGCGTGCTCGTCCGGCGGTTGGCGGAGGCCGGCTATCGGGTGACCACGGCGGACAGCGGCGCCTCGGCGATCGCCGAGCTCTATCGCCTGCCGATCGACCTCGTGCTCGCCGAATTGAACATGCCGCGCATGAGTGGCGCCGAGCTTGCGCGAGCGATCCGCGGCGAGGTGCAGTGGAACGACATTCCCGTCATGCTGATTACCGGCAAGTCGGACCCCAAAGGCGCGGTTCGCGCTTATGAGGCGGGCGCGGACGACGTGATCCTGAAGCCCTTCCACTTCGAAGTGCTGTTCGCGCGCATCGGACGGCGGGTTGATCGCGCCCGCTCGGTCCAGCGGCTGAAGAACGACAACGCGGTGCTCGACGCTCGCGTGGTCGAGCGCGCGATCGAGGTCAGCGAGTTGCGCCAGAAGCTGCGCGAAGAGCGCGTGCGCGGCTCACACGCGCTTTGACAGGAACTCCCGAACCGCGGCCCCAACGTCGTCGCGCTCCAGCGCCATGGCGACATTGGCGATGACGAACCCTTCGGCGCTGCCGCAATCGTAGCGCTGGCCCTCGAAGCGATAGGCGTGGAACGCCTGCTGGCCGATCAGCCTGGCCATCGCGTCGGTTAGCTGGATCTCGCCGCCCGCGCCTTTCTCCTGCGCGTCCAATGCCCGCATCACCTCGGGCTGGAGAATGTAGCGGCCGGGGAGCATCAGGTTCGACGGCGCACTGCCCTGCGGCGGCTTCTCGACCAGTCCCCTGATCTCGGTCAGGCGGCCGTCGGTCGCGCCGGGATCGACCACGCCATATTTGTGGGTCTCGCTCGCCGGCACTTCGAGCGCGGCGACGAGGTTGCCGCCGACCTTGTCATAGGCCTCGACCATTTGCGCGAGGCAGCCCGGCTGGCCGAACATCAGCTCATCGGGAAGCAGCACCGCGAACGGCTCGTCGCCGACGATGTCGCGCGCGCACCACACGGCATGACCGAGGCCGAGCGGCTGCTGCTGGCGGACGCTGACCACCTCGCCGAAGCGCGCGTTGGAAGGTTCGAGAACGTCCAGGCTCTTGCCCTTGGCGCGCATCGTGGTCTCGAGCTCGAAGCTGACGTCGAAATAGTCGACCAGCGCCGACTTGCCGCGGCCGGTCACAAAGATCAGCTGCTCGATCCCCGCCTCGCGTGCCTCGTCCACGGCGTATTGGATCAGCGGCCGGTCGACGATCGTGATCATCTCCTTGGGAATGCTCTTGGTCGCGGGGAGCAGGCGAGTGCCGAGGCCGGCAACGGGGAAGACCGCCTTGCGGATTCGGGTCGGCATTCAGGCTCCTGGCGTGGCTGTGTTCACGGTGGTTGCCGGCACGCTGGACGGCGGCGTTCCCGCCGGTTGTGACGGCGCTGCGCCGCCGCTGGGAGGCGGCAAGTCGAAGGGATCGGACGCGCGGGGCTGCGAGCGCTTGACCAGCTCATCGACCCGATCCGGCCGGGCATAGGTCGGCGGAGTCAGCAACTCGCCGACCGTCGGGGTGGTGCGCGCCGTCATCGGCTTGGCCGGAAGCGCATGGCCAGGCTCCGGCTGGAGCTCGGCGACTCGGCCGCAGCCGGCAAGGCCAAATGCCGTGGCAAGGAGCAGCAGGCGCGACCGCTTCATGCCGCCCGACTAGCCGACCGCCGGGGCTTAGGCTAGCGGCGGCGCATGCGCTTCATCGTCATTGGCATTGCCGCCCTCGCCCTTCTCGCCTGTCACAAGCCGGCACCGCAACCCGCCAACGAAGCGGCTCCCGCCGCGGCAGAAGTCGGGCCGCAGAAGGGTGTCGACCGCAGTCACCAGGGCAGCGCAGCTCCGGAGGCGAGCTTCAACAGTCCCGACGGCAAGCCGATGACGCTTGCCAAGTTCAAGGGCGTTCCGGTGCTGGTCAATCTCTGGGCGACCTGGTGTGCTCCCTGCGTCAAGGAGCTGCCGACGCTCGACAAGCTCGCCGCCGCGCATCGCGTTGATGGCCAGCTCGGCGTGGTCGCGGTCAGCGAGGATTCCGGGCCGCAGGCGTCGGTCGACGCGTTCCTCAAGAAGCTGAAGATCTCAGACCTCGCGGCCTATCACGATCCCAAGAGCGCGCTGTCGGGCGCGTTCGGGCCCGACACTGTCCTGCCGACGACCATCCTCTACGACGGGAATGGCAAGGAGATCTGGCGCTACGTCGGCGACCTCGACTGGACCAGCGCCGAGGCCGCTAAGCTGCTTGCCGAAGCCGGGGCGCCCTCGACCAAAGGCTGAGCAGCCGGCCGTCGATCGCCGCGAGGCCGAGCGCGATCAGGGCGAGGCCGAGGAAATCCTGCGGCGCGAGATGCTCGCCGAGGAACAGCCCGCCCAGCAGGATCGCGACCGGCGGCACGAGCAGGGTGACGAGCAACGCATTGGTCGCGCCCGAGGTCTCGATCAGCCGGAAATAGAGCACGTAGCCGAACGCCGTGCAGAACAACGCCAGCGCGACGATCGCGCCCCACGCGGTCACTGGGGGGAAGGCATGGTTCCAGGGATGGTCGACCAGCATCGCGACCGGGAGCATGATCGCAGCGCCGGCGGTCAGCTGGCCCGTCGTCACGCTCAATGGCGAGATGCCCTGCATGCGGAAGCGGCGAGCCCAGACCGCGGCCAGCGCGTAGCTCAGCGAGGCAGTGACGCAAGCAAGCTGCGCGAGCCCGCTCGAGCCGAGGCTGGACAGCAAGGACGGGCCGATCATCACCGCTACGCCGCCGAAACCCAGGAGAACGCCGGCGACCTTGCGCGGCGTCATGCGCTCGTCCCGTGTCAGGAAATGGGCAACGACCACGCCCCAGATCGGCGTGGTGGCGTTGAGGATTGAGGCGAGGCCGCTCGCGATATGGGTCTGGCCCCAGCCGAACAGCGCGAAGGGGAGGGCATTGTTGAGCAGGGCCAGGAGGACAATCGACCCCCAGGCGCTGGCCGGGAGGCCGAGGCCCTGGCCCCTGAAGCGCAGGAACAGCCACATTGCGGCCGCGGCAATGCTGAGCCGCAGCCAGACGTAGGTCAGCGGCGGCACGTGGCGCACCGCGACACCGATGAAGAAGAAGGCGCCGCCCCAGATCAGGGCGAGCGTGGCAAGGATCAGCCAGTCGCGGCCATTCATCTGCGTCCGGATCATCGGCGCAACGTACGTATCGGGCGCGCCGGAGGCGTCCGCGCAGTTGCGCTCGAACTCGGAAGGCTGGACCGGTTTCATGCGTGAAGAGGTAAGGAATCGGCCTGTCCGCCGCCAACAAATGGCCGCCAGGCAACGATAAGCAGGGCTTATCTAGTCTCTGAGGAGGTCATTAATGCTGGTCTTGGAGCGCGTCTGCTCGTCGACGCGCTTGACGATCACCGCGCAGGCGAGCCCCGGCCCGCCGTCCCTGCCCGGCAGGCTGCCGGGTACGACGACCGAATAGGCCGGAACGCGGCCGTAGTAGATCTCACCGGACGCGCGGTCGACGATCTTGGTCGAAGCGCCGAGGAACACGCCCATCGACAGCACCGAGCCCTTTTCGACGATGACGCCTTCCGCGACTTCGGAGCGCGCACCGACGAAGCAGTCGTCCTCGATGATCACCGGTCCCGCCTGGAGCGGCTCAAGAACGCCGCCGATTCCTGCGCCGCCGGAGATG
>Ga0207657_10005079_pt1 | contig 13797 bp, 9 predicted proteins | sample KBSC33metaG_FD_184316 | JGI IMG/M metagenome (GOLD analysis project Ga0207657, IMG submission 184316) | Corn rhizosphere microbial communities from Kellogg Biological Station, Michigan, USA - KBS C3-3 metaG (SPAdes) (version 2) | ecosystem: Host-associated > Plants > Roots > Rhizosphere > Soil ... | reverse complement strand
TCGACAGGCCGCCGAGCTGACTGTAGCTGAACGAACCCAGGAGATACACGATGTCGGGAAATCCAGCGGGCGTGTAGACCACGTTGTCGTACCAGCACTGGGTGGTGCAGTAATCCTGCACCTGAGCGCCGCCGAACAACGCGAACGTCGCCGTCGTGTCGGCATTGTCACTGCGCCAGAAGTTGGCGAGATGGCCCGTTCCGCCGCCTTGCCCTTCGCCGACGTACATTCGCGTCGCTCCACTTGGAAGGGTCGTGACGGCGAACTCGCTCCGATCGATCGCGGATACGGCCACGGTTGGATCCTTCGGGGCGAAAATCTGTGAGAACGTGGCGCCGTTGTCCATCGAGCGCCAGATCCCCTGCTGGAATGCGTTGACGTAAATGATCCCGGCGTGCGTCGGATCCACCGCCACGGTGGTCGAGCCGCGGGCCGGCACCGGAGACGGCCATATGAGAGTGAACGTCGCGCCCGACTGACGCCACAGGCCGCGCACCGCGAGCGGATGCCCGTCGGCGGCGCTCGACAGCACGCCACCGCTCACCGAGCTGATGCCGCGGACGCCGCTGCCGATCGGCACGAGCAGATTTCCCGCGCTGTCCAACGCCATCCGGCCGATCGATCGCTGGAAGAACACATCGCTTCCGGGCACCAGCGTCCACCTGTCGCCGCCGTCGGTGGTCTTGTAGATGCCCACGCCGGCTTCCGAATCGCCGGAGGCATTTTCCTCGCCCGTCGCGGCGTACAGCGTGTTTCCCGTCGGATCTCGTGGGTCGAGCAGGAGCGATCCGATCGCGTTCGTGCCGAAACTGCCGGAGATGAACTCCCAGTTCTGCGACGGATTGGTGTGCATCGCCTTCGACGTGCGCCAGATGCCGCCGCCGGCTGCCGCCACGTAGAGACGGCAATCGCCTTCCGTACAGTTGGGCGCGAGGGCCATCGCCGTCACACGACCGGCGGTGATGTACGGGGCTGAGTCGCCGAGCGAATTCAACACGCCAGGTACGCTCGCGATACTCGGTCCGATCAGCCGCCAGGTTCCGCCGGAATGCGTTTTCGCGTTCAGCGCGCCCCAGCCGTTCCATGCGGCGATCGTCGTCGCTCCAGAGATATCGTTGGCGGGAAACGCGCGTTTGGCGAATTCTTCCATCGCGGGCGTGTAGAGGCCGCGCACGTCGCGCGAACCGAACCGAGCTCGCTTGTTGGCGGACGCCTCCTGCGCGTCCCCGTCGGTCTTCTTCAAGGCAAGCCCACGAAGAGTATGTGGGCGCTCGGGAGGTGCCATATTCAAAGCAACAAACGCGAGTGCCGATCCTGTGAGGACGACGCCTCCGGCAAACGCGATACGCAGATGTGAGGAAACACGGTTGAGACGACCGAACGGGCGATTGGACCTCATACCAGTCCTTTCATCAGTTGTGGGCCGACGCGGCCCCCGGCACGTCGAGCGCGTCGCTTCGTGGGAGGCGGAGCATACACTAGTACCGAAGCTCATTCAGCGCCTTTTGTCGTTTGCTGTCGGGAACTGTGAAATTGAAACGAGGCCGACCGGAAACGACGCGCTGCGGCAGAGCTGCTGCTATTTTCTCCGGGCGGTCCGCGCGTGCAGCGCGAAGGCTTCAGCCGAGCGGCGTCCAGAGCTCGCGTACGACACGTGCCGGAATATTCAGGCATCGGCAAACGCATCATGCAGATTCTCCGCGCTCAGCGTCGCCCGCTCTACGACACGCCGAGGCGACACGTCGCGATGGACGACATCTATTCCATGAACCCGCGCGCGTCCGATACGATGGGCATATGAGCTTCCCTCGCCTTCGAGTCCTCGCGTGCGGTCTGTTCGCCAGCGTGCTTGCGGTTGCCGGGCCGGTCGCATCCGCCCAGGCGCCGCTCCCCGGACACGACACATCCGCCGCCTCGGTCGCCTCCCTGAGCCCCTCGCAGCAGATGCCCGTCGACCCGGAGGTCGTCCTCGGCACCCTGCCCAACGGCCTCCGCTACTACGTCCGCGCGAACGGCAAACCGGGACACCGCGCCGAGCTGCGCCTCGTGGTCAAGGCGGGATCGGTGCTCGAAGACGAGGACCAGCAGGGCCTCGCGCATTTCGTCGAGCACATGGAATTCGAAGGCACCGAGCACTTCCCCAGGCAGAGCATCGTCGACTTCCTGTCGTCGCTCGGGCTGAGCATCGGTCCCGACGCGAACGCGGCGACGAGCTACGACGACACGCAGTACACCTTGCGCGTGCCCACCGATGTGCCGGGCGTGCTCGATCGCGCGCTGCTGATCCTGCAGGACTGGGCGCACGGCGCCTCGTTCGACCAGAGCGGGATCGATCGCGAGCGGGGCATCGTCCTCTCCGAATGGCGTATGCACCTGGGCGCGGGCGAGCGCACGCAGGACAAGATCCGCCGGGTGCAGCTCGAGGGATCGCGGTACGCGGAGCGGCCGCCGATCGGCAAACCCGAGACCATCGAGCAGGCGCAACGCGAGCAGTTGTTGCGCTTCTATCACGACTGGTATCGGCCGGACCTGATGGCGGTGATCGTCGTCGGCGATATCGATCGCGACGCGGTGGTGCGCATGATCAACGAGCACTTTGCGTCGCTTCCCTCTCCATCGCCCGAACGACCGCGCACGGCGTTCGACGTTCCCGAGCACGCCGGCACGCGCTACGCCGTCGTCAGCGACAAGGAAACGACCTCCACCGCCGTTCAACTCAGCGACCTGCGGCCGGCGCGCAATCAGGGATCGATCGGTGGATACCGCGACATCATGCTCGATCAGCTGTTTTCCGCCATGCTCGGCGCCAGGCTCGACGAGCTCTCGCAGAGCGAGCATCCGCCGTTCCTGAGGGCTGGCGCGGATCGCGGACTGTTCCCGGCGCCGAGGACGCGTGACGAAGCGATTGTGCAGGCGCTCGTCTCGAACGACGGCGTGGCGCGCGGCCTCGATGCACTAGTGACCGAGCTGCAGCGCGTGGCCAAGTTCGGCTTCACCGCGACGGAGCTCGACCGCGCCAAGCAGGCGATGATGGTCGGCTCCGAGCGCGTGGTGACGGAGAGTCCGGACCGCGAGTCGTCGAGCCGCGCGGACGAATACACGCGAAACTTTCTCGAGGGTGAAGCGCTGCCGACCATCTGGCAGGAGCTGGCGTTCCACCGCCGGTTCGTACCGGGCATCACGCTTCGCGAGGTGAACGCGCTCACCAGCGACTGGTTTCCCGATCGAAACCGGCTCATCGTCGTATCGGCGCCTGACGCGGCGGGCGTCGCGCTGCCGAACGAATCGCAGCTGGCCGACGTGGTGAGGAGCGCCGCGGCGAAACGGCTCGAGCCGTACGTCGACGCGGCGGCCGGACAGTCGCTCATGGACGCGCCGCCAACGCGCGGCACAATCGTGAAGACGACGCCTCGCCCGGAGGCCGGGATCACGGAGTGGACGCTGTCGAACGGCGCCACCGTCGTGCTGAAGCCGACGACGCTGAAGGAGGATCAGATCCTGTTTCGCGCCGCGGCGCCGGGCGGCACATCGCTGGCGAGCGACGCCGATTTCATTCCGGCCCGCGTGGCCGATTCGGTAGTCGCGGCAGGCGGCGTCGGCCGATTCAGCGGCGTGATGCTCGACAAGATCCTCGCAGGCAAGGCGGCGGGCGTCACGCCGTTCATCGACGAGATCGACGAAGGGATGCGCGGCGGGAGCACACCGCAGGATCTCGAGACGATGTTTCAACTGCTCTATCTGCGCTTCACGCAGCCACGCGCCGATCCCACTGCGTTTGCCGCGATGGCGGCGCAGGCGCGCGCGCTGCTCGCGAACCAGATGGCCAGCCCCGACGTCGTCTTCAACCAGGCAATCGATGCCGCGCTCAGCGGCAACAATCCGCGCCGCAAGCCGGAGACGCTCGCGACCGTCGATCAATGGAATCTCGCGAAGTCATTGGCCTTCTACAAGGCGCGCTTCGCCGACGCGAGCAACTTCACCTTCGTGTTCGTCGGCAGCTTCACGCCGGACAGCATCAGGCCGCTGGTGGAGACCTATATTGCCAGCCTGCCGGCGACGCACGCGCACGAAACCTGGCGCGACCTGGGCATCGCTCCACCGGCCAGCGTCGTCGACAAGACGATCCGGCAAGGCATCGCGCCGAAGAGCGAGGTGGCGATCGTCCTCTCGGGACCGTTCGAGTACGACGATGCGCACAAGCTGGCGTTGAGGACGCTGACTCTGGTGCTGCAGTCGCGCCTGCTCGACACGATCCGCCAGGAGCTCGGTGGCACCTACGCCATCACCGCGACGCCGGACACGCAGAAGATTCCCCGGGCGGAATACAGCCTCCGCATCGACTGGACGTGCGATCCGGCACGGACGGCGACGCTGGTACAGCGCGTGTTCGACGAGATCGCGTTCGTCAGGAACACGGCGTTCTCGCCGGATCAGATGATATTGATCCGCGAAGCACTGCTGCGCGAGTTCGAGGCGAACAGCCAGGACAACGGCTACTTCCTCAACCAGATCGCGCGCCGGTACGAGAACGGCGATGCGGCGGACCTCGCGGCCATCGACAATCTTCCCAAGCGCATCGACGCGCTCACCGCCGACGCGCTCACACAGGCGGCGCAGACCTATCTCAACACCGATCGATACGTGAAAGTCATCCGGATGCCCGAGACGAAGTAGGTCCCGCGTCGAACAGTCGCGTCTGGATTTACTGCCCCCGGAAGGTGCACTCGCCGGTGTAATCGAACGTCGGATTGCCGTCGGCGTTCAGGCCGGTGCCGACGACGTCGAGCTTGCATCGAACTTTGGGGCCGGCGATGTGATCGAACAAATAGACCTGGCCCCGCTCCCTGCCGGTGGCAAGGTTGGCTTCGAAGCGGAACTGATCGTCGTGGATCAGCACGGGCGCCGATCCGGCGACCGTGCCCGAATAGACCTGGTCCCCTGTATTCACAAGCGTGTTGTGCACGAAGTCGAACGTGGACGTCACGTGATACAACACTTTTCCCGTCAGATCCCCCGTAAGGTTCACGATCTCCGTGCTGTGCTGGATCTTGCCGGTTGACGTGGCCTGCTCCGAATGGACGACTGCCGCGTTGAGCAGATCGACTCCGCTGCCCGAGACCGACACCATCTTGATGGCGTCGTGATGTTCATCATCGCGGGAGACGGGCTGGGAGCTGGCGGAACTGGCGAGTAGCGCGGCGACGGCAAGTACCTGCAGCGATACGCGTGCGGTCATGGAAGTCTCCTCGAGGCGAACCGTATCCTCTCGCCGGACCCGAGCAAAGATGACAAAGCCGGCCAGACCACGATTGGCCCGCTTTGGCCCACACTTCGCATCGCCCATCGCGCGGCTCTAGAATGAGCGGCGTGCCAGGCCAGCCCGGCGATCGCCTCGACTCCTGGAAGGCAATCGCCGCATATCTGAATCGCGGCGTGCGGACGGTTCGGCGCTGGGAGCACGACGAGCAGCTGCCGGTGCACCGACACCAGCATCGGGTGCTCGGTAGCGTGTACGCCTTCAAGTCCGAAATCGACGCGTGGCAGCGCATCGAGCGGCGGCACGCGCCAGCCTCCATGCCGGCGGCACCGGGGCTGAAGTCGATCGCGGTACTGCCCTTCGCGGACGTCAGCCCCGATCGGGACAACGAATATTTCGCCGATGGACTCACGAGCGAAGTCACGGCCGATCTCGCGAAAGTGCGGTCGCTCCGCGTCATTTCGCGCACGTCGTCGATGCGGTTCAAGGGCACGACTGACGACGCGAAGACCATCGCCGCCCAGCTCGGCGCGCGTTATTTGCTCGAAGGCAGCGTGCGCCGAAGCGGTGGACGCCTGCGGATCACCGCGCAACTGGTCGATGCGGCCGCTGACGGCCATCTGTGGGCCGACAAGTACGACGGCAGCGTAGACGACGTGTTCGCGTTTCAGGAGCGTCTGGCGCGCGTCATCGTCGCCGCGCTCCAGCTCCGTCTCACGACCGAGGAGGACCGGCGGCTCGCCGAGCGGCCGATCGCCGACCTTCACGCGTACGAGTGCTACCTGCGCGCGCGGCACGAGGCATGGCGCTGGCGGCGCGATGCGATCGACCACGCGATCCAGCTCCTTCACAACGGATTGGATCTGATTGGCGACAATGCGCAGCTGTATGCGGCCTTGGGTTTCGCGCATCTGCAGTATCGTGAGGCAGGCCTTGATTTCGGTGAGCGCCCGCTCCGTGAGGCGGAGTCGTGCGTTCGAAAAATCTTTGCGCTCGCGCCGGCGTCGCCTGCCGGCGTACGGCTGCGCGGTTGGATCGAGTACTCGCGCGGGCAGATTAAGGATGCGGTTCGCGATCTGAACGCCGCACTCGACGTCGATCCGAACAGTGCGGAGACGTTAGGTCTGTTGAGCAACTGTTACCTCATTTCCGGGAAAGTGGCGGCGGCACGGCCGCTCATCGCCCGGCTGATCGAGGTCGATCCGCTGACGCCGTTGAATCGCTGCATGCCCGGGTTTGCGGATCTTCTCGAAGGCCGCTTCGAGGCCGCCATCGAACCGTATAAGCAGATGTTCGCGATGGATGCCGCGAATCCGATGGCGCGGCTCTTCTACGTCTGGGTGCTCGTCCTCAATCGTCGAGCCGACGATGTCGTCCGGCTCGTGGATGATTTTCCATCAGACGTGCGCGACACGGTACCTGGACGCATCGCCGCGTTTCTCGTGCAGGCGCTCAAAGGCCAGGGCGAGGACGCGCACGCGCTGGTCACCACGGACGTTGAAGCCGTAGCGCGAACGACCGATCTGTTCCCGCGAATCCTCGCCCAGGGCTACGCGCTCGCCGGTCTGGATGAGCGCGCCATTTACTGGCTCGGAATGGCGATCGATCGCGGCTTCATCAACTACCCATTCCTGGCCCACCACGATCCGTTCTTCAAGCCGCTGCGCCACGATCCACGCTTCACTCATCTGCTGAAAATTGTCCAGCGTCGATGGGAGCAGTTCGCGATCTGACCCGCCCGACACAACCGCCCGCCACACTGCCGTGCCGAACGCTGGCCCGCCGGTTGCGTACCTCGATGCGCATCGATCGCACAGAGCGACGGCTTCCGTACCGCTCAGATCGACGGAGCACGAGGATCATGAAACCAGAACCGTTGCCCGGGATCGTTCGCGTCCCGGTGCTGTTCGTCAACGCGTACCTCGTCGACGTGCACCCCGGAGTGCCCAACGATGGCTGGATGCTCGTCGATACCGGGCTGCGCGGCGCCGGCGCGATCGAGATTGAGCGCGCAGCAGCACGCCGTTATGGACGCCGACGCGGCCCATCGGCAATCGTGTTGACGCACGGTCACTTCGATCATGCAGGCTCGGCCAGGCGACTGGCTCGCCGCTGGAACGCGCCCATCTTCGCGCACGAGCTCGAGCTCGCGTATCTGACCGGCCGCTCGGACTATCCGCCGCCCGATCCGACGGTGGGTGGAGCGCTGGCGATGATGTCGCGCACATTCCCACACGGCGGCATCGACCTCAGGCCGCACGTTCTGCCGGTGCCGGCTGACGGCATCATTCCGTCGGTGCCCGGCTGGCGCGTCATTCACACGTCAGGACATACCCCCGGCCATGTCTCGTTGTGGCGCGAGTCGGACGGCATGCTGCTCGCCGGGGACGCGCTGGCGACGATGAATCTGGATTCATGGACGAAGACCGTCACGATGCCCGTGGAGCTGTGCTGGCCGCCCGCGCCGTTGACCACTGATTGGAATGCGGCGCGCGAGAGCGTCAGGCGGCTCGCAGCGCTCGGCCCGCGCGCGATCGCGGCTGGGCATGGTGTTCCGTTCACCGAGCCGCACATCGCCGAGGCGCTCGAGACGTTCGTCGAGACCTTCAGGGCGCCGGAGCACGGCCGCTACGTCGCCCATGCCGTCGTCGCCGATCGCGGCGGCATCGTCGAACTGCCTCCGCCGGTGCCGGATCCGGTTGGCCGGCTCCTTCGCGGAGCCGCGGCATCAGCCGCAGTCGCCGCCCTGGTGATGGGCGTGCGCGCTCGTCACTCCGCGTGAGCGCGCGACCATCTTGATCCCGTACTTCGCGCGCAGCGTGATGAGCGGCTGCGGCAAGACCGGGTGATCGGCCACGAGCTCGAATCGCCATCGCTGCGCGAGCGTCGAGACGATGAGCATCAGCTCCATCCATGCAAACGATTCCCCGATGCAGCGCCTGGGTCCACCGCCGAAGGGAAAATAGGCGAACGGCGGCAGCGCCGCTTTGAACGCAGGCGTCCACCGATCTGGATCGAACCGCTCCGGCTCCGGGTAGTACCGCACGTCACGGTGCACGATCCACTGGCTCATGATGACAATCGCCCGCGCGGGCGCCGTATAGCCGTTCATCGCATAAGGCTCAATCGCACGCCGGCCGACGATCCAGGCTGGCGGATAGAGCCGCATCGACTCGGTGACGACGCGCTCGACGTATGGCAGCGCGGAAATATCGGCAACCGTCGGCCGCCGTCCGCGCAGCACGCGATCGACCTCCTCGTGCAGCGCGCGCTCCGCGCCGGGGTTCTGCGAGAGCAGATACCACGTCCACATCAGCGCGTTCGCGGTGGTCTCATGGCCTGCCAGGAAGATCGTCATCGCTTCGTCGCGGACCTGCTCGTCGGTCATCCGCCGCCCCTCGTCCTCTTCGTCCTGTGCGAGCAGCAGCATCGAGAGCAGATCGCCGCGGTCGGCGCCGCTGACGCGCCGCTCGCGAATCAAGCCGTAGATGATCGCGTCCAGCCGCTTGCGGGCGCGCCGGCTTCGACGCAGACGCGGCAGCGGCAGGTACTCGATCGCCCTGGAGAACGGCAGCATCAGCATCCAGAACGATTCCATGACGCCGGTCAGTGCCGCGCCTACCTCCGGCGCCCGCGACTCGACATCGGCGTCGAACAGCGTCTTCCCGACAACCGAGAGCGTCAGCCGGTTCATCTCACGCGAGACATCGAGCGTGGCGCCGTCGGTCCACGACTTCTGCAGACGCTCCGCATACTCCACCATCGTCGCCGCGTAGCCCGCAACGCGATCGCGATGAAACGCCGGCTGCATGAGCCGCCGCTGCCGCAGGTGCAGCGCGCCTTCGCTCGTCAGCAGCCCTTCGCCGAGCAGGCGCTTCGTCCGTTCGAGGCCGCGGCTTTTCGTGAACTGCCGGCTGTGCGTGACGAGCACATCCTTGATCCGCCGCGGATCGCTGACGATGAACACGTGCTCACCACCAAGACGGACGTGGGCGATGTCGCCGTAGGTGCGCGCGATGTTCGTGAAGAATTCGAGGGGGTTGCGGCCGGGCCAATACACGAGCGAACTCAAGAGCGACGGCCTGGGTCCAGGCGGCAGCGCGCTCGCGAGCTTCGCTTCGGTGTACTCCATGCTATCCTGTGCTTACCGCCGCGCACGCGCGGCGCTCACGAATAGGCGCAGCGACCACGCTTCCGTTTGGGAGCCCTACGAGACGGTCGCGGCCGGGAGGTGCCATCTATGTCACATCGCACCGGGGGCAGTCGCTAGACCTGCTCCCTCTTATGCGCGAAAACACGAAGGCCGGCCACAGTGCCGGCCTTTCGTGTGTTTGGACGCTCAGCTGACGCCTTTCGCGCACATCGTTCTTGCCGCTGTACTTTCTGCCGCTTACGCCGTCAGCGCGTCAATTCTTTCGGCGGGACGCACCGGGAAGAGCCACCAGATGATCGTGCCGGCAAGCGGCAGCAACGCGACGAGCGCAAACGCCGCCGTGTAGAGCTGACGGTCGAACAGATGGCCGCAGATCGGCAGCGTGATCGCAACGGCCGCCGAGAACGACGAGGAGGCGATCCCGGCCGCCATGCTGCGCTGGTCGTGAGGATACGCGAGGGCGCCGGTTCGCAGCGTCACCACCACCAGTCCGCCGGCCGCGAACAAACTCGACGTCAGCAGCGCAATCGCGATCGGCGCGCTGCCGAACTGATGAACGGCCATCAACGGCAGAACCAGCAGCGCCATCAGCACGATCAGCCAGACCGGGCGCGGGCTGGCGCGCTCGAAGCGATCGGCGATCCAGCCCCAGAAAAAGTAGCCCGTTTCCAGGCCGGCGGGCGGGATCCAGAGGACGAACCCCAGCTGCGCGGGCGTGAGGCCGAAGGCGCGCGACAGATACAGCGGCGTGAGATAGATGATGGCCCCCACCGGCAGCGCGCCCAACGCGTAGCTGGCGACCAGGCTCCAGAACCGGCGTTCGCGCAGATCCGGAAGCACCATTCGCTGCGCGGTGCGGCTCTTGTTGGGAAACTTCGACGGATCCACCGTGCCGGTCCACGTGAACAGCCACAACAGCGCCAGCGCCGGCGTCACCAGGAACGCGATCCGCCACCCGTAACGGATCGCGATCGGCGTCAGCAGGATCGGCGCGATGATCGACCCCAGCGACGATCCGCTGTACGCGAGGGCGATCCCGCGCGCCTGCTTGTCGATCGGCAGCGAATCGAGGGCGGTGCGGAACCCGCCGGGAAAAATCGATCCCTCACCAATGCCGAGCGCCGCGCGCGCGGCCGCGAAGCCCAGAAACGATCCGACGAAGGCGTGGCTTGCGCTCGACACCATCCAGATGAAGAGCGAGATCGTCATGCCGAGGCGCAGGCCGATGCGATCGAGCACCGATCCCCAGCCGAGCGCGCTGAACATGTAGGCGAAGCTGAATGCGCTGATGCACCAGCTGTAGTCCTGCGCCGTCATGTGCGTGGCGCTGAGAAACATCGGCGAGAGGAGCGCGAGGCTGGCGCGATCGATGTACGACAGCAGCGTCCCGAGCATCATCACGATCGCGGGCCACCACAGCAGCCATCCGGGTCGACGATGAGCGGCCGCGTCAGCGCGGGCTATCGCCACGTCATTGCTCCGGCAACGAGGCTCGCGGCGCCGTCAGCGAAGACTGCCCCGCCAACTACCTTCGTGCCGTAGCTGCAGCCACCCGCTCTCCCGCCAGCGCACTGGATCGTCGAGACCGGTTCGCCGTTGAAGACCAGCGGCGTCGTCGCTTTCTCCGCGATCAAAAACTCGCGCACGATCCGATTGAATTCGTCGGCGCGCTCGAGCTGCGGCATGTGACCGCAATTGTCGATGATCACTTTGCGGGCTCCGGGGATCGTCTGTTCGAGGCGATCGGCTCCGGCGGGATCGGCCAGCTCGTCGTATTTGCCCCAGATCACCAGCGTCGGCGCCTTGACGCCGCGAACGTCCTGCTCGCTGAGGCTTCCGCGTCCGCCCGCCTCCTGCATTTTCGTGATGGTGAAGGCGGCGCGCAGACGCATGGCGAGCTGCTCGTCGACCATCTTCTCGGTGACGAGGCTCTTGTCGTGAAACAGAATGCGAAAGAACTCGCGCGTCTCGTCGCGGGTGACGCTGTTCTGCAATTCCCGCCGGCGCAGCGCCTCCGGCGTGGGAGGCGTCCGTGGCGGGTTGCCTGGCGCGCGGAACCCGCCGCCGTCCGCCAGCACGATGCGATCGACCATCTCAGGGTAGTGGACGGCCGTGTAGAGCGCGACGCCGGCGCCCATCGAATTGCCGACGAGCGAGGCCTTCGGTATACCAGCCGCTTTCAGGAAGCCGACCAGGAAATCGACCAGCATGCCGGTGTGGTAGTTGGCGAGGGGTTTGTCGGATTCGCCGAAGCCAATCTGGTCGAGCGCGAAGACGTGGAAATCCTTCGCGAGCGGCGCGATATTCGGCCGCCATCGCGATCCGTCGCCGCCAAGGCCGTGCAGCAGCACGACCGGCGCACCTCGTCCCGCCTCGAGGTAGTGCAGCTTGAATCCGAGGACAGTGACGTCCTTTTCGGCGATCGCGGGGCGCGCCTGCGCTCCGACGACGATCGCGGCGCCGATGACGAGCAGTCCTGTCGCGATGCCACGTTTCAACATGCATCGATTCTAGCCCGACCCCGCCCCGCTGTTCATTTGCGGGACGGGGCCGACGCCAGCGGCTCGCGACAGGAGCATCAGGCGGCTGCGGGCTGCGAAGCCGCCAGCCGCCGGCCGGCGAGCTGGATCGCCGCGCCAGCGAGGCCGACCAGCAACGCCGCGCCGCCCCACACGTCGCCGCTCAACCGAAGCCCGAACAGGGCGTCTGCCGAGAGGAGCCCCGGCCCGGTGAACGCCAGACTCAACCCGGCGAGGCCGAGGACGAGCGTGTATTCGTAGCCGCCGTTCGCCAGGAAAAAGCCTTTGCCGGCATGGGCGCTCGCGCCGGCGACGAGCATCACCGAGAAGGCGACGGCGGCGGCGACGGGCGTCAGAAGACCCAGCGCCAGCAGCAGACCACTACCCGTTTCGGCGAGACCCGCCATCAAGGCATGGCGACGGCCGGGATGAAACCCGAGCATCTCCATCCCCTGTCCCGTGGCGTCGAGGCCGTGGCCGCCGAACCAGCCGAACAGTTTTTGGGCGCCGTGCGCGGCCAAGGTCACACCGACGGCGAGCCGTAAAAGAAGAAGACCTGCACTCATCCTGTACTCCGTTCCGATATATGTCCGCGCACGGGGTTCGTGCGTGAACTATTCATATATGTATTATACAGCGCTATAATTCAGGACTCAAGCTGAACCGGTCTGCCTCGTGCGGACGGTTTCAGGAGGTCGTCACCGGCCAGACGCCCCAGTGTCCATCGCGCCGGATGTGATACGCGACGCGACGGCCGTCAGGCGACCAGGCGAACGCCTCCGCGGTCGAATCGATCGGCACGCGCCGCATGAACCCTTCGCGCAGATCCAGCAGCCAGGCGCCGCTGCGCGCCACCTGGAAAATCACGTAGCGGCCGTCCGGCGACACGGCTGGTGCGCGCACGCGCGCTCGCGCCACCGGCGACGGATACTCTGCGACCGCCCCGCTCACGAGATCGCGGACGACCACCTGATCATCGTGGCTGTATGCGATGCGCCGGCCATCGGGGAACCAGGATGCGCTCCACGTCTCACCCGACGAAAACGCCGTCAACCGACGGCTCTGGCCCGACGCGATGGTCAGCAGCCACAGGTTCCACACCTGACGATTTTTCGACTCGTTGCGGACGAACGCCAGCTGCGTGCTGTCCGGAGACCACGTCGGCACCGCCGCGTATCCCGGGCCGCTCACCCGCTGCACATTCGTGCCGTCGCGGTTCGCGATATACACACCGCGCTCGCCGTCTCGATCCGAGTCGAACGCGATGTGCCTTCCATCCGGTGACGGCTGCACGTGCTCGTTCTTCGCGCCGTCATCGGCAATTGTCATGACGCGGAGGTCGTCGGCGCTCGAAGGCGCGCTGTCGAGCGCGTGGCGGGCGTCGCCCGGCTGGCCGTCATGGGAGAACATCGCCGTTCCATCGAACGCAAGCGGCGGCGACACGTCGGCATCGTCCTGTGAGATTTCTTCGCGGACGCTTTCGCTGACGTGAGCGGGAACGTCGGGCGCGAGCACCGCATTCGTGATTGCCGCGCGCGCTAAGGGTCGATCTTCGATGGGCGGCTGAATCGACGCGGCTGCCCCGGTCGCGAGCGCGCCGATCGGCGTGATATCCCGCATCGATCGAGCGGCGAGCAGCGGATGTTCCGGCGATGGCGCCGACCCACGCGCCGAGCGCGCCGGCGCGACAGCCGCCGGCAGACGCTGGAACGCGGCGCTTCGGATCACCCGCACGGGACCGCTGCGGTCGGCGATCACGTAGCCGGCACCGAACGCCAGCATCACCGCCGCCGCGCCGGCGAGCATACGATGGCCTGCTCCGTGGTGGACTGGGGCGGAGACGCTCGGCTGAAGCCTTCGCGCTACAT
>Ga0207657_10005077_pt1 | contig 13808 bp, 11 predicted proteins | sample KBSC33metaG_FD_184316 | JGI IMG/M metagenome (GOLD analysis project Ga0207657, IMG submission 184316) | Corn rhizosphere microbial communities from Kellogg Biological Station, Michigan, USA - KBS C3-3 metaG (SPAdes) (version 2) | ecosystem: Host-associated > Plants > Roots > Rhizosphere > Soil ... | reverse complement strand
GTGAGATCGGCAACAACCACCGGGTTGTCCGCAGCCACGGTGACGTTGGCTCTCGCGCGCAGCGCGCCGAGCCGCGCCATTTTCTCGTCGCCGAGCAGATTGTAGCTGATGAGGATGTCGTCGATGCCCGCATTCGCCATCACCTCCGCCTCACCGAGTTTCTGGCAGGTGATTCCGCGTGCGCCGGCCGCGATCTGCAGCTTGGCCAATTCGGGACTCTTGTGCGTCTTGATGTGCGGACGGTTGGCGACACCTGCCGCGTTGCAGGCCGCCTGGATGCGCGCGATATTGCGCTCGACGCGGTCCATATCGATGACTGCGGCGGGCGTGCCATATTCGCAGGCGATCCGGGTGGCGAGTGCAGTGGTCATGACGGCTTCCTTTACGCCTGCTCTATTTCCTCGCGCAGCATTTCAAGCTCGAGCCACTTGTCCTCAGCGTCCTGCAGCTTGCCGTGGGCAATGGCGATCGCGTGTGAAGCTTGATCGAACTTTTTTCGATCCTTGCTGTAGAGGTCGGGATCGTCGAGCAGTTTTTGATGCTTGGCGATCTCGGTGTGCAGTTTTTCGATCGTCTTTGGCAACGTCTCCAGCGCGTGCTTCTCGTTGAAATTGAGACGTCGTTTGCCGGGCGCCGATGACTTCGGTGCCGCCTTTGCCGCCGGAGTTTCGTTGCTGACGGGTGGCTTTGGCGCCGCGCGTTGCAAATCCGCGCCACGCTGCGCCAGCATGTCGGAATAGCCGCCGGCATATTCCACCCAGCGGCCATCGCCTTCAGGTGCGATCACCGACGTCACCACGCGGTCGAGAAAATCGCGATCATGGCTGATGAGAATGACGGTGCCTTGATAATCGCCGAGCATTTCCTCGAGTACGTCCAGCGTTTCGAGGTCGAGGTCGTTAGTCGGCTCGTCCAGCACCAGCAGGTTGGAAGGCTTGGCCAGTGCGCGCGCCAGCATCAGGCGGCCGCGTTCGCCGCCGGACAGGACTTCCAGCGGCGTGCGAATCTGTTCCTGCGAGAACAGGAAGTCTTTCATGTAGCTGACGACGTGCTTCGGCGTGCCGCCGACCATGACGTGATCGCCGCGTCCGCCGGTGAGGGCTTCGGCCAGCGTCGATTTCGGATCGAGGCTTTCGCGGTGCTGGTCCAGCGTCGCCATCTCGATATTGGCGCCGAAGCGGATGGTGCCGCTGTCCGGCGGATTGGCGCCGGTCAGGAGATTGATCAGTGTCGTTTTCCCCGCGCCGTTAGGCCCGACGATACCGATCCTGTCGCCGCGCTGAACACGGATCGAGAAATTGTCGACGATGGCGCGATCGCCGTACGATTTGCCGATGCCCTTGGCCTCGATAATCAGCTTGCCGGATTTATCCGCTTCGGCGGCGGCGAGGTTGGCGCTGCCGGTCGCGCCGCGATAGTCGCGGCGTTCCGCGCGCAGCGTGTGCAGGTTGCCTAGGCGCTTGACATTGCGTTTGCGGCGGCCGGAGACGCCGTAGCGCAGCCAGTGTTCCTCGGCGACGATCTTGCGGTCGAGCTTGTGCTGGTCGCGTTCTTCTTCCGCCAGCACTTCGTCGCGCCAGGCCTCGAACGAACTGAAGCCGCGCTCGATGCGCCGGATCTGGCCGCGGTCGAGCCATGCGGTGCTGCGCGACAGGTTGGAGAGGAAGCGCCGGTCGTGGCTGATGATGACCAGCGCGCTGCGCCGCGAGGCGAGTTCAGCCTCCAGCCATTCGATGGTGGTGAGGTCGAGATGGTTGGTCGGCTCATCCAGCAGCAGGATGTCGGGCGAGGGTGCGAGCACGCGCGCGAGCGCCGTGCGGCGCGCTTCGCCGCCGGAGAGCGATTCCGGATTCTCGTCGCCATGCAGGCCGAGCTGTTCCAGCAGCAATCGCGCCGGATAGGGATCGTCGCCGGGCCCGAGCCCGGCCTCGACGTAGGCCAGCGTCGTCGCCGCGCCGGCGAAGTCCGGCTCCTGCGGCAGGTAGCGCACGGTGGCGCCGGGCTGCACGAAACGGCTGCCGCTGTCGGATTCCACCAGCCCGGCGGCGATCTTCAGCAGGGTCGACTTGCCCGAGCCGTTGCGGCCGATCAGGCAGACGCGCTCCTCCGCCGACACCGAGAGTTCGACACCGGACAAGAGCGGCGTGCCGCCGAATGTCAGTGCGATGTCTTTCAACTGGATCAGGGGAGGCGCCATGGTCTCTCGATGCTGTCTAGTGTGTTACGTGGTCTGTGTGCGCTGAATGCGGCGGATGGCCTGATCGAGTGCCGACAAAAATGCCGAGCGGTGGCGCGGCGAAAACGACGATGGCCCGCCGGTGACTTCACCGCTGGAGCGCAGATCGGTCATCAGGTTGCGCACCGCCAGCGTCATGCCGATCGATTCTTCGGTGAACGGTTTGCCGGTCGGCGCGATGACGACTGCACCCGCTTTCACGCAACGGCTGGCGAGTGGAATGTCGGACGTCACCACGATGTCGCCTTTCGTTGCGCGCTCTGCAATCCAGTCGTCGGCTGCGTCCATGCCGCTGCCGGCGGCGATGCGTTCAATCAGCGGGTCCTGCGGCACGCGGATGAAATTGCCCGCCACCACGCTGACCGGCAGTCCATGACGGCCCGCAACGCGATAGATCTCGTCCTTCACGGGACAAGCGTCGGCGTCGATATAGATGCGGGTCGGGCTCAAGGATCGATCATTCCGTGTGGTGGAGAATAGAGCGCAGTGTGTATGCGATTGTTGGCGGGAATGCGAGGAAAACGACGTCCGATCAAGCTTGCTAAGCCATTTTCTTCGCGTACCATTGCAGATGAGCAAACTGGTCCAGAAAGGCAGCAGCAAGAATGCCCGGTTCCCCCGAGATCTATCGCGTTTCGGCCTACAACACCGCCAAGCAATCCGAGAACAAGATGCACGACGATACCGTGGCGAAGCGTTTCGGCTTCAGCGGCGGTTTGGTGCCCGGCGTCGAGATTCTAGCCTACATGATGCATGTACCGGTCGCCAAATGGGGGCATGATTTTCTGGAGCGCGGTCGCATCGACGGGCGCTTCGTCAAGCCGGTCTATGACGGCGAACTGACCGACGTCATCGGCGAAGTTCAAGGCGAACAACTGGCGATCCGCATCGAGAGCCGGGGGCAGCTTTGCGCCACCGGCAGCGCATCGTTGCTTGGTGCCGCCGAGACTGTGTCGCTCAATGGCTTTCCGGATACACCGGCTGTCGCGACACGTGCGCCGGTGGATGCGAACTCCTACACGTTGGGAAAATGGCTTGGCACCGCGCCGCGCACCTGGGACGCGGCGGCGTTGAAGGATTATCTCGCGGAAGTGCGTGAGGTCGATCCGATCTACGCCACCAATGGCCTTGTACATCCCGGCGTGTTGCAGCGGATCATGAATCAGGTGCTGGTGCAGAACGCTATCCTCGGGCCGTGGATTCACGTCGGCAGCAACATGCAGCTATTGGCGGCGGCAAAGATCGGTGACGTGTTGGCGGCGCGCGCCAAGGTCACCGCGAACTATGAGAAGAAGGGCCACCGCTTTGTCGAACTCGATGCGGTGGTCGTCGCCAACGGCAAGACGCCGGTGGCGCGGTGCCAGCACATCGCGATCTATCAGCCGCGCGAACAGGCGGCGGCCTGAGCGATCAGGCGATGGTTGATTTACCTGAATGGTGAATGGCCCGCCACACCCGCTCCGGCGTCAGTGGCATGTCGATGTGATCGACGCCGACTTCTGACAGCGCGTCGATCACTGCATTGACAACGGTGGATAGGCTGCCGGCGCAACCGGCTTCGCCGCAACCCTTGGTGCCCAGCGGATTCGATGTCGCCGGTGAGGGGTGATCACCGACCGCCATGGTGGGAATGTCGCTGGCGCGCGGCATGGCGTAGTCCATGAATGAGCCGGTGATCGGCTGGCCGTTGTCGTCGTAGCTGACCGCCTCCATCAACGCCTGGCCGATACCTTGCGCGACGCCGCCGTGCAATTGTCCTGCCACGATCATCGGATTGACGATGATGCCGAAATCGTTGACGCCGGTGTAGCGCACGATGCGCACGACGCCGGTGTCAGGATCGATCTCGACTTCGGCGACGTGGCAGCCGTTCGGGAAGGTGGACGGAATCTGCGGCACGGTATGGTCGACGTCCAGCGACGACGGCACCCCATCGGGCATCGTGTTGTCGCGCAACTGCCGGGCGAGATCGATGATATCGATGCCGCGATCGGTGCCGGCGATGGTGAAGTGGCCGTTGGCGAATTCGATATCGGCCTCGGACGCTTCGAGCAGGTGTGCGGCCGCCGCCTTGCCCTTCTCGATGATCTTGGCGGAGGCTTCGACGATAGCCATGCCGCTTGCCGTAATCGAGCGCGAACCGCCGGTGCCGCTGCCGGTGTGGACGAGATCGCTGTCGTCCTGCTGCAGGCGGACACTGTCGAATGGCACGCCGAGTTGCGCCGATAGAACCTGCGCGAATGGCGTGGCGTGGCCCTGGCCGTAGTCCAGCGTCCCGGTAATCAGGCGAACGCCACCGTCTTCCTCAAATAGGATTTTGCCGAGTTCGGGGCTGGGGGGCGCGGTGACTTCGAGATACGAGCCGACCGCGATGCCGCGCAGCAGGCCGCGCTTGCGGCTTTCGTGTTTGCGCTTGGCGAAGCCAGCATGATCGGCAATCTCCAGCGCCTTGGCGAACACGCCCTGGAAGTCGCCGCTGTCATAGGTGACGCCCGACGACGCCTTGAACGGCATTTGCGCGGACTTGATAAAGTTGCGTTTGCGTAGCGCCAGCGGGTCGATCTTCATTTCGACGGCGGCGCGGTCAATCAGCCGCTCCATGAAGTAGTTGGCCTCGGGGCGGCCGGCGCCGCGATAGGCGCCCATCAGCGTGGTGTTGGTCAGCACGCATTTGATATCGACGCCGAGCAGCGGCGTGCGATAGACGCTCGCGAGATTCTTGCCGGTGTTGAGCGACAAGGGGCTCGGCGCGACGCCGGTGATATACGCGCCGAGATTGCCGTATCCGTTCAGGCGCACCGCGAGAAAATGACCGTCCTTGTCGAGCGCGAGTTCGGCGTGGATGTTCTGGGCGCGGCCGTGGCTATCGGAGAGGAAGCTGGTCGAGCGCTCGTCCGTCCACTTCACCGGGCGGCCGAGCGCCTTCGCTGCATGCAGGATGCAGGTGTATTCCGGGTAGTTGACGTTCTTCATGCCGAACGAACCGCCGACATTGGCGGTCAATACGCGCACCTTTTCTTTCGGCTGCTTCAGGTTCTTGGCCAGGTTGGCATGGCTTCCGGCGACGCCTTGCGTCGGCATCTGGATGGTGAACCGCTCGGTCGTCCTGTCGTAGCTGGCGAGCGCGGCTCGCGGCTCCATCGGCACGACGGCGACGCGTGTGTTGATGATATCGAGTTTGGTCACATGGGCCGCGCCGGCGAATGCGGCCTCGATCGCGGCGCTGTCGCCGAAGTGATAGTCGAGCGCCACATTGTTCGGGATGTGATCGTAGAGCTGCGGGGCGCCGGGCTTTGCGGCGTCCTCTGCGCTGGTGACCGACGGAAGCGGCTCGATATCGACGATTACCGCCTCGGCGGCGTCGCGGGCCTGTGCCAGCGTCTCGGCCACCACGAAAGCCACCGGATCGCCGACGAAGCGCACCTTGTCGGTCATCAGCGGGAGCCGGTTGGATTGGTACAGCGGCGAGCCGTCGCGGTTCTTCAGCGGCAATCCGCAGGTGTAGGGCTCGTAGTCGGCGAGGTCAGTGCCGGTCCAGACACCGAGCACGCCGGGCATCGTGCGTGCCGTGCTGGTGTCGATCTCGCGGATCAGACCATGAGCATGGGTACTGCGGACGATCCACGCGTGAGCCTGACCGGGAAGCTGGAAATCGTCGGTATATCTGCCTTTGCCACGGACCAGCGTGTCGTCTTCCTTGCGGCGAACCGGCTGGCCGACGCCGAATTTTTGCAGTGCAATAGCGTTGTCGATAGCCTGAGGGGAGCTGCGATCCTGCATGCTGACGTCCATAAAGCGCTGATTTTGGCTGGTTTTACGTGCCGCGCGCGACTGCGAGGGTGACTGTGTCAATTAATGTAGTCGGGCGGCAACGACAACGCCTGTTTGGGCATACGCGCTGCGTGCTGTGGTTGCGTCATCTCGCCACGCTGCTAAACTTTCCGTGAATAGAAATTCCATGTCGGCCGTCGCCGGTCGCGGAGAGACAGGTTTGTATGATTGACGACGCCCGGCAGATCGCCAGTCCGGAGCCGCCTGCACGACCGGAGGCATCGTCCGTTCCGGCTGGGGTGAGAAGCGAGCAGAGAGATGGACGCTCGTCGTCCAACGGGTCGGAGGTTTATGCCGCGCTCGATCTCGGAACCAACAATTGCCGCCTGCTGATCGCCTGTCCGGAGGGTGAGGGGTTCCGGGTCATCGATTCGTTCTCCCGCATCATCCGCCTCGGCGAAGGCATTTCGGTCACCGGGCGCATCAGCGATGCCGCCATCGGGCGGGCGATCTCGGCGCTGAGCGTCTGCCGTGACAAGATGAAATTCAGGAATGCCCGCCGCCTGCGCCTGATCGCCACCGAGGCCTGCCGCGCTGCCTCGAATGCCGATCTGTTTCGGAACCAGGTCGAGAGCAAGACCGGCATCGCGCTCGAAGTGATCGATCGCGAGACCGAGGCGACGCTGGCGGTGATCGGGTGTTCGCCGCTGGTCGATCCGCAGGGGCGGGGTGCGATCCTGTTCGATATCGGCGGCGGTTCAAGCGAACTGATCAGGCTCGATCGCGATGGCAACGGCGGAGGAGGCGCGACGCCGCGCGCCAAGGCCTGGATGTCGATTCCGCTTGGCGTCGTGACATTGGCCGAGCGTTTCGGCGGCAAGGAGGTCACCCGCGAGACCTACGCCCTGATGGTGCAAGAAGTCGCCAAGCATATCGCGCCGTTCGCGGCCGAGCATGGCGGCGATCTCGACACGATGCATTTGCTGGGTACCTCCGGAACCGTGACCACGCTTGCCGGCATTCACCTCAAACTGCCGCGCTACGACCGCCGCCGCGTCGACGGCATCTGGATGAACGCCGGCGAAATCACCTCGGTGGTCGACCTGCTGCTCGACATGAGCTATCAGGAGCGCGCCGACAACACCTGCATCGGCGTTGAACGGGCTGATCTCGTGCTCGCCGGCTGTGCCATCCTGGATGCCATTCGCGATGCGTTCCCGTTGCCGCGATTGCGGGTGGCGGATCGCGGCCTTCGCGAGGGGATGCTGGTCGAGATGATGCGCGACGACGGCGCCATCCGCGCGTTGTGATGGGCGTTCGCGCGGCGATGTGTTAGGCGTTGGCCATCTTTTGAAAGCAAATATACCGATATGGCCAAAGACACCACCGGGCGGCTGCACGTCACCGTCAAGAGCGGCGGCAAGCGCAAGCTGTCGTCGAAACTCTGGCTGGAGCGGCAGCTCAACGATCCCTATGTGACGCAGGCCAAGCGCGACGGCCTGCGTTCGCGCGCCGCCTACAAGCTGCGCGAGATCGACGACAAATTTCATTTCCTTAAATCCGGTGCCACGGTGGTCGATCTGGGCGCTGCGCCGGGAGGCTGGAGCCAGATCGCGGCGAAGCGGGTCGGCACGGCGACCGGCAAAGGCAAGGTCATCGCCATCGATCTGCTCGAAATGCCGGAAATCATCGGCGTCACCTTCGCGCAAATGGATTTTCTCGATGCGTCTGCGCCGGACAAATTGCGGACAATGATGGGCGGCGGCGCAGACGTGGTGCTGTCGGATATGGCGGCCAACACCACCGGCCACCGCAAGACCGATCAATTGCGGATCATCGGACTGGTCGAGATCGCCGCGGCGTTCGCGGCCGAGGTCTTGAATCCCGGAGGGACATTCGTCGCAAAAGTTTTCCAGAGCGGGGCCGACGCCGATCTTCTCGCGCAACTCAAGCGCGACTACGCCAGCGTCAAGCACGTCAAGCCGGCGGCGAGCCGGCAGGATTCATCGGAGCGCTACGTGCTGGCGATGGGGTTTCGCGGCGGCGCGTGACTAAACTCCGCTAAGCACGATAACTGTCGGCGTTCGCGGCAATGCCCCGACTGAAATCCGGAATGAAGGTTCAAGCCGCTGATCGATGGCAAATTGCCCGTGCAGCCGGTCGAGCAGATCGGACAGCGGCGTGCCGAAGCGATGCATCGGCAGCACGATCGAGGATCGCAACCGTCGCACGATGGTCGCGATGCCCTCAATCGACATGGTGTAAGTACCGTCGATCGGCACCATGACAATGTCGAGCCGGCCGATTGCGGCGATATGGCTCTCGTCGAGCGGATGATGCAGGTGGCCGAGATGGCCGATGCACAGGCCCGCAACCTCGAAGATAAAGATCGAATTGCCGTTGGGGATCATGTCGGTGTCGGCGCCATAGCTGTAGAACGTACTGCGGATATCGGTCGGCACGTTGCGGATAAAGACGTCGCCCACGGTGAGCGCGTGCTTCGCGGGCTCGCCGTTATCGCCCCAGCCGTGCAGGACGTGCTTGATGCGGGGATCGGGATTGAGCGTGTAGTGCGTCGCGTGCGCGCGGTTCATGGTGACGACGTCGGGCAGGCCGCCGGTGTCGTAGATGCCGTTGTAGTCGGTGGCAATGCGAACGCCACCAGGCGTTTCGATGACGTAGGTCGAGTGGCCCGCGTAGCGGATGGTGACTTCGTCGGATGTCGCGGCGGTTCGGATGTTGGCGTAGACGACACGTGGCAGCAGGCTGGCCATCGCCTGACACTGGCTGGCAGGCGGATTGTCGGCGGCGAAACCGAGCGCCGGGCATAACGCCAGCAGGCCTCCGGCAACGATCCACAAGCCGCGCAGCATGGTGCGTCTCCGCCCCAATGATCTCCGATCGTCGGAGCAAACCACGCGCCGCGCCGCGCGGCAACTCCGCTCAAGGTGTCAGCCGAGTTTCTGGTCGCGCGCCGAGGCGGTTTCGCTGGCCGCGGTTTCCTCGGCCTCGGAATCGCTCGCCGGTTCTGCGATCACCACCATGCGGCCGGAGATCTGATGTCCGGCATCCGGCGGCAACTTGTAGAAGAAATAGGCCGAGAGCGCCGCCAATATGCCGACGACAACGAATGCCGGGCCGAACTGTTCGGCGTTGAGTTCGGTGACGTGCCGCCATGCCATCGTCGCCTCGACCGAGAACGCGCCGATGGCGACGCCGGCCGACACCGAGAGTTGCTGGGCAACGCTGACCAGCGTGGTGGCGCGGCTCATTTTGGCCGGTTCGATATCGGCATAGGCCAGCGTATTGAGCGCGGTGAATTGCAGGGAGCGGAAGAAGCCGCCGACGACCAGAATAATGACGATCAACAGCAGCGGCGTGGAGATCGTGAACAGCGCGCAGGCGGCGAGGAAGACGGCGCTGACCACGGCATCGACGATCATGATATTGCGGAATCCGAAACTGCGAATGATACGCGCCGCCAGCGTTTTCATGCCCATCGAGCCGACCGCGGACGTGAACGTCACGAGGCCGGACTTGAATGGCGACAGGCCGAAGCCGAGTTGCATCAGCAGCGGCAGCAGGAACGGCAGCGCGCCGATGCCGAGACGAAACAGGAAGCCGCCGAGAATGCTGGCGCGCATCGTCGGCAATCGCATCAGTGAAAAATCCAGCACCGGGCTGTCGGTACGCCGCGCGTGGCGGACATAAAGCGTGGTGAAGATGGCACCGCCGCCGATCAGGGCAGCAACGATCGGCCACGGTACAAGCCCGAGTCCTGCCACCGATAATCCGAAGGCGAGGCCGCCGAGCCCTAATCCGGAAAGCACCATGCCGATCAGATCGAACCGATCCGGATGGTCGCTGCGGATCGGGTCGATGTAGCGCTGCGCCATGACGATGCCGAGCACACCGATCGGGATGTTGATGAGGAATATCCAGTGCCACGAAAAGTAGGTGGTGATGAAGCCGCCGAGGGGCGGGCCGATCACCGGCCCGATCAGCGCCGGCACCGTCACCCAGGCCATGGCATTGACCAGCGCGCTCTTGTCGATTGAGCGTAGCAACACCAGACGCCCGACCGGCGTCATCATCGCGCCGCCGAGTCCCTGCACGACGCGGGCTATGACGAAGTCGTTGATCGATGACGACAGCGCGCAGCCGATCGAGCCCAGCATGAAAACGGCAATCGCGGCGCTGAACACCGTGCGCGCGCCAAAGCGGTCGGCGGTCCATCCGCTCGCCGGAATGAAGACGGCCAGCGACAGCAAATACGACGTGATGGCGAGCTTCAGCGTCAACGGGCTGGTGCCGATATCCGCCGCGATCGCCGGCAGCGACGTGGCGATCACCGTCGAGTCCATGTTTTCCATAAACAAGGCGGCGGCGACGATGAGCGGGATGACGCGTTCTTTGTTCATGGAGGGTGCGCGGAATGCTCAAAACGGGACAGGGGCTGTAACATCCCTCTATCGCCGCGACTATTGCGGAAACCGGAATACCACCTAAATCCTGCGACATACGCCGGAGATCCGACGATGATCTATGTCCTCGCCGCCTTGCTTCCGCCCCTTGGTCTGCTGCTGAACGGCCAGCCTTTTTCGGCCATCTTCAACCTGATCCTGCTGGTGTTTTGCGTGATTTTCGGGCTGGTTTTCCATGTCCTGCTGCTGGTGCCGTCCGCGCACGCGCTGATCGCGGTGCACATGAAGCGGGAAGACCGCAAGCACCGGGAGGTCGTCGAGGCCATCCGGCAGCATGGTCCGCCGCCCGGTTATCCGCGCTGAACAGGCGTTCAACGCTTGGTCGAGAAAATGCCTGCATGGCTGTCAAACGCTTTGATTCATCAGGCGGCCATGCTATCGACCACCGCCAACCCCTCAGATGGGCTCCGATTCGACGGCGACGCCATTGGCGCCACCGAACGGACAATCCATTCCGAGGATGATGTGCGGCGGCGGGCCGCTAAATGGAGTTGGCGATGACGCGTTTGCAGGGTTTTGACCGGGTTCGTGAGGCTTATACCTTCGACGATGTGCTTCTGAAGCCTGGCCTTTCAGACATCCTGCCGTCCGAAGCGGACATTCGCACCCACATCACCCGCTCCATTCCGCTGAACATCCCGATCGTCGCGTCTGCCATGGACACCGTCACCGAGGCGCGCATGGCCATCGCCATGGCGCAGGCCGGCGGCATCGGCGTCATCCACCGCAATTTCGATGTCGACGGCCAGGCGGCTCAGGTCCGGCAGGTCAAGAAGTTCGAGTCCGGCATGGTGGTCAATCCGCTGACCATCGGCCCGGACGCCATGCTCGCCGACGCGCTGCTGTTGATGAAGGACCACGGGTTCTCCGGCATTCCGGTGGTGACCGGCGGCGGCCACGGCGTTCCCGGCAAGCTGGTCGGCATCCTGACCAACCGCGACGTGAGATTTGCCACCGATCCGCATCAGAAAGTCTCCGAACTGATGACGCACGAGAACCTCGTCACGGTTCGCGAGGGCGTCAGCCAGGAAGAAGCCAAGCGGATGCTGCACAAGCATCGCATCGAGAAGCTGCTGGTGGTCGACGATCAATATCGTTGCGTCGGCCTTATCACCGTCAAGGACATGGAAAAGGCGGTCGCGCATCCGCTGGCCTGCAAGGATGCGCAAGGCCGATTGCGCGTCGCTGCGGCGACGACGGTGGGCGAGGGCGGCTACGAGCGTACTGAAAAGCTGATCGACGCAGGCGTCGACCTGATCGTGGTCGATACCGCGCACGGCCACTCGTCGCGCGTGCTCGACGCCGTCAACCGCATCAAGAAGCGCTCCAACGCGGTGCAGGTCATCGCCGGCAACATCGCGACAACCGAAGGCGCGCAGGCGCTGATCGACGCGGGCGCCGACGCGATCAAGGTCGGCATCGGACCCGGCTCGATCTGCACCACGCGCATTGTCGCCGGTGTCGGCGTGCCGCAATTGACTGCCATCATGGATGCGGTCGAGGCTGCCAAGAAGGCCGGCATTCCGGTGATCGCGGACGGCGGCATCAAATATTCCGGCGATCTTGCCAAGGCGCTCGCGGCGGGTGCGGATATCGCCATGGTCGGTTCGCTGCTGGCGGGCACCGATGAGACGCCCGGCGAGGTCTTCCTCTGGCAGGGTCGCTCCTACAAGGCCTATCGCGGCATGGGCTCCGTTGGCGCCATGTCGCGCGGCTCCGCCGACCGCTACTTCCAGCAGGATATCAAGGACACCCTGAAGCTGGTGCCGGAGGGCATTGAGGGCCAGGTGCCCTACAAGGGGCCGGTCGCCAATGTCGTGCATCAACTCGCCGGCGGTCTGCGTGCCGCGATGGGTTATGTAGGCGCACGCAACATTGCCGAGTTCCACGAGAAGGCGCAGTTTGTGCGTATCACCGGCGCTGGACTGCGCGAAAGCCACGTTCATGACGTGACGATCACCCGCGAAAGCCCGAATTACCCAGGCGCGACCTGATCGCACCTGTCTGAAATGCGGCGCGGTGCCGCTGAAAATGGCTATGATCTGCGCGCCGGACATCCTCGTCTTGCGGCAGTACAACAAAATTGCGGATGCACATGTACGAATGGACCGACGAAAAACTTCAGGCGCTCTCCGATCCGGAACTGAAGAATCTGCTTGCCAACGCCGAGCGTAAATCCGCCGACGACCTGATTGCCAAGTGCAAGGCTGCGCTCGAAGCGCGAAACGCCTCGAAGCCGCGCCGGGAAGGCAAGCCGCGCACCGAGATCAAGGAGTTCGAGCACCAGATATCGGAGCAGCTTGCTGTCGTCGGCCGGGAGATGGCTGAAAAATACGACCTCTCCGAAGAAACCGCGAAGGCGAAGTCGGCCGGCGTCAAGGGATTTCGTGCGCACAAGCTTCTGGACTCCAAAGGCTTCGCCAAGCTCGGCGGCATGCAGCGCGATGGCTCGGTCGCGGTCGAGCGCTACATCTCCTATCGGCGCGGCGACGAAACGGTTTATCTCGGGGTGTTCCTGCAAAAGGATGCACCACTGGAGGATCACGAATTTCATGTGATCGCGCCGAAAGCTCTACTGGAAGGCGGCAAGCCAATCGCAGAAGTTCGTCCGTCCGCGACAGAGAAGCAAAAGCAGCCCGCCGACAGTGGTCTGGTTTTCAAGGATCTCGCGGACGCTGCGGTAGCTTTCGATAAAGCGCTGGCGAAGATCACGGCCTGATCGACGTTTCCGCGACGCGCGTTTTTCATCAAGTTATTGGAGGAGATCAGTTCATGTCGCAGACAGGAAAACGTGTCGTTCTCGCCTCGCGCCCGGTCGGTGAACCGAAGACCAGCGATTTCCGCATTGAGGATTATGCAGTCCCGACGCCGGGCGACGGCGAGGTGCTGTTGCGCACGATCTGGCTGTCGCTCGATCCCTATATGCGCGGCCGCATGAGCGATGGCCCGTCCTATGCCGCTCCGGTGCCGATCAACGGCGTGATGGAAGGCGAGGGCGTCAGCGAAGTGATAGCCTCCAACAATCCCAAATTCGCCAAGGGCGACATCGTCGCGATCCGCAGCGGCTGGCAGTCGCATGCGTTGTCGGATGGCAAGGGCCTGCGCAAGGTCGATCCCAAACTGGGTTCGATTTCCACCGCTGTCGGCGTGTTGGGGATGCCGGGCATGACCGCCTACACAGGTCTGCTCGAGATCGGCAAGCCGAAGGCGGGTGAGACGGTTGTGGTCGCGGCGGCGTCCGGTGCGGTCGGTTCGGCCGTGGGGCAGGTCGCCAGGATCAAGGGCGCGCGAGCGGTCGGCATCGCCGGCGGCAAGGA
>Ga0207657_10005076_pt1 | contig 13809 bp, 9 predicted proteins | sample KBSC33metaG_FD_184316 | JGI IMG/M metagenome (GOLD analysis project Ga0207657, IMG submission 184316) | Corn rhizosphere microbial communities from Kellogg Biological Station, Michigan, USA - KBS C3-3 metaG (SPAdes) (version 2) | ecosystem: Host-associated > Plants > Roots > Rhizosphere > Soil ... | reverse complement strand
CGGGCCGGTGACGGTTCGCGTCGCCAGGCGATAGAGCGTGTGCCCCCGCGGCTCCACCGTCACGCGGCGGCGTCCGTCCACGACGGCGAGCGTCTTCCACGAGCCGGCGCCGATGCGGCGTTGCAGCCTCGCCCGGCCCACGCCCTCGGCCGCCATCGCGAGGCCGACCTTGCCGCCGAAGCGAACCTGCGGCCGGCTGCCGGCGAGCGAGAGCTCACCGAGCTCGAACCACGTCGACGCAAGGCCGAGGTCGTGGCGGAACGTATCGCCGTCGACGCTGCGCGAGCCGACGCGCACGGAGCGCACGTGCCCGGAGCCTGCCGAGCGCACGACCGAGAACGCGCCGGCCGGCACGTGCAGCCGCTTCGCGACGCGGGCGGCATCGAGCGTGACGGGGCCCCACAGGTGATGCGGCGAGCGAGCGTCGTACGGATCGTCGACGGCGCGCAGGTACGGGACGTCCCCGAGCCTGGGCCAGACCTCGCGCACGTCGGCGGTGCGCCCCCCGGAGGTCGAGAAGAAGAACGTCGTCGCGACGTGGCCGTGCCAGAGCAGCACCTTGTTCGCCGTCTTCGCGACGGCCAGGTTCGTCCGTGTCGTCTCGTACGCGATCCCGCCGTAGACCTGGCTGCGCGTGTCGTCGTACAGGTCGAACGTCTTTCCGGGCTTCAGCGTCGCGAGCGCGTACGACCGCGCGGCGACGGCCTGGGCGGCGAGGGCGCCGATCGTCCACCGGAAAGGCATCTCCCCCGCCACGACGCCGCGCACGTACTGGTCGAGCGGGAGCGTGTTCACCACCGAGAGCTTCTTCACGTGACGGCGCACGACGAGCGTGCCGTGGTAGGCGCGACCGTTCAGCACGAGCGGCGCGGTCGGGCAGTCGAAGACGACCGGCGAGCGCAAGCTCCGCCGGGCGGGCACGACGACGAACCGCTCGCGATGCTCGCGGCCGCGCTGCACCGGCAGGCGCTTGTGGCCGACGGGCAGACGGAGCTTCCGGCCGACGGCGTACGTTCCCGGCGCGAGCGACCAGCTCCGGCCTGTCGCGTCGCTCACCCGGATCCCGCCCGCGCACCCGATCCGCGCCGCGGTCCGCTTCTCCTCGAGCAGCACGCGAACCTTGGCGACCGGCGCGTCGCCGAGCGTCGTGCCGGTGTAGTAGTGCGCGAGGATCCGCTGCCAGCGCCAGCCGTGACGTGCGTACCCGTACGCGCCCCACTGGCTCATGCCGACGCCGTGCCCCCAGCCGCGCCCCGTGACGACGAGCTTCGTCGCCGCGGAGGCGGGCGCCGCAGTCACCAGCACGCAGAGAAGCACGGCGAGCCGTCTCACGAGGACCGCGCAGGGTACCCCATTCGCGCGCATCTAGTCTTCCCGCGCGATGCAGAAGCTCCTGGTGGCCAACCGCGGCGAGATCGCGCTGCGGGTCTTTCGCGCCGGCCGCGCCGAGGGGGTCGCGACGGTTGCCGTCGTCGCGCCGGACGACCGTGCGTCGCTGCACGCGCGAAGCGCCGACGAGCTCGTCGAGATCGGCTCCTACCTCGACGCGGCCGAGCACGTCCGCGCAGCCCGCGAGAGCGGCGCCGACGCGGTGCACCCGGGCTACGGCTTCCTGGCGGAAAGCCCCGCCTTCGCCGAAGCGGTGCTCGCCGCGGGCCTGACGTGGGTCGGTCCGCCGCCGCCGGCGCTGCGTGCGGGCGGCGACAAGCTCGCTGCCAAGGAGACAGCGCGCGCAGCCGGCGTGCCGGTGCTGCCGACGGGCACGCCCGAGGAGATCGGCTTTCCGCTCCTCGTCAAGGCGGCCGCCGGCGGCGGCGGCCGCGGGATGCGCGTCGTGCGCACCCCCGACGAGCTCGCAGACGCGGTCGAGGCAGCGAGGCGCGAGGCGGCAAGCGCGTTCGGCGACGACACCGTCTTCTTCGAGCGCTACCTCGAGCGCCCGCGGCACGTGGAGATCCAGCTCCTGGCCGATACGCACGGCACCGTGCTGGCGCTCGGCGAACGCGACTGCTCCGTGCAGCGACGCCACCAGAAGGTGCTCGAGGAGTCGCCCTCGGCCGCGGTCGACCCGGAGCTGCGCGCCCGCATGAGCGACGCCGCGGTCGCGTTCGCGCGCGCGATCGGCTACGTGAGTGCGGGCACGGCCGAGTTCATGCTCGACGGGCGCGACTTCTACTTCCTCGAGCTGAACGCCCGCATCCAGGTCGAGCATCCCGTGACGGAAGCCGTGACGGGCATCGACCTCGTGCGCGAGCAGCTCCGCATCGCCGGCGGCTCGCACCTTGCAACCGACTCATACCTGGTCGGGCACGCGGTCGAGGTGCGGCTCTACGCGGAGGATCCGCAGAGCTTCCTGCCGCAGGCCGGGCGGATCGAGCGGCTGCGGCTTCCGCAGGGCGTCCGGGTCGAGACGGGTGTGGAGGAGGGCGACGAGATCGGCACGTCGTACGACCCGCTGCTCGCGAAGGTGATCGCCTACGGCGCGACACGCGGCGACGCCTACGACGCGCTCGCCGAAGCGCTCCGGGAGACCGAGGTGGGCGGCGTGACGACGAACCTGCCGTTCCTGCGCTGGCTCGTCGCGCACCCGCTCGTGCGCGCGGGTCGCGCGACGACGGCGTTCCTCACCGAGCACCCGCCGCTCTCAGAGCACGGGACGCGCGCGCCGGACGGCGTCTGGAGCGGCGGCTGGCGCTTGAACCTCCCCGCCCCCGCCCCGCAACCGGTGCCGACCCTCGACCCGGCGGCGCACGCCCACGGCGGCAGCGTCGAGCAGGCGACGGTGACGGCGCCGATGCCGGGCACCGTGCTCAAGGTGCTCGTCGAGCCGGGCGCCCGGGTCGCAGCGCGCGAGACGCTCGTCGTGCTCGAGGCGATGAAGATGGAGACACCGCTCGTCTCGCCCTACGACGCGACGGTGCGCTCCGTCCACGTAGCGGAAGGCGACCGGGTCGCAGGCGGAGCGGTGCTCGTCGAGCTCGAGGAATGATCAGGCGAGCTTCCAGCGGCGCAGCGTCTTCACCGGCACCGACCGGTGGGCACGCGGAATCCTGAGCAGCCGCCGGATCATGCCCAGTGCATCGGCAGGCTGGAGCCGCGACTGAACCCCTAGAGGCCGACCTCTTAGAAAAGCTTCTGCAGCTTCATCGCGGCGCCCATGTCGCCCTTCACCTTGAGCTTGCCGGTCATGTAGGCGCTCGTCGGGTTCTGCTCGCCGGCGACGATCTTCTCGAAGGTCTCCTCCGAGGCCGAGATGACGGCGTCGGCGTCGCCGCCGGCGTCACCCTCGGTGACCGCGACCTTCCCGTCGTCGACGTCGACCTTCCACTGCCCCGCGCCGTCGATGTCGAAGACATACGAGTTCGTCATCCCGGCGGTCTTCGCCGGGTCGGCCCGGGCCTCGAGATTCCGGAAGAACTCCTGCACGCTTTCGCCCATTTCAGCTCCTTGAGAGTCGGATCGCCGGCCCACTCTAGATAGCCTTGCGCCGCGGTGGCCGTACCGATCGAGATCGCCCTGCCGGGCCAGACGAGCGTCGACGCGCTCGCGATCCCGACGACGCAGCCGCTCTCGGGAGACGGCGCCCGCATCGTCGACGAGAAGCTCGGCGGCCTCCTGGCCCGGCTCGTCGAGAGCGGCGAGCTCCGGGGCGAGCGCGGCGAGGCCGTCCTCCTCCATACGAACGGCAAGCTCCAGGCGCCGCGGGTCGTCGCCGCGGGTCTCGGTCCGCGCGAGGAGATCGACACCGACTCATTCCGCACCGCCGGCGCCGCGGCGGCGCAGTCGCTCGCCCGGGTCGGCGGCACGATCTGCTGGCTGCTCGACGACACGCTGCCCATCCCGCTCGAGGAGCAGGCGCGGGCGCTCGTCGAGGGGACGATCCTGGGCGGCTACACGCCGGGTCAGTGGAAGACCCGCGACCCGGAGAAGCGCCCGCGCCCCGTCGAGCGCATCGTGCTCGGCCACGTCGAGACGCCCGACCTCCGCGCCGCGGCCGAGCGGGCGGCGCTCGTCGCGGAGCGCACGAACCGCGCCCGCGACCTCGCGAACACGCCGCCGAACGAGCTCGACCCGCACGCGCTCGGCGAGCACGCGCAGGCGCTCGCCGCCGAGCACGACCACCTGAAAGCCGAGATCCTCGGCCCGCGCGAGATGGACAAGCTCGGCATGGGCGCGCTCGCCGCGGTCGGCCGGGGCAGCCGCAACGAGCCTCGCCTGATCGTGCTGCGCTACGACCCGCCGGCCGTCACGCACGGCGACGTCACCCTCGGCCTCGTCGGCAAGTCGATCACCTTCGACGCGGGCGGGATCTCGCTCAAGCCCGCCGCGAAGATGGAGGACATGAAGGGCGACATGGCGGGCGGCGCCGGCACGCTGCACGGCATCGGCGCCGTCGCCGCGCTCGGCCTGCCGGTGCGCGCCGTGGCGGTGCTCGCCGCGGCCGAGAACCTCCCCGGCGGCGACGCGTTCAGGCCGGGTGACATCCTGCGCGCCGCGAACGGGAAGACGATCGAGATCGTCAACACCGACGCCGAGGGCCGCCTCGTCCTCGCCGACGCGCTCTGGTACGCGCGGCGCGAGGGCGCGACGCACGTGCTCGACCTCGCGACGCTGACCGGCGCGATGGAGCTCGCGCTCGGCGACCTCTACGCCGGCCTCTTCGCGAACGACGACGAGTGGCGCGAGCGGATCGTCGCCGCGGCCGGCCGCAGCGGCGACCTCGCCTGGCCGTTCCCGCTGCACGAGCGGTACCGGCGGTACGTCGACTCGGCGTTCGCCGACATGAAGAACGCGTCGACGCTGCGCCAGGGCGGCCCCGTGCTCGCAGCCAAGTTCCTCGAGGAGTTCGCGGGCGAAGGGCCGTGGGCGCACATCGACATGGCCGGCCCCGGCTTCCTCGAGCGCTCGCGCGGCGACTACTACCGCGTGCCGGGCGGCACCGGCTACGGCGTGCGCCTGATCGCGGAGCTCGCCGCCTCGTACGCATGAACTACGAGCTGACCGACGAGCAGGAGCTTCTACGGAAGACCGTGCGCGACTTCGCGGTGTCGCGCGTCGCTCCCGTCGCCGAGGAGCTCGACCGCGAAGAGCGCTTCCCGTACGAGCTCGTGTCGGAGCTCGCGGAGCTCGGCCTGATGGGCATCCCGATCCCGGAGGAGCACGGCGGCGCCGGCGCCGACACCGTCTCCTACGCGATCGCGATCGAGGAGCTGACCCGGATCGACTCGTCCGTCGCGATCACCGTCGCCGCACACACCTCGCTCGGGACGATGCCGATCTACCTCTTCGGCGACGACGCGCAGAAGAGCGAGTGGCTCCCGCAGCTCGCCTCCGGCGAGAAGCTCGCGGCGTTCGGCCTGACGGAGCCGAATGCCGGCTCCGACGCCGGCGCGACGCGCACGCGCGCGGAGCTGCGCGACGGCGAGTGGATCGTCAACGGCTCGAAGATCTTCATCACGAACGCCGGTACCGACATCAGCGGCTGCGTCACCATCACGGCGCTCACCGGCGAGAACGAGATCTCGAACATCATCGTCGCGAACGGCAGCCCCGGCTACGAGATCTCGGCGCCGATGCGCAAGCTGGGCTGGCACGCTTCGGACACGCGCGAGCTCGCGTTCAAGGATTGCGCGGTGCCGGAGGCGAACCTGCTCGGGCCGCGCGGCGAGGGCTTCCGGCAGTTCATGGAGATCCTCGACGGCGGCCGGATCTCCGTCGCCGCCATGGGCGTGGGCCTTGCGCAGGGCGCATACGACCTCGCGTTCGCGTATGCGAAGGAGCGCGAGCAGTTCGGCCGCCCGATCGCGAAGTTCCAGGCGGTGCAGTTTGCGCTCGCCGACATGGCGACCGAGATCGAGGCGGGACGGCAGCTCGTCTACCGCGCGGCGTGGCTCAAGGATCGGGGCAAGGACTTCGGCCTCGCGGCCGCGCAGGCGAAGCTCTACACGGGCATCCTGTCGAACCGCGCAGCGAACGCTTCGCTCCAGATCCACGGCGGCTACGGCTTCATGGAGGAGTACGCGATCTCGCGCCTCTTCCGCGACCAGAAGATCCTCGAGATCGGCGAGGGGACGAACGAGGTGCAGCGCATGGTGATCGCGAAGCTGCTCGGCGTCTAGGCAATGGTCGTCGCGCACGCAGCCTGGTCGGCGCCGCCCGCGGTCGTCGCGACGGCAGCGCTCGCGGCGGCGCTCTTCGCGCAGGGCTGGCTCCGTCTCCGCCGCCGCGGCCGGCCCGACCTCGCCTCCTGGGGCCGCGCCGCGCTCTTCGCGCTCGGGCTCGCGGTGGCGCTCGCCGGCCTCGTCTCGCCCATCGACTCGCTCGGCGAGGACGACCTCCTGTCGATGCACATGCTCCAGCACGTCCTGATCGGCGATCTCGGCGTCGCGCTCGCGCTCGTCGCGGTGCGCGGCCCCCTCTTCGTCTTCCTCCTTCCCGCCGCGATCCTCGGCCCGATCGCCCGGTCGCCGGTGCGCCGCGTGCTCTCGACGCTCCTCCGTCCGCGCGTCGCCTTCGGGTTGTGGGCGCTGAACCTCGGCGTCTGGCACGTGCCGGCGCTCTACGACGCGGCGCTCCGGCACGATGCCCTGCACGACTTCGAGCACGCCTGCTGGGTGATCGCCGGACTGCTCACGTGGACGCTCCTCGTCGACCCGGGCGCGCACGGACGGCTGACGGTCGGCGGGCGGGTCGCGCTCGCCGCGGCCATGTTCGCGTGCGGGCAGCTGCTGACCGACGTGCTCGTGTTCTCGTTCCACGGCCTCTATCCCGCCTACGCCGGCTCGCACGGGATCTCCGCGCACACCGACCAGCAGCTCGCCGGCGTCGTGATGATGGCGGAGCAGCTCCTCACGCTCGGCACGCTCGTCGCCGTGCTCCTGCTGCCGCGCATCCGGCAATCACGGTTCGTCACCGCTTGAGCGCGACGAGCTTCAGCTTCGAATACGCGTACCTCGTGCTCGCCGCGGCGGCGGCCGCCGCGTACGCGTGGGCGGCGCGGAGCGACCGGCCGTCGCGGGGGCGGGCGGCGTTGTTCGCGCTCGGGATCGTGCTCATCGCCGCGTCCCTCAACTCGCCGCTCGAGACGATCGCAGCGAAGCGGCTGCTGCTGATCCACCTCCTCCAGAACGCGCTGATCGCCGACATCGCCCCGCTCTTCCTGCTGCTCGGCCTGACGCCGTCGATGCGTGCGTGGCTCTCCGAGCACGGCGCGAGCCGGCTTCGTGCGCGCTATGCCCTGCCCGCGTGGCTGCTCGCGTGGTACGGGACGCACATCGCGGGCTTCTACACGTGGGCACTCGACACCGGCTGGGCGCTGAACATCGAGCATGCGATCCTGATCGCGGGCGGGCTCGTCTTCTGGTGGCCGATCGTGTCGGGGCGGCTCAGCTCGCCGGCGGCGCTCGCGTATCTCGGCGCGGGCTTCGTCGGCTCGTCGTTCCTCGGCCTCGCGTTGACCTTCGCGAGCCGGCCGCTCTATCCGTTCTACGCGACGACGCCGCGGCTCTGGGGCCTCTCACCGGTGCGCGACCAGAACCTCGGCGGCATCCTGATGAATGCGGAGCAGACGCTCGTCTTCCTGATCGTGATCGGCTGGTTCGTCTGGCGCCTGCTCGAGGAGGAGCACGTCAGCGGGGCGGATAGATCGCCCGCGGCGCGTTGAAGCGCACGTAGCGGTCGACCATGAAGTGCGACGCGGCCGTCATTCGGACCGTCCGAGGCAGGAGCGACCGCTTGTCGACCGTCACCTCGAAGTACGCGGGCGTCTCCGGGCCGAGGAACGTGAGCGTCGTCGTGTCCGCGTCGGAAGCCACGACGTGCGGGTTCGCTGTCTCCGACCAGAGCGTGGCGGGCTGGGGCAGCTGCTCCTGCGCAGATTCCTGCCAGGCGCCGTCCGGGGTCGAGCGGTCCCAGCGCCGGTTGCCGATCACGATCCCTTCAGCGCCGCCGGGGATCTGGTACGAGAGCCGGTTCGGTCCCTCGAGCCGCCAGAGCGCATTCACGACCTGCGACGGGCTCGAGGCCAGGCGCTCGAGGTAGAAGACCGAGCTGAGGCTGCCGTAGCGGTTCTCGATCCGGCGCAGGAGCGCGGCGCCCGGCTTCGGCGCGGCGGGCACCGCGAACGTCGTCCGGAGCGTCGGCCCGAACCGGTCGATCTGCACCGCCACCTGCGAGCCCGGTGGCCGATCCGTGCGATAGCAGCCGGAGCCGCACGCGGTCGCGTCGACGCCGTTCAGCCGCACGTCGAGCCCGCTGAGCCCGCCGCCCGCGGGCGAGAGGATGATCGCCGTCGTGCGGCGCGGCTCCAGCTCGAGGGCGACGCCGAGCGTGTCGAGCTCGTGCGCGAGCACGAGCGCGCCGCGCGGCGGCAGCGGCGGCTTCGGCCCGGGCTGCGACGTCGCGACCCTGACGGGCGGCGCGGCCGGCGCATTGCGCCCGGGACGGAGGAGGACGAGAACCGAGACCGCGACGAGCAGGCCCGCGACGAGCACGAGCTCGAGCCCGGCGCGACGGCGCACGCGGGCACGCACGAGCCACCCCGCCGCGAGCGCGGCGAGGAGCACGCCCGTCTTGACGAGGATCGCCTGCCCGTACGACGTGTCCCAGAGCTGCGCGAAGCTGCGCAGCTCCGACCACGCGCGCACGACGCCGGTCGCCGACAGCAGCAGCACGCCGACGAGCGCGAGCACCCCGGCGCGCCGAGCCGGTGCGCTCCGGAACGCGAGGAAGCCGATGAGAGCGCCCACCCAGGCACCGGCACCGGCGAGGTGCAGCGCGTCGGCGGCGACGTTGATCGGGTTGACGCCGTGGTCGTACGCATGGCCGCCGAACGCGGGCGGGAGCACGAGCCCGAGCGCGAGGACGAGGCCCGGGCGCAGTGCCCGGCGCTCGAGCGTCGCTGCGCCCGCGAGCGTCGCGACGACGACGGCGACGAGGAACGCCGCGCCGAAGGCGGTGCCCGCGCGCGGGCCGAGGCCGATGCGGTGCAGCGCGTCGCCGGCACCGACCGCTGTGACCACCGCGGAGGCCGAGAGGATCAACGCGACGCGCTCCCCGTCCCGGGGGCGCGCGACGAGGCCGAAGAAGGCGATGCCGACGCAGGCGAGGAGACCGACGTAGAAAACCCAGCGCGAAGCGACGTCCGCCGCGCGCGGCCTCTCGCTCTCGGCCGTGAGCGTCGAGGTCGGCGCTTTCGCGCCCGCGCCGACGGCGAACGCGATCACGCCCGACTCCAGATGGCCGTCATCCGAGATGATCGACCAGCGCACGGAGTAGGCGCCGTCGCCGAGCCCGCTGCGCAACGGCACGACGAGCGTGCGCTCGGCGGCGACCCGGGCGTGACCGCCGACGATCGAGCCCCCGCCGTTGCGGATCGCCTCGATTCCGGGCCCCGTGCGCACGACGTCGTCGAAGACGACCCGCACCTCGGCGGGCGCCTTCGCCAGCACCGCTCCGTTGGCCGGGACCGTCTTCAGCAGCGTCGCGTGGGCGAAGGCCGAGCCCGGGAGCGCCAGCGCGAGCAGCGCGACCGCGAACAGGAGCCGTTTCACTTCAGGAGATATAGCCGCAATGGTTGGTAGCGTCGGCGGGGTGCTGTTCCAGCAGTTCGTCGACGACGATCTCGGGTGCGCCTCGTACCTCGTCGGCGACGAGCACGCAGGAACCGCCGTCGTCGTCGATCCTGCCTACGCGACCGAGCAGTACCTGGATGCGGCGAAGCGATACGAGGTCGAGCTCGTCGCGGTGCTCGAGACGCACACGCACGCCGACCACGTCTCGGGTCACGGACGGCTCGCGCTCGAGCACGGGCTGCCCGTGCGGATTCACTCCGCCGCCGGGGCGTCGTTCCCGCACGAGCCGCTCGAGGACCGCACCGAGGTCGAGCTCGGCCGGGTCGTCTTGCGCACGCTGCACACGCCGGGGCACCGGCCCGAGCACTGCGCGTTCGCCGTCGTCGACCGCTCCCGCGGCGACGAGCCGTGGCTCGTGCTCACCGGCGACTCCCTCTTCGTCGGCGACGCGGCGCGCCCCGACCTCGCGGTCGAGGCGGCGACGGGCGCCGAGGGGCTCTTCCACTCGTTGCACCGCCTCGTCGAGCTCGGCGACGGCGTCGAGGTGTACCCCGGCCACGTCGCAGGCTCGCTCTGCGGTGCCGCGATGAGCTCGAAGCCGTCGACCACGATCGGCTTCGAGCGCCGCTACAACCACGCACTCACCGAGAGCTATCAGGACTTCATGACGGCCGCCGCCGGGCCGCAACCGCCGCGGCCGCCGAACATGGAGCGCATCGTCGAGCTGAACCGCGGCCCGTTTCTCGCGGCGCAACCGCCGCTCGCGCTCGCAGCGGCGACCGCCGACGCCGTCGTGCTCGACGTGCGCGACGTGCGCGCGTTCGCGGCCGGTCACCGTCCCGGCGCGGTGAACGTGCCGGTCGACGGCTCGTCCTTCGCGACGAAGGCGGCCTTCGTGCTTCCCGACCGCCCCGTGCTCGTCCACGCGCGCGACGACGCGCAGGCGCAGCGCGCAGCGGCAAGCCTTCGGGCGGTCGGCATCTTCGACCTCGCCGGCTGGGCCGAGGCGGGCGGCGAGGAGCAGACGGAGCCGGTGACGATCGACGAGCTCGAGCGCAGGCTCGCCGCCGGCGAGGTCGACCTGATCGACGTGCGCGAGGCGGACGAGCGCGACGACGGCTTCATCCCAGGCAGCACGCACCTCCCCTATCGCACCGCACGCCAGGCTGCCGAGAACGGCCTCTGCGGCGGGCGGCCGATCGTGACGATCTGCGAGGGAGGAGCACGCGCGGCGATCGCGGCGAGCGTCCTCCACGCCGCGGGCCTCGACGCCCGCCCCGTACTCGACGGCGGCGTCGCGGCGTGGCGCGCGCGCGGCGGCGAGACGACGTCTTTCCGCCGGTGCGGCAGCAGCTGAGCTACGACGCCGCCGCGAGCAGGGAATCCGCCTGCGCGAGGAGCCTGCTCGCGCCCGCGAGCTCGTAGAACGCGCGCGCCTTGCGGAGCTGCACGTCCGCCTCCGCGCGGCGGCCCTGGTCCAGCAGCTGCTCGGCGCCGAGGAGCCGTGCCTCGGCCTCTTCCAACGGGGCTCCCACGTGCGCGTAGATCTCCGCGGCATCAGCCGCGCGTCCGGCGCAGACGAGCCATGCGGGCCAGGAGCGGCCCGTTTCCGCGAACCGCGTCTCGATGAGTTCGCGCCAGCTGCCGGCCCGCCCGGCTCGCCAGATCGAGACCATCTGCTCCCCCGAGAGCGCCGGTGCTCGGTGCGGGGCCTCCTTCACGATCTCCCACATGCTGTCGAGGAGCTCGAGTGCCCGTTCGTCGCGGCCGAGCCGCTGGTAGACGATTGCAGCGGCGGACAGGTTCGGAACGACCGCCTGGGGACCTCCGGCGGGGTCGACGGCAGCGAGCGCAAGCTCGAGCTCACGCTCGGCGTCCGCGTCCTGGCCCCGAGCGGCGTAGATCTGGGCACCGAGCAGACGCATGCTCGGGTCGAGGTAGTGCCCACCGGTTTCGGCCGTCCGCTCGAGCCAGGACGCAAGCCGTTCGAGCGCCTCGTCCCAGAGCCCTTGCATGACGAGCGTCTGGTGGATTGCGCCCGACTCGAGCCAGAGGAACATCAAGGTATCGCCCATCCGTGACGCCGTTTCGATGGCCAGCTCGGCGTGGCGGTCTGCCTCGCCCGGGTACCCGTCCGTGTGCCAGAGGATGGCGAGGTTGGTCAGCCCACGAGCGCGCTCCGACGAGCTCGCCGTCACCGAGATCGCCTGCTCGATGAAGGCTCGTGCACGGCGAAGCTCGCCGTTCGTCAATGCGAGCACGCCGAGCGTGTTGAGAACGTTTGCGCGCAGCTCGTCGAGACCGAGCGCCTCGGCAAGCTCGAGCGCCCGGGTGCTCGTCTGCTCGGCGTCGCCGGCACGCCCTCCGAACACCTCGAGCCGTGCTTTCTCGGCGAGAAGCGCGACCATGCCCTCTGAGGGCTGCCGCCCCTCGACGAGCGACATCGCGCGTGCCGCGATCTCCTCGGCGTCGGCCGCGTGGCCGGACCGCCAGGCGCCGTGCGCGGCGAGGGCGGCCGCTTCCGCTGCAGCGTCGACCTCGCCGGCAGCGGCGAGTGCGTCTCGCGCATCGAGCAGACCGGACCGGTCTCCCTCTGCATGAAAGCGCGAGCGCGCGAAGGCGAAAGCGATGCGGGCGTGCTCGACGGGGTCGGTCGCGAGCGAGAGCGCATCGCCATAGAAACGCTGCGCCGCAGGAAAAGCACCGAGCCTCAGCGCGTGGCGGCCGGCGCGCACGAACCCAGCGCACGCTCGCTCCTCGAGGTCCCGGCCGGCGCCGCCCGACGCTCTTCCGAGCTCGAGGGCGGCGCTGTAGTGATGAGCGACGAGCTCCGAGTGGTCGTCGGTGCGTCCCATCCCCTCGATCCATGCCGCTGCCTGCTCGTGCTTGCGCGCCCGCTCGGCGCGTGGAATCTGCCCGTAGGCGACGTCGCGGACGAGCACGTGACGGAAGGCGTACTCGTCTTCGCCGCTGACCGCGGATCGCCGCTCCTGCCGGATCAGCCCTTTTCTCCCGAGCGAGTGCAGAGCCTGCCCGAGCGCGTCGCCCGTGATGCCCGAGAGGGCTGCCGCGCCGCTCGACCAGAAGACCTTCCCGAGCACCGCCGCGTCCTGGAGCAGCCGCTTCTCGCCCTGCGACAGGCCGTCGAGCCGCGCGGCGATGATCCCCTGGATCGTCTCCGGCAGCGGCAGATCCTCGGCAGAGCCGCGCTCGACGTAGAGCCGCGCGAACTGCTCGGCATACAACGGGTTCCCGCCGGCGCGCTCGAGCAGCGCCTGCTGCGTGTCGGCGCTCAGCAGCGCGCGCTCGAGCACGCGCGCGATGATCTGCGCCGCCTCGTCGTCGGCGAGCGGCGAGAGGGCGAGCGTCGTCGAGTTCAGCTTGCCGCCGCCCCAGCCCGGCCTGCGGTCGTGCAGCTCGGGTCGTGCGGTTCCGAGCACGAGCAGCGGCACGCCGCTCGCCCATTCGGCGAGGTGGTCGACGAAGTCGAGCAGGCCGTCGTCGGCCCAGTGCAGGTCCTCGAAGACGAGGACGAGCGGATGCTGCTCGGCGAGACCTTCGACGTAGCGTCGCCACGCGACGAAGCTCTCGCTCTGCGTCTCGCCGCCGTCGGGCGTCTCGCCGCCGATCAACGGCAGCAGCTGCTGCATCGCCCAGCCCGCGTCGGGCTCGCCGACCGCACTCGTCACACTTTCCCAGAGCCGCTCGCGCGCGACCTCGAGCATGTCGTTCTCCTGGATCCCCGCCTGGGCCTTCACCATCTCGGCGAACGCCCAGAAGCTGACGCCGTCGCCGTACGGGAGCGCGCGACCCTGGCGCCACCAGACGAGCTCGGTCCCCTCGTCGATGCGCCGGAAGAGCTCGGCGACGAGGCGCGACTTGCCGATGCCGGGGACTCCGACAATCGTCACGAGCTGCGGCTCGAGCGCCTCGCACGCCCGTGCGAAGGCGCCCGCGAGCGCGTCGAGCTCGCGCCCGCGGCCGACGAGCGGCAGCAACGCGCGCTGTTCGAGATCCATCCCGAACCGCGAGCGTGCCTGCAGCGCTTCCCACACGGCGATCGGCTCTGCCTTGCCCTTCGCCGTCACCGCTTCGCGCACCGCTGCTCTGGATCGGCACCGACGACGGTCTCATTCAGGTTTCGCCTGATGACGGCGCGACGTGGCAGAACGTGACGCCTAACGTCGTCACGGCATGGAGCCGTATTACGATGATGGAGGCGTCCCACTTCGACGCG
>Ga0207657_10005075_pt1 | contig 13810 bp, 19 predicted proteins | sample KBSC33metaG_FD_184316 | JGI IMG/M metagenome (GOLD analysis project Ga0207657, IMG submission 184316) | Corn rhizosphere microbial communities from Kellogg Biological Station, Michigan, USA - KBS C3-3 metaG (SPAdes) (version 2) | ecosystem: Host-associated > Plants > Roots > Rhizosphere > Soil ... | reverse complement strand
CTTTATCCGTTCCGCATCAGCGGTGTGAGTGCGGGACTGACGTTCGGCGGATCGTCGACCGACCTTGTCGGCACGGCGCGAAATCTTAAACGGGCTTCGGACATCGAAGGCGTTTATACCGCGATCGGCGCCGGCATCGCTTTCGGCGCGGGCGCCCGCGCCATTCAGATGCAGAACTCCAGGGGCGTGGTTCTGACTCTGCAAGGCAAACAACTCGGCCTTCAGCTCGATCTCGACCTGAGCGGAATGAACGTCTCGATCCAGAGGCAGTAATTCCGCTCGCTCTCAGGCGCGGTGCTTTCAATACGGCGGCCTCTTCCTCGCCCGCTGGGCTTTCGCCGCCTCGATCCACCAGGTGAGATCGTCGGCGAAACGCGGGAATGCGCGCACAAGCTGCTTGCCGCCCTCGCCAACCGGTTCGCCGCTTTCCGACAGCGCTTGTGAAATCGAACCGACCGCAATCGTGCTCGATGTCACTACCATGCCCATTTCGGACAGCGTGCCGTGCCACGCCAGCGCCGCACGCGCGCCGGCGAAGCGCCCGGCCGAGTAGCTGGCAATCGCCGCGGGGCGCCAGAACCATTCCTCGAGAAAATGATCGGTGAGATTTTTCAGTCCCGGCTGCAGACCCCAATTGTATTCGCCGGTGATGAAGACAAAACCATCGGCATCGCGGATCTGGCCTGCGAGTGTCTCCAGCGCCGCAGGCGCGGCGCCCTTGGGATATTCCTTGTACATCCGATCGAGCATCGGCAGGCCGATCGCTTTGGCGTCGATCAGCGTGACATCGTCGCCGCGCGCACGCAGACCAGCAACGACGAAGTCGGCAAGCCGGATGCCCATCCGGTCGGAGCGATAGGAGCCATAGAGCACCAGGATGCGGTTGGTCATTGACACCTCAATCCATGCGCACCGGACCATTCGTAATCAATGTAAGGCGACGCACAAGTCCGCAGGCGGATAAAGCTGCGGACCTCGCCTATGCCTTGCGCATCAACTTCAGTACCGCTTTCAAACGCAAACTACGCTTGCCGGCCAGCGCAGTCGCTTCCATCTCCGCACCCTCCGCGCTGCAAGTGCCGGAAAAACCGATGCCGACCTCATGACCGCCGAAGATCGGATTGTCGCCGATCGCCGGCGTGTGTTCCTGATTGAGCACTTCGCCCTTCCAGCGGCCGTTGGCGGACGTGTAGGTACCAAGATAATAGAAGAACGCGTCGCCGCCGAGAATGCGGCCGTCGTTCAGCAGCATGACGCCGGTGAGACCGCCCTCGACGCCGTCGAGCAATCCCATGTGAATGGAATAGAGCCCGTTGGCGATGCCACCGTCACCCACAGCGCCGACGGCTGGAACGATCCCATCGTCGATCGGCGTCATCACCGACTTGAAGACCGCACCGGGCATTTGCTCCGACCCGCCTTCGAACCGATAGATATCGCCCTGCGCGCGACCGCGTACATTGATGGTGGCGATATCTGCCCCCAGCAGCGATTGATAATTTGGATCATGGTTGTGGCGATGGCTGGTTATCTCGGAAACGACTTCGCCGTCACGTTCCTCGAACGTGCCGTAATGAGCGAATGCCGAATTGCCGCCAAGCATCTTGCCCGCGTGGGCGTACATCACGCTGCGGCCAACCGCTTCGTTCACCTGAAATCTGACTTTATAAAATCCCTGCAACACACCGGCGCCCTGAAATTCCGATAATTTACGTCGTCCCGCGGCCCTGCCAAGCGGATTCTGCGATCATAGTTATCCGGACCGGAGTAACGATACAGAGAGCGGCATTGTGTCGCTGGCAACGGGCTAACGCGGCGTCGCAAGCCATGCCAGGACGTCGGCGTTCACTTCGCGCGGGTAGCAATGGCTGAGGTCATCAAGCTCCCGATAGGTCACATTCGCGCCGGCCCTGGTGAGCGCCCGCCCCGCATTGCGGGCCACTTCCACCGGAAACATCCAATCCAGCGCGCCGTGTACCAGATAGATCGGCAGGTCGCGCACACGATCGCTATCGGCCATCTCGGCCATCAGTGGATGAAACGTCGCGCTCACCGGTGCGAGATGTGTGAAGCGCGATTGTGCTTCGAGCCCGCTGACATAACAGAACGTGCCGCCGTCGCTCATGCCGGTCAGCAGCAAGCGCGCCGGATCAACACGCCAACGCTCGCACACGACATCCAGTATTCGATTGAGGTTCGGCGTGTCGGTATCGTTCCCCATCAGAGCCCAGGTGCGGCCGGTCGCGGTCGGCGCGACGAGGATGGCACTGAGGCTGCGTGCGTCGCGCAGCCAACTCCACAGGAAGCCGCGGCCATTGCCGCTGCCGCCATGCAGCGCCATCACCAGCGGCAGCGTGTGCACAGACGTATAGGTCTCCGGCACATAAAGCGAGAAGCCGCCACGGCTGCCGGGCTCATTGTCGAAATGCATCACACCGGTTGCGCCCTCGCTAGCCGGCTGTGCGCTGCGTACAAGCGCTGCCGCATCGCTACGTAGCGAAGCGGCGAGGAAAAAGCTGTTCACGGCCGGCACGTCGGGAGCGAGTGGATACAGCGCCTCCTGCGCACGCGGAAGATGGCGCAGCGCACGAAACACTGCGTAGAGGTCATCACCTTCCGCAAGCACACCGCGCAACCCGTCGAAGGCTGCCAGTGTCTCATCGCTTGCAGCCACAAGGCGCGCTGCCGTTCCGTCCGGTATTTCGGATGAATCGCCGAACTTGTCGCGGACAGCTCGAAGTGTCTGATCCGGTTGACCGACGCCTTGCATCACGGCATCGAACGCTAGCGGATCGAGATGGCGCGCAATGAATTCCAGCGCCGTCAGCGATCGCAGCAGCGGTGGCAGCAACTCTCCGATATCAGCAGTCATGATCGCTCCGGCCTTCCATGCGGCCAATGTAACCGCATATCGAGGCGACTACGCAATCAGTCGAGGCTTAAGCCGGTGTAGTTCTCCGCAAGGCTGGTCTGCGCTGCAATCGACCCGCACAGGTAATCGAAATCGGCCCGCTGGATGCGCCGCCCGAACGCACCGGTTTCGGGGAAGGTATGCAGCAGCGACGTCATCCACCACGAGAACCGCTCGGCCTTCCAGATGCGGGCCAGCGCCTTCTTCGAGTAAGCGTCGAGTCCCGACTTCGAACGCTCACCATAGAATTCCGCCAGCGCCGCACCGAGCATGGCGACGTCGCTGATCGCGAGGTTGAGGCCCTTGGCACCGGTGGGAGGGACGATGTGCGCCGCGTCGCCGGCCAGGAACAGCGAGCCGAACCGTAGCGGCTCGGCGACGAAACTACGCAGCGGCGCAATGGATTTTTCGATCGAAGGTCCGGTCTGCAACCGCGCGGCGGCTTCCGGGTTGATACGTGCGCGCAGTTCATCCCAGAACCGCTCGTCCGACCAATTATCGACCTTTTCGCCCTCGGGCACCTGGACATAATAGCGGCTGCGCGTGAGCGAACGCATCGAGCACAGCGCAAAGCCACGCTCATGGTGCGCATAGATCAGCTCTTCGGAGACCGGCGGCTTCTCGACCAGAATGCCGAGCCAGCCGAACGGATAGTGCCTATCGAACAACGTCAGCGCGCGTTCAGGAACGCTGGCGCGTGAAATGCCGTGAAACCCGTCGCAGCCGGCAATGAAATCGCAATCGAGCGAATGCGTCACGCCGTCCTTGCGCCAGGTCACCCGCGGATGGTCGCGCTCGATATCGTGCAACGCGACGTCGGCGGCCTCGTAGATCGTTGTTGCACCGGAGGCCTGCCGCGCGTCCATCAGGTCGCGCGTCATTTCGGTCTGGCCATAAACCGTGACGTGACGGCCGACCCGTGCCGTGAAATCGATCCGCTGCAAGTCGCCGTCGAAGCACATTTCGATGCCGTCGTGCGGCAATCCCTCGGCCTGAACCCGCTCGCCGATGCCGACCTTGTGCAACAGATCTGCAGTGCCCTGCTCCAGCACACCGGCGCGGATGCGCGACAAAACGTAGTCTGCGCTTTTGCGTTCAAGAATGATGTTGTCGATGCCTGCCTGTTGCAGCAGGCGGCCGAGCATCAGGCCGGCGGGTCCCGCTCCGATAATCGCGACTTGTGTCCGCATTGTTTCCTCCCGGCGGAGCCCGAGCCGCGCCGCGTTGGTCACGCGGATGTTGGTCTGGCGCGACCCCGATGCCAATGGACAGAACCGGCAAAGAAAGGGACAATCCGAACATTGAGGTCCCCATGAACAGCATCCCGACCTACATGCTCTATGGCGAGCAGGGTCACGACAACGAACCCGACTGGCTGCACTGGGAAACCGTGCTGTCGCGCTCGCGACTGCACGGCTTCCACATCGCCCCACACCGCCACGAACAGTTTTTCCAAATCCTGCATCTTACCGGTGGGACGGCCGAGGTCACCATCGATGACGTCACCCGTCCTGTCCTACCGCCAGCGGTGATCGTTATTCCGGCGCTGCCGGTACATGGATTCGTTTTTTCGGAAGATGTTGAAGGCGTCGTCGTGACTTTGTTCGAGCGGGACGTGCGGGAGGCGCTTGCGGCTGCCCCCGAGATCGATGGCAGCCTGCGCAGCCCGCATATCCTGAGCGGCCAAAGCAACGAGATGGCGCAGCTCGGGCGCGAGATCGCGGCCCTGATCGCCGAGGCGGATGTCCGCACCCCGGGACGTGCGGTGGCGATGCGCGCACGCATCGGATCGGTGCTGGTCGGCATTTATCGCACTATGCTGGCGAGCGCCGAGAGTTCGCAGGACACCGGCGATCGCGCGCTGCGCCACGCGCAGGCTTTTCACCGGCTGGTCGAGCGCGAATACCGCAATCACCAGCCTATCGACTTCTATGCCAGCGCCCTCGGCATCACGCCGCCGCATCTCAACCGTATCTGCCGGTCCGTGTTGGGGATATCGGCGTTGAAAGTGATCGAGCGCCGGGTGCTGCTTGAAGCCAAGCGCTACCTGACGTTCTCATCACTTAGCGTCAAGGAAATCGCCGCACTGCTGGGCTACGCGGACCCCGGGTACTTTAACCGTATGTTCCGCCGGGAAATCGGCACGGCGCCGGGAAAATTCCGACAAGATCAATAATCAGTCAAAAACAAGTCAGGCGGCGGCTTCAACTTCCGCGTCGAGATCGGAAATAACGTCCTCGAAGGCCGAAATTGCCGCCTGGACCGCCGCAATCCGCATCAGCTCCTCGAAAACCACTGGACCGCTGTGCTTTTGCAGCGCGACCACCATATCCCGGCGCAACTCCTTGAGCTGAACCAGTGGCAAACCGTGGTCTGGCAGATATTTCATCATGAAATTCCTAGCCTCCGAGAAACAGAGGACGAGGTGTAGCAAGACTCATCTGCAATCAGCTTATAAATATCCGGCAAATTTTACAGATCGGCAGGAGATATCCAATGGACGGGAAAGTGGTCGTGATAACCGGCGCGTCAGGGGCGCTTGGCAGCGTTGTCGCGGAGGCCGCGGTCGCCCGGGGGGCGCGGGTCGCCGCGGTGGACTACGCGGCGAGCACGGCCGCCGACACGCCATCCCGCATTACGCTTGGCGGCGTCGACCTCTCCGATGCCGCGCAGGCCGGCACGGCGATTGATGCTATTGCCGCGCGGTTCGGGCGCATCGACGCGCTCATCAATATCGCCGGCGCTTTCGCATTCGAGACCGTTGCCGACGGCAACGCCGCGACCTGGCAACGGCTGTACAACATCAACGTGCTGACCACCCTCAACGCATCGCGCGCCGCCTTGGCGCACCTAAGCCGATCTCCCGCCGGACGTATCGTCAACATCGGTGCGATGGGTGCGCTCCACGCGGGAGCCGGCATGGGCCCCTACGCCGCGTCCAAGGCCGGCGTGCATCGTCTGACCGAGGCACTCGCCGCCGAACTCAAAGGTAAGGTTACGGTCAACGCCGTCTTACCGTCGACCATCGACACGGCTGCCAATCGCGCCAGCATGCCGGATGCCGATTTCGGCAAATGGGTGACGCCAATCGAATTGGCCGATGTCATCCTGTTCCTGGCGAGCGATGCGGCGAGCGCGATCACCGGCGCCCTGCTCCCGGTGCCCGGCCGGGTGTGACCGGCAACGCCAAGGAGCAACGTCACAGCGCAGTGCCTCGTTTGTGATGGCGAGTGTTTCGTTTGTGATGGGCGAGACAATTGCGTCGCGAAACTGCGCAGGGAAAACTCCGTTCTGTGTAAACCGGCAATTGTGCCGGTTTTTGCCTTACGGAGGCTCACAATGAAGTTTGGCATTCTTGCTGCAACGATGATCGCGGCCGGCGCGTTGGCATTCGGTCCCGCATCCGCGAAGATGATGGGCTGCTCGAGCGAAGGCTTGGCAAAGACCGAGAGTACGGTCGAGGCGATGCCCGACAGCCCGAACAAGATGATGATGCAGAAAGAAATCGGTCAGGCCAACACGGATATCAGTACCGGCAACATGCGCGGTTGCGCCATGCACATGGGTCGTGTCGAAAGAATGACCATGATGAAACCCGCGATGAATCCATCAGGCATGTAACGCCGAAACGCCAAGGGCCCGCTATTCAGACGGGCCCTCGGCAATTGGTGTCCGTTACTGTCATGCCGTTTCAGCCGGCGACCAGCATCCGCAACTCAGCTCTGAAACGATTACTTTGTTTCATGCCAGCGCAGTCGCATCGATCTCGATGCACAATGAATAGAGTTCGTTCTCCGTGACAGGCATACCGCTACTGGTAGGATTTATCGCGTAGCGATATTTGCCCAACGCTAGCCGTGATGTGCATCGTCATCGGCCTCCCGAACTGCGCGATAGAGATTCTTCCGTCGTGACGCAATGAACACCCCGCCGCGTCAGGTTTCGGATATATTCCGTCCCAGGCATGAGCGTCAGGATGGGGGAGAACTGCATGATTGTCGTCACCGGCAGCGTGCTCGCGCGGCAGGACACGCGGGATGAAATCCTGCGGCTCAGTCTTGAGCACGTGCATCGCTCGCGCCGCGAACCGGGTTGCCTCTCCCACGCGGTTCATAGCGATTGCGAGGATCCCTTGCGGCTGGTTTTCGTCGAACGGTGGGCCGATCGCAATGCATTGCTGGCTCACTTCGCGGTCCCCGCCTCGCGCGATTTCGTCAAGGCGTTGCAGCCGCTCGCCGCCACCTCCACCACCCTCGAAATCTACGACGCGACACAACTCGAGAAACTCTGAAGCACGCACCCGCATGGCTGTGTTGCATCCGACTTCGGCCTCATTGCAATGCAATATTTTCTCCATTAGGTAAGCACATCAAAACGAGAGGCGACGATGAGCGAAGACTGGATGACGAAGTATGGCACTCGCCGCGTCAGGCGCGATCCGCCCACGCTGGATGAAGCCATTTTCGCCGCGGTGGGAATTACCGACGATCTCGATGCCCAGGCGGAAATCGCAGCTTCTTTGATGGGACTGCCGCTCGAAACCGTTCAGGTCGAGGTGAAGAAGGCCGCCCGCGCAGCCGTCCGCTCGACACGGGTGATCGCCGGCGAGCCCGGCGCGCAGCGCTCGATCGTTGTCGAACGCCGCGTCGTTCGCCGCTTTGGCAACGACAAGCGGTTGGGCACCTAGCCCCAAACGACAAAAGGCACCGCGTGACACGCGATGCCTTCCGGCGTGAATTCGGAGCCGACCGACCTGGCTACGCTGCCCGTCCCAGCCCGTACATTCTCAGCATCAGTTTCCAACATTCGCGGTTGAAGTCGACCATCGTGCGCGCGAGATCCGCACCGATGGCAACCAGCGGCTGCGGCGCAGCCGTCGGTCGCTTGCGCAGATCGATACTGCCGGTCGACTCGCCATGACGAAACGTCAGGTGCGCACCGAACTTGTTGGCAAGCCCCCGCATCGCTTCGTTTTGCGCGCCGGTGGTGATGCGCAAGCTCTCGTAGCCCTTCAGCCGCGCTTCCGCGATCAGCTTCTTGAACAGGATGCTGCCTAGTCCCTTGCGCCTCACATGCCGTTCGACGCTGAACGCGATCTCCGGGAGCGAACCAGGCTCGCTATCCGGCGGATGCAGTTCCGCAGCCGCGCTCACTACGCCGTCCTCAATGAAGGCGATGATGACCGTGCCGTCCGTGCAGCATTTGGCCGCGTAGCGTTCGATGAAGCCTTCGTCGGCAAAGCCGTTAAAACGGTCGCGCCGGCTCTCGGGATCCAACCGCAACAGATGCTCGCGCAGCATCGGCATCTCGTGCCGGGTCAGCTTCCTGACCACCCCATTGCCGGGCAAGTCAGCCGTGATCTGTTCGTCGTGCATAGTCCAAACTCCTCTTGGGTAGCCCTCGAGGAAGCGTTATTCCCTAGACTTTTAATATTGTGCGTCGCAACATAATTTCAAGCCGACCCAGCGCCTCAAATCGCGGCAGAACGCCGCGGTCTGGCGAAAATCTCCTTTATTAACAACGCTTAATATGGAACTCGGGTTCCGTTTACAGCACCAACTGGGTTTGCGTGACGAGCGCGACAAGCTTGCCGTCGGCGGTTTCCAGCCGGGTCTGCCACACCTGGGTACGGCGGCCGCGATGCACCGGCGTCGCCGTGGCAACCACCGTGGTTCCCTCCTTCGCGCCACCGACGAAGTTGGTTTTGCTTTCGAGGGTCGTCGTGCCCTTGGCGTCTTCCGGCAAATTGATGACCGTCGCCGCCGCGCCGACCGAATCCGCCAGCGCCATCACCGCGCCGCCGTGGATAGTATGGTTTAGCGTGCACAGATCCGGCCGCACCAGCATCCGCGCCACGATGCGATCCTTTTCGACTTCGGTGAAGCTGACGCCCATCAACTCTGCGAACGGCATTTTCAAGGCGTTGATTTTTGCGAGCAGCGTCATGCGATCTCCCTATGGCGTGGCGTGTTTTCGTTATCGAATTGTTTGATCAACCAAACTGCCCGTGACAAGCGTCGCGGCCCTGTGGCTATGAATGATGTGACGTCATACCTCTTCGACGCCGCACCACTCCGCGATGAACAGCGCCGTCGCCTTGGTGGATTTGCGCAACGACTCGATATCGACATATTCGTTGAAGCCGTGCATCGCCGCGCCATCGGCGCCGAAGCACAGGCTGGGGATGTTGTAGTTCAACCCGTAAAAGCGCGTATCGGTCAGCGCGGTGAAGACGAGGTCCGGCACCGTTCCGCCATAGACTGCGTTGAACGCCTTGCCGAATGCCGCTTCGGGAGCCGCCGAGTCTTTCAACTCGTAACCTTCCGACAGGAAGCCGGACCACTCCACCTGCGGCGGATTGTTCGACAGGAAACGATGGTCGCGGGCTGCACCCGCGATGCATGCGAGAATTTCCGCCTGGCAATCAGCGACCGACCAACCCGGAAGGATGGCAATCCGGCAATCGACATCACACCATGCCGGCACGCTCGATGCCCAATCACCACCCTTGATGATACCGGGATTGAAATTGATCGGATGGTTCAGCGCCTTGAAGTGCTTGTCGCTCGCTGCGCGCTTGTTCCATTCGATTTCCAGCTTCTCGACCGCCTGGATCAGATGATACGCCGCGGTGATCGCGTTGGAGCCGGAACCCGCTTCAAACACATGCACCGGAAAACCGCGCACCCGAATCCGAAACCAGATCACGCCGACCTGCGAGCGCACCATCTTGCCGGAGGTCGGTTCGGGAATGAAGCACGCATCGGCACGATAACCGCGCTGCAAGGTCGAGAGCGCACCGACGCCGGTGCTCTCCTCTTCGATCACCGATTGAAAATGAATCCGTGCGGTCGGCTTCAATCCGGCGACGCGAATAGCGTCGAGCGCATACAATGCACCAATGGTGCCGGATTTCATATCGCAGGCGCCGCGACCATACATCTTGCCGTCTTTCACCACCGGTGAAAATGGCGGCGTCTCCCACATGTCGAGCGGACCGGCCGGCACCACATCGCAGTGACCCTGCAGGATCAACGATTTGCCCGCGTTGGTGCTTGGCCGATAGGTTCCAACCACGGTCCGCGCCCGCGAGAAATCATGTTCGATCGGACCAAAGCCGCGCAGGTCCTTGAGGTCGTCGACATTGATGTGCCAGTCGTCCACCTCATAACCGCGCTGCCGCAGCAGGTCGCCGATCATGTCCTGGCACGGGCCTTCCGCGCCGCGCGTGCTGGGAATGGCGACGAAGTCTTTCGTGGTGGCAAGCTGCGCATCGAACCCGGCATCGACAGCATCGAGGATACGTTTGTTGTTATCGTTGGCGCTCATGGTTTCCCCTATCCGGCGACTGCCCGTTCGACATGCAGCCGCGATGCCGCGATCAAATCATATTTTGCTGCGGCTTGTCGCGGTCTTTGAGGTCTATGAGAATCGCGACCGGACCAATACACTCCGCAGGACAAATACCTGAACGGGGAACATGGATGTCTCGCAACGTGCTCTTTCTCATCATCGGCGCGCTGGCCGTCGGCGTCGCCGTTCTTGGCTACAACCTCTATCAGGAAAAGAAGCAACCTGACGGCGTCCAGATCAACATCGGCCCGGATGGCCTGAAGATTAAGAACAAGTGAGACCGGCAATGCAACGTCCAGCCGTCGCCTTGGCCCACGGACTGTTCGGTTGTCTGTGTTTCCTCGCGCTCGTGACACCGGCAAATGCCGAGCAGGTTTCGCGCGAGCGCGACATCGTCGACCTGCGGCTTGGGCAGCGCATATTGGTTGATGATGGCTCGTGCCCCGCCGGCCAGATCAAGGAAGTCACTGGCGCGAAACTCAGCCCTGCTGGCGTGGTGCGTCGGGTCGTTTGTGTTGCGCGGGCGGGCGCGCGGCGCTGAAGCTATCTGCAGCCGAACGACATTTTGAGCCTACATTGAAGGCTCGAACATGCATTGCAGCGTCGGCTTGGCGATCGTAGTGAACGTCGCGCTGATATCGGATCGCTTCGCGAGCGGCACCCAATCATTTTTGATGGTCGGAACGCCGGTTTCGCTGATGCCACGCAACAGCGCGCGGCGCATATCGCGATCCTCGACCGCCGCCGCGGCATGATCGTACAAACACTGGCACACCGCGTCGGGATGCGCCCAGCGCCCAACCATATGCGGCGCGCATTGGCGCACGAACTCGGCGCGCGGATCCGGCAATTTAGCCGACGGCGAGACTTGCGCCTGCGCCGTGCCGGCAAAGGCCGCTATCGCAAAAAGTACCGTGAACAGCCTGCCGCGAAACGAGATCAAGATCGGCTTTCCTTTGGTGAGATTGCGAAGCCGGACGATGGTTCAGCGGGCTGCCACGATGACGGTTTGCGATCCCGTTCCGACAATCGGCGAACCGCTGTAGGTGAAGGTGCCAATCCCGATGGTTCCGGCTTCCGAAGACCCGGCCAGCGACGGACCGGTAAGGACGAACGCCAACGCCAGAAGAATGCTGAGGCCGCGCATGGGAAAGGCTCCGTTAATCATACGATCATGAGACGCGCCAACCCCGCCCCAGGTTCAACCCAAGGGTCGTTTTTGATCAATTCTGCTCCAGCTTCGCTGCCGCGGCGGGAGAAACCCAGCCGCTATTTGAAAAAATCGCCGCACTTCTGGACGGTGCTGTCGGCGGCGCCCCATGGCATGATCGGGACGGAAGACGTCGAATTCTTCGGCGATCCGTCGATCAGTTTGTCCGAATAAACCATGTAGACGAGGACATTGCGCTTGGCATCGCAGCCGCGCACGATCTGCATCCTCTTGAAGAACAACGACCGGCGCTGTCTGAACATGTCCGCGCCCTGCTCCATTTTGTCCTTGAAGCGGATCGGCGCAATCTGGCGGCAGGACAGGGAGATATCCGACACCTGCTCGGCCAGTCCAAGCCAGCCTTTAAAGCCACCCTTTTCCGGCAACGTAAAATGGCAGGCGACGCCCTCTACCTCCGGGTCGTCAACTCCATAGGTCGCGAGCTTGTCGTTGGGACTGACCCATTTGAACACCGTCGAACGCCGAAAAATCAGGTCCGGCTCGTCGGCGGCATATGCGGCCGATCCGACCAGCAAAGCCAACGCCGCTGCCGCGAAACCAATCCTGCGCCAGCGACCGTCACCAAGGCGTCGTATTCGAAATGTCATAAGGCCCTCCGTTAGCGCAACGCTGCCTATGTAGGATCGCTTGGCACAGAACGGTAGGGTCGCCCGCCGTTAAGGCGATGTGAGGGGTTTTGCGGGATATTTTCGCGGTTTGGCCCGCCTGCCCGGCAAGCGGCAACGAACTTGTTTGATCGTTGGGACACTAACGGTCAGGACCAGCGTAAGGACATCGGCGTGAGCGGGATACAGGCGGCACTTTCGACGAAACTACGTCAGGCAAATTCGTTCCCGCCACGTGCACTCCATAATTCATTCCTATTCGCCGCGCTGCTCACCACGGCGGCCATGCTCGGTTCGGTGTCCAGCGCAAGCGCTCTGCCGCAAGATTTCTGGTCGCAGGATTTCGCGCCGAACGATGACGCCATCTATGAGGCATTGCCGCCTCCGCGCGTCGTGCTGCCTCGTCGCACCAGGACAATTCCCCATCGCGCGGCCAAGCTACCAAAGCCGGCCAAGGCGGCTCGCAAGCCGCAAGGGCCGCTGGTCATCGCCATATCGATCCACAATCAATCGCTGAAGATTTACGACGCCAATGGCTTCTTCGCCGAAACGCCGGTGTCGACCGGTATGCAAGGCCATTCGACGCCGATGGGAGTCTTCAGCATCATCCAGAAGCACAAATGGCACCGCTCGAATATCTACAGCGGCGCGCCGATGCCTTACATGCAACGCATCACGTGGTCGGGCATCGCGATGCACGCCGGTGTGCTGCCCGGATATCCGGCATCGCACGGCTGCATCCGCATGCCGACGAACTTCGCCACACAAATGTGGAGTTGGACACGAATGGGCGCGCGCGTGGTGATTACGCCCGGCGAAATCACACCCGAACCGTTTTCGCATCCGCTGCTGATCACGCAAAAGCCGGCGCCCGCTCCGCCGCCGGTCGCGAGCACAGAACCCAAGCAGCCCGAGTCCGTCCCAGAGTCCAACATAGTTCGCGCGATTGAGCCCGACGCAGCCGACGCCAAGGCGACGCTGGCCATTGCCCCGGTCGCATCTGAACTGCGGCCCTCGATCACGATGGAGAAATCTTCGCCCGCAGGCGAAACCACCGGCCTCGCCAAATCCGGCAAGCCAACGCAGGTGGCCGATGCGAGCAGCGTGCTGACAAGCACCGCATCGACGACGCTGGTCGACAGTACCGCCGCGAAAGACATCGCTACGCCATTGGGGACGACCGCAACGCCTGTCGAAGCGCCGAATGCCGTTGCGCCGGCTGTACGCCGCACTGGTCCGATCGCGGTGTTCGTTAGCCGCAAGGACGGCAAGCTTTATGTGCGGCAGAACTTCGAACCGCTGTTCGATGTCGCCGTCAGCATCGCGCCTTCGGATCGCCCGCTCGGAACTCACGTTTTCACGGCGGAGGAAGACAAAAGCAACGCCGGGACATTCCGTTGGTCGGCGATGTCGCTTCCTGTCGTAGCCCGCGCAGCACCCAAGGCGCGCGTGCAATCGAAGCAACAGCGGATCGCGGGTGCCGTGGAGACCAGCCCCGCGCCCGTTCCCGACACCGCATCCGAGGCGCTGGACCGGCTGACGATTCCAGCCGAGGCCATGACCCGCATCGCCGAGGCGCTCACCACCGGCAGTTCGCTCATCGTCTCGGACCAAGGCGTCGCCAGCGGCGAAACTGGCGCAGGCACCGATTTCATTGTACCCTTGCGCTGAGTTCCCTTGCGTTGAAGCTCGATCTCGCGGCGTCCGAGC
>Ga0207657_10005072_pt1 | contig 13812 bp, 9 predicted proteins | sample KBSC33metaG_FD_184316 | JGI IMG/M metagenome (GOLD analysis project Ga0207657, IMG submission 184316) | Corn rhizosphere microbial communities from Kellogg Biological Station, Michigan, USA - KBS C3-3 metaG (SPAdes) (version 2) | ecosystem: Host-associated > Plants > Roots > Rhizosphere > Soil ... | reverse complement strand
GACGTGGACTTCATTCCCGATACACCAGTCTGGATCCCCTCACTCTGGTTTTTTGCCCGGGCCGAGATCGACCATGTAGCGTGTGCCCCCACAGCACGGCGATCGTTCCGCCGCAATTCGCGGCGCCGTAGGCGAGATCGGGTACGCGAATGTGGGACGCCGCTCCCTGGGGCAGCAGACAGCCATAGATGTGGCGCACTCTTGACGCTTCGCACGTCCCGCGGAAGACGAGATCCGCATTTCCTCGGCGCCGTCTTCGCGCATCAGCGCCCGACAGGTTACGTATAAAGGTCGACTGGTCGAATAGGGCGAACATGCGCCGACCAGGCTAGTCATGTCTCAGCGCGACGATCGGATCGACGCGCATCGCGCGGCGTACGCACGAGGCACCTCAGGAAGCGGCGAGCGTCAGCCATCAGCTTCTTCGGCGCGTTCATTCGCAGGACGGCGCGGCGATTACGGCTTCACGGCAACGAGCCGCTTGTACTCGCCGAGATCGTGCAGGCTGTCGAAGATCGGATCCTGAGCCGCCTCGCGCGCCAGATTCGGATGCAGCCGGATCGCCTCGCGCAGTGGGACGAGCGCCATGAGCGGCTGTCCCGCCTGCGCGTAGCGCTGGGCGAGCGCGTAATGCAGCGTGTCGCTGTTCGGCTGGATGTCGAGCGCCTTCTTTTCCTCGGCGATTGCTTCATCGAACTTGCCCGCCTTGGCCAGCTTCTCCGACGCATCGGTCAGCTTGCGGGGGACGCCGAGCGAGATATCCAGCAGCCGACGCAGCTCCTTGAACGGATCCACCGCATCGTCCACGCGGATGTCGACGATGCGATCGTTGACGACGTTCGAGCCGGGCGGCACCGGCCGGACGACGAGCAGGCCAGCCGACTGCATGCCGCGCGTGTCGCCCCCGGCCGACTGACCCGCATCGAGGGCGTCCATCAGGCGCTCCGCCATGGTGCCCTTCCCGTGTTCGTACGCGGCGGCCATGTTCTTGAGCACGTCCTCGCTGGCGAGGGTATTGCCTTGGACCGAAAAGTTATGCCCGGTGATGTGCCCGGCATAGCCGCCGAGGTGTACGAAATCCTTGGTGTCGAAATTCCGATCGATGACGTGCTTGCCGGTGTAGACGGCGGACCGTCCCTTCGCGTCAATCACGGCCAACTGGCGCGTGTCTCGGCCTGGATCCTCGTCGGTGAGCTTCTTGACCACCTCCGCCGGGCTGAGGCCCTGCTTGAGCAGCTCGATTGCTTTCGGGCCATACAGACGGTTCGCCGCCGCTTGCGTCGCGATGGCGCCGACCCCCGCAATGGCGTACGGGACGGCCGCGCCGGCGGTGAACGCGTGCGACTGCACGCCGACGCCGAATTCATTGGTCGCCGGATCGAACGCAATGATCGAAAACGTCGCGAACCAGGGATCGGGGCTCGTCACGCGCGCCGGCACTTGGTCTGCCGCCTGCGCGTGCGCGTGTCCGGGAAGGGTCAGGATTAGCGCGGCCAGCAGAGCGAACCACCTCATGAAACATCCTCCATGCAGACGACTTCGACGTGCGGCGCACCCAGGCCGGGCGCATCGCATCAGAACATCCAGCGCACGCTCAGCCTGAAAATCCGCGGGGCGGGGATCGATTCGGCCGTGGCGGCGCCGTTACCGCTCGACAGCGGCTTCAGATAATTCGGACCGTTCGTGTTCACCTGGCTCAAGACGACGCTCGAGTTCAGCAGGTTGAACACGTCGACCATCCCCTCGATCGAATGCCGTCCGACCTTCACCACCTTCGACGCGCGCGCATTCATCAGCCGCACCCAGTCGTAGCGTCCTGCATGGCCTTCCGCGGTGATGTTGACGACCTGGTTGAGCGCGTTGCGCACCTGCACGACCCGGGGGAAGTACGCGCCGCTCTGGGCGGTGTAGGTGGCCGACAGCTTGAGTCCCCACGGCAGGCGATCGTACAGGCCGTTCAGGTGCACCTGCTGGTTCGTCTCCGGGATGCTGAACAGATACAGGAGCTCGTTCGGGTTCTGCGGCGCGTTGTTCTGCCACGTGTGGCGATCGAGCGAATACGACGCCAGCATCGACCAGCCGGCCGAATACCGTTTGTTCACGGTAGTCTCGAACGCCGAATACTGGTCGCGCCGCGCGCCGTTGGTGAACACCGTGCTGACCGTCCGGAAATTCGGGTTCGAGCGCGGCACCGACCACACGTCGAGCACCCCATCGTCGGCGGTGCCGACGATGTTGTCGCGTCCGGGATCGATGCCCGTGCGCATGTCGGTGTAGGCGGAGAAGGGGAGGGCGGCGTTGATCGACAGACTCTCGTTGAAGTCCGACTTGTGCACCGCGTTCACCCGCAGGACGACGTCGCGCGTGAGCCCGAGATCGATCCCGCCGGTGAACTCGTCTTCCGTCGCCGGCTTTGTGTTGGGATCGATGCGCAGGTCGCCCGCCCCCCCGGTGACCGAGGTCAGGTTGGCGGCGACCGGTACATATGGGATGGTGCCGTCCCATCCGGTGTAGGTCAGCACGCGCGCGGCGGACGGATTCACTGATCCGGCGATCGGCCCGCTCGCTGCGGTGATCGATGAACCAGAGGCCGCATAGCGGCCGTAGCTCGCCTTGACGGCGATCCGGTTCGTGCCGGTCACGTCGTAGATCACCGACACGCGCGGCGACAGGGAATTGTAGGCGGGGAAGTTGTGGTTCTCCGGGTAGAGCAGCTTTTCGGCGAACGGCCCGGTGCCCGGGTTGCCCTGCGCCGGCAGCCACGACGAATAGCGATCGAACCGCAGGCCGGCATTCAGCGTCAGCTTGTGGCTGAGCCCGATGTTGTCGTTCAGAAACCAAGAATTGTACGTGGTCCCGCTGATCACGTTGTTTGGATAGTCGAACACCTGCACCGAATCGGGGTACAGGAAATAATCGCTGTCGCCCGAGACGCTGCGATACTGATAGATCTGTTGGTTCGGGTAGCCGGTGTAATCGATCCCGGTCGTCCCCCGGTAGCCGAGGACGCCTGACTTCACCTCGTGGCTCATGCCGCGCAGCTCGGTGAACCAGTTCCACGCGCCGTTCCAGCCCCACCGGACGGGCGTGCGATTCTGCTGAAGGAACGCGCCGCGGGTCTGGGTCGTAGTGAGGTCGACACGGCGCACGTCGGACGTCCACGGCACGTCGGGCCACCAGTAGCCGGCGCGGTTGGCGCCCGCGTCAATCGTCATGTGCTGCGAGAGGATGTAGTTCCATTTCACCACGGGCCCGATCTGGTCGAGGCTGTTCTGGTTCTCCGACGCTTCGAGCGGCACGAACGCGCTCGCGCCGCGATAGGGCTGATATTTGCGGCTCAGGAGTTCGGTCAGCTCGAGCTTCCCGTTCTGCGTCGCTTGGTACGTGAGCTTGATCGTCTCGCTGTCGATGTTCGTGAAGAACACGACCTGCTGGCCGGTCTTCTCCGAAACGAACCCGGGGACGCGCAGGCCGGAGTACGTCCGCCCGTACGCCGCATAGAACCAGAGTTTGTCGTGGAGGATCGGGCCGCCGAGGTCGGCGTGGAGGTCGTCGTAGCGCGTGAACTGATTGTTGCCGGCCACGTAGCCCCGTGCCAGGAGTGCCGGGGTGATGTTGCTGCCCTGGAACGCACCGGACTCGTACGCGCCGAGATAGGTGCCGTGGAAGGTGTTGCTGCCCGACTTCACGAGGAAGTTGAGCGACAGACCGGGCGTCTGCGCTTCCGCGCCCTTGGCCGCGGTCGACGCCTGCACCTGCTCGTAACTGTCGTAGTCGCCGAAGTGCTGATCCCAGACGGTGCCATCGTACTTGGCGAGCTCGTCGCCGGTCCGTCCGTACGAGTTAGCGCCAGTCGTCGTCGATCCGCCGACCGTGTTACCGCCGACGTCGAACTGCGTCGAGGTGAGCCCCGGCAGCAGCAGGGCGAGGCCGCGAATGCCGCGCGCGTACGGCAGGTCCTCCAGCTTCTTCTGATCCCAGTTGGTCGCGATGTCGGTCGCCTTCAAATCGATCGCCGGCGTTTGGCTGACGACGGTGACCGAGGTCTCCAGGCTGGCGAGCTGGAGCTTGCCGTTGATCGTCATCGTGCTGCCGGCGGCGACCAGCACCTTGTCGACCGTAAGCGTGGCGAAGCCGGACAACGCGAAGACGACCCGATATTCGCCGGGCGGCAGCAGGGTGAGGCGGTAGACTCCCTCGCCATCGGTGACGGTGGTGCGCTCGCCGCCGATCATGGCGGGGCTGGTGATCGTCACCGCCGTGCCCGGCAGCATGCCCCCGCTCGCGTCGGCGGCGCGGCCGGTGATCGTGGCCGTGAGGGACTGGGCCGCGGCCGGACGCCCGACGGACAGCAGGAGAACGGCGACGGTCAATCCGGCAAAATGTCGACTCAGCACACGCATGGAGGACCTCGCTGGGTATAAAACGTAGGTGCGCCGAACGGTGAACGACGATCGCGCGGACCAATGCGATCGATCGCACCGTCGGGAAAAACAGCCGCACTATACCAGAGCGCCGACGGGTGTAAAGGAAGTTTTACGGCGACTCGCGCCAACGTGAACTCCTGTGATATGTGCCCACGCTTGTTCGACGTCTACGCTAGCATCGAGATCAGCCCACTGGTCGAGAGGCGGAAGTATATGTAGGGCCTCGCGGCTCCACTGATGTGGAACGTAACTGACCTGCGCAGGTTTGCGCATGTTTCAGATCCTGAAGCGCGTAACATCGAACGAATGATTCGGCCTGGGCCATCGCAAACGTAGTGACCGGCACATAGCCAATGAATCTGACGGCGATCCTCGCCCGACGACGCTGAGACCTTTGTGTTGCCCAATGTTGAACACAGTCGATAGGTATCTGCACTGTTGATCCCGGTACAACTCGGATCGACAGCTCGAATCGTAAACGCCGTACTTACAGTGGCTTGTTGTGAGCTGCGCGATCACGTGAGGAGTTCGGCTCGAGGCGCAGTACTTACTCAACGGCGACCTGGAGCGGGGCGAGTGATCAGGCGGATCTGACGTCCGTTGTGTTCCAGACCGGCAAGAGACGCCGCAACGGTTGAACCGATGCAGCGATTCGTTTTGATTTGGGTGAACCGCTACCCGCCGGTCTGTGGCTGGCGGGTACACGCGGCGGCGACGAGTTGCTTCAGGAACGACGCCGCTGGCGAAATGCCGCCAGCGCTAAGCCAGAGCCGAGCAGCAGCATACGCCGGTGAAGTCCCATTGCATCGTGGAGCCTCCGCCGGGGTATTGACAAAGTTGAACGGGGAGCCAAAGGGTGAGCATATCTGCCCGGGCGCAGCAGCCAGACCGCACTGGACGGTTAAGGCGCGACGGCCGAGAATGCCGTCGCGCCTTGTGCCCACAGTCGGCTACGGTGTCGGGTCAAGGAACGACCCGCCAAAGATGTCGCTGTTGCCGAACCCCGCCGGACATGCCTGCTGCGGCGCCGGCCGCAGCACAGACGAGTCCCCCGTCCGCAGCGCCATGCGCCAGGCGTCTATGGCGGGGCAATCCGCGGCATTCCGGACGTCATTCCACACGGCGGCACCATAATCTCTCGTGGCGACCGCATAGACATAGTCACCGAGAAATTCCGCCTGCAGATCGTTCTGGCTGGAGCCCCGAGGATCGCCGGGCGCACCGCGGTGCAGCTCCGTCCACGCGCTGAGCGTCCCGCCCGAATCGATCTCCGCGTGCAGCACCACCCCGACGAGCGCGCGCGCCTCGAACGTCGTCTCGCGGAACGGCGTCGTGAATGCGTTGTAGACGATGTACAGGTCGCGACCGTCGGGTGAGATGCCTGAGGCCGCGTAGTACCCGCGATCCCCCGGCCTGGCGACGCGCTGCGGAGCCGCCCACGTGCTGCCGCCGTTCGTCGAGGAGCTGACCATCACTTGCTCGTGGTTCAGACCATCACGACCGTCCACCCACGTGTCGACGATTTGATCGGTCGCATCGACGCCGGCTGGCGCGCCGTTCGCGATGTCGAGGCTCGGCGCTGCTGACAGGTCCATGCGCGCCCCCGCAATGCCATCCTCCACACAGCGAAAGATCACCGGATCGATCCTGAAGCAGCCGTCGTTCACCTGGAAAATGTCGCGCGGACGAGTCCAGGTTTGGCCGCCATCGGTCGACGTGACGAGGGTGTGCGCGCCGATTCCCGGCGTGCCGACCTGAAAGTGCGCGAACGCCAGGTAGACCACGCCGTGGCTGTCGGTGCGGATGGTGCATCCCGAACGGGATCCTTGCTCGACGTTCGTCGCCGCCTCGGTGACCTGCCTTGTCGTCCATGTGTCGCCGCCATCGGTGGACGTGGCCACGAGGATGGGCACGGGTAGCCCGAGTCCGCGTGAGTTGCTGCGGAAGGCGGCGCTGCAGACGTAGACGTTGCCGAAGAACGGACTCGACTCGGCATTGTCGGCCCAGATCTGCTCCTTGTCCTCGAAGAGCGCCGCGTTCTGCTTGGAGACGATCACCGGCGGCATCCAGGCGCTCTTGTCTCCCGCTGCGGCGGCCTGAACGTTGTCGGTGCGCGAGACGGCGAGCGCCTCGAAGCCCTTGAACGACTGCTCGGACCGCACCGCGCTGAAGTTTGCGGCGAGGTTCGCGTAGTACAAGCGGGATCCGTTCGCCCACGAGAAGCCGGTCGACCCCGGTCTCGGCCCGAACGCCACAGCGGGATCACCATCGGAGACGAGACCGTTCTCGTAGTACCACGGCAGCGTGCCGATCGGCCCGACTTGCGGCGCGCAGTCCGGATCCGGACCGGGCGCGCCCACGCAGTTGCGCGCCGACCAGCCGGTGTAGCTCGGCTGGACCCAGGTCAGGCCCCGGTCGAAGGAAAAATAGATCCCCGAGACGCCAACGCCCTGCGTGAACGGACACGTGGAATCGTCGCCCGCGTTGCACGCCTCCATGTCGATGTTGTCGTTCGCGCCTGCCGCGAGCACGTTCGACATGTGCGCGTCGACCGCCAGTGCCGGTTCGTTCTGCTTGTTCCGCGAGAATGGGGTCGGCGGACTGCCGACGGTGACGAGCGTGTCGCCGCTCTGAGCGGCGGGAGGAGCAGGGAGGACCGTGAGCAACAAAGCGATGGTGAGCCCGAGATAGCGCGCGTGTGTCGAGGCTTGCATGGCTGCTCCTTTCCTGACGGGCGTCGTGACTCTCTTCCGCAATAGCGATCTGCTATCAAAGGCCGCGAGTCGGCGCGTGGGACAGAAGCGGCGGAGCGCGTTCAGGCGGCGGGAGCATGGGCGGTGAAGATAGGCCTTGCTGCAGTCAGATACAAGCTCATCGGAGATTCCGTTCCTGAAGCTCGCCGAAAGCCAGAGCCGCCACGGCTATTGTTGCGCGATGCGATATCGCCGTGCGCACGATCGAGCACGACGCGTACGGCGCGGAAGTCGTCGGCGGCATTGCCGACGGCTTCGCTCAGCAACTGCAGCGACGTCTCCGTTGTTGACATACATAGAACCACAATGTATAAGAGTTCTACGTATGGACGTGAGCAAGGACCTGGTTGCGGCGTCCGCCACGCCGCTCGTGCTCGGCATTCTTGCGGAAGGCGACAGTTACGGCTACGCCATCATCAAACGAGTGGCCGAGTTGTCAGGCGGGCACCTCCAGTGGACGGACGGCATGCTCTATCCCGTGCTGCACCGGCTCGAGCGCCTGGGCTACGTGGCAGCGAAGTGGTCCGCGTCCGAGAACGGCCGCAGGCGCAAGTATTACCGGATCACGAAAGAAGGCCGAGCGCAGCTCGCCGCCCAGCGGCAGCAGTGGAAGGCGGTGGACGGTACGCTGCGTGGAATCTGGATGCAGGCGTGCACAGTATGACGACGTTCGCCGATCAACCGCTCGAGGAGCAAATCGCGCAGTGGCGGACGTATCTACGCCGGCGGCAGGCCGTTCACGGTCCAGACGTGGAGGAGCTCGAGGGGCATCTCCGCGACCAGCTGGCGGCGCTCATCGATGCCGGCCTTTCAGCGGATGAAGCGTTCCTGGTTGCGGTGAAGCGCATGGGCAGCCTCGATGCGCTGTCACGCGAGTTCGCACACGCGCATTCCGAGCGGCTGTGGAAGCAATTGGTCATGGCGCCCGATGCTGATGCGTCGGCGAACACCGCACGCGCCGAGATCCTCGTCGTCCTGAGCCTGGCTGTCGCCGCGGCCTTGACCGTCAAGGCGCCGGCGCTATTCGGTCATCCGATCAGCCCTGATGAGGAGCTGCCGCTGTTCTACGCCAGGAACGCCAGCTTGTTCGTCTTCCCGCTGCTCACCGTCTACTTCATGTGGAAGCGCGGGTCGGACGTTGTCAGCCGCGTCTGGCTCGCGCTTCTCTTCGCCGCGGCGGCTGTGTTCGCCAACATCTTCTCCTTCCGAACGGGTAGTGACACAGAGAGGCTGACCGCGCTTCACCTGCCAATCGCGCTCTGGCTGGCCGTCGGCTTCGCATACGTCAGAGGCCGCTGGTTCGCTGACGGTGGGCGCATGAACTTCGTCCGGTTCTCCGGCGAACTGGCGATTTACTACGTGCTCATCGCGCTCGGCGGAGGCATTCTCACCGCGTTTACGTTCATGATGTTCGCCGCCATCGGGATCAACCCCGGCTGGTTCGTCGCCGGCTGGCTGATCCCGTGCGGCGCCGCAGGCGCCGTGATCATCGGATCCTGGCTGGTGGAGGCGAAGCAAAGTGTCATCGAGAACATGGCACCGGTGCTGACACGGCTGTTCACGCCGCTGTTCACCCTGCTGCTCCTGGTGTTTCTAGCCACGATGGCGTGGACGGGCAGCCCCATCAACGTGAAGCGGCAGGTGCTGATCGGCTTCGATCTTTTGCTCGCGGTCGTCGTCGGGCTGGCGCTCTACGCGGCCTCCGCGCGCGACCCGGAGGCGCCGCCCGACTTCTTCGATGGCCTGCAGCTACTGCTCGTGGTCAGCGCGCTGATGGTCGATGGCGTGGCGCTCGCGGCGATCGCAGCTCGCATCTCCGAGTTCGGCTTCACTGCCAACCGCGTGGCGGCGCTCGGCGAGAATCTCATTCTGCTCGTCAGCCTGGCGCGGACGGCGTGGCTCTATGCACGTTTTGTGCGTAACCGAAGCACGTTTGCTGCCTTGGAGCGATGGCAGATCGGCTATCTGCCGGTCTACTCAGCGTGGGCGGCGCTGGTCGTGGTCATCTTCCCGCCGGTGTTCGGCTACAGGTGATCTGATGCACCCCACCACTCGGCCGTCAGGTGCTGCCGCAAGAACCGCAGCGTCTGGCGCAGGATGTCGCGCGAGGTTCGGCTGTCGTCGAAGAGGTCAAAGGCGTGCGGGCCTTCGGCGTGGTTGACCAAGGTAATCGGCAGATTCTCTGCGAGTCCGTGACGGATGAAGCTGTCGATGGACGCGTTCATCGCCGGAAACTGGTCGCGTCCCGCTCTCGTGATGAAGAGCGGCACATCGCGGCGAACATCCGCCAAAGTGCGACCGATTCCTGGGTTTGCGAAGCCAAACTGCCGCGCCGCCTCTGCCACGTGCGTGGCGCCGTCCAGATCCAATAGACATCCGTAACCGAGCACCGCACAAACCGGCCTCCGCCGCGCGTGCCGCATGATCGTCGTGAGCGCCGTCGGGACGTTGCCAGAGACGGCGATGATCCCGATTCGTGCCGGATCGATCCGCAACGATGCCGCACGGTCGTGCACATACTCGAAGAGGGCCTCAAGATCCGCGACGGGGTCACGGTTCGTGTAAGCAATCGCCACCATGCCTGACAGCGCGATTAGCTGGCACATCGAGATTGTCCACCCGCTTTCCTTATTGGTCACACCGGTTGGACTGGGCTCATTCGTGCCCGGATAGCCCGTCACGATGATCACCGCGGGCCACCCGCCATCGTCCGTCTGATCGCGCGGGTAGTAGATGTCCATGCGAAGGCGCTCGTCCGGCGGGTCGTACGTGATGTTGCGTCGTACGGTGAGAGCATCCATCCCGGTCAACTGTAGGCACACGCGACGCGTGAAAATATCACTCGGCGGCACTTGAGTCATCGACCCCTCCAGCAGTGACGGCGGTTCCGACAGCCGCCCGTCTTGTCGCCAGTGTGATGCCTGTTGCGGGCCTTGCGTCCACTGGAGACAATTGAGGTCTACTTGCCGGCAAGTCGACCCGCCTTTTGCTTGCCTTCGGAGCCGCACGCGGGCAGCTGCTTGCATCAGTCACGGCACCGCACGGCGCGCGCTGAAATATCCCGGCCTATGGCAGTCTCGTCCCGAATCGATCGGGTCTGCGGCCGTTTCGCTGGTTGGTTTCAACCAGGCGAAGACGAAGGCGATCGCGTACTCGCGGTGGCGCTTGCATGGTGGGAGCGTTTCTTCGTGCGCGTCGACGGGCGATTGGTGGACCAAGGCTTTCGTTTGGCTGCGGCGACTGAGTCATCTGATCGATCGCGGAGAGTCACCGCCGGTTACAGACCCGCCGTTGACGATGATGCGTGTCTGGCCGTCTTCGCTCGCAATCGGTTGCTCGCCGGGCGAGAGGTCGATGATGCTCAGACGCGCGCCGCGGCTCACAAACCAGGTGGGCGTCCGGCGCGCTCTTCAGCCAATCGCTTTGCCAGCCCTTCGCGCGCGCGGTCTACATAGCGGCGGCAGGCGGTGTCGTCCACCAGCGCCGTCGCGTCTCCGCCATCGCGCTTCGCGAGCCGCTCCCACAACGCCGACGCATCGGGATGCGTGGAGAGCAGAATGTCGCAGCGAAGCGCGCGCACCGTCGTGAAGCTGCGCTCGAAGTCTTGCAGCACCCGCGGATATGTCGAGCTGCGGCTGAACAGGAATCCGTCCGCCGAAATGGCCGACAAGCTATCCGCGTACACGATGTCGAGGCACCGCTCGCCTTCGCACGACCGCCACGTCCACGTGGTGCCGCCGGGTGTATGACCGGGCGTCAGGTGCGCGGTCACTGCGGTCGGGCCGACGTGCAGGGTCTCTCCATCCGCGATTGTGCGCACGCGTTTCACCGGAGCGAGGTCGGCGAGAATGCCGAACTGCGGATCGTCACGGCCGACCACGCCGCTTCTCAGCACCGGGGCACTGGCCTGGCTCGCCACGACCTCCGCGCCGCTCAGTCGTTGAAGCGCCGCGATGCCGCCCGCGTGATCGTAGTGCACGTGCGAGTTCGCAATCAGCTTGACGTCCTCGACGCGAAAGCCGAGCGCGCGAATGTTGGCCGCGATCGTCGCGGCTGATTCGGGCAGAGCGCCGTCGATCAGCACGTGCCCAGCGGGCGACGCGATCAGGATCGCGCTCAGGCCGCGGACGCCGACGTAATAGGTGTTCCCGAAGATTCGGAACGGCTGCTGGAACGCGTTCCACGTCGGACACTGGCGGCACGACGATCGATCGACCTGCCTCGGCGCCTGGCCGGATCCGGCCGGCCTCGCTTGCTGCGCGATGATCGTCGCCGCGGGATACAGGGCGAGACAGACTAGGATTGTCCGCGCGTATTGTGCCAGCGTCTTATGAACCATGAAATCACGAAGAAGTGTGTGGTTGAAGGACACGATTGCGGGGGCATGGTAGCGCATCGTGCGCGCTGACGAAAGAGCGTGCACGGCGTCGGTACCATCGCAGATGAGGAGAGACGCATGGGCACAGATCGGCAGCGCATCATGCGCCGTTACGCCATCGCCGTTCACCGATGGCTCGGCGTGGCGCTCGCCGGATTCTTCCTGCTCTGGTTCCCGTCCGGCATCGGGATGATGTACTGGGAGTTTCCAGCCGTCACGGCCGCCGATCGCCTCGAGCGGGCGCCGGCGCTCAGACCTGCCGCGATTCGCCTTTCACCAGCGGAGGCGATTACGGCGCTCGGTGCGACACAGCCGCCGACGCGTCTCACATTGGAAATGTTCGATGGCCGTCCTGTCTACCGGGCACGTGGACGCGCGTGGCTGAAGCCGTCGCGCGGCGCGGGAACTGCTGGAGAGGAAGCGATCGTCTATGCGGACACTGGCGAGAGACAGACCGCTGTGCCGCCCGCGATGAGAGATCGGATCGCCGCCGCGTGGACCGGCGAGCCGGCGGGCGCAGCGCGAGTGGAGCCGCTGCACGACGCGGACCAATGGACCGTCGACGGGACGTTCGACGACCTTGGTCCGCTGTGGAAATATTCGTGGCCCGACGGGCGGCAGGTGTACGTCTCGCAAGCCACGGGAGACCTCGTGCAGTACACGACCACCGCGTCGCGCATCGGAGCATATCTCGGACCGATCCCCCATTGGCTCTATTTCACTCCGCTGCGGAAGCATCCGCGGGAGTGGCGGGTGTTGGTCATCTCATCGTCCGCGATCGCCGTCGTCACCGCGATGCTTGGCCTCACAATCGGCGTGTCGCTGTACTCGCCGCGGAAGCGCTACCGGCGCGGCGCGAGGCCGACAGGGAATCCATATCGAGGCGTCAAGCGCTGGCACCTGGCGGTGGGGCTGGTGTTCGGCGCAGCGGCGGCCACGTGGGCCTTCAGCGGTCTGCTCTCGATGGAGCCGCTTCGAACGGGCGCGGCGATCCGCGACGAACGCGCGGCACGCGAGGCTCGGATCTCGGCATCCCTTCGCGGGCCAATGCAGCTGTCCGCGTTTGCGAGCAAGACACCGAACGAGGCGCTTGCGGAGTTGTCGGCGTTCGACGTCAAGCAACTCGAGCTCGCCACGGTCGCCGGCGCGCCGGTCTACGTCGCGACGCTGGGCCACGGCTCGACGCTCGTGGCGCCGGTGGTTGGCACGCCTCGACGGGCATTCGACCATCACGTGATCGACGATCTTCTGACGAGAGCCGCAGAGCCGTATCGTGTAGCAGACGTCCGGCTGATCGATCGCTACGATGCGTACTATCGCGATCGTCACAGGCGTCAGCCGCTGCCGGTGGTGCGGCTGCTGGTCGATGACGGCAGTCAGTCGCGGTATTACGTCGACCCGGCGACGGCGCGGCTGGTCGGCGCGTACGACTCGCGCGACTGGGTGTCGCGCTGGCTCTATCACGGGCTGCACTCGCTCGACGTGCCGGGACTTGCCGATCGACATCCCGCCTGGGACATCGTGATGCTCGCGTTCATGATCGGCGGAACGGCGCTTTCGATGACCGCGCTGGCGCTCGCATGGAAGGTCCTGGGCCGCGCGCGCTAATCCGCGTGCAGAGCGCGCATGTCATCGTCTTCTTCGTGATGACCGTGGCCGCGGCCGGGACGGCGGTCGGTCTGGCCATCGTCATCGGGCGGTTCCGTCACCGCGAGTCGCTGAATCCCGACAGTTTCATGGCGCTGAAATGGTGAACGAGAGGCACAGAGTGGAAGTCGCCACAGAGCCACAGAGGCACAGAGATTCTCATGGCGTTCCGAGACAAGAGCGGTTGTCTCATGAAAGAAAAGGCTCTGTGTCTTTGTGTCTCTGTGGCGAGAATCCTCTGCGGCTCTGTGACGAGTAAATTCCGGTCGCTCTGAAATGGTGAACGAGAGGCGCAGAGTCGAAATCGCCACAGAGCCACAGAGCCTCAGAGATTCTCATGGCTGTCCGAGACAGGAGTGGTTATCTCTGAAAGAAAAGCCTCTGTGTCTTTGTGCCTCTGTGGCGAGAATCCTCTGCGCCTCTGTGGCGAGTAAATTCCGGTCCCTCTGAAATGGTGAACGAGAGGCACAGAGTGGAAGTCGCCACAGAGCCACAGAGATTCTCATGGCTGTCCGAGACAGGAGCGGTTGTCTCTGAAAGAAAAGGCTCTGTGTCTTTGTGCCTCTGTGGCGAGAATCCTCTGCGCCTCTGTGGCGAGTAAATTCCG
>Ga0207657_10005068_pt1 | contig 13820 bp, 11 predicted proteins | sample KBSC33metaG_FD_184316 | JGI IMG/M metagenome (GOLD analysis project Ga0207657, IMG submission 184316) | Corn rhizosphere microbial communities from Kellogg Biological Station, Michigan, USA - KBS C3-3 metaG (SPAdes) (version 2) | ecosystem: Host-associated > Plants > Roots > Rhizosphere > Soil ... | reverse complement strand
AGCGCATTTCGGCCACCAGACCCACCGCTGGAACCCCAAGATGAAGCCGTACATTTTCGGCGACCGCAACGGGGTGCACATCATCGACCTGTCGCAGACAGTGCCGTTGTTCGCTCGCGCGCTCGACTTCGTCCAGCAGACCGTCGCCCGCGGCGGCAAGGTGCTGTTCGTCGGCACCAAGCGCCAGGCGCAGGACGCGATCGCCGAGGCCGCCCAGACCTCCGGCCAGCATTTCGTCAATCACCGCTGGCTCGGCGGCATGCTGACCAACTGGAAGACGATTTCCAACTCGATCAAGCGCCTGAAAAGCCTCGAGGAGCAGCTCAGTGGCGACACCGCCGGCCTGACGAAGAAGGAAGTGCTTCAGCTGACGCGCGAGCGCGACAAGCTCGAAAAGAGCCTTGGCGGCATCCGCGACATGGGCGGGCTTCCCGACATCATGTTCGTCGTCGACACCAACAAGGAAGAGCTGGCGATCAAGGAAGCCAATACGCTCGGCATCCCGGTCGTCGCGATCCTCGATTCGAACAGCGACCCGAGCGGCATCGCCTTCCCCGTCCCGGGCAATGACGACGCCAGCCGCGCCATCCGTCTCTACACCGATGCGATTGCGCAAGCCGTCGGCGAAGGCCGAACCGGCAATGCCGCGGCGCGTGGGCAGGACGTCGGCGAAATGGCCGAGCCGCCGGCGGAAGTCGCGCTGGAAGCTTGAGCTTGCCTGTGCTCCTGCGAAGGCGGGAGCCCAGACCTATATACCAATGACTGGACCCCGGCCTTCGTCGGGGAACGAAAGGACTATGAAATGGCTGAGATCACGGCCGCTGCTGTGAAGGAACTGCGCGAGCGCACCGGCGCCGGCATGATGGACTGCAAAAAGGCGCTGGCAGAGACCAATGGCGAGATGGAAGCCGCAATCGACTGGCTCCGCGCCAAGGGTCTTTCCGCGGCCGCCAAGAAGGCCGGACGAACTGCGGCGGAAGGGCTCGTGGGCGTTGCCGTAGAGGACAATCGCGGCGCGGTTGTCGAGGTCAATTCCGAGACCGACTTTGTCGCCAAGAATGAGCTGTTCCAGGACTTCGTCAGGAACGTCGCCAAGCTCGCGCTTGAGAAAGGCACCGACGTCGAGGTGCTGGGCGCGGCCCAATATCCGGAAGGCGGCACCGTTCAGGAGAAGCTCACCGACAACATCGCGAAGATCGGCGAGAACCAGTCGCTTCGCCGCGCCGCGGTGGTCGAGGTGAGCGAAGGGGCAGTCGTGTCCTACGTCCACAACCAGGTGTCACCTGGCCTCGGCAAGATCGGCGTGTTGGTCGCGCTTGAGAGCTCGGCGCCGTCCGAGACTCTGACCGCATTGGGCAAACAGATCGCAATGCACGTCGCAGCGGCGCACCCGCTCGCCCTGACCGCCGAGGAACTGCCCGCCGAGATGGTCGAGCGCGAGCGCTCGATCGCGATGGAAAAGGCCAGGGAAAGCGGCAAGCCTCAGAACATCATCGAGAAGATGGTGGAAGGTGGCCTCGCCAAGTTCCGCAAGGAGAACGCGCTGATCTCGCAGCTCTTCGTGATGGACAACAAGACCCCGGTTGCCGAGGTGGTTGCGTCCGCCGCGAAGGACGCCGGAACCGGCATCGAGCTCAAGGGCTTTGTTCGCTTCCAGCTAGGCGAGGGCATCGAGAAGAAGATCGACGACTTTGCGGCGGAGGTCGCGGCTGCTTCCGGTGTCGGGAAAAAACCCGAACCCGTGGCCTGACACAGCAACGGCGTTCCAACAAATGATGGGGCGGAGCTTCGGCTCCGCCCTTTTTATTTCACCCGAGCTTCGCCGCTTCGGCCTTGCAGTCATATTTCAGCCCGGGGTCCGAACAGAAATCGGGCCAGTGGCCGGACTTCTGCCAATATTCTAACAGGCCGATCCTCTTGGCCAGCGCCATGAAACGTGGGTCGCGGCGGGCGTTGGCAAGCCAGGGACGAAACAGGACATAAGTGACTCCCTTCAGCACATCCGGTGGCGCGGCATCAAGAAAACGAAAGACCTCGTCGACGCGATTCATCTCGCCGAGCGCCTGTACGCCCATGGCGGCGAGCCCAGAGTTGGTCCGATTATTATTCAGGTATCCGAGCACTGCCGCCACGTTGGAGTCCGTTGGGTCCTTACGCGCCGCAATGTACAGGTTGACCGCAGGTCCGCTGTATTCCTCTGATTCCCGCAAAACCTTTTCGAAATCGCCGTAACGAAGTTCAATGCTGGTCTCGGCCTCCCGGAGGGTTTCAGTCCCTGGCCAAAGCTGCTTCGCCCGTGCCAACTCGGCGCGAGCGAGATCAATTTTGCCGGCGTAGGCGAGCGTCCGGATATATTCCGCGCGCACTCCCGGCGAGAGAGGGTCAAGCGCGGCAGCCCTTCGCTCGTCATCCACTGATTCTATGACTCTGCCGGTTGATACCATGGCGAGAGCATGCTGGCTGAGCACGAAGGGGTTGTCGGGGTCTTGCGATTTCGCCTTGTCCAGCAGTCCGACCGCTTCGGAAAAGCTCAGATTGCGACCCGCTTCGTATTCGGCGACCGTGATTTCTGCCATGTCCGGGAAGTACTTGCGAGCACGATTGGTGTCGCTTTGAAGCGCTGACCGCCACTGCTCATCGCCGGTGCTGTCGCGCATGAAGCTCGCCGCGTTGACTTCAGCCATCAGAAGCTGCGCCCAGGCCGGCCTGAACCTTGGCGCCGCCTCGGTTACCTTGCGAAGGGGCAGGACGAGAGATCGCATATCCCAGCCGATCTCCGTTGAGGCTGCGCACGCGTCGAGGAACATTTGCCGCAGGTCGCTCTGCAGACGGCCATGTTTGCCGGACGATTCCTGGAGCGCACATCGAAGGACCCGAGCGGCGGTAAAGCCGACCTGCTGACGCTGTTCCGCTGCGTTCGAATTCGGATCCTGAAACTGCTTGGACCAGAGCACCTCCTCATTGGCATCCGACAGGACCAGGCTTTCGCCGGTACCTCCCGGAATCACAGCAGTTTGGAACACCAAGTCCGGCCGGCCGATATTGGCCGTGCTGCTCACGAGCTTCATCGAACTGGCCAACGCCGGCCGCAGCGTCCCGAGCTGCACGAGCAGGTCTTGTGCCAGGTGCTGGGACCCGGCGCCCTGGTCCGCCGGACGGACTGCGACGACAGACGGCCCGGACGCGTTCCACGGCCGCCACCAAGCCAGACCGGCGGCGACCAGCGCCAAAAGGGCGATTGCCGCGAAAAGCGGTAGCTGGCGGTTGTCCCTGTTGCCCGAGCTCACTCCTCCGGGCGGCTTGGCGACCGGCATCCGATTCCGTTCCGGTTCGAGTGCCGCTATCGACGCAAGCAGGGTCTGGAATTCGGCCGGCTTCCCGCGTCCGGTCCATTTACTGAGGTCGATCGTCTGGAACTGTCGAAAGCCCAGCGGCGGTTCCGTGCGGTCCAGCGAGACCGGCACCAGCCGACCGCTGTCGCGGCCGGCGGCGGCTTCGTCGCGCACCCAGGGGGATTCGACCGAATCCTTTGACCACAGGACGACCACTGCGTCCGCGGCCTTCAGCGCTTCCTCGATGACCTTCGAGAACTGGGCTCCCCCGCGGACGTGGAGGTCCCACCAGACGGCATGACCCGCCTTTTCGAGTGCGAGAGCAAGCGGCCGCGCCCTGGCGCTATCGTCGCGGTCATAGCTCAAGAACACGCCGGCCATGCGCAGCCCCCTGCGCTTCAGATGCTGCCCGCAAATGCGCCGGTCGGCAAGCAAGGCAGTTGGCAACTAAGCCGCTCGGCCATAAAGGCAGGCCCGCTCTTGTTGCATCCCAGGGGACAATTCACACCGCATGACCCGCCCGCGCTTCAACCGGATCCTGCTCAAGGTCTCAGGCGAGGCGCTGATGGGGCAGGGTCAATTCGGGATCGATCCCGACGCGGTCGCTGGCCTTGCCGGCGAAATCGCGTCAGCCAAGGCTCAGGGGCATGAGCTTTGCGTCGTGGTCGGCGGCGGCAACATCTTTCGCGGCATGGCCGCGGCAGCCAAGGGCTTTGACCGGGCGACTGCAGACTATATGGGGATGCTCGCGACGGTGATGAATGCGCTGGCGCTGCAGAATGCGCTGGAGAAGCTCGGCGTCGACACCCGTGTTCTCTCGGCGATCCCGATGGCCAGCGTATCCGAGCCATACATCCGCAGGCGTGCCCTGCGTCACCTCGAGAAGGGCCGCATCGTCCTGTTCGCAGCAGGCACCGGCAATCCCTATTTCACCACCGACACAGCAGCTGCTCTCCGTGCCGCCGAGATGAGCTGCGACGCGCTATTCAAGGGGACCAGCGTCGACGGCATCTATACCGCGGACCCCAAGAAGGTCTCGGATGCGAAGCGCTACGATACCGTAACGTTCGGCAGGGTTCTCACCGACGACCTCAAGGTGATGGATGCCGCCGCCGTCGCGCTCTGCCGCGACAACAATATTCCGATCGTTGTGTTCAACATCCGCCAGCCCGGCAACCTTGCCCAGGTGATCGAAGGCGGAGGGACTGCGACGGTCGTCCAGAATGGGGAGTAACACCATGACTACGACCGTCAGCACCGCCGATCTGAAGCGCCGAATGCACGGTGCGGTGGAGGCGCTGAAGCACGACCTCGGCGGACTTAGGACCGGACGCGCATCGGTTGCGCTGGTGGAGCCGGTTCATGTTGAAGTCTACGGCTCGAACATGCCGCTCAACCAGGTCGCAACCGTATCCACGCCGGAGCCTCGAATGCTGTCCGTGCAGGTGTGGGATCGATCGAATGTAGGGCCGGTCGAGAAGGCGATCCGTAATGCCGGCCTCGGTATCAATCCGATCGTCGACGGCCAGGTCATCCGCCTGCCGATTCCTGAACTGACCGAGGAGCGGCGCAAGGAACTGGCGAAACTCGTCGGCCAGTATGCCGAAAAGGCGCGCATCGCGGTTCGCAACGTCCGGCGCGACGGGATGGAGCACCTCAAGGCCGACGAAAAGAAGCACGAGATCAGCGAGGACGAGCGCAAGCGGCTCGAGCATGAGGTCCAGAAGCTCACGGACGAAACGATCAAGGAGATCGATGGGGCCGCGGTGGCGAAGGAAAAGGAAATCCTCGGCAAGTGACCGCCGTACCGGCCCCGGGTGAGGGCGCGGCCGGCCTCGGAAGCACTGGCAGGGTTCCGCGTCACGTCGCGATCATCATGGACGGCAACGGCCGGTGGGCCGAGCAGCGTGGCCTACCGCGCGCCGCCGGCCACCGCGCCGGTGCCGAAGCGGTGCGGCGCGCGATCCAGGCCGCCGCCGATCATGGCGTCGAAGTCCTGACGCTCTACGCTTTTTCGTCGGAAAATTGGCGTCGGAGCAAAGAGGAGATCTCCGACCTTACAGCGCTTATGCGCTTCTATCTCGACCGCGAGCTGAAGACGCTGGCGAAGGAGGGGGTTCGTCTCAGGTTGATAGGCGATCATTCGGCCTTCGGCGGCGAGCTTTCCACGCGGCTCGACAAGGCAGTGGAACGGACTGCGGCAAACACTCGCCTGACCCTGGTCATCGCGCTCAGCTATGGATCTCGCGCCGAGATCGCGGCGGCAGCGCAGCGCCTGGCTGTGAAGACAGCGACCGGCGAGATCGAGGCTTCCTCGATCGACGAATCAGCCGTGGGCGGCGAATTGCAGACCGCCGACCTGCCCGAGCTCGACCTGCTGATCCGCACTTCGGGCGAGGTCAGGCTGTCGAACTTCCTCCTGTGGCAGGCGGCCTATGCCGAGCTGCTGTTTCTCGACACGCTCTGGCCCGACTTCGATGAGGAGGCATTCGCCGAGGCACTTAAGATTTATGCCGCGCGCGAACGCCGTTTCGGGGGCCGATGAACGAGCTTGCGACCCGTACCGTGACCGGAGCGATCCTCGTGGTCACCGCGTTGCTCGCCGCCTATGTCGGCGGAGACCTTTTCGCGCTAATGGTCGCAGGGGTTGCCACGGCCATCTTCTACGAATGGCTCCGGATCGTGCGCGGCTGGACCCCGGCCTGGTATGTCGCCGGCTTCTTCTATGCCTTACTGCCCGCGCTCGCACTCTTGTGGATCCGCGAACGCGACGCTCATGGCTTCGAGCTTTTGGTATGGGCATTCATCGTGACCTGGTCGACCGACATCGGCGCTTACTTCGCAGGCCGGACGTTCGGTAAGCGAAAGCTCGCTCCATCGATCAGCCCGAACAAGACCCAGGAAGGTCTCTACGGGGGCATGGCCGCGGCGACGCTGCTTGGCGGCGCCTGGGTTCTCACCGCCGGGCTCGGAAAGCCGTTGCTCGCATTCCCGCCATTACTTGCCATCGCAGCGCAGATGGGAGATCTTTTCGAAAGCTCGATGAAGCGCCGCGCGGGGGTCAAGGACAGCGGCCACTGGCTACCGGGACATGGCGGCGTGCTCGACCGCCTGGATGGCCTGGTCCCGGTGGCTGTGCTGACTGCTGCCGCGCAGCTAATGGGACTCACGTGAAGCGTATCGCGATCCTCGGGGCGACCGGCTCGATCGGCAAGTCAACGCTCGACCTCGTCGAGCGCAACCCTGAGCGGTTCGAGGTCACCGCGGTTACCGCCGCAACGAATGTCCAGGCGCTCGCCGATGTCGTCCGGCGTACCAGCGCCACACTGGCCGTCGTGGCGGACGAAAGCCGCTATTCGGATCTCTGCCAATTGCTTGCCGGCACGAACTGTCGAGTTGCGGCGGGCGAGGACGCCCTGGTCGAGGCCGCGGCCGGAGACGCCGATCTCGTCATCGCCGCGATCGTTGGCTGCGCAGGCCTTCGTCCGGTGATGGGCGCGGTGGAAGCGGGCAAAACGATTGGACTTGCAAACAAGGAAGCGCTCGTCACCGCCGGTGGCTTGATGACCGCTGCCGCCGCCGCATCGGGGGCAACAATTCTGCCAGTCGATAGCGAGCATAATGCCATCTTTCAGTGCCTTGCGGGAGGCCGCCGAGAAGATGTCGCAAGATTGATCCTGACCGCCAGCGGTGGGCCATTCCGAGCGGCATCCGCCGAGACAATCGGAGCGGCGACGCCCGCCCAGGCGGTCGCGCATCCAAACTGGTCGATGGGCGCCAAGATCTCGGTCGACTCGGCGACCATGATGAACAAGGGGCTCGAGCTCATCGAGGCTCATTATCTGTTCGGCCTCCCGTCGGAGCACATCGATATCCTCGTCCATCCCCAGTCGGTCGTCCATTCGATGGTTGAGTTCGTCGACGGTTCGGTGCTTGCGCAGCTAGGCACCGCCGACATGCGTATCCCGATCGCTTATGCGCTCGCCTGGCCGGAACGGATCGAGACGCCGGCGCAGCGTCTCGACCTTGCCGCGGTCGGCCGGCTCGAATTCGAAGTCCCGGACCTCGAACGATTCCCGGCGCTGCGACTGGCGCGCGAAGCTCTGGAGGCGGGCGGCGCTGTGCCCATTGCGTTGAATGCCGCGAACGAAGTTGCAGTCGCGAGCTTCCTCGCAGGCGAAATTTCTTTTCCCGAGATCGCGCATGTCGTTCACGAGGCCCTGATCAGCGCCGAATACGACGCTCCGCGCACAATCAGCGACGTACTGGAGATCGACCGCGTGACGCGCGACCGCGCCCTAGCCATGATGACGACGAGCTGCTCCTAAGATGCCCAATCCTCCTCTCTGGCTAGTGCTCCTGGCGTTTCTTTGCGCGATCGGGCCGTTGGTCTTCTTCCACGAGCTTGGTCACTACCTCATCGCGCGGCTGTTCGGCATTCCAGCGGAAACCTTCTCGATTGGTTTTGGGCGCGAGCTTGTCGGCTGGACCGATAGTCAGCGGACGCGCTGGAAAGTCGGCTGGCTGCCCCTCGGCGGCTATGTGAAATTCGTCGGGGACATGTCACCGGCAAGCGAACCCGCAGAGCTCGACGCGATTCCCGCCGATCTTCGCGATCGCGCCTTTCAGCTCCGGCCGGTGTGGCAACGCTTCCTTGTCGTCCTTGCCGGCCCGGCAGCCAACTTCCTGCTCGCAATTCTGATCTTTGCAAGCGTCTTCATGATGCTTGGATCGCCGAGCACGAATGTCGTCGGCAAGATCAAGGCCGATGGCGCGGCCGCCGCTGCCGGCCTTCAGCCGAAGGACCGGATCATGTCGGTCGCAGGCAAGAAGGTCGAGGACTTCGGAGACCTCCAGGCGATTGTCTTCGATCGGCCGGACCAGAAGGTCGAGGTGCTCTACCAGCGCGGCAGTCAGTTGCGCCAGGTCACTGTGGTTCTCCATTCCGAGGTCGATGCAGATCCCTTTGGCCACAAGGTGAAGCGCGGCGTGCTGGGCGTCTCTCCAGCACCGGCTTCGCCGCTGCACGCAATCGCCGATGGTACCCGCACAACCTGGGTGATCACCCGTTCGATTGTCGTTGGCATTGGCGAGATGGTTCGCGGCCGTGTTTCGGGCGGCGAGGTCGCCGGTCCCATTCGCATTGCGCAAATCGCAGGGCAGGGCGCGTCGCTCGGTCTGCTGCCGTTTGTCCAGCTGGTCGCGCTGCTCTCAATTAATCTCGGATTCATCAACCTCTTGCCAGTCCCGATGCTGGATGGAGGGCATCTATTTTTCTATGGCGTCGAAGCGGTTCGCCGCCGCCCGCTCAGCGCTCGGGCACTCGAATGGGCGTTCCGCGGCGGGCTCGCGCTTATTCTGGCGTTGGTGCTCTTCACCACGGTCAACGATTTGGGCTCGCTTGGCCTGTGGGACCGGCTTCAACGCTTGATTGGCTAGTTCGCTTGGGGCAGGGCAGTAACCGGGGCTTTGCGGCGAAGCGCGCCGTAGCACCTTTTCGCGACAAGGCGGGGACGAGTGATTTCAAGGTCGAAGACTACTAGCCGCCGCACCGGCGTGTTTCTCATGGTCGGCACAATAATCGGCGGCACGTCATCTCCGCTGCTCGCCCAGGTGCCGCCGGCTGCGCCGCCGCAAAGGCCGGCGACTGCCACGCCCGCGCCAACGACGCCGACGACCGCGCCAGGTGCAGCCCTGCCGACGCCCCAGGCCACGCTGGCGCCAGCGGTTCGCACGATCCGCTCAATCTCGGTCAAGGGGAACCAGCGCCTCGAGCCGGAAACGATTCGTGCCTATGCCAGCCTCGCGCCTGGCCAGACCTACACGGCTGCGACGCTCGATCAGGCCCTCAAGGACCTCTACGCGACCCAATTGTTCGCGGACGTGACGATCGGGGGCGCCGAGACTGGCGACCTCGTCATCAACGTTCGCGAGAACCCGGTCATCAACCGCATCATCCTGGAGGGGAACAAGCGCCTCAAGGACGACAAAATCACGCCGGAGATCAAGCTCGCGCCGCGGCAGATCTTCACCCGCAGCGCCGTTCGTGCCGACGTCGATCGCATCCTCGAGCTCTATCGCCGCCAGGGCCGATTCGCCGCGCGCGTCGAGCCCAAGATCGTCCAGCTCGACCAGAACCGCGTCGACGTGGTGTTCGAGATCTACGAGGGCGATCTCGCCAAGGTCCGGGCGATCAACATCCTCGGCAATACTCATTACTCCGATCAGCGACTGCGCAAGGAAATGTACACGCGCCAGTCGGGCGGCGTCCTCGGCTTCCTGAAGTCGAACGACACCTACGATCCAGACCGGCTGGCCGCCGACCAGCAAAAGCTCCGCGCATTCTACCTGACGCAGGGCTATGCCGACTTCCGGGTCGTGTCGGCGCTTGCCGAATTGACCCCCGACCGGCGCGATTTCGTTATCACCTATGTGGTCGAAGAGGGGCCGCGCTACCGGTTCGGAACGGTCGAGGCGGACAGCGCCCTGCGCGACTTCCCGAACGCGCAGATCGTCAAGCTCGCGAAGATCAAGCCCGGCTCATGGTTCAATGCCAAGCAGGTCGAGGACGTGGTCACCAACCTCAACGAGGCGGCCGGCAACCTCGGTTACGCCTTCGCGGACATCAACCCGGCTTACAACCGCGACGCCGAGAAGAAGCTGATGAACCTCACCATCAAGGTGGGTCCGACGCCGCGCGTCTATGTCGAGCGGATCGATATCACCGGCAATACGGCGACGCGCGACAAGGTCATCCGGCGCGAATTCCGCATTAATGAAGGCGACGCGTTCAACGCGCTTAAGGTGAAGCGTAGCCAGGACCGCATCCAGAGCCTCGGCTTTTTCCAGGACAAGCTGGAGATCAAGCAGTCGGAGGGCTCCGCGCCCGATCGCGTCGTCCTGGGACTCAACGTGGAAGAAAAGCCCACCGGTCAGCTGTCGCTGTCGGGCGGCTATTCGAGCCTAGAGCGGTTCGTCGTCCAGCTTGCGGTCAGCCAGAACAATTTCATGGGCAAGGGCCAGACGCTCGACGCGGCCGTCAACTGGTCGGTCTATTCGAAGTCGGTCGAGCTAGGATTCACCGACCCCTATTTCCTCGACAAGTCGATCGTGCTCGGCGGCAATCTGTTCCGCCGCGACTACCGGAACTTCAACTTCATCGGCAGCTCCCGCAACACCACCTATTCGCAAACGACGACGGGCGGCGCGCTCAGGATGGGCTTCCCGATCACTGAATATTGGAGCTTCGGCGGCCGTTATACGCTGCAGACCGACCGCATCTCGCTCGATCCGCTGACATTCTTCACCGACCCCGATGCGGCCGGGCCGCTGCCGGCGAGCTGCGACCCGCTCAAGGCCGGCCGCTACCTTTGCGACGAGATCGGCCGGCGACTGACCTCGGTCATCGGCTTCTCGACCGTCTATGACGATACCGACGGAATCCGGCCGACGCGCGGCCAGCGCCTAACCTGGTCCGAGGATTTCGCGGGTCTTGGCGGCGACGTGCGCTACGTGCGTTCCCGCATCGATGCGACCAAGTTCCATTCGATTGGCGGCGGCTGGGTGTTCTCAGCCCATGGCGAAGCCGGCTATATTGCCCCGCTGCAGAAGTCCCCGGGGCCGGGCCGGGATGCGGTACGCCTGACGGATCGCTTCTTCGACATCGGATTGCGCGGCTTTGATATCCGTGGCCTCGGGCCGCGGGTCCAGCGCGTTCCGTACAAGAGCGACGGCACGCTCGACCTGACGCAGGCGGTAATCACCGACGCAATCGGCGCTCGCGCTTACTATATGGGACGCCTGGAGCTTCAGTTCCCGACCAGCGCTGGCCTCAAGAGCATGGGCATCCGGCCGTCAGCCTTCGTCGACATCGGGTCGCTGTGGAAGATCACCAAACCGATCCTGCAGGATGCGCGAAACATCTGCTCGCCCATCGCGACGGCAACCACCGAGATCCAGTTCACCACGAATGCGGCGGACTGCAGCGTCGACTCGAACGGAGTGGCGCGTGACAAGACGCAGTTCATTGCAAGCCCGGGCTTCCAGGAGCGCTTCCTCGGAAACTCGTCCAAGCCGCGACTGTCGATCGGCATCGGCGCCAATTGGGTTTCGCCCTTCGGGCCACTGCGTATCGACATTGCCAAGGCCTTGCTCAAGCAAAAGGGCGACGACACCAAATTCTTCAGCTTCAACGTAGGAACTCAATTCTGATGAAAAGACTGCTCATTTCCGCATCGCTCGCGGCTTCGGCCGTGCTCCCCTCGGCGGCCAGCGCCCAGGCCATCCCGGCTGCCGTCGTTGCCGTGGTCGACCTCGACAAGGTCACGACCGATTGCAACGCCTGCAAGACCGCGTCGGCCGCGCTGCGCGCCCAGCTCCAGGCTTATCAAACCCGTGAATCGACGCTGGCGACCCCGCTTCAGACCGAAGGCAAGTCGCTTCAGGCCGCGGTCGACGCGCTGAACGGCAAGGAGCCGGACGCCGCGCTCAAGGCGCGGATCACCGCCTTCCAGACACGGCAGCAGTCGGCCGCCCAGGACCTGCAACGCCAGCAGCAGCAGATCCAGCGCAACCAGCAATATGTCCAGAAGCAGGTCAGCGATAAGCTCGGCCCGATCTATACGCAGGTCATGCAGCGGCGCGGCGCCAATGTGCTGGTCGAGCAGGGCGCGACGCTTGCAACGGCTGGCGCGCTCGACGTGACCAATGACGTTGTCGCGGCGCTGAACGTTGCGCTACCGACGATCCAGGCGGTTGCGCCGGCTGCTCCGGCATCGACGACGCAGGGGCGCTAAGCGCTGATGAGCGATAGTGCCGCCACTGGTCCGCTAGACATCAAGCGGGTCATGGCGGCGCTACCGCACCGCTATCCGATGCTGCTGGTGGACCGGGTCGAAAGCCTCGACCCGGAGAAGGGCATTGTCGCGATCAAGGCGGTCTCCATCAACGAGGAATTCTTCCAGGGGCACTTCCCAGGAAGGCCGATCATGCCCGGCGTTTTGCAAGTCGAAGCGCTGGCGCAGGCGGCGGGTGTGCTGGCCGTGGAAAGCCTTGGCCTCGCCGGTTCCGGGAAGCTCGTCTATTTCATGTCCATTGATGGCGTGAAGTTCCGCAAGCCCGTCGAGCCGGGCGTGCTGCTCCGGCTCGAAGTCGAGTTCCTCCAGAAACGCTCGCGGGTCTGCAGGTTCGCCGGGAGAGCGATGCTCGATGGCGAGATTGCCACCGAGTGCGAATTCACGGCGATGATCGCCGATCCGCCAGCCTGATCCCCGCGAAGACCGCGCGGCCTTCCGTGTGATAGCCCGCGGACTCCTGATACGTCGCGTCCAACAGGTTTGAGGCGCGGACGAACAGCTCGACCCCAGGGCGCACCGCATAGGCTGCCCGCGCATTCGCGAGCCAGTACGGCCTGACCCGAACCACCCCGAAGGGGGCGACCTCCAGCGTGTCGAGGTGCGAGCCGGCATAGGCAACCGACCCGCCATAAGTCCAACGCCCGCTCGTCCCGTCGGCTTCGAAAGATCCGCTATGCTTGGGCCGGCGGCGCTCTCTCACCTGGAGTCCGGAGACGGAGTCGGGCTGGGTCGCATGGAGGAAGGAATAGTTCGCGCGTAGCTTCAGGTTGCGCGATGCTTGCCAGGCAAGTTCGGTTTCGACGCCCGAACGATGGCTCACGCCCGTGCTGTTCCGGGTGCTCGAAAGGAAGGTCGTGAAGTCGAACACGTCGACGATCTCGTGGCGCAGGCGCTGCCGATAGGCAGTCAGGGATGCGCTGAACTTCGAGCGGCGAAAGCGCATTGACCCTTCGAACCCGCGCGACGTTTCCGGCTCCAGCGACGGATTGCCGACGAAGTTGTTGGGGAAGGTGCCGTAAAGGTCGAAGAAGGTCGGCTGTGCCATTCCTTCGGCGAACGAGCCGGCCAGCGAGAAGCCATGGCCAATGTCCGCCAGCGCCGACGCACGAAACGTCGTCGCATCCTTGAACCGGCTGAAGAAATCGCGACGCACCGCGGCGTCGGCGCTGATCGGCCCGCCATGCGCGCGCCATTCTGCGGTCAGCGCACTGTGCTTCCTGCTGCGATCCTGGTCGGTCGACAGGCCGGAGCTCAGGCCTCGAGCATGAAAGCTTTCCCGCTCGGCTTCTGCGGCGACGATCAGCCGTTGATCGATCGCGCGAGACGGATCCGCAACGTCCACGTGAACCGTTCCCTCGCTGGTCTCGATGCCGCGTTCGACCGACACGAAGTTGGATGGTTCGCCGACGCGCCGCCGCCGTTTCATCAGGCAGGCATTTCTGACGGTGCTGTACAACCACGTCCGGAAGGCCTCGGGCTCGTTTGGATTGCCCCACTCTTCGTACTCGGCCACGGTAAGCGGCAGGCTCGCATCGAGCATCGTGTTCATGATGTTGACGAAGGGGACGTGGGAGATGACGACGCGGAAGAGGTCGGGCCGCATATTGGTGACCGCGCCCATCAGTAGGCCGCC
>Ga0207657_10005066_pt1 | contig 13822 bp, 8 predicted proteins | sample KBSC33metaG_FD_184316 | JGI IMG/M metagenome (GOLD analysis project Ga0207657, IMG submission 184316) | Corn rhizosphere microbial communities from Kellogg Biological Station, Michigan, USA - KBS C3-3 metaG (SPAdes) (version 2) | ecosystem: Host-associated > Plants > Roots > Rhizosphere > Soil ... | reverse complement strand
CGAAAGAGGCGATTCGTATGGTCGCGCAGCCGGAAGATCGCCGGGCCTTTCGCGGTTGCGTAGCAGCGCACGCCCTCGAAGACGCCCATGCTGTAGTGCAACGTGTGCGTGAGCACGTGCGTCGTGGCGTCGCGCCACGGCACCATCTTGCCGTCGTACCAGATCCACCCGTCGCGGTCGGCCATCGACATGGCGCGCGCTCCTTCGTCTCCCGGAAACCGGCGATTTTAGCAGTCGGCCCCATCGAGTCTCGCCAAGATCCCGCGCCCCGATGGAATATCCGGCTAGCGCTGCGGCCTGAATCCTCGCGGCGTACCAAAGACCGCGTTCCACAACGCCTCGACGCTCGCGCGTCGCGCTGCCTGCGCGTCCGGCTCGACGCGCGCATGGGCGGCGCCGGTGAGGCGCACCTGGTGCTGCAGCCGCCGATATTCGCGATACGCGTCGGCTGCGGCGCGCGCGAGCGATGCGTCGAGGAGACCGGCGTCGGCGGCGATGCCGAGGAGCGCGATGTTGCCCGCGTTGCGCGTGAGCTCGGGATGCGCGTGCGCGTGCGCGAGCACGACGTATTGCACGGCGAACTCGATGTCGACCATGCCGCCGGGATCGTGCTTGAGGTCGAAGAGCGGCGTGCGGTTCGGATGCCCGTCGGCCATGCGCGCGCGCATGTCGACGATGTCGTGGGCGAGTTGCGCACCATCGCGAGGCAAGCGCAGGATACGTTCGCGAAGCGCCTCGAACGCGGCGCCGATCGCAGGGTCGCCGGCGACGAATCGCGCGCGCGTGAGCGCCTGGTGCTCCCACGTCCACGCCTGCTCGCGCTGGTAACGCTCGAACGCGGCGGTGCTGGACACGAGCAGGCCCTTCGCACCGTCGGGGCGCAGTCGCAAGTCGGTGTCGTAGAGACGTCCGGCGCCGGTCGCGCTCGTGAGCCACGTGTTGATGCGCTGCGCGAGCCGGGCGTAGCGCGCCTGCGCCTCCTGCGCCTGCACCGGGTCGTCGTCGCTCGCGTGCAGGAACACGAGGTCGAGGTCGGACGCGTACCCCAATTCCTTCCCGCCGAGCTTGCCGTAGCCGATGATCGCGAAGCGGGGCGCCGGTGCTTCGTGCCCGTAGAGCAGTCGCCAGCAGTGCACGAGCGTCGCGGCGAGGATCGTGTCGGCGAGCGCGGACAGATGATCGGCGAGGCGCTCGACGGTCAGCTGTCCCGCGAGATCCTGCGCGAGCAGGCGGAACGCCTGCGCGTGCTGGAAATGCCGCAGCGTGTCCATCGCGGCTTCCGCGTCGCCCGCGTTCGCCGCGAGCAGGCGCTCGAGCTCGCTTTGCCACGACGCCCAGTCCGGCTCGGCGAGAAGCACGCGCGCGTCGAGCAGCTCGTCGAGCAGGAACGGGCGGCGCGTCAGGTAATCGGCGGCCCACGCCGACGCGCCCATCAATGCCGCAAGTCTCGGCAGCAGCGGCGGATGCTCGACGAGAAGCGCGAGGTAGGCGCTGCGTCCGCTCACCGCCTCCAACAGATCGAGCAGGCGGCGCAACACCGTTTGTGGCGTGGCGCTCGGCTGACGATGCGCGACCGCGACGACCATCAACGCGGGCACGAGGCGATCGAACCGCTCGCGCGAGCGCGCGGGCATCTGCAGGTAGCGGCGGCTCGCGCGAAGACGCGCAAGCATCGCGAGGAGCTCGCCCGGCGCGTCGAATCCGGCGCGGGCGAGCCGGTCGATCGCCTCCTTGCCCTCGTCGGGATCGTCCCAGATCCCGGCGAAACCCGTCGTCGTCTCGTCGCCGTCGCCTGCGCGCTCGGGCGTCTCGAACACGGCATTGAATTGCCGCGACACCTGCGTGCGTTGCTCGGCGAGCGCCGCGTCGAACGCGGCGATCGACGGCAAGCCGAGCGATTCGGCGACGAGCGCCCGCTCGCGCGCGTCGTCGGGTACGCGGTGCGTCTGCCGATCGTCGCGGTACTGCAGCCGATGCTCGAGGCAACGCAGAAACACGTAGCCGTCGCGCAACATCGACGCGGCATGCGGCGCGATCAGGCGGCGCTGCGTGAGCGCGTCGAGCGCCGGCAGCGTCCCGCGCGTACGCAGGTCGGCGTCGCGGCCGCCGCGGACGATCTGCAGTGCCTGCACGACGAACTCGACTTCGCGAATGCCGCCCGCGCCGAGCTTGATGTCGCCGGCATGGCCCCGGCGCGTGCCCTGCTCGCGAATCTGTCGATGGATGTCGCGCAGGCCGTCATAGGCGTCGTAGTCCAGGTACTTGCGATAGACGAACGGCGTGACGAGCGCCTGCAGTTCATCGTGCGCATCGCCGGTGATCGGCCGCGCCTTCTGCCACGCGTAGCGCTCCCACGCGCGCCCTTGCGTCACGAGGTATCGCTCGAGCGCGCCGAACGAGACCGTGAGCGGACCGCTTTCCCCGTACGGCCGCAGCCGCGTATCGACGCGAAAGACGTAGCCGTTCGCGTCGAGCTGGCCGATCGCCGCGATGACGCGCTGCGCGAGCCGGTCGAAGTATTCGCGATTCGACACGGCGCGCGCGCCGTCCGTCTCGCCGTCCTCGGGGTAGACGAACACGAGGTCGACGTCGGACGAGACGTTGAGCTCCCGGCCGCCGAGCTTGCCCATGCCCACGACGACGAGGCGCTGCACGTCGCCCGCCGGCCCGCGCGGCACGCCGTGCGCCGTCGCGAGCAGCGAGGCATGCACGTCGACGGCGGCGACGAGCGCGGCGTCGGCGAGCGTGGTCATCGCGGCGACGACTTCGGGAAAGCCCGCGCGGCCGGTGAGGTCGCGCACGAGCGTGTGCAGGAAGACGCGCCTGCGCAGGCGCCGCAAGCCTTGCGCGAGCGCATCGGCGTCGCGCGCCGCCACGAGATCGGCGAGCGCGACGCGCTCACGGGCCCAATCGAGCGGGGCGTCGAGCGTCGCCGCGAGCGTCTCGCGCAGCGACGGATCGGCGGCGAGCGTGCGCCCCGCGTAGTGGCTGAAGGCGAGCGCGCGCTCGACGTCCATCCGTTACAATCGTTGGCGCATCATCTCTCGCTCATTATGCCTTCCACCGCGCGGGCGCCGACGAGGGCGGGCCGCGTCGCGCGGCTCGTCGCGAAGCTGGCGGTCACCGCTCTCGGCGTTTTCCTCGCGCTGCTGCTGGGCATCCGCCTCGTCGTCTATCCGCGGCTCGAAGCGCATCACGACGACATCGCGCGCTGGCTCGGCGCGCGGATCGGCCAGCCGGTCGAGATCGACGAGATCGTCACCGGTTGGGACGGCTGGAACCCCAAGCTCTCGATCCGCGGCTTCCGCCTGCGCGATCGTTTGCACGACAACGTCGTGCTCGACTTCCCGCGCGTCGACCTGCGCGTCGCATGGACGTCCATTCCGCGCCTCGACCTGCGCCTGTCGGAGCTCGCGATCGACGCGCCGCGTCTCGCGGTGCGTCGCGACGCGCGAGGACACCTGCACGTCGCCGGCTTCGAATGGCGCACCGAGGACACGAGTGACGACTCGCCTTTTGCCGACTGGCTGCTGCGTCAGCCCAATGTCGTCGTGCGTGACGCGCTCGTCTCGTGGAACGACGAGTTGCGGCACACGCCGCAGCTCCTCCTCGATCGCGTGCAGTTCCGGCTCGTGCAGCGCGGTGGTCACCACCAGGCGGGATTGACCGGCGTTCCGCCGGCGGAGCTCGCCGCACCCATCGACATTCGCGCCGATCTGACGGGCGCGTCGCTGAAGGACCCGGGCTCGCTGCACGGCAGGTTCTACGTGCGCCTCGACTACGCCGACGTCGCGGCGTGGCGCGAATGGCTGCCGCTGCCCTTCGCGCTCGACAGCGGCCGCGGCGCACTGCGGCTGTGGGTCGACGTCGCGCAGGGTCAGGCGCGCGCGGGCACCGCCGATCTCGAGCTCGCCGACGTGCAGGCGGTGCTCGGCCGCGATCGCGCGCCGCTTTCGGTCGCGCATCTGGCGGGACGCGTGCAGTGGCGGCAATCGGGGACCGAGCGCACGTTCAGCGCGAACGACCTCGTGCTGTCACTCCCCGACGGCAGCGGTGTCGACTCGACGAACGTCATGTTGGCGTTGACCGAACCTCGCGGCAGCACGCCCGGCGGCGGCAAGCTTTCGTTCGGCAGCGTCGATCTCGCGCCACTCGCCTCGCTTGCTGCGCATCTGCCGCTGCCCGACGCGGCGCGCGCGGAGATCGCCCGGCTCGCGCCGAGCGGCACGGTGCGAAACGGCCGCATCGAATGGACCGGCGAGGCGCGCGCGCCGGCACGCTACGCGATCGCAGCGGACCTGGATACCCTGTCGATCGCGTCGCGCGACGGCGCGCCGGGCGTGACGTCGTTGTCGGGCCGGTTGGCGATGAGCGAGGCGGGCGGCGACATCGACGTCGACGCAACCGATGCGTCGGTGACCCTGCCGCACCTTTTCTCGGAGCCGTTCACGGTCGGGCGGCTGCGCGGCGCCGTATCGTGGCGGCGTGTCGACGGGCAGACGCAGGTTGCCTGGCGCGACGTCGCATTCGACAGCCCGAACGTCGGTGGTGCGACATCGGGCGCGTGGCATCCGGGTGTGGCATCGCCGGGGACGATCGACTTGAGTGTCAAGCTGACGCACGCAGCGCTCGTCGACGTGCATCGCTACCTGCCGATCGTCGCCGCGCCGTCGCTTCGCGAATGGCTGCGGCGCGCGATCGGCGGAGGCACGACGAGCGATGCGACGCTGGCGCTCGACGGCGACCTCGCGCAGTTCCCGTTTCGCGACGGAAAGGGCGGCCGCTTCGCGCTGCAGGTGAAGGCGAGCAACGTCACGCTCGCGTATGCGGACGGCTGGCCGCCGATCAAGGGCATCGCCGGGGACGTCCGCATCGACGGCGCGCACGTGACGATCGACGCGACGCGCGGAAGCATCGGCGACGTCGCGCTCGGGGGGACGCACGCCGAAATCGCCGATTTCCACGACGCGCAGCTCGTCGTCGACGGACGCGCCAGCGGGCCGACGCGCGCGTTCCTCGACTTCGTCGCCGCGACCCCGGTCGCCGAATGGACGGGCCACGCGACCGACGACGTCCGCGTCACCGGCGACGGCGAGCTCGCGTTGCGGCTCGCGCTGCCGTGGCACGATCTCGCGCATGCGCGCGTCACCGGGCGCTACCGCTTCGCGCAAAACGCCATCGAGGTTTCCGGTGCGCCGCGACTCGCTGCCGCGAGCGGCGAGCTGGCCTTGACCGGCCACGAGGTATCGGCGTCGGGTGTCACTGCGCAGGCGCTCGGCGGCCTGATGACGCTCGCGCTGTCCGCGACGGCGGGTCGCGTGCACGTCGACGCGAGCGGGAGCGCCGAGCTCGCGCAGGTACGGCAGGCGTTCGACGTGCCGTTCCTTTCGCGCATCGATGGCGCAACCGACTGGAAGCTCGCGCTCGACGGGGCCGGCCGCGACGTGTCATGGAACGTGGAAAGCTCGCTCGTCGGCGCGCGCGTGGACTTGCCGGCGCCGTTTCGCAAGGCCTCGAGCGATGCCATCGCGCTTCGCGTCGAGCGCAAGCCGATGGCCACGCCGGAAGCACGCGCCGGGGGCGAACGCAAGGCGAAAGCATCGGAAGATCGCATCACGATCGAGTACGGGCGCATCGCGCGCGTCGTTCTGCGCCGGCGTTCGGTCGATGCGACACCGACGATCGAGCGCGCCGTCGTCCTCGTCGGCGAGGCGACGGCCGACGATGTCGAGGCATCGCAATCGGGCGTGATCGTCCGCGCCAAGGTGCCCGACGCGAACGTCGACGACTGGCTCGCGTTCGCGTCGGACGCGTCGCCGGGGGCGAGCGGCAGCACCGACGCACCGGTGCTGCGCGGCATCGACCTGCAAGCAGCGAAGGTGACGATGCTTGGCCGATCGTTCGCGGACGTGAAAGCGACCGCGCGCCGCGCGGGCGCCGACTGGCGCGTCGCGTTCGAGGGCCCGGAGCTCGCGGGCAGCGCCACCTGGCGCGCATCTTCGCGCGAGCAGCCGGACGGTCGCCTCGTCGCGCACCTGACGCGCCTCGTATCGTCACCGTCTGCGGACGCGACGGCGAGCGCCGGCGCGCCGTCGGTCGAACCCGCGCATTGGCCCGCGGTCGACCTCATCGCCGACGATCTCGTGCGCAAGGGTCGCTCGCTCGGCCGCCTCGAAGTGCACGCGCAGCCGGCGGGCGGGGACTGGCAGATTCGCAAGCTCGTGCTCGCGAACGACGCCGGCGCCATCGAGGCGCAGGGATCGTGGCACATCGCGGCGTCGCCGCCGCAGACGCAACTCGACATCGCGATCGACGTCAAGGAGGCGGGCGCGTTCCTCGGACGCTTCGGCTGGCCCGATGCGGTCAAGGGCGCGGCGACGAAGATCGACGGGCGCGTCGCATGGACGGGCTCGCCCGGCGATTTCGACTATCCGTCGCTCGGCGGACGCTTCGCGCTACGCGCGGGCGCCGGACAGTTCACGCGGCTCGAGCCGGGCGTCGGCCGGCTTCTCGGTGTGCTGTCGCTGCAGGCGCTGCCGCGGCGGATCTCGCTCGATTTCCGCGACGTGTTCAGCGAAGGCTTTGCGTTCGATTCGATCGCGGGCAACATCGCGATCGACCACGGGATCATGCATACGGAAGACCTGCGGCTCGTCGGACCGGCGGCCGCCGTCGATCTGTCCGGCGACGTCGATCTCGGCCGTGAGACGCAGCAATTGCAGGTGCGCGTGAAGCCGTCGCTTTCGACGGGCGTGTCGGCGGGTGCCGCGGCGCTCTTCATCGCCAATCCGCTGCTGGGGGCCGCGGTGGGCGCGGGAACGCTCCTCGCGCAGAAGATGCTGAACAACCCATTCGACCAGCTCTTCAGCTATCGCTATGCCGTGACGGGCTCGTTCGACGATCCGGTGGTCGCGCGCATCGGCGCGACCGCGGCGAGCGCCGGCTCGTCGGCATCCCGATAGAATGACGCCGATGAGCCACGCAAGCCCGTTTCGCGTCGCGGCCATCCAGATGACGTCGGGATCCGACGTCGCGGAGAACCTGCGCCGGGCGCGCGCGCTCGTCGCGCGCGCCGCCGAGACGGGCGCGTCGCTCGTGCTGCTTCCCGAGAACTTCGGGTTGATGGCGCTGCATGCGGCAGACAAGGTTACCGCGCGCGAGCCCGACGGCGCCGGAGTGCAGCAGGCGTTCCTCGCGGAGATGGCGCGCGTGCATCGGCTGTACGCGATCGGCGGCAGCGTGCCGATCGCCTGCGACGATCCATCGCGCACGCGCCAATCGTTGCTCGTCTACGCGCCGGGCGGCGAACGCATCGCGCGCTACGACAAGATCCATTTGTTCCGCTTCACGCACGGCGACGAGGACTACGACGAGGCGAAGACGATCGTCGCGGGCGCGACGCCGGCGGCGTTCGTCGCACCGTGCGGCCGCATCGGGTTGTCGATCTGTTACGACCTTCGCTTTCCCGAGCTCTATCGCGCGCAGGGCGATCTCGCGCTGATCGTCGTTCCGGCCGCGTTCACCGCGCGCACCGGCGCCGCGCATTGGGAAGTGCTGCTTCGCGCGCGCGCGATCGAGAACCAGTGCTACGTGCTTGCTGCCGCACAGGCCGGCACGCACCCCGGCGGCCGGCGCACGTTCGGGCATTCGATGCTCGTCGATCCGTGGGGCGAGATCGTCGCGGCGCAGGCCGAAGGCGAGGGCGTCGTCGCCGGCGACGTCGATGCCGCGCGAATCGCCGACGTGCGCGCGCGGCTGCCTGCCGTTTTCCATCGTCGCCTGGGCGCATAGCGCGTGCGCGGCGACGCGGAGGGACGAACGATGACAACCGACCGGCCGCTGCGTGGCTTCGTGATCCTGGTCGTCGACGACGACGCCGACAATCTCGAGCTCTCCGCGCAGGTCGTGCGCTCGCTCGGCTGCGAGGCACTCACCGCATCCTCGAGCGACGAGGCGCTCGCGCTGCTCGATTCGAAGACGCACGTCGACCTCGTGTTCTCCGACGTCGTCATGCCGAAGACGAGCGGGCTCGCGCTCGCGCGCGCCGCCCGCGAGCGCGGCTTGCCGGTCGTGCTCGGGACCGGCTATCCGGACGCGGCGGACGAGGGAACCGATCGCGGCGTGATCTCGCTCATCAAGCCGTATTCGATCCAGCGTCTCGAGGCGGTCTTTGCCGAGCTCCTGTACGTCGACCGCCGCACCGGTCGCGCCTGACCGCGCGCGCTAGGCGGCGGTCTCGTGGTCCTCACCCGCGGCTCGCGCGTGCTCGCGCACGAGCCGCACGATGAGATCGAACAACGCGTTCATGCCGAACGGCTTCGCGATGTGCGCATCGAAGCCCGCGCGAAGCGCCCGCGCGTGGTCCTCGTCGCGCGCGTAACCCGACACCGCGATCGCCCGCGTCGTCGTCATGCGCGCGGCGTGCTCGCGCCGCAGGCGCGTCGCGAGCTCGTAACCGTCTTGCACGGGCATCCCGATATCCGAGAGCACGATCGCGATGTCGGCGTTCGCCGCGAACGTGGCCAGCGCAGCGCTCGCGGTCTGCTCCGTCGTGACCCGCGCGCCACCGAGCTCGAGCATCGAGGCGAGCATCGACAACGCGTTGGCGTCGTCGTCGACGGCGAGTACGTGCAGGCCGGCCAGGCGATTCTCGGGATGCGCGTCGCCCTCGTTCCCTGCATCGTCCGAAGACTGCACGCGTTCGAACTCGGCAGGGAGCGTCATCGTGAACGTCGCTCCGCGACCGCGTCCGTCGCTTCGCGCCGCAATGGTGCCGCCGTGCAGGTCGAGGATATGGCGGGCGATCGCGAGGCCGAGCCCCATGCCGCCGTGGCGACGCGTAATCGAGCCGTCCGCCTGCCGGAAGCGCTCGAAGATCAGTGGAAGCATGTCCGCGGCGATGCCTTCACCCTCGTCGGCGATCTCGATCTCGATCGTGCCGTCGCGCAGGCGCATCGAAACCTCGATTGCCGCACCGTCGTGCGAGAACTTGATCGCGTTGACAAGCAGATTCGAGACCACCTGCTGCAGGCGCATCGGATCGCCGAAGACCGTGACGGGCGTGCTCGGAAGGTTCGCGCGAATGCGGATCGCGCGCGCGTCGGCCTGCGGCCGTACGCCCTCGATTGCCGCATCGACGACGACGGACGGATAGACGTGATCACGCTCGAGACGCAGGCGTCCCGTGATGATTCGAGACACGTCGAGCAAGTCGTTGATGAGCTGATTCTGCAGGCGCGCGTTGCGCTCGATCGTCTCGAGCGCCTGCGCCTTCTGCGCACTCGACAGCCGGCCGCTCTTCAACAGGTGCAGCCAACCGAGCACGGCGCTCATCGGCGTACGCAGCTCGTGCGAGAGCGTTGCCAGAAACTGGTCCTTGATCCTCGCGGCATCCTCGGCCGCCGTGCGCGCCGCCGACTCGCGGGCGAGCAACGCGTTGCGCTCGACGTCGGCGCGCCGACGCTCCGTGACGTCGAGCATGACGCCGATGAAACGCGTGCGCCGGCCGGCCTCGTCGGGGTGGAAAAGTCCCGTCGGGGCGAGCCAGCGCTCGTCGCCGTCGCCCGCGCGAACGATCCGATGCTCGTGCCGGAAGTGCGTGTTCGCGTCGCGTGCCGCCTCGAAGGCTGCGATGGTCGCGCGGAGGTCGTCGGGATGGATGCGATCGATCCATCCGCTCATGTTGGCGAGCCCGGGCGCAACGGGTAGCCCGAGGATGTCGAACATCGCGGCGCTGAACACCGCGTTGCCGGTGCGCAGATCGATGTCGCAGGTGCCGAAGCCCGCACTTTCGGTGGCGAGGCGCAGCCGCTCCTCGCTCGCGGCGAGCCCCACTTCGGTCTGGCGCAGCCGCAAAAGCGTGCGCACGACGGTGATGAGCTCTTCGGGCGCGAGCGGCTCGACGAGGTAGATCTCGGCGCCACTCTCCATGCCGACCTGCTGGTCCGTCTCGCTGACGTGCGTCGCGGAGATGTGGAGCACGGGAATGCGCCGCGTCGCGGGGTCGCTCTTGATGCGGCGGCACACTTCGAGCCCGCTGACGTCCGGAAGCTGGACGTCGAGGAGGACGAGTTGCGGCATCGCTTGCGCGACCAGCCGCAGCGCCGTGGCGCCATCGGGCGCCTCGAGCACCTGGAAGCCTGCGCGGCGCAGGATGCGCGTCTTCGCGTAGAGCGCCGGCTCGTTGTCATCGACGTTGAGGACCGTGGGTGCAGGCGCGAGCTTCATGCGGCCTCCGGATGGGGAAGTGGCTTGCCGGAAACGGCGGCGCGCACGCTGCGCACGAGCGCACGCGGCATGTCGTCCTTGGCGACCACCGTATGGACGGCGCCGGCAAGACGTGCACGCTCGGTGTCGGCGAGCGTGCGCGACGTGCAGATCACGATCGGAATGTTGCGCGCGACCGGCGTCCCGAGCAGGCGATCGACCATCTCGAGGCCGTCGATGTCGGGCAGGCCGAGATCTAGCACGATCACGTCGGGACGCAGCGTTCGCGCGGATTCGAGACCGCCTTCGCCGGTCGTCACGGCGAACACTTCGAACGCGGCGCCTTCGAGCAGCCTGCGCATCGCGTACGCCGCACCCGCATCGTCCTCGACGATCAATATGCGCCCCGCGACCGTGCTTGCCATCGGCGTTCGCGGTTGGAAGCCGGCCTGCTCGCTTGATCCGGCGAGGGTAATCGGCAACGACAGAAAGAAGCGCGAGCCGGTCCCGAGGAGGCTCTCGACGCCAACGCGCCCGCCCAGCGCGTGCGCGAGGCGCCGGCAGAGCGGCAAGCCGAGACCCGTCCCCTTCGCCCGCGTCTGCAGTGGCCCTTGCACTTGCACGAACTCCTCAAAAATTCGCTCGCGATCCTCGGGCGCGATGCCGATACCCGTGTCCTCGACGATGAACTCGATCACGTCGTCGCATCGCCGCGCCGAGACGGTCACGCTCCCGCGCTCCGTGAATTTGAGCGCGTTCGAGACGAAATTGCGCAGGATCTGCGCGACCTTACCTTCATCGGACACGAGCGGCGGCACGTCGTGCGGCGCCACGAACTGCAGGGCGACGTCGCTGCCGACGAGCGGGCGCAGCATGCCGCGCAGCGCGCTGAAGAGGTCGTCGGCCGTGAACGGTGCGTTCACGATGTCGAGCTTGCCCGCCTCGATTCGCGCGATGTCGAGCAGGTCGTCGACGAGTTCGGCCAAGTCGTTCGCAGCCCTGCGGATCAGCTCGACCTGATGCGCCTGCTCGTGCGTCAGTGGGCCGTCGACGCGGCCGAGCAGCAGCCCCGCGAGCGCGCGAATGGAGTTGAGCGGCGTACGGAACTCGTGGCTCATGTTCGACAGGAACCGCGTCTTCGTCTCGTCGGCCTGACGCAGCCGCAGCGCCTTCTCGTCGAGTTCGGCGTAAAGCGCGACGACGCCGCGGTTCGTATCCTCGAGCTCGCGGTTCAACTGCCCGAGCTGCTGCTGCCGCTCGCGTGCCTCGCCGAGCGCGACGAGCAGCTCGCGTTGCTGCTGCTGCACCTCGTCGAGCGGGTTCGCGATCGGTGCGCGGGCAAGCGCGTCCCGCACGCGCGCCACGCATTCGCGCATGCTCTGTGCGTGTCCCGCATCAAGGTGCTTGCCCATCGCAACCTGCGTGCCGCTCACGTCAGACGTGATGTCGCAGCGATCCATCAGCCGTCGTGCGCCGAGGATACCGAGGCCTGTCCCCGGCCGTGACGCATCGTATCCGTCGAGCATCGCCTGCAGCTCGCCGATGCCCGGCCCGTCGTCGACGATCCGAACGCCGAGGCCGGCGCATACGTCGTCGCCTTCGAGCGCGAACTCGATGCGGCCATTGCGCGCGTAGCGAACGGCATTGCGCGCGATTTCCGAAACCGCAGTGGCGATGCGCGCCTGATCCTGGCTGTCGAAACCGATGAGGTCGGCGACCATGCGCGCGCGCTGCCGCGCGGTGACGACGTCCTGCTCGGTGCGAAGGCGCATCAGGTCGACGACGGTGGTCACGGGCGCATCCCTGGCGAACGCCTCATCCGGGCGATCTGCGGCGCAACACCGCGACAGTGGCGTCGTCGCGCCCGCGCGCATGATCGCGATAGAGCACGGCGGCAATCACGGTCGGATGATGCCGCGGGAGTCCCGGGTACGCGTCGAACGTCCAGTGCGACGCGACGCCGTCCGAGTGCATGACGAGCATCGCACCGGCCGGGAACGCGAAGTCGAACGCCTGCAGCTTGCGGACATGGTGCCCGAGGGTGCCATTGTGCGAGACGAGTTGACGCGCGCGATTATCCTCGTGCACGACGGCGCGCACGTTACCGACGCCTGCATAGACGCCGTTCGCGCGGCCGGTCGAGACGCTCGCGACGGATGCCGCGGCGCCGCGCGTGCTACGCAGCGCGCCGTGCATTGCGGAGAGCAGCGCCTCCGGCGCGAGCGTGGGCTGTTCGGCCGCGATGCGCAACGCAGCGTTGGCGGCCGCCGCTGCGCCCGGACCGTGACCGAGACCGTCGACGACAACCAATCGATGCCCGAATCCATTCGCGCTCGAACTCCACGCGTCGCCCGAGACCTCCTCGCCTGCCTTCGCGACCGACACGCCGCCGGCGGCGATGCCGTCGACGACCTTCAGCGCCTGCTGGCAGACCTCGAAGCGCAGGACGGTGCCGCGGTCCGGCTGAGAGTAGATGTCGATCTCGCCCGCAAGCCGCGCGATCGAACCGAGGCCGAGGCCCGGGCTGCCCGCGGTCGACTGGCCGTCGCGCATGCTCGCCGCGACGTTCGCGATGCCGGGTCCGCGATCGACGGCGACCACCTCGACGCCGCGCACGCCCAAGGCGGCGATCGGGGCGAGCAGGATCTGGCCGTCGCGTGCGTGCTTGACCAGGTTCGTCGCGGCCTCCGTGACGACGAGCGCAAGGCGGTCGGCGGATGCCGCGTCGAGATTCACGGACTGTGCGAGGCGCACCGCCTCGCGGCGCGCCTCGCCGACCTGGCTTCGCTCGTGAACGGGGATGACGCGATTCACCGCCAGCGCAGGATCATGACGCGCGTGCCGCGCCCGGGGGTCGACTCGATCCGGAAGTCGTTCGCGAGCCGGCGCGCGCCGCCGAGGCCGAGGCCAAGCCCCGTTCCCGTGGTGAATCCGTCCTGCATGGCCTGTTGCACGTCGGCGATGCCGGGACCCCTGTCGACGAATTCGAGGCGGAGTCCGCGGCGCTCGCCGATGCGCAGCGCCGTGAGCTCCGCCTCACCCCCACCACCGTAAATCAACGTGTTGCGCGCGAGCTCGCTCGCCGCCGTGACGAGCTTCGTCTGGTCGACGAGGCTGAAGCCCAGCGCCACCGCGTGCTCGCGCACCGCGTGGCGCATGCGCACGATGTCTTCCGAAGCGCGAATCGGCAGTCGGAGATCGCAGGTCCGCGCAGCGTTCGTCGAATTGCCATCGCCTTCAGGCATTGCGCGCTGCCACCTTCTTTCGCAGCAGCGCCATGCCGCGCTCGACGTTCAACGCCGTATGCACGCCTTCGAGCGACAGTCCGAGCTCGACGAGGGTGATCGCCACCGCCGGGCGCATGCCGGTGACGACGGTGTTGGCGTCGAGGACCCGCGCCATCGCGGCTATGTTGCCGATCATGCGCCCGATGAACGAGTCGACCACGTCGAGGGACGAGATGTCGATGAGCACGCCCGCGGCCCGCTCTCGATTGATGCGCTCGGTCAGGTCCTCCTGCAGCGCGAGCGCGAGCTGGTCGTGCATGTCGACCTGGATCGTGACGAGCAGGTACTCGCCCATCTTGAGAATCGGGATGCGGTCCATGATGCCTAGG
>Ga0207657_10005065_pt1 | contig 13822 bp, 15 predicted proteins | sample KBSC33metaG_FD_184316 | JGI IMG/M metagenome (GOLD analysis project Ga0207657, IMG submission 184316) | Corn rhizosphere microbial communities from Kellogg Biological Station, Michigan, USA - KBS C3-3 metaG (SPAdes) (version 2) | ecosystem: Host-associated > Plants > Roots > Rhizosphere > Soil ... | reverse complement strand
GTTTCCAAATATCGATCGTACCTTGAGCGTGATTGCCGGTGCCGGCCTTTCGCTACGGTTCGCCGCCGGAGACGTCACGTCGCTCGACCGGCGCAGCATGCCGTTCAGCTTTGCTGGTGATATCGCTGTAGACAGCGCACTCATTGACGGGCCGATCGACGATCTCAACGTCATGACGCGCCGGGATCGCTGTCGCCATCGCGTGACGCGGCATCCGCTCGGTACTTCAACGCAACTGACTTGGACAGGTGATATCAGCATCCTTATGGCTATCGGCGAAGTAGCCGATATCGTCACGGACCAGATCAACGTCGCGCTGGTGCCGAAGGATGCGATGATCTTCGAGGTTGGAGATCCGAAACAGTGCGCCGTTATACCGCGTAGCGGCACTGACTTGTTCCTGATCGAAATCTGGTATCGCTAAAGCAGCTGCGAACGAATTTGATATCCGAGGCAAGGACAGCGCATCAAAAGCTTCCAGAGAAACGATACCGCGGGCCGGGATGCCACAACGCCGTCACCGAAGCCACCTGCCCGAATGACCAGGTCCGCCGATTTAGGACGAGACACGGATCGCCGGACATCATCGCCAGCCGGATCACGGTCGCGCTGTCCGGCATCAGCGCCTCGATGCGAAATTCGACACGTTCGATCGGTGCAACACGGGTCAGGTATTCGTTCGGCGTCAGCTGCGTGAAATCCTGCGCGAGATATTCCGGAAACAGCACGGGATTGACGTATCTGTCCTCGACCTGAATCGGCGCACCGTCCTCGTAGTGGACGATGATCGAGTGGAACAGTTCGTTGTGCTTACGCTCGAACAGCGCGCGGAGCGCATCGGTCGAGCGTTCCTTCTTGTGAAGGAAGACCGATGCACGGTGCGTATGCCCGCGATCGGCGATTTCGTGCGCCAGGCTACGGATTTTCACCACCGTGGATTCGTACTTGCGCAGGGCGACGAAGGTTCCCGTACCCGGGACGCGGTGCAAAATCTGATCGGCCGTCAACTCGCGCAACGCCCGATTGACCGTCATTCGCGACAAGCCGAACTGTTCCGCAAGCTGGCTCTCGGATTGAATCATCTCGCCCTCGAGCCAGGCCCCGCTTTGAATTTGCTTCAGCACATAGTCCTTCACTTGCGCATAGGGAGGACCTTGCGGCGACCGTCGCCCCATGGGGACCTTGATTGGTTTTGCTCGATCGTCCATCAATGCGCGCCGCCCATGTAGGCATCGAGAATTTCGGGATTGCCGCGCGCCTCGCCGGCGCTACCGGTCCAGGCGACGGCTCCGGAATCAAGCACACATACCTGATCCGCGATGGAGAGCACGCGCTCCAGACTCTGCTCCACGAGAATAAGAGTCAGGCCTGTGCTGCGCAGCTTGTCGAGCGCCTCGTAGCATATATCGACATTCTTCGGCATCAAGCCGAGCGAAACCTCATCGATCATCATCAACTTGGGTTCGGCCATCATGGCACGGCCGATCGACACCATCTGTTGCTCGCCGCCGGACAAAGAGCCGGCCCGGTTGTGCAGGCGCTCCTTCAGCCGCGGGAACAGGTCGAGCACTTTCTCCATGTTGTCCTTCGCGCGCGCCATCGAACGCAGATAGCCGCCCACCATGAGATTTTCGTGAACCGTCAGATCGCTGAAGAGTCGACGCCCTTCGGGCGTGATCGCGATTCCGCGGCCGCAACGGGCCATTGGCGTTGCACGGGTGATATCTTCATCCGCGAAGGTGATACTGCCGCCCTTGATCTCGACATGACCGGCCAGCGCCATCAGCGTGGACGTCTTGCCGGCGCCGTTGGCGCCCAGGATCGCCAGTGCTTCGCCCGCCTTGACGGAGAAGCTGACGCCGTGCACGGCGACGAGATGCCCATAGCCGCAGACTAGGTTTCTGACCTCAAGCATGGGTCACCTCTTTGCCGATGTAGGCAGCGATGACGGCAGGATCGGATAGCGTATCGCGCGTCGCGCCCTCGCCGATCTTCCTGCCGTTGTCGAGCACGACTACGCGCGGGCAGATGCGCGCGACCTGTCCAAGATTATGCTCGATGAGCACCATGGTGACACCGCCGGCGTTCAACCGCAGGAAGGTATCTGCGAGACGTTCGGCCTCGATGTGATTGAGACCTGCAAGCGGTTCGTCGAGCAGCAGGATTTTCGGATCGGTCGCCAGCGCACGCGCCACCTCAAGCCGCTTGAGCGCGCCGAGCGGCAGCGCACTGGGAAAAGCATCGGCGTAACGGTCAATGCCAACCAAGTCGAGCAATCCGCGGGCTCGTTGCGTCTCTTCACTTCGCGAGCGCGTACCGAGCGCCCGCATGACACTCCCGGTCTTCGCGTGTCCTGCCGCGAAGACGACATTGTCAAGCACCGTCATTGAGCGAAAAGGCTTGACGATTTGATGCGTGAGCGCGATCCCGCGGCGTGCCCGCATATCAACATTGAGCGAGGTGACATCGTCACCCCGAAGAAAGACCCGCCCCTGCGTTGGCCGCACCACGCCAATCACCGTCCGCAGCAGGGTGGTCTTGCCGGCACCGTTAGGACCAATCAGGCCGAGCAACTCTCCCTGGTTCAAGGTCATGTCAACCGACGTGAGCGCGGCGATGCCGCCAAACCGCACCGAGATCGCTTCCAACGTCAGGACATTGGTCGGGGTATCCGTCATGGCTGCGCCCCGGAGCTACGCTGATGGGCTTTGCGTCGGAAGATCGGCAGTCGCCCGACCAATTCTGCCAGACCACCCGGCGATAACCGCATGGTGAGGACGAGCAGAACGCCATAGATGAAGATCTTGTAGTCGTTCACCACGCGGATGAATTCGGGCAGCAGGGTCAGCGCCGCTGCCGCGACGATGACGCCCCAAATCGACCCGACTCCGCCGACGATCACCATCGCCAAAATGCTGATGGATACGCCGAAACCGAAAGCTCCGGGAATCAGGAAGCGGGTGAAATAGGCATAAGTCGCTCCCGCGACACCCGCGAGAAATGTTCCGATGACAAAGGCCGTCACCTTGTAAGCGGCGGCGTCAATGCCGAGCGTGCGGCTCGTATCTTCGTCATCCGCAACTGCTGCGAAGCCGAATCCGAGCCAGCTTTGTTTGATGTAGGCGCTAAGCAGCGCGATCGCGACAACCAGCGCGAGACAAACGCCGACAAAGCCGGCATCGCCCAGTCCATGGTCGGGTATGTTGGACAATCCCATCTCCGCACCCAGCCAGTTCTGTTTGCGCACGAAGCCCACGAAGACGAAGCCGACGCCCATGGTCGTGATCGCCAGAAAGTCGGCGCGAACACGCAAGGAAGCAAGACCGACCAACAACCCGAGCAGGCAACCGACCAATCCTGCGAGCGGCAACACCACCAGAAAAGGCACCCCAAGATTGCCCAGTACCGCGGATGCGTACGCGCCGATTCCGAAAAACGCCGCGTGGCCGAGCGACACCTGACCGCACAGGCCAGTGATAATGTTAAGACTCAACGCGAGCATGACGTTAACCGACACGATCACGATCAGCGAGACTTCATAGGCTCCCAAGGTGGGCAACATGGTTCATCTCGCTCCGAACAGGCCTTGCGGACGGATCATCAGCACGGCGATCAGGAAAACGAAGGCGATCGCATCGCGATCCAGATACGCGCCGGTATAAATGGTGCCGAACGCCTCAATGACCCCGAGCAACAGCGCGGCCAGCAGCGTGCCGCCGACATTGCCGAGTCCGCCAAGCACGATGATGGCGAGCGACTTGTAGCTCGGGACATCACCCATGGTGGGTTCGACCAGATTATTGAGAACCGATACCAGCGATCCGGCCACCGCCGCAAACACGGACGCCACAAAGAAAATCCCGTAGCGAACCTTGATGGTATCGACACCGAATGAGCGCGCCATCGCCGGATCGGTCACCGTCGCCCGCCACGCCATGCCGAGGCGGGTTCTGCCCATCAGGATAGCGAGAAAGATCAACAGGGCGATCGCGCCCAACAACATTGCAAGATCCGCGGCGGCCATACTGAACGGGCCGAACGAGATCCGCTCCGTCAGCCAGGTCGACGAAAACGAACTGCCGTAGGGCCCGAACACGATTCGATAGCCCTCTCCCATCGCAATGAAGAGTCCGATCGAGGCGATCAACGCGACATAGGGTGGCTGCGCGAGCAGCGGCTCGTACAGCAGACGATAGACCACCATACCGACCAGGCCGACCACAAGCATTGAGATCAGCGTGCCCGCGACGAGACTACCTGTCGCGTTGGTCACCAGCACGGTGATGTAGGCGCCGAGCGTGAACAACCCGGCATGGGCCACGTGCAAGACACGCAGCAGTCCGTAGATCAGGGTTAGGCCGACGGCAACGATGGCATACATGCTGCCATTGACCAGCCCCTGGAGCACGAGTTCGACATAAAGCATGTGCGGGCATCTTCGCGTTAGAGCATGATCCCGAAGGATCATGCTCAATCAAAAACGCAGCGCGATGCAATCGAACGCAGGCGCGCTTGGCGACTGGCGGCCTTACCTCTCGGGCGGTGCGAGGTACTGGAGATCGTCGATGACGCCATACCGGTGGAAGTTGCCGTCTTTCACGACTTGCACCTGCACAGCCTTTTTCACCTCACCGAGGTTATTGAACGACAGCTTGCCGATGGCGGTGTCGAAGGTGTTCTGGCGAATGGTATCGCGGATCGTCTTGCCATCCTGGCTGCCGGCCTTCTTCAAGGCTTCGAGCGCAACGGAGACGGCACTGTATCCCGAGGCCGCAACCATATCGACACGGTCCTTGTACTCCTTCTCGTAGTCGGTGATGAAGGCGCGTGTGGCGGGAGCCTGCGAGTCACGGTCAAGCGACGTGGTAATGATCACCCCTTCTGCGGCCTTACCCGCGATCTCGATGAATCGCTGGCCGTCATACCCCTCTTGCCCAATAACGTCGGCGGTGACGCCCGCCGCGCGCAACTGCGCGACCAGAGGCCCGGCGTTGAAGAAATAGCCCGGCGCGTAGATCACCTCGGGATTGTCGGCCTTGATCTGCGTCACCAGCGGACCGAACTGGCGGTCCGTCATGCCGAAGGTCCGCTCGGCCACGATTTCGAGTCCGAACTTCGGCGCAGCTTCCTTGAAGCCGGCGGTGAGCGCCTGACCGAAGTCGTTGTTCACGGCGACGATCTCGACCTTCTTCTTCTTGAGCGTCTCACCGATAAGCTTGGCTCCGGCGCGACCCTGCACTTCGCCCATCATGCCCGTGCGGAATACAAAGTCGCCGGCGCGGGTGATGTCCGGATGGATGGCATAGGCCGAGATATACGGCATGCCGGCACGTTGAAACACGGCCGCTGCCGCGCGTGTCGGCCCGGAGTAACTTCCGGATATGCTCATGACGACCTTGTCCTGCCCGATCAACTTGTTCGCGATCGGAATGGCGTTCTCCGGCTTGCCTTCGTCGTCATAGGTGACGAGCGTGATTTTCTTGCCGCCGATACCGCCAGCTGCGTTGGCCTCTTTCACCGCAAGTTCGGCACCCTGTCGTGCGGACTTGCCGTCCGCTGCGGCGAAGCCGGTAAGCGGCGCATGAAATCCAATCTTGATCGATTCTTGAGCGCTGGCCGCTGTCCCCAGCGACGCCGCAACGATAACTGCACTGACGAGTTGTACCGGATTACGCACTGAACCCCTCCCAGGTTGTATAGACAGGCTTAAACTAGCTGGCTTTTACTTCCGGTCAAGAGCCTCGGTGGGGCTTTCCTAATGCAGAGGGCGCTAGGGGGCGGCTCCCTCTTTGGAATATGTTGTCGCGTTCGCCGGACTCTGGTTCGGCGGCCAACGATAAAGCCCAATGTTTTTAAGTTGTTGGCGACAATCCGCGTTCGCATGACGGCGCCGCGGGCTTGCCGATCCAATGACATGGAATTGGCACGTCACAACGACCACAGAAGCCGTTGCGGCGGCCACGCGCCGGCTGCTCCGGACAACGCGACCGCCCCACTTGCTCCAGAGCGTCAGTTACCCAGCATAGGCAACCGGAAAGTCCGCACCATCGAGCAGATCGCCGGTCTTGAGCGTCAGATGCTGGAACGGTGGCGAACCTTTGCCTTTGCGGTCGACAAAAACCGTACCGTCACCAACCCAGCGCGCAGAAAACACGCGACGACGAACACTTCGTCCTGCATTGCCTGGTGCGCCATGTATGGTGCGGAAGTCGAAGGCTACCGCATCACCCGGCTCCATTGCCCAACCGAGGATGTTGTATTTGTCGCGCTGGCCCTCGATATCGGGCATTTCGCTGGAGGTGTCATTCTCATAGAGCGCAGTGCCATCGAAGCGCGTCGGCTTGTGGTTGACACCCCAGCGATGCGACCCGGCGACGCACTCAAGCGAGGTTTCGCGCGCAACCGGGTCAAGAGGAATCCAGAAGCTGACGCTTTTCTGACCATCAACGCAGTAATACGGCATGTCCTGATGCCAAGGCGTGACAATCGATGTACCAGCCTCCTTGACCAGCACGTGGTCGTGGAAAAAGCGTCCGGTCTTGGATTGCATCAGCTTCGCCGCCGCGGCCGCTGCCGGCGAGTCGTATACGAAGCCGCGGAATTCATCGATACGCTGCCAGTTGCACAAATCCTGGAAAAAAGGCGCAGAGCCATCCTTCGGTGCATAAGAGCGTTCGAGCGGACTGGGCTCGGCCATCAGCTTCTCAATGCCTGCCCGCAATGGCTCCACCCAATCTTTGAACAGGCCTCGCAAAACAATAACCCCATCGCGGGCGAAATCCTGCGTTTCTGCGGCGGTTGGCAATGTCTCCGTGACCACTGTCATTTTGATTCCTCCATGGACCAGACTGAACGTAACGAAAATTACTTGTCTAGTCATGTATAGTCAAGTACGATTCTTATCACCGGGACTGACACCTCGGCGTAAAAAGCAGCTACCAGTCGAGCGGCACGTCCTGACTGTTCGGATAGCGATGCGAGGAACGGTGACAGAAAAGAATGCTCTTTCGAGCGAGCCACGGCCGCACTATCAGAGGCTAAAAGCTCATATCGCGCGCAAGATCGAGGCGGGCCATCTCAAGCCCGGCGAGCGCATTCCATCAGAGCAGGAGTTGGTGCGGGAGTTTTCGGTTTCGCGGATGACCGTGAGCCGCGCGCTGAATGATCTGGTGCAGGACGGCGCCATTACCCGCATCCAGGGGGTTGGCTCTTTCGTCTCAACGGGCAAGGCGGAATCAGCTCTGCTCGAAATCCGCGATATCGCCAAGGAGATCACCGATCGCGGCCAGACATATAGCTGCCGTCCGTTGCATGCGGCCGAAGAACGCGGATCGGCAGTGAATGCTCTGCTGGGGCTCGATGCCGATGCCGTCTGCTATCATACCGTGTTGCTCCATCTGGCGGATGGCGATCCGATCCAAATCGAGGACCGCTCAGTCAATCCGCGTTTTGCGCCGAAATACATCGCACAGGATTTCAGTCGCACCACGCCTCATCGCTATCTGATGTCCTTGGCGCCGCTTCAGGCCGCCGAACATGTTTTCGAGGCCGACCTGCCATCACCGCAAATTGCCGGATGGCTCGGCATTTCAAAAAATACGCCGTGTACCGTCCTGAGACGCCGCACCTGGTCTCTCAATCTCGTTGCAAGCGTTGCGACACTCACCGCCGCAAGCGACCGTTCGCGCTATGCCGGCGTTTTCGGTTCGCTACCTCCGTTGGCAAAAGCCTTGCCGCGGCTGTAACCACTTGCAGCAATGCCGAGAAAGTTCTGAAAACACCATTGTGACAATGGTTGCGAAAAATGGAACACTGGCCTGCTTTCAACCACAAGGACAGGCATCACCATCACCGGCCGCATGAGGTTATTTGAATACTCATCAAGAAACATCGGTCAGCTTCGCCGGTCTGCCACCTGAAATGCCAGACTTGATCGAGTTTGTGTTTCCAGCAAGGCATCAAGCGTCAGCGCGTTCGGACAATACTCATTGTAATTTGCACTGGCGGAGCCTGCATCCAGTTCACGTCGACAACGGCTAGTCATCAGGCATTCGGAGCATACGCGACTCAAATCGCGACTGATGGCGCCGACGCTAGACGGTGCGATATTCTCGACGTCCAGCGAGAGAGCGCACATGAGACGCTCCAACTCATTACCCCGGCTGCGAGTTAAAACAAGGCGCTCAAAAACGTTCTGAGACACGCAAACATCACGTGCCAACTCTTTGCGCTGATCCATATCAAGCGAATTCAACTCGCGTGCGAGTGCGCGGCTGGCTTTCCATCGTTCCCAGATCTCGGTGACGCTCATAGGATCCTCCAACGAACATATAAAGAATAACATGGGCTTGCGTGCGGAGCGTTGATTTGGCGCAAACATTTCCTCAGTATCAGCACCCATTGCGCTTCGCGGGACTTACAGAAGCCCGAAAACCTTGTCCGCGGCGCGCTCCACCATTCGCTGCAGCCCCGGCCATTTTTCCTGCTCAACGACGAGGCGGAAACCCAGATTGGCGGGCGGCACGCCGGCGGCACAGCCGCCGGTGCGCGGGTCGCGAATAAAGTCGGTCATGTAAGTGCGGTGAGCGCCCTGGACGACGCGGACGCCGCAATTGGTGTTAGTCGCACGGACAGTTCCGGAGGCCTCAATCGCGCTACGGACAAAGCAGGTGTTGGTCCATTCCCAAACATTGCCGGCAACGTCCTGCAGACCATGCCGGTTACGGCCGAATGTGCCGGCCGGCTGCGGATCCAGCACGATAGGTCGTTCGCGGTTGGCTTCCGCCTCATAGCGCGCGATCCAGGCCTGCGATGGATCGACCGTATCCACAACTGTCAGGTCTTCATCACGCGCCTTTTCGCTGGCGGCGAACACCCACTCCTCATCGGTGGGAAGCCGATATAGCAATCCCGTGGTTTTGGTCATCCATTGCGCGTAGGCAGTGGCATCTCTCCAGCTCACGCCGACCATGGGCCGGTCTGCTGCCCCGGACGCGTGCGGGATTCGAGGACAACCGCCGTCGTCAACGCAACGCGCATATTCGGCTGCAGTCACCTGACGAACCATGATCTTGAGCGTGGAGCCGAGCCGCATGTTGCGCAGCGGCGCCGACACCGGTTGACCCTCTCGGGAAAAATCGCCGGCAACGCGGTATGGAAAGCTGGCTGTCGATATTTCGGCGAACTCGGACACAGCCTGAAAATTGTGCGTGGGTGGTATCGCTGTCATCGCCAAAGGACTCGCCAGTGCCGCGACAGTGAGAGCGGCCTTGAGTTTCATCGCCAGCAGCATGATCCGCCCCTCTGAACATGCGCGGCCTGCAGATGATCCGCAGGCCGCGTCGCCGTTATCTCGTCAGAACCATCGGCTCTGCAGAGCTGGACTTGCCGACGGGTATCGGACCCGGAGGTGACACCTGCTTCATGAGGTCGTTGTTCCATTCGCCTTCGACCTTGAAGTGGGCAGTGGCACCAAGCTCGGCAGCCTCAATCAGGTTGTGGTTGACGTAAGCGTAAATCCCGGGCTGGCGGAAAGTGTAGAGCGCGGCACCCGCAGAACCGCCGCGGACGAACCAGGTCTCAAGATCCTTCTCCGGCGGGTTGTTGAATTTGCCGGTTTCCCAGACGTAGTCGCCGTGACCGCCGATCAGATGCGGCCGGGTGTCACGATTGGCCTGCGAATGCACGATCATGACGGTCTCGCCGACTTTGGCGGTCATGGCATTCTTGCCGGTGAGCGCGCCAACACGGCCGTTGAAAACGACATGGGTCGGAATCAGCTTGCGCATCACTTCCGTGGTGTCGGCAAAGGCCTCGCCGGGAGTGTCGTAAGACTTGTACTTGCCGTTCTCGTCTTTTGGAATGTAGAGATCATTCTCCCCGACGTAATAGATCCGGTCGTAGTGCAACGGCCGTCCCTCGCGGCTCTTCAGGCCGTCCCGCGGCAACACCATCACCGTCCCGTGCATGCCCGACACCACATGCCAGGGGATCATCCCTTCCGGAGCGCAGTGGTAGACGAAGACGCCCGCACGGGTCGCCTTGAAACGCAACACCACCTGCTCGCCTGGATTGACGTGAGTCAGTGCGCCGCCGCCGAGGCCGCCGGTTGCCGCATGGAAATCGATGTTGTGCGGCATCGTGTTGGTCTCGAGATTGACCAGCGTGACCTCGACATAATCGCCTTCATGCACCACCATCAGCGGGCCGGGCATCGACCCGTTGAATGTCATGGACTGGAGTTTGGTGCCGGCATCATCGATGACGACTTCTTTTTCCTTGATCGTCAGCTTGAACGCCATGATCTTCGGGCCTTCCTTGGTCGCCTGTTCGTGGGCATGCACGAAAGGCGGTGCCACCAGTTCAACAGTCTGACGCGGCAACTTGAGATCGTCGGCCAACGCGGGAGCAGCAACAAGAAGGGCGGCGATGGCGGCGCTCATCAAGGCAGTTCGGCGGGTGATCATGACACTCTCCTGTTCGGTGTCCGTGTTTCGTATCGTCAGTATGCAGCAGCATGGCGCGCGCTCTTTGCTGCAACGCAAATTCCGCGACGAATGAGAGCTGACTCATTTTGTTTGCGTCAGAGCAAAGAGAACTGCAGCCGTTGCTTCAGACTGCGACGATGGAAAAGATCGCACCCACGTCGGACATGATGGTCGATGACGTTATGACCCGATGGCCCGCCACGATCCGCGTCTTTTTGAATTTCAGAATGAGATGCGTCGGCTGCCCGATCGCGGCATTTCACTCGGTCGAGGATGCAAGCCGTGAGCACAAGATCGATCCGGTCAATTTCCTGATCGCTCTGCGGGCAGTTGCGAATTAGAGTTACTCAGGAGCGACGTCGCTGGTTTGCGCCAAATTCGCAACTGCCTAGTCGTCCTTATCGCGCCCTTCCGCCAGACCGAACAGCTTGTGCGGATCTCGCAGCACGATGCGCTGGCGCCCACCTTCGACCAATCCCTGCTGTTCCCAGGCACTGAGGATGCGGCTCACGGTGTGCAACGTCGTTCCAGTCATTTCGGCGACGTCTTGCCGGCTGATTGGAAAATCAATCTCGACACCGCCTTCTACCTTGATGCCAGCCTGCTTCGCCAACCGTAACAATGCATGTGCAACGCGCTGTTCGACCTGCTCGCTTGACATCTCGATGACACGAGTTTGAGCATCCTGCAGTCGATTTCCCACCGTTTGCAGAGCACCGGTGGCAAGGCTCGGAAATCTCGCCACCAGGCGTGGCCAGGAGACTGACGACCAGGACAGTGCCACGCTGTCGACAACTGCTACCGCTGTTGCCGGGTAGTGTGTGAGCGCCATCGCCTGCGCCACCCCAAACAATTCGCCGGCAGAGACATAACGGACCACTATTTGCTGACCTTGTGGAGTGGTCTTTTCGACACGCAAATGACCATGCAATAATACGAAAAAGGAATGAGCTTCCGCGCCCTGGTCGAAAATTGCGCTGCCCTTGGCGTATCGAACCGACCGCGCCTCACGCAGTATTTCGTCTATATCATTTGGGCCAAGGCCAGCGAAAATAGGAATATCAGCAACGATTGAACGGTCGAGAGCGGCCATTTGGCATTGTTCCTGAGATCGCAAGGAATCTGACGAACAATAGAACTGTGCAGTTCAGCCGGCAACCGGACGTTTCACGCAGGGCCCGCGCCAGTGCCGAATATCCCAAAGCTCACAGTGTAAAGATCAGGCCGACACAAAAGGCCGATCGACATCAAACCAACCGCCTGACCACGGTCATCAACCATCATGCAGTCCGACGTGACACCGAAATATCTGCAGTACTTTCTCCAGGCTGCACGGATGTGGCCTCTTCAGAACCAGCAGAAAGGGAAGCTCGAGTGGAATCTTCGAAAAGATTGTCGACATGAGAAATCAAACGCTGCGCCGTCGGGGGTGCAAGCTTTAGAAAAAGGATCCCGCGAAAGAACGGCTTCAGGATGCGGCCAGTGATGCCGCGGTCCGCGCACATCAGATCAAGAATATTCAAGGCAAGCGGTGACATACCGACGTGACGGCTTCCGGGGTCGAGAATTGCGCGAAGGGCACGCTCTACCCCCGGCCATTGGCCACCTGAGATGTGCGTCAAGACATTGTTGAGGTGCGGATGACGCCGGAACGACGCCGTCAGGGTAAAGACCAGATCGTCAAGCGCGGTCTCGGCATCGGCGAGATGAGCGCCGGCAGACTGCCCATCATGCTTTGGTTCCGAAATCAAGATGACCGAGTCTGAGCTGACGATATCTTGCTGCATGTACATTTCATTTCATTTTCTACGACTGCACAGTGCGGGGCCGTAGGACACTGCAAATCCGAGGAAGGCGATGGCCCATGCGGTGCCGGCGACGGCGAGCAAAACTTCCATATGTCGCGGCTCGACGACTGCGCAGACTCGCGCCAATGTTGCGATAACGACAGCGGCATAGATGGCCTGCGTGGTCGGGGATGCTTCGAGTTGCCAACCGGTGTGACCGAGCGTCGCCCGGGTCATCACCGCGAGCGTCATCGTGCCGATCACACCACCGGTCCAGGCATGGATCCCGGCGCTTGGCGCGATGATGTCGAACGCGCTGAGTGCGGCGAGGATGTATCCGACCGGCATGAATGCGTAGGCAAGATGCAGGACGAGCACCAAACGGTCGGAGAACGTCCGGTAACCCGCCCAGCGAGCCAGCCGGACGATGTGAAGACACCCGCAAACGGCGAGCAGCACACCAATGATCGGACTTGCAGGGCGCACGACCCAGCCAGCAAGGACGAGCGCACTGAATCCGACAGTGACAAGATCAAATCGGCCGAACGCAGTCGGCATCCGTCCGGAGCCCCGCTTTGCGAGCCAATTGCGCGTAAAGCTCGGAATGATCCGGCCGCCGATTAGCCCAACCAGAGTAATTACCAGGGCGATGCTGGCCCGGGTTGCATACTCTGCCAGCCCAAAAACATGCGCCTCGATGTGGAAGGCGATGTTGCTGGCCGCAAGCAGACTGATGATCGCAACGATCTTGACGTTGTCCCACTTCTTACCAGCGACGATTTCGCGCGCAGCCGCGGCCGCAAGGAGAGCCAGAAAGGCAATGTCGATCAGGGCGGCCGGCAGCCAACCGATCCAGGCCGACGCGTTGACGGCAATCCGGCCGGCACCCCAGACCGAAAACAGGAGGATAAGGGGTTTACCCTGCAAAGGCAGCCGTCCGGTCCAGTTCGGTATTGCCGTCAACAGAAATCCGGCAATCACCGCCGCGACATAGCCGAACAGCATTTCATGGACATGCCAGTCGCGGGAAGCGAAAGTCGTACCCAGTTTCAGGTAGCCATAGAATGCCGGCAGCCACACCAGAATGATGGCGCCCGCGTAGACCGCTCCGAACAGAAAAAATGGCCGGAACCCATAAGAGAATAGTGCAGGCCCCTGATAGTCTCTCAAACGCGGGATCGCCATGATGATCGTCTTCGCTTATTACGTTCGGCCTGGGGATACCTGCGGCCGGCCATCGCGCGTGGCCGGAGGGACTGCAGGCACAGATCGTTATTTCGCTGCGGTTCGGTTCGCGGCCAATTTGTCGAACAATGCCGCGAAGGCCTGTTTGGCCTTTCCGACCTGAGGAACGGCTTTGGCCTGGTCTTCATTGGTTGGTGTTCCCACCACGACCATCGCAACCATACCCATCCCGTAGTGCGGCAGGCACTTGACGCCATAGATACCTGGTTGATCGAACTTGATCGAGACATCCTCACTCATCTTGCCGACAAATGGCGCTGCGCCATCCGGCAGCATGCCCTTGACGGTCTCTGCATTGTGCCC
>Ga0207657_10005063_pt1 | contig 13825 bp, 10 predicted proteins | sample KBSC33metaG_FD_184316 | JGI IMG/M metagenome (GOLD analysis project Ga0207657, IMG submission 184316) | Corn rhizosphere microbial communities from Kellogg Biological Station, Michigan, USA - KBS C3-3 metaG (SPAdes) (version 2) | ecosystem: Host-associated > Plants > Roots > Rhizosphere > Soil ... | reverse complement strand
GCGGTGAAGACGGCGGTCATCAACAAGCGGGCTGGCGGGATGGGACTGATTTCAGGACGCAAGGCGTTCCAGCGTCCGATGGATGAGGGAGCCCGGCTGCTTCAGGCGGTCCAAGACGTGTACCTGTGCGATCAAGTGACAGTTGCTTAAGCGGCACGGTTTGCCGCGCGGCAAAGGTTTTCCAAAGAACGTAACTTGGTTCTAAGGTCGCCATTTCGGGTGCCGCAGGGAAGGGGGCGGAACAATCGGTAATTAGTCCGGCAAAAGCAACGTTATACTGACCTGGGAGACCCCCCTTCATGGCTCAACTGCGCCGCTTCTTCGCCGCCTTCTTTCTGTGTCTATGCGCGGCGAGCTACGCCGATGAGCTGCCCCGACTCGTGGTCCAGACCACGCACCCCCGCACCTACGGGCGAGTGGCGCTGAGCTCGGACCGAAAGTTTTTTGCCTCCGCGGATGACGACGGGACGGTGAAGATCTGGTCCGTTGAGAACGGGCTCTTGCTCAGGACCTTGGAACTCGAGGTGGGGGCGAGGCAGATCGCCTTTGACCCGAAAGGCAGACTGGTCGTTGCGGGCGCCGAGAAGGTCGTCTTCGTCGATGTCTCCAGTGGCAAGGAGGTTGGGCGATTGCAGGTGGCCCGAACCTTCTGCACAGGCTTCGACTTCCTGGGAGACAAGCTCGTCACCGGTGGCACTGACGGAAAGTCTGCTGAATGGGACCTCGACTCGGGCAAGAAAACGCGCGAAGTCGTGAGCTTCGATCAAGTAATCCGGGCGGTGAAGGTGTCGCCAGACAATTCGACACTTGCCGTCTTAACTCAAGACGGAGTGCTTCACTTTTGCAAGACCTCGGATGGCCAGAGCTTAGGCGATCTGTCTGGCTTCGACTACGGGTCGAATCTCGACTTCAGTTCCGACGGGAAGCTCCTTGCTGTACGCTCGCAGAGCGGGGTAGCCGTCATCGATGTGCAAAGCCGGAAGCCGGTGCAGACGCTTACGTCGGGCTTCGGCCATGATGCGATCGGTTTCGGCTCCGGGACGGTTCTTTACTACCGAACTGAATCCGGCGTGTCTGCCGTGGACGCGGCTTCGGGTGCCGTACGCCAAGTGAGCCTTTTTGGAAATTCAGGCTCACTGGACTTCAAGGTTCTTCTGGATCGAAAAACAGCAGTCAAAACGAACCTCGACGACAGCTTGGATCTGTACGACCTGAGCGGTTTGACACTCGTGCAGAGCTTCAAAGGCGCTACCGGGGCAATAAACGCCGTGGCGGCTTTCGGGAGGCTGGTTGCGACAGGGTCGGACGATGGTTGGGTGAGGCTGTGGGACTCATTGACAGGGCGTCCCCTGGGCAATGCGTTGGCTTACAGGGGCGGAGTCTCTGCAGTCGCGTTTAGCCCCGACGGGTCCCACGTGTACTCAGCCGCGGCGGACGGGCGAGTGCTTAGTTTCTCTGCTAACGGTCTAGCGAAGGAGGGCGTGCTCGATGCCACCTCCATGCAGCTGATTGGTCTGGCAGTGGCGCCCCCTTCTGAGCAGGTCGCTACCTTGAGCGTCACCGGCAAGGCGTTTCTAGGTCAGATCGGCGGCTCGCCAACGACGATTTCCGATCAACTGGAAGCCAGATCGATTGCCTGTTCCTCGGATGGGAAGACGATCGCGATCGGGACCAAGAAAGGAGAACTCGCGATCTTCCGCACGAGCGGCGGTGACCCGAAGGTCATCAAAGACGCGCATGCGAGCACGATCACATGGGTCGGATTCTCGAAAGACAACAAACATATTTTCACAGGTGGTGTGGACGGTTACGTTCGGTCCTGGCCCGCTTCAGGTGGCAAGGCCGATTGGAGCATTGGACTCGATAGCAGTGTGTTCGCAGGCGCGCTAAGTCCAGATGGAGCGACGCTGGCTATAGGAGGCTGGGTTCAGCCGGTCACGTTGCTCGATCCGAAGAACGGCAAGAAAAAGAGTGAACTGCCTGACGAGAGCCGAAACAACCGGACGCTCGCCTTCACGGGCGACGGCACGAAGATCATCACGGGTGGCCGCGACGGCGCCACCTCCGTATGGGACCTGAAAAAGAACAAGCTGATCGCGCGCCGCTACGGGATGGGCGAGAGAGACTGGGTTGTGGTTGACGCAAAGGGTCGGTTCGACGGGACCGATCAGGGGCTGAGCGCGCTGCATTGGGTGCAGGACAACCGGACCTTGCCGCTCAGCGCCTTCTTCGAGCAATTCGATGTGCCGAACCTTTACGCTCGTCTAACTGGAACCAAGATCGACGTTGAGGAGAAGGATGATCCGAAGCCTCCCCCCACGCCGAAGGTCGACATCACAACTACTAAGATTCAGCCTCCACCTTCAGTTCGTATTACGACGCCGAGGACAGACCAGACCGTCGAGCAGGAGCAGACCACGATCGAGGTTTCTGCCACGGATGAAGGCGGCGGCATTGATCAGATCTCGCTTTATCAGAACGGGAAGCTCGTCTCTGATGCGCAACGGGAGTTGGTTGAGCTCAGTCGCAATCAAGGGAAGACGATCTCGAAGAAGTTCGCCGTGTTGCTAGCCCCGGGCGACAACGTGTTTCGAGCGACGGCCTTCAACAAGGACCGCACCGAGAGCGCTAGCCCAAAAGAGGTCAAGATCACGCTCAAGAAAGCGGAGGCTGGCTCGACGCTTTACGTCCTCAGCGTCGGCATCAACGATTACGACAACGACAACTACGACCTGACCTTCGCGAAGCCCGATGCGGCAGCTTTTGCCACCGACGTGAAGACCCGAGCGGCCGGGATATTCAAGAACATCGTGGTGGAGCAGCTTGCTGACAAGGAAGGGACAAAGGCGAAGATCGAGGCGGCGTTTGCCCGGATCACAGCGAAGGCGAAGCCTGGCGATGCGTTCATCTTTTTCTATTCCGGACACGGCCTGGTCACAGAACCCGATGACGGTACTCAGGGTGAGTTCTATCTGATCACGTGCGATGTGAAGCGGATGCTCGGCTCGGACGATGTGACGAAGCTGGGCGTCTCCGCGAAGCGGCTCAAGGAACTGTGCATGGCGGTTCCGGCTCAAAAGCAGTTGATCATTTTTGATGCTTGCTACTCGGGCGGAGCAGTGGCGGAATTCCAATCTCGTGGCGCGGCAGAAGAGAAGGCGATTCACCAACTCTCGCGAAGCACCGGCGTCGCTGTGATGGCCGCAGCTTCGCCAGATCAGACCGCGACGGAACTGAAAGCGCTAGGGCACGGCGTCTTCACTTACGCGATCTTGAAGGGGCTCTCGGGCGAGGCGGCTCCGGGCAGCGGTTCGCGCAAGGTGACCGTCGCGGGCCTGTTCTCTTATCTCAGCGACATTGTGCCGGAGCTTACGAAGCAGTATCGGGGCAAAGCGCAGTATCCGAACACCTTCCTCAGCGGTCAGGATTTCCCAATCGTCGTTGTGAAAGGCTGACGGCTGCCAACTGCGGGGGTGACAGGTAAAATTGCCCTGTTCCCGAGGAGTAAATGACATGGCAGTTCGCGTTGGCATCAATGGATTTGGCCGGATCGGCCGCCTCTCGCTTCGAGCGATCCTCGAGCGACACCCGAAGGAGATCGAGGTTGTGGCGGTCAACGACCTGACCGACACCGCGACTAACGCGCACCTGTTCAAGTACGACTCGACCTATGGACCCTTCCACGGCACCGTCGACTCTGACGCGGAGAACATTCACGTCAACGGCAAGGCGATCAAGTCGTTCGCCGAGCGAGATCCCGGCGCGATTGCCTGGGACAGCCTGGGAGTCGATATCGTCGTCGAGTCCACCGGCCTGTTCACCGATGCCACCAAAGCCGCCGCTCACCGCAACCGCGGGGTCAAGAAGGTCGTCATCTCCGCTCCGGCTAAGAACGAGGACGTCACGATCGTGCTCGGCGTCAACGATGGCATGTACGACGCCTCCAAACACCACGTGATCTCGAACGCGAGTTGCACCACCAACGGCCTCGCCCCTGTCGCCAAGGTGATGCACGAGCGATTCGGGATTGAGAAGGGCTTGCTCACAACGGTGCACGCGTTTACCAATTCCCAGCGAACCCAGGACACCGCTTCCAAGGACTTGCGCGACGCTCGCGCGGCTTCACAGAACATCGTGCCTTCCTCGACGGGTGCGGCGAAGGCTGTGGGCTTGGTTATTCCAGAGCTCAAAGGCAAGTTCACGGGCATGGCTTTCCGAGTCCCAGTGCCCACCGTGTCAGTTGTGGACTTCACCGCTTTGCTGACTCGAGATGCGAGCGTCGACGAGATCAACGCCGCCATGAAGGAATACGCCGAGGGCGCGATGAAAGGCATCCTCGCCTACTCCGACGAGCCTTTAGTCTCTACCGACCTCAAGGGCAACCCCCACAGCTCAATCTTCAGCTCGCTTGACACGGTTGGCCTAGGCAATTTGGTGAAGGCGGTGGCTTGGTACGACAATGAGTGGGGCTATAGCTGCCGTATCGCGGACATTCTGAAGTTCCTGAACGACGCAGGCCTCTAGTCTCCAGAGATTGTAGGTGAATTAGCTGCGCGGCCGGCGTGCGCGGCCGAGGAAGCTAACATGAAGCCATTCTCGCGGCAGAGCGCGACAATGCGGCTCGCTAGCTCTGCTGTGAAGGCCTCGCGCTTCTCGCGGTCCGTGGCTCCGGGCATCGCATCGTACGTGAACGGCTCGCCGAAGCAGATCTTGATGGGGTGTCTGGTCATCTTCTTCGCGCCTCGGGGGAGCACAATTTCGGTGCCCACGACTCCAACCGGAACGACGGGTGCGCCGGTTCGCTTCGCGAGCATAGCCACTCCTCGGTTCAGCTCCTGCAAAGTCTTGCCATCGCCGCGTGTCCCCTCCGGGAAGAGCAGGAGGGCGTGCCCCTGTTCCAGCAGTTCCATGGAGTGACGGATCGACTCCGTGTCGCCCTCACCTCGACTTACCGGAAAGGCGCCCAGGGATGCGATAATCTTGCCGAAGAGTCCTTTGAAGAGCTCTTTCTTCGCCATGAAGGTGAGTTCCCGGCGCGTGGCGCAACCCACCGCAGGCGGGTCCAGGTGGCTCATGTGGTTCGCCGCAAGGATCACAGCGCCCTTTCCGGGCACGCGGCTCTCGTGAATGCCGCGAAGACCTCCCGTGCGCAGACCGAAGAACACCGAGCGCACGGTCCCTCTGACTGCTCGGTACCACAAGCCCACTGCGCAATTATGGCTTGCTTGATTTTGGGGGTGCGCTCACTTGCGAGCGTATGGAGTTGCCGCAAAGTCGTAAACTCCGCGGCATGCCCGTGAAACTCACCCGAGCTCAGTGGCTGATCCTCTGGGCGGCCTGGCTTGGGTGGGTGTTCGACATCATGGACTCGGCGCTCTTCGCCTTCGCCAAAGAGCCAATGCTCACCGAGATGCTCGGCGGCAAAGCCGCCTACAAGCTCAACGGGCCTGCGGTCGAGGGAGGCATTCAGGCGGTGTTCCTCATCGGGTGGGCGCTTGGTGGCCTGTTCTTCGGCATTCTGGCGGATAGGTGGGGGCGGACCAAAACCCTGATCACCACGATCCTTGCTTACAGCATTCTCACCGGACTCACTGCGCTCTGCCGTACACCGGAGCAGGTGGGGGTGGTTCGTTTCTTAACCGGGCTGGGCATCGGAGGCGAATGGGCGGCCGGGGCGGCGCTCGTGGCGGAAGCCTTGCCCGATGCGGCGCGGCCGAGAGCCTCGGCATTGCTTCAGTCTGCGGCGGCTTTCGGGCCTTGGTTCGCCGCTTTGATCAACCTAAGTTTACCGGCGGGCAACTGGCGGACAATGTTCGTGATCGGCGTGGTTCCGGCGCTGCTGGTGGTGGGGATTCGCTTCTGGGCCAAAGAGCCGGAGCGCGCGAAGAAAGCGGAGCGTGATCCCCGCGCCGGCAACATGCTCGATCTCTTCCGGGACGGGCGCTGGCGCAGAAATGCCATTGTGGCGATGGTCATTGGGATCGTGGGGGTGACAGGCGCGGGCATCTTGCCGTTTTGGAATCCGAACCTGATCTCTGCTGCCGGTGCCGGTCTGCCGGCGGAAGTCGTAAAGAACTTCAAAAGCTATAACACTTTCACGCTCCATCTGGGCACCCTCGCAGGGGTGTTCTTCTTTCCTTGGCTTTGCCAGCTGATTGGGCGCAAGCGAGCTTTCGGATTGTTCCTCGCGCTATGTCCGTTGAGCTTGGCGTTCGTCGTTTATGCCGGTAAGTCACTAACGTCGCTGCTGTTCCTTATGCCGTTAGGAGCCTTCTTTACGATCGGGCTTAGTGCAGGTTTCGTGCTTTATTTCCCCGAGCTGTTCCCCACGAGATTGCGGGCGACAGGGGCGGGGCTTGCTTATAATGTGGGGCGGATCGCGTCCGCGCCCATGCCAAGGCTTATTGGGGCCCTCATCAGAACCACCGGTGGCAACGTCGGTTACGGAATTGGATTGTCTGCGGCGGTGTACGTCGTGGGGTTGGTTGCCGTCCCGTTCGCTCCCGAAACCAAGGATCGGCCGCTGCCGGAGGACGATTGAGCCGAGTCTTTTTCTGGTTCATGCTTGCGCTCTGCGCAACGCCTTTGTTTCGTGTGCCGGAGAGCGTGCTCGCGTTTGTAGCGCCTGGCGCGCTGGTTCTCGGCATGCTTTTGGCGCTGACCCTCGGAAACCCGTATCCAGAAGCATCGAAGGCGGCGAGCAAGCTATTGTTGCAGGCTGCGGTGGTCCTGCTCGGATTCAGCTTGGACATCGACAAGGTAATCGCCGCCGGCACCCGCGGGATCGGTTTCGCTCTGGCCTCCATCAGCGCCGTGTTCTTGCTCGGCTGGCTTCTTCAACGTGTCTTAAAAGTTCGGCCGCTAACCAGTTTGCTGGTGAGTACAGGAACGGCGATCTGCGGGGGAAGCGCGATAGCAGCCATGGCTACTATGACTGACGCTCCGCAGGAAGACGTCTCCGTCTCTGTGGGCACGGTTTTCTTGCTCAACGCAGTTGCCTTGCTCGTCTTTCCCCCCATCGGCCATGCTCTGCACCTAAGCGGCGATGCGTTTGGGACGTGGGCGGGGATTGCCATTCACGATGTCTCCAGTGTGGTCGGAGCCGCTACCGCTTTCGGCGGCGGAGCGCTGACCACCGCGACGGCGGTGAAGCTCTCGCGAGTCCTTTACTTGGTTCCGACTGTGCTGATAACTGGACTCATCCTCCACAAGACCAATGGCGAGACGACGAAGAAGGCACCGATCCCCTGGTTTATCGGGCTCTTTCTGCTTGCATGTCTTGCTCGGAGCTACAGCCCGGCCGTCGCGGCGCATGCGAACACAATCAAGCTTGCAGCAACATGCGGCTTTGCCATGGCGCTATTACTCATAGGTGCCGGAATCAGCCGCAAAACGCTCGCAACGGTCGGCACAAGGCCCCTCTTGCAGGGCGTGCTCCAGTGGCTCTTCATGAGCCTCGCCGCGCTTGCGCTCGTGATGCTCTAAGGCCTACTTCTGGGTGGACCAGAGGCGCTCGAACTCGCCTACGAGTTGTTCCATTGCAGTGAAGCCGCCCTTCCAGAAAGCTTCGCTGTGGAGGTCGACGCCAACCATGTGCATAAGCTCGGTCGGCGAGAGCGAGCCACCCTTTCGGAGCATCTCCACGTACTTTGGCGCGAAGCCCGGACCCTCTGCCTTCGCCATCTGGTAGAGCGAGAGCACGAGCAGCTCTCCGAACGAGTAGGCATACACGTAAAACGGTGCGAAGATGAAGTGGCCGACGTAGCTCCACCAGTCTTTGTGCTGCTCTCCCAATAGCAGTGACTTGCCGAACATTGCCTGCAGCTCTTCCTGCCAGATCTCGCCAAAGCGCTGCGGCGCGAGCTCGCCTTCCGCACGGCGGGTGAGGTGGCAGCGCTGCTCGAACTGGAACATCGCGGCTTGTCGGAAGACGGTCGCGAAGACGCCTTCGATCTTCTCGGCGTAAAGCGCGAGCTTCTCCTGATCGCTAGCCTTGCCCACAAGTTTTTCAAAGACGAGCATCTCGCCGAAGGTGCTGGCGAGCTCGGCCAAAGGCAGGGTGCCGTGGAAATTGAAGTAGGTCTGCGCACGGCTGAGGGAAGCATGGACTCCGTGGCCCAGCTCGTGAGCAAGCGTCATCACGTCGTCCTGCTTGTTCAGATAACTTTGGAAGATGACGGGGTGCGTGTCCGGCGTGTTGTAGCTGCAAAAAGCGCCGCCGCCTTTGCCCTTCCGAGGCTCCGCATCGATCCACTTCTTATCGAAGAACTCTCGGCCGCGCGCCTCCATATCCTCAGAGAATTGTCCGAAAGCCTCGAGCACGATTTGGCGCGCTTCGTCCCAGCTCACCTGCTCCTTGCTCTCGAACAGGGGCGCATAGCGGTCGATGTGGGTCAGCTCGGGCAAGCCGAGGATTTCTCGCTTGACGTTGTAGAAGCGCTCGACGAGGCGGTAGTTCTCGCGACAAAGCCGGATGACGAGATCGACGGTCTCCTTGTCGAGTTCGTTGGCCATGTGGCGCGAATGCTCGGGGTACGGGTGCTTGCGAAGGCGGTCTTCTACCGACTTGTCCTGAAGAAGGTTGTTGTAGGTGAAGGTCAGCACCCTCCGGATCTCCGCCAACCCGGCACTCAACGAATCGGCCGCGGACTGTCGGACTTCTCGATTGGGATCTCGCAGCAAGGCCACGACCTCACTTTGGGTGAGATCTTGCACTTCGGTCGAGCCGGGCCGTTGGAACTTGAAGACCTGATTGCTCGTGACCTCTTCATGAAGGCGCTGCCACGCGCGGGTGCCGGTGTTTGCGGTCTCCTCAAGCAAGACCTCCTCGGCTTCTGTTAGCCGGTGCGGACTGAAGGTCCGGGCCACGTTTATGTAATGCACGTAATTGCTGAGCGCCGGATCCTGTAAGAGGCGGTCGATCACCTCGGACGCTGCCGCCTGCAACTCCAGCTCGAAGAACATCAGAATGACGCTGAGTTCGGAGCCTTTTTCCATCTGTTTTTGCATGAAGGCGCCGATCTTGGCATCGCTGGTGTCGCAAGCGAACAGCAGATTGGCGTAGTTCTGAGGCTTGCTGACCTCCTGAACGATCGACTCGAGTTCCTTCAGCGACTCAGCAAGCAGACTTGCAGTTAGGGAAGGTGAATCGATTTTGCCGCGGTACTTCTCGGCGAACGCCTTTGCTCGCTCGAGTCCGGTCGCCCAGGTCTGATCGATCTTCGGATCGTCGATGCCGCTGAAAAGGGCGGAAAGATCCCATCGAACCTGAGGAGGAGCGAGCTCGGCAGTGGCGGACATGGTCTAAAGTTTAGCCGCTGGCTCGCTGGGAGCCTTCAGACTTGCCGCAAACCTGGCACATTCCGCCCGATTGCTGCGCTAGTGAACCACGCGTACTGCACAAGTAACCATCAGACCCGATGGCCGCTGGATAGCGGACAACGACGCACGGATGAGAAACTCGGTTCCATCCTTGTGTAAGGCGGGAGTGTCCTTGTGTGTGCCCATTTCGCGGCGCTCCGGCTCGGCAAAGTAGTCGTTTCGGTGCATCAAGTGGATCTCACGGAAGCGCATCGGCACGAGGGTGAGCAGATCGACGCCTTGCATCTCCGCCTTGGCATATCCGAAAATCTCTTCTGCAGCCTGGTTGGCGTACTCGATCTTGCCGTTCTCGGCGACCACCAGCATCGCATCTGGCGCGGCTTCGAGGAGATCTCGATAGAATGGCTCATCGCTTGCGGCTGCTTGTTCCCGAAGCTGCTTCACAAGGTCCTCGTTTTCCTTGCGAAGGGCTTCGATGGCCGCTTCCTGCTCCGCCCGCATCACAATCGCTACAAGCTCGGTGCGGCTGTAGGGGCCGAGTTTGATCCGGACGCGCCCCCAATAGGTGCCGACGGTCGCCTCGCTGATCCCCAACTTGTGAGCGATAGCGGTGTCGGTGAAGCCGGCGGCGGCGAATTCGAGAAGCTGCTTTTCGCGGGGGGAGAGTTCGGGCGTAGGTCGATCCGTTGGCATCGTAAGCGTCCGTAGAGAGCCGGTAAATTTTAGCCGGTGAGCAAGGTTTATTGCTCTGCCTTAGTCAAAGGAGCATCCATTTACGTTCTTAACTAGTGTATTGAACAAGAAGTTATGAAGGCGCTCGGCAAAGGCGATCAAGAAATATTGGTCCTCCTGAGTGAGGGAATGCCGGACCATGGGGTCTGCCAAGAGCTGAACATCTCGCCCAGAGCGCTGAAATCGGCGATCCGCCGCATCGAACTCCGTGCAGCGGAAGACACCGAGGATGCCGGCCGGTACTACGAGCAGGCGCTGCGCCGACGAGCGGACAACCGCGCCGTGTCCCTCCAAGCTCGCTTCGATGCGCTCATGACGGCTCTGCCCGAAGCGGTTCTCGTGATCGACGGACGGTCGGGCCAGATCAGGGAAGTGAACGAGTTTGCCTGCAAGCTCTTTGGCTATGGGCGCAAGGAGATGCTGCGGTTAACCGTTGAAGACCTGGTGCCGGAGGATATGCGTACTCGGCATGTCGCCTACCGGCTTGGCTTTTTAGCGAACGCGCGAAAGAGGCGCATGGGATATCACCCTGCGATCTTTGGTCTGCGCGCGGACGGGAGTCAGATCCAAATGGCGATCGCGCTCACCGCAACTCATGCGGACGACGACGTGATGGTGGTCTGTACCGAGCACTCCGTCTGGAAGTCTCTTCGCCGCTAGTCACTTGCTCAGCCCGGCAACGAAGTTGATAGTAGTCGCGAGAATCACGGTTCCGAACAAATACGACAGCAATGCGTGGCGGAGGATGGTTGCTCGGATCTTCGGTTTGCTGATGTCCGTGTCGGAGACCTGGAAGGTCATCCCGATCGTGAACGACAGGTATGCGAAATCCATGTAGGAGGGGTCTTGGTCGTTGTAAAAGTTCACGCCCCCCTTCGGGTCGGCATAAAACAGCCGGGCATAGCGCAGGGTGAACGCCATGTGAGCGAGTGCCCAGGAAAGGATAATGCTGGCGACACAGGTGATGATCAGGGCCGTCTTGGCGGCTTGGTGGACCTGGCCGGATTCCACAAGGCCGAGTCCAACAGCGCCAAGGCTTACGATGCTCGCGAGGACCATCATAATGTCTGCGGTAAAGCTGTCGGGGTCTTCTGCGGTGGCCATTTCCGCTGTGCTTTCGGAATCGAGCCGGAACACGGTGGCGAGGAGCCAGACGATGTAGATGGCAGCCGCGGTGTCCCAGCCCCAAAGGGGAGCCAGAGCTTTTGAAACGCCTCCAGCGGTCGCGAACCCGATGGCAAGTCCGCAAACCGCCGCTACCGCAACGCGGATGCGACCGGAATACTTCCAGCTTCGCAACTCGGGTGGACGTTTCGGCAGCTTCTTGTTAGCGATGCTTGTACTTGTACCCATTTGCGGTTCCGGGCACCACGGAGCGTGCCCCTCCATTTGCGGGAACGACGGAGCGTGGCCACCATTGGAGATGCCGTATACTTGTTCTATGGTAGACGAGTCTCTACCTTTCGAGCATAGGGAGCGCCCGTTGCGCTACCTGTTTCTCGACCTGAATTCCTACTTCGCCTCGGTCGAGCAGAACGAGCGGCCGGAGCTTCGCGGCAAGCCAGTGGCAGTCTGTCCCGTAATGACGGACAGTTCTTTCGTGATTGCTGCCAGCTATGAGGCCAAGGCGTTCGGCGTCAAGACAGGCACAAACATTGGCGACGCCAAGCGAATGTGCCCGGACCTAATCTGCGTAGATGGGCGGCACCAGCTCTACTCGCAATATCACAAGTGGATTAAGCAGGTCGCCGAAGATGTGCTCCCCATCGAGGAAGTCTGCTCGATTGACGAAATGCGCTTTCGTTTGCTAGGACAAGAACGCGAGCCGGAGCAAGCGCGTCAGGTCGCGCTAAAAATGAAGGCCACGATCGCCCGGGAGGTGGGTCCTTGCATGACGTGCTCGATCGGCATCGCGCCCAATCCGTTCCTAGCCAAGATCGGAACCGAGCTAGAGAAACCCGATGGGCTGCAGATCATTGAGGCACACGATCTGCCGCATAAGTTGCATAGCCTGAAGCTGACCGACTTCACTGGGATCAACCGGCGCATGGAAGCCAGGCTGAACGCCAGCGGCATCTTCACGGCTGAGCAGCTCTGCGCGGCGGATCGACACGGCCTGCACGATGCCTTCGGCTCAATAATTGGAGAGCGGTGGTACTACCTGCTGCGCGGCTGTGATCTTCCATCCGAGAAGACGCGCCAGAAGACGCTGGGCCACTCGCATGTCCTGCCGCCCGAGCTCCGCACGGACGAGGGCTGCAAAGAGGTCCTGCTGCGGCTTCTCGGGAAAGCGAGCGCGCGGCTTCGAGGCGAAGGCATGTGGACCCGCATGATGCATGTCTTCGTCAAGGGGAAGCAGAAGACGTGGAAAGCGTTCACCCACCTGCCACCGACGCAAGACTCGGTGACCATGACGGAATACTTCCTCCGGCTCTGGGAGGCTCGAGACTTCGTCTCGCCCATGGCGGTAGGGGTCACTTTCTCAGAACTTTGCCCTTCTGAGGAAGTCACACCTTCGCTGTTCGACGAGACTGTCGCTCGGTCGAAGTTCAGCCACGCTCTGGACAATGTGAACAAGAAGTTCGGAAAGCATTCCGTTTTCCTGGCCGCGATCGACGGAACAAAGGACACGGCTTCAGAGAAGATCGCCTTCCAGAAAACGGAACTGTTTAGTGAAGGAAAGGGCGATAACGAGCTGATCGATACCTGGCGCGGACGACCCTTCAAGCCCTGAAGAAGCTCCGCCTCGGCCGATTCCGAGGCGGAGCTGGTTTGCGGCTTAGCCGCCAGTCTTGGGTGCCGTCGGGAACGGCGGCACCTTGTACTTTGGACCGCCTTTTTGGAGCTGATCCATAAGGTACTTGATCGCTGCATCCAGCTGCGGATCCTTGTTCTGCGCGCGAAGATCGGGCCGAGCGTCGACGTCCTGATCGGGGTCGATGCCCTTGTTCTCGGCGATCCACTGCCCGGTCTCCCGGTCGTAAATTCCGAACTCAGGTGCCGTCACGGAACCACCGTCGATCAGCGGAGCGCCGGCCGAGATGCCAACGAGGCCACCCCAGGTGCGCTTGCCGATGAGCGGACCAAGCTTGGCCTGGCGGAACATCCAGGGGAAGAAGTCCCCACCTGAACCCGCGTAGCCGTTGATCAGCAGAGCCTTTGGCCCCTCGATCGCGACCGCATCGGTCGTGTTCACGCCGTGGCGGTTCGCAATGCCCGCTCGAATTCGCCGAGCAAGGGTATCGACGAACCACGGCTGAATGTAGCCGCCGCCGTTCCAGCGCTCGTCGACGATGACCGCATCCTTGTCGACTTGGCTGTAGTAGCCGCGGATGAGGTCGATGGCGCCTTCCGCAGACGTGTTCTCGATGTACATGTAGCCGACCCGGCCACCCGTCATCTTGCTCACGTATTCGCGGTTGGCCTCCTGCCAGGCCGAGTTCCGCAGGGTCGCTTCGCTGCCGATAGGTCGGACGCGAATCTTCCGCGCTCCATCCATGGAAGCGGACGAGTTGACCGTCAGAGTCACGTACTGGCCGACCTTGCCGACAAGCAGCGAGTTCGGGTCCATATTGGAGCGAACCGGCTTGCCGTCGATTTCGAGCAGGTAATCACCGTCATTGACGGTGACGCCCGGCTCTCCGAGAGGGCCGCGAGCCGACTCGTCGAAGTTCTCGCCCCGGTAGACCTTCGCCATCCGGATGTACTCGCCGGCCGGCGCGTAGTCCACGCCGAGCTGTCCGATTGGCACCGGCGCGGGCGCGGTTCCGAG
>Ga0207657_10005061_pt1 | contig 13829 bp, 12 predicted proteins | sample KBSC33metaG_FD_184316 | JGI IMG/M metagenome (GOLD analysis project Ga0207657, IMG submission 184316) | Corn rhizosphere microbial communities from Kellogg Biological Station, Michigan, USA - KBS C3-3 metaG (SPAdes) (version 2) | ecosystem: Host-associated > Plants > Roots > Rhizosphere > Soil ... | reverse complement strand
AGCCCTTACCGGCCGACTCGCCCGACGACGGCGACTGGTCGATCACGGTGTTCGCCGGGTCGCCGGCCTCGACGTACTTCGTCCGCACCTGGAAGCCGAGCGCCTGCAGCACCGAGCTCGCCTGGTCGATCGGCTCGTTCACCACCGACGGCACGGCGACAGGCTGCGGACCCTTCGAGATGTTGAGCCGGACGGACTGGCCGACCGGGATCTTCACGCCGGCCCTCGGATCCTGCGCGAGCACCGTCCCCGCCGCCTGACTCGACGGCACGTTGTGCAGGTCGGCCTTCAGCCCCGCGCGCGTGAGCGCGGCGACGGCGTCGGTCGAGCTCTGTCCGGACAGATCCGGCACCTGCGCCTTCGGCACTCCTGTCGAGACCCAGATGTGCACGTCGCTGCCCTTCGGCCGCCGCTGGCCCGCGATCGGATCCTGCTTGAAGACGAGCCCGAACTGCGTCGTCCGGCTCGCGTGGTGGTCGACGACCGGGGCGAAGCCGTCGGCCTTGATCTTCGCGCGGGCCGCCGACTCCGAGAGGTTCAGGTACAGCTCGACGGCGACGGGCTTCGTCGAGTTCAGCTTGTCCGACACCTCGGTGTAGAGGAACCACGCGCCGATACCCGCGCCGATCACGAAGAGGAGCGCTGCGATCCACGGCCACACCGGCCGCCGGTGGATCGGCTCCTCGAGGTCGTAATAGACAGGCGGGGGCGAGGGCGGCAGGCGCGCCGTCCGCCGTCCGGGCGCGATCATCGTCGCCGCCGTCGCGGCGATCGGGTCCTGCGGCAGCCGCATGATCTGCGTCGCCGACTCCTCCGTGACCGGGGAGACGGCCGCGCCGCGCGCAAAGCGCTCGAGGTCGGCGTCCATCTCCTCGGCGCTCTGATACCGGTCGGCGGGATCCTTCGCGAGTGCGCGCATGACGATCAGGTCGAGGTCGCGCGGCACCTCCGGCCTGCGGGCCGAGGGCGGCTCGGGCACGGTCGACAGGTGCTTCATCGCGATCTCGACCGGCGTGTCGCCGTTGAACGGCAGCGTGCCCGTCAAGAGCTCGTAGAGGACGATGCCGAGCGAGTACACGTCGGAGCGCTGGTCGACGGCGGTGCCGCGTGCCTGCTCGGGTGAGAGGTACTGCGCGGTGCCGACGATCGAGCCGGCTTCGGTCATCTGCGAAGCGCCCGCGCGCGCAATCCCGAAGTCGGTCACCTTGACGCGACCCTCTGCGTCGACGAGCACGTTGTGCGGCTTGATGTCCCGGTGCACGATGCCGTGCCGGTGCGCGAACCGCAGCGCCTGGAGGATCTGGCGCGCGTACTCGACCGACACCGTGACCGGCGCGGGGCCGCGGCCGACGATCAGCTCCTTGAGCGACCGTCCGTCGAGGAACTCCATCGCGATGTAATAGGTGCCCTCCGCCTCGCCGCGGTCGTAGATCGAGACGATGTTCGGGTGCGAGAGCGCGGCGGCGTTCTTCGCCTCCCGGCGGAAGCGCTCGACGAACTGCTCGTCCCCGGCATGCCGCTCGTTCAGGATCTTGATCGCGACCCGCCGGCCGAGCTCCTGGTCCTCGGCGAGGTAGACGTTCGCCATCCCGCCCGCGCCGAGCTTGCGGACGACCTGATAGCGCCCGTCGAAGAGCGTGCCGATGAGCGTGTCCGAGACGGCCACGAGGGTCCTTACAGGGTAGTCGGGTCCTCAGCCGACCAGCTTCGTCACCGGTTGAGCAGGGCCTGCATGACCTGCTTGGCGATCGGGGCGGCGACCGCGCCGCCGAAGCCGTTCAGCTGCTTCTCGAGCACGACCGCGACGGCGACCTTGGGGTTCTCCGCGGGGGCGAACGCGATGAACCAGGCGGTGTAGACGTTCCGCACGCTCGTCTCCGCCGTGCCGGTCTTGCCCGCGACGTGGATGCCCGGGATCGCCGCCGCGTTGCCGGTGCCGCCCTCGGTGACGAGCACCATCATCTGCGTCAGCTCCGAAGCGGTCTGGGGCTTGATCGCGCGGCCGAGCGTGCCCGGACGGGTGTTCCGGATGGTCGACCCGTCGTGGGCGACGATCTTCTGGACGACGTAGGGGCGCGGGACGACGCCGCCGTTGCCGATCGTCGAGGCGACCATCGCCATCTGAAGGGGTGTCACGAGCAACCGCTCCTGCCCGAACGCGAGCCGGCCCGGATCGACCTGCGTGGCCGGGTCTTTCGGGTCGAAGAGGTGCGAGCCGCTGTAGAGGCCGCTCGCGAACCGCTCGTTGCCGGGTGTCTCGAGCGGCGGCGTCTTGTAGAAGCCGAACCGCTTCATGTACGACAGGATCGTGCCGGCGCCGATCTGCTTGCCGATGTTGCAGAACACCGAGTTGACGGAGTGCTGGAGCGCCTGCGAGAAGTTCAGGTGCCCGAACACCTCGCGACCGCCCTGGTCGGGGTTGCCCGCGTTCGAGACCTCCTTGCCGTACTCGGTGCAGTAGCCGGGATCGTCGAACCCCGACGTCGGCGTGAACGCGCCGGTATCGAGCGCCGCCGCGGCCGTCACGACCTTGAACGTCGAGCCCGGCGTGTAGAGGCCCTGCGTCGCCCGGTTGTAGAGCGCCGACGCGCCGCTGCACTCGCCGCGGATCTTCAGCACCTTCGCGTAGCCGTTCGGCTGGTCGATCAGGTTCAAGTCGTACGTGGGCGTCGAGGCCATGACGTAGACGGCGCCCGAGTGCGGATTCATCGCGACGACGGCGCCGCAGCGCGTTCCGAGCAGGCTCTCGGCGAGACGCTGCACACCGGGCCGGATCGTCAGCCGCAGGTTGCTGCCGTGCACCGTCGCCGTGCCGAGCCGGTCGAGGATCGACCGGAAGGCGTCGCTCAGGTTCGTGTTCGAGCCGGTGAGGTAGTCGTTCATCGAGCGCTCGAGGCCCGCCTGCGAGCGCGACTGCGTCGAGTAGCCGACCGTCTGCGCGGCCAGCTTGTGCTGCGGGTAGCGCCGGAAGAACAGGGTCTGGCCGCCGCGCTTCCGCTTGACGTTCGTCGCGAAGATCTCGCTGCCGCCCGGGCCCGTGATGAGGCCGCGTGCGACGGTGAACTGCACGACGCGCTGGATCGCGTTGTCCTGCCGGTCTTGCAGGCCCGCCGACGCCCATGTCTGCCAGTAGGTGGTCGCGACGACGAGCGCTGCGAGCAGGACGATCGCGACGAGCGCGAGGCGGTTGAGCTGGCGGTTCACCGCACGCCTGCGAGCTCGCGGTTGGCGCGGTTCGAGACGAGCATCAAGCCGGCGAGCACGAGGAAGTTCGCGACGATGCTCGAGCCGCCGTACGAGACGAGGGGCAGCGTGATGCCGGTCAGCGGGATCACACGCAGCACGCCGCCGACGATGATGAACGTCTGTAGCGCGAACCCGAAGGTGAGTCCCGCCGCGAGCAGCTTCGAGAACCCGTCACCGGCGAAGAGCGAGACGCGAAAGCCGCGCAGCACGAAGACCATGTAGAGCAGGATGAGCGCAGACGCACCGATCAAGCCGAGCTCCTGGGCGAGCGCGGAGTAGATGAAGTCCGTGTTCAGCTCCGGGATGATCCGGTGGCCGGACGCCGTCTGGAACGTTCCCTGGCCGAGGCCCGTGCCGCCCATCGAGCCGTGCGCGATCGAGTAGAGCGACTGCACCTCCTGGTAGCTCTGACAGTCCTGGCGCAGCGCGGGCTGCCCGGTGAGCGGGCAGAAGATCCTGTGCTCGGTCCACGGCGAGAGCCAGTTCGTCACGCGCTCGCGCACGTGCGGCGTGCCCTGGTAGACGGCGGCCGAGCCGGCGAGGAAGAGGCCGATGCCGACGGCGATGAACGTCGTGCGTGCCGTCGCGACGTAGAGCATCCCGAGGAAGATCCCGTAGAAGAGCAGGCCGCTGCCGAGGTCGTCCGTGACGAGCAGCACCATCATCGCCGCGCCCCAGATGACGAGCAGCGGGCCCCAGTCCTTGAGCCTGCCCGCCGCGAGCACTTCGCGCTTCTCGCGCAGGTAGGCCGCGAGAAAGACGATGAGGGCGATCTTGCCGAGCTCGCCCGGCTGGAAGCGGAGCGCGCCGACGTGCACCCACAGACGCGCCCCGTTCACGCTCAGGCCGATCCCGGGCAGAAGCGGCATGAAGAGCAGGACGATCGCGCCGAGGCCGAACAGGTACTTGTAGTTCTCGAGCACGCGGTAGTCGCGGCGCAGACCGAAGATGGCAACCGCGAACACGGCGACGCCGACGACGACCCACGTCGCCTGCCGGAACGCGTCCTTCGGCCCGAGCCGGTAGATCTCCGTCATTCCGATCGCCGTCAGGAGCGCCGCGATCGGCAGCACGTACGGGTCGGCGTACGGCACCGCGATGCGCGCGACGATGTGCGCCGCGAGATAGAGCGCGAAGAAGAAGCCGGCGTACGTGAGCGAGGTGCCGGAGATGCGCGAGCTGCCCGCGATGTAGACGGCCGCGAACCCGACTCCGGTGAGGATGCCGACGACGACGAGATAGGCGAGCTCCCGGTTGCGGTTGGACAGGCTCAGCGCACGAGCCCCCAGACGAGCAGCACCGCCGCGATCGCGAGCAGAGCCAGCATCGTCAGGACGAGCCGCACGCGCGCGGCGGGCGCGATCGGCTGCGGACGCGCGACCGCCTCGGCCTCCGGCGATCCGGGCTCGACGAACACGTGCTCGACCTCGTCGGGCGGCACGACCATCGTGTCGACGGACGGCGCGGGGACGCCTTCCAGCGTGTCGTCGTCGGCCTGGGCCGGCAGGCGCGCCGTCTCGTCGCCGTCGGCTGCGATCGAGAAGGCGATGACCGTGATGTTGTCCTCGCCGCCGCCGCGGTTCGCCGCCGCGACGAGCGACTTCGTGACGCGGTCGAGGTCGCCGCGATGGCGCTCGACGACGTCGAGGATGTCCTCGTCGCTGACCATGTCGGTGAGGCCGTCGGAGCAGAGCACGAAGATGTCGCCTTCGCGCGCGGTCACGGTGAACGCGTCGACGTCGACGTCGGGGTCGGTACCGACGGCGCGTGTGATCACCGAGCGTTGCGGGTGGATCTCGGCCTCCTCGCGCGAGAGCTTGCCGCTCTTCAGGAGCTCGTTCACGAGCGAGTGATCCTCGGTGAGCTGCTCGAGCTTGCCGTCGCGCACGACGTAGGCGCGGGAGTCGCCGACGTGGCCGATCGTGACCGCGTTTCCCTCGACGATCGCGACGGTCATCGTCGTCCCCATCCCCGAGGTCGAGGGGTCGGACGCCGCACGCTCGTAGACTCGCCGGTTCGCCTCCTGGATGAGCGCGGTCACCGTCTCTGACGCCGACTCGCCGCCCGGCTCCAGCTCCTCGAGCGCCGCGGCCGCGAGCTTCGAGGCGACCTCCCCCGCCTGCGCGCCGCCCATGCCGTCCGCGACCGCGAAGAGCGGCGGGGCGACGACGAACGAGTCCTCGTTCCGGCGCCGCTTCTTCCCCGTGTCGCTCGCCCGGGCGTACTGGGAGACGCTCATACCCGCAATGCTCCGTCGAGCCTACGCATTGTCCTCGAACCTCAGCTCGGTCTCGCCGACGCGGACGACGTCGCCGCTGACGAGCTTGCGCGGCCGGTCGAGCCGCACGCCGTTCACGAACGTTCCGTTCGTCGAGCCGAGGTCGTGCACCCAGACGCCGTCGCGGCGCGGCTCGATGCGTACGTGACGGGCGGAGGCGAACTCGTCGGCGTCGATCATCACGTCGTTCTGTCCGCCGCGACCGATCGTGAGCGGCGACGCGTCGAGCTCGTACTCCTCCCCGGTATCGAGGACGCCGCTCGAGGTGACGACGAGACGGCCCGGATGAATCGCCTGTCCGATCGTTCCGCCCGCCATCGCCGGGCGGAGGATGAAGCTCTCCTGCGGCAGCCGCAGGTCGCGCGCCGCGGTCCGGACGATCCGCCAGATGAAGAGATAGAGCAGGACGAGGAACGCGATCTTCAGCGCCAGCAGCACGCTCTGGTAGCTCGTGCTGGCAACGGGCAGAAGTCCCGCTCCAGCGCCGGCAAAGCCGGCGCCTCCGCTCATCGAAATGCCCCGTCAAGCCTACGCATTTGTCATTCGCGCTCCGTCGTGAAGGTGATGTCGGTCGAGCCGACGGTGAAGGTGTCGCCGGAGTCGAGCTTCGCGCGCTTGACGCGCCGGCCGTTCACCTCGATCCCGTTCGTCGACTCGAGGTCGACGATCCAGTAGGCCGCCCCCTCCTGGCGCAGCTCGGCGTGGCGCCGGGAGACGTTCGGATCCTCGACCTGGATGTCGCATTCGCGGGACCGGCCGAGCACGACGCGGCGCTTGTCGACGCGCATCGTCCGCCCGTCCCAGCTGAGCACCGCGACCTCGCGCTCGACGCCGAGCTCGGCGGCCGACGCCGCCTGGGTCGCCTGGGGCCCGCCCCGCGGCTTGTAGATCATCGTCGCACCGGGCTCGACCTGCTCGTCCGGCTCGCCCTCGTCGCGCTGCGCACGCCGGGGTTGCACCATCCGCGTCGCGATCCCGAACTCGCCGACTGCGAGGTCGTCGTCCGTCTCGAGCAGGACGCGCGGGGGGGTGAGGAGCGCGTAGTCCTCCCGCTTCGCGTGCTCGGTGACGTACTCCTCGAGCTCGGACTGGAGCGACGACTCGTAGCCTTCGAACTGGGCGCGGTCGGCGGTGGAGAGGTAGACGGTGTACTCGTTCGGGACGTACACCCGCGAGACCGAGACCGTCTTGTGGTCGTCCATCTCCTTCGCGAGCTTGCGCGCGAGCTCGACCGGCTGCACGTTCGTACGGAAGGCGCGCCCGAACACGCCCTCGAAGAGCGCCTCGATCTTCTGCTCGATTGCCCTGAGGACCATGGGTGCGGGAGGACATTACCCCGGGCGCGTCGATACAACTCGCTCTGCCTGCAGAGCGAGCGCCGCTCCGGTGATCCAGGCCGCCGCGACGAGGGGGACCGCCCCCGCGGAGGGCACCACGAGCACCGTGAGCACGAGCATCGCCGCCGCGGCCGCCGCCGCGCCCCAGCGTCCCCGTGCGGCCGCGAACGGCAGCGCCGCCGCGATCGCGGCGAACGCAAGCGCCTCGACGAGGAGCGCCGGCTGGGCGGCGAGCGCGCGGGCCAGCGAGCCGGCGACGTCGAGCGGGTCGGTCGCGCCCGCGAGGCCGAGTCCGAGCGGAGGCGCCGCGCCGGTGAACGGGAGCGGTGCTCCGCGCACCCCGGCGACGAGCGCGGCCGCGAGCACGGCGGCGCCGGCCTGGGCGGCGCGGCGGGGACCCGCACGGAGCCGCGAGGCCGCCAGGGGCACGAGGCCGAGAAGCGCAAGGGGCGAGAGCAGCGGGCCGAGCGCGAAGAGGAGCGCGCTCCGCGGCTCGCCCCACGAGAGCACGAGCCAGGCGAGCGCCGCGAGCGCATAGAGCACCGCGAGGCCGAGCGAGAGGTTGCCCAGCGGAAAGAGCGGCACGGCGAGCGCAGCGGCGACGCCGAGCCGCGGCCGCGCAGCAGCGAGCGCCGCGGCCGCGAGCGCGAGCACTGCAACCCAGGCGTGCGGGTAGAACGGCAGCTCGGCGGCGGTCCAGGCGGCGAACGCGCCTGCGAGAAGCGCAGCCCCGGCGCGAGACGCCTGCACCCCAGACCCGATCGCGGGCAGCCCGATCGCCGGCAGCCCCACCGCGGGCAACTGGATCGCGGGCAGCCCGATGCCTGCGGCACGAGGCCTCGGTGCCCGCCGCGCCGCAAAGGCCCCGCGCAAGGCCCCGGCGAGCTCCGCGGCCGTCGGCCGCCGTGACGGCGCGACCGCGAGCGCCCGGTCGACGAGTGCGAGCAGGTGCTTCGGCAGGTCGGGCCGCAACGTCTCGAGCCGCGGCGCGCCCTGCTCGATCGCGCGCGCCGTCTCGAGCATCGAGGCCTGCCAGAACGGATGCCGCCCCGAGAGAGACTCCCAGAGCATGACCCCGACCGACCAGACGTCGGCGGCGGCGGTCGACTCCTCGCCGGCGAGCCGCTCGGGCGAGATGTAGGCCAGGGTGCCCGGCACGTCACCCTGCGCCGTGAGGGTCTCGGCCTCCGCCATGCGCGCGAGACCGAAGTCGAGGAGCCGCGCCGAGACACCGTCGCCGTCCGCGAGCAGGACGTTCGACGGCTTCACGTCGCGATGGAGGATCCCGGCGGCATGGGCGTGCGCCAGTCCCTCGCAGACCTGGGCGCAGGCTTCGATCGCGGCCCCGTCGTGGAGCTCCCCGGCCCGCAGCACCTCCCGAAACGTGCGGCCCGGCACGAACTCGTACGCGATGTAGACGTGCCGCGGGTCGCGCGCGAAGGAATAGGCCCGCAGGCAGCTCGGATGCCGCAGGCGCGCGGCCGCCGCGGCCTCGCGCTCGGCGCGCGCGGCTGCTTTCCCCTCGCGGGGCACGATCTTCAGGGCGACGTCGAGGCCCGTCCGCTCGTCGCGGGCGAGCCACACCGAGCCCGATCCGCCGGTGCCGAGCGGGCGCAGCGGGCGGTACCGGTTGAGGACGAGCCCGTCGCCTTCGAGCGCGAGCGCAGCGTTGGACATCGGTCAGGACTCGTTGGCGGCCGGAGGGTCATTTCCTTTTCGGCCGAGCCCCGGGATACAGTCTGCCCCGAACTGCGTGACGGCATGAGCGGCGGGTAATGAGCCAATACGACGACGAGAACATCGAGTTCGACTTCTTCGACGAGCCCGAGACCGTCGAGGCGACGCAGCGCCGGCGCCTGCCACGGCTCGAGATGCCCGGCGGCCGGGGCGGCGGACGGCCGCCGCGCCCGCCGCTTCGCACGCCGACCGGGCTCGTCCCGCTTGCGCGGCTCGTCGGCCTGATCGCGATCGCGATCGTGATCGTGATCGGCCTCGTCTTCTGGGTGGGGTCCTGCCAGGGCAAGAGCAAGCACGACGAGTACCAGGCGTACGCCGACAAGGTGAAGGCGATCGCGGCGGCCGACACCCGACTCGGCGGCGACTTCGCCGACAAGTTCATCGCGCCCGGCCTGAAGCAGTCCGACCTCGAGGCGAGCCTCCAGCAGTTCGCCCAGCAGGAGCAGCAGGCGTACACGCAGGCTCAGCAGATCCGCGCGCCGGGGCCGTTGCGCGCGCTTCACCAGAATCTCGTCGACGCGCTCGAGCTGCGCGCGAAGGGGCTGAGCGGGCTCGGCGACGAGCTGGCCCGCCAGGGCGCGTTGAAAGACACGACGGGAACGACGGCGAGGCTGACCGCCCAGGCCGAGCTCTTGACCGCGAGCGACGTGGTGTGGGAGCAGCTCTACCGCATCCCGGCGACGCTCGAGCTCCAGGATCAGGGAGTCAAGGGCGTCGTCATCCCCGGCTCGCAATTCGTCTCGAACCCGGATCTCGTCAGCGCACGCTCCTTCAACATCCTGCTGACGACGCGTCTCGGCGGCGCGTCGACCGGCGGCACTCCGACCGGCAAGCACGGCGACGGGCTCCTCTCGGTGCGCGCGACGCCGCAGGGCACGGACCTCTCGACGAGCGGCCCGACGACGGTGACCGTGTCGTCCGACCTCGCGTTCGTGGCCACGGTCGAGAACTCCGGCAACTTCCAGGAGGTCAACGTCCCCGTGACGCTCACGGTGACGGCGGGCGGCAAGCAGATCTACCGCAAGCAGACGCCGGTCTCGCTGATCGCCCCGACCGAGCAGAAGACGGTCTCGTTCACGGGCTTCGACGTGCCGCCGGCAGCCTTCGCCTCCCCGGCGACGGTGACGGTCGTCGTCGGCCGGGTCCCGGGCGAGGTCAACACGTCGAACAACAAGGCGACGTACTCGGTCCTCTTCACGTTGAGTTGAGCCCCGTTGCGTTGAACCCCGTTGCGTTGAACCCCGTTGCGTTGAACTCCGCCGCGTGAGCGCCTCGGTCGCGGGCTGGATCGCGGTCGGCGCGGCCGCGGCCGCCCTGCTCGCCCTGCTCGTCACCGTCCTCCACCTCCTCGCGCTCCGCCGCATCCGCCGGGCGCAGCTGACGCTCCTCGGCGGCGGCAAGGCCGATCTCGTCGACTTCGCGGTGTCACTGCAGAGCCGCATCGACGATCTGCACCGCACCGTCGACGAGCTCACCGCGAGCCTCGGTCGCGTCGACCGGCGCGTCGACGAGACGGTCTCGAAGACGGCGATCGTCCGCTACGACGCCTACGAGCACTCCGGCGGGCACCAGTCCGCCTCGATCGCGCTCCTCGACTCGGCCCGGACGGGCGTCGTCCTGAGCGCGATCCAGGGTCGCGACTACGCCCGCATCTACGTGAAGGAGATCGACCGCGGTCACGCGACGGTCGCTCTTTCGCCCGAGGAGCTCGAGGCCGTCGAGCGGGCGATGGCGACGTGAAAACGGCTTGAAATCGGGCCTCGCTGCTATTTTTACGGCAGGTGCAGCAGGTTCTGGTCCTGAATGCCAGTTACGAGCCGCTCAACGTGTGCACGGTTCGGCGCGCCCACGTGCTGCTGTACAAGGGAAAAGCGGAGGTGATCGAGCACCTCGACCAGCCGCTCCGCTCGGCCACGGGCAGCTTCATCTGGCCGCACGTGATCCGGCTGATCCACTACGTCCGCGTCCCGCGGGCGATTCAGCGGAAGATCTCGCGTCGCGCGCTCTTTGCCCGCGACGGCTGGCGCTGCGTCTATTGCGGAACCGGCGGCGGCCGCCTCACCCTCGACCACGTCGTGCCGCGCTCGAAGGGCGGGGAGTCGATCTGGGAGAACGTCGTCACGGCGTGCGCGCCGTGCAACCTCCGCAAGGGCGACCGCTCGCTCGAGCAGGTCGGCATGGTGCTGAAGACGACGCCGCGGGCACCCCAGCCGGTGCTCTTCATCAAGCTCGCCGCGCCGCGGATCCCGCACCGCTGGACGCCGTACCTCGGCGATCTCGGCACGAGCACCGCCGCCGCCTGATGTGACGGTCCAGCCGGTCGGCGTCGTATCACTTGCGTGATGCGTCTTCGCACCGTGCTCCTCGTCGCCGCCGTGCTCCTCGTCGCCTCGGCGATCGCGGGCGTCGCGCAGCCGCGCCTCGGACATTCGGCCGACACGCCGGCGAGGACGATCTCCGTCTCGGGCCACGGCACCGTGACGACCGTTCCCGACCGCGCCTCCTTCGACTTCACGGCCGAGACACGTGCGCCCACGGCGGCGGCTGCGATCGCGCGGGCCGGCGACGCGTCCGGGGCGATCGCCGAGGCGCTGAAGGACGCGGGCGTCGCCGCGGCCGACCTCCAGACGAGCCAGATCTCCCTCTCGCCCCAGATGACTGATGACGGGGCGACCGACGACGGCACGACGATCGTCGGCTACGCCGCGTCGACCACGCTTACCGCGAAGACGACGATCGCGCGAGCCGGGGCCGTCGTCGACGCCGCGGTCAAGGCGGGCGCGAACGGCGTCTCCGGCCCGAATCTGTCGCGCTCGGACGAAGCGTCGCTTTACGACAAGGCGCTCGCCGGAGCGGTCGCCGACGCAAAGCGCAAGGCGGGCGCGCTCGCGGCGGCCGCAGGCCTACAGCTCGGCGGCGTGCAGTCGCTGGCCGAGAGCGGCGCGCAGGCGCCCATCCCGCTCGCGGCCAAGGCCGACTTCTCCGCCGCGATCGAGCCCGGCACGCAGACGGTCGCAGCGGACGTGACCGTCACCTACGCCGCCACGGGTTAGCCGCGCTCGAGCGGCAGGCCGCGCTGCGACCACTCGCTCCACGATCCCGGGTAGAGGCGGCCGTCACGGCCTTCGAGCCACGCGCGATGGAGCGGCACGCACGCGGTCACCCCCGAGCCGCAGTAGGCGACGAGCTCGCCCTCCGGGAGCTCCGGCAGCGGGTCCGCCCACGGGGCGTTGCGAGCGCCGGGGATGCGGCCGGGCGGGTCGTCGATCGGGTTCTCCTCGCCGCGCCAGCGGTTCGGCGTGCGGGCATCGACGAGCAGGAGCGTCCGGTCGCCGAGCCGCCGAGCGATCTCGCCCGCCTCGATCGTGTCGTCCGCCCGCGCGTGCGGCACGAACTCCGCCGGCTCGATCGTCTCCTCCCCGCCGCGCAGCGCCCCGCCCCACGCCGCGAGCCCGCCGAGGAGGACCCCGCAGTCGTCGTGCCCGAAATGCCGCAGCAGCCACCAGAGCCGCTCGGCCCCGCCGAGCGAGCCGTACGCAACGACGAGCGTGCCGGCGCCGATCCCCGCGCGACCCGCGGCCGCGGCGAAGCGGTCGGCCGTGGGCAGCGGATGGCGCCCGGCGTTCTCCACCGACAGGTCGGACAGATCGGCCTCCACGTCGAGGAACGCGGCTCCGGGGATGTGCGCCTCGAGGTAGAGCTCGCGGCCCCGCGCCGGGGCGCCGAGCTCCCAGCGACAGTCGACGAAGACGGTGCGCACCGCCGGCGAGACTATGCGATCGCCTGATCGGGGATTGCGCTCCCGCGCCTCCGGGGAGTACAAGCTGAGCATGCACCGCCGTCTTCTCGTCGCCGGAGGGCTCCTGCTCGCGGTCGGCGGCACGACCGTGACTGCGGGCGGCGCGTTCGCGTACCTCTGGGACCGCTCGCACGCCGACCGGATCGCCGACGGCGTCCGCATCGCCGGCGTCGACGTCGGCGGCCTCGACCGGCAGGCGGCGCAGTCGCGCCTCGACGCCCGTCTGTCCGACCGCCTCGCCGAGCCCGTCACCGTCGTCGCCGGGACGCACCGCTTCACGGTCCGGCCGGTGAGCGCCGGGCTCCGCTTCGACGTCGCGCGGATGGTGGACACCGCGGTCGTGCTGAGCCGCCGGGGCGGCCTTGCGCACCGGCTCGTTCGCGACCTGCGCGGCAGGCGACTGGACGCGTCGGTGCCGCTCAGCGCGGCGCTCTCGCCGACACACGTCGCGACGATCGTCGATCGCGTCGCGCGGGTGCTCGACCGGCCGGCACACGACGCTCGCCTCACGCCGAAGCCGTTCGCGACGGGCGTGCGCGTCGTGCCGTCGCGGCCCGGCCTCGCGGTGAAGCGGCCGCTGCTCGCGCAGCGCCTGCGGAACGCGCTCCTCAGCGTCGACGGACCCCGCGCGATCGCCGTGCCGACGCGAGCCGTGGCGCCGCGATGGTGGACGTCGACGCTGCGACGCCGGTACGGAACGCTCATCCTCGTCAGCCGCGAGACGTTCACGCTGCGGCTCTTCAAGCGCCTGAAGCTCGTCCGGACCTACCCGATCGCCGTCGGCAGGCAGGGGCTCGAGACGCCGGCCGGCTTCTACGAGATCGACGACAAGCAGGTGAACCCGTCCTGGCACGTGCCGAAGAGCGCGTGGGCGGGCGAGCTCGCCGGGCGGATCATCCCGCCGGGGCCCGACGACCCGATCAAGGCCCGCTGGCTCGGCTTCTTCAACGGCGCGGGGATCCACGGGACGACGGACACCTGGTCGCTCGGCTCGGCGGCGTCGCACGGCTGCGTGCGGATGGCGATCCCGGACGTCGAGCAGCTCTACGACCTCGTGCCGCTCCACACTCCGATCTACGTCGGCTGAGCTTGCCGCCGGAGGCGGCGCCGCCTTTGTTACCCCACTCGCCCTGGGCCGCGTACCCGATGCGTACGGGACACTCGCCCAGTCCACGAATCTCGATTCTCGGCCCATCCTCGCAGTGAGGGCCTGACTGGACGCGATTCTTTGCTCGTCTCGGCGAAGTCTGTTTGACTCCCACATCCCTTGATGCGTCTGGTCATAACAGTCTCCGTGGTGGCAACGGCGCTTTTGGCTACCGCTGCGTCGGCTCAGGCACCTAGCGCGTTTACCGTGTTCATAGGCACTGGCGGATCGGCCTGGCGTCAAGGCGGCGAACAGTCGGTCACCGTGTTCATCACGAACGTCGGA
>Ga0207657_10005059_pt1 | contig 13835 bp, 35 predicted proteins | sample KBSC33metaG_FD_184316 | JGI IMG/M metagenome (GOLD analysis project Ga0207657, IMG submission 184316) | Corn rhizosphere microbial communities from Kellogg Biological Station, Michigan, USA - KBS C3-3 metaG (SPAdes) (version 2) | ecosystem: Host-associated > Plants > Roots > Rhizosphere > Soil ... | reverse complement strand
CTATCCGCGATTCACCTGCCGTGGTTTCCGCCGATGATTTGATCGAGGCGGGCAATCCTGGCCCGAACGTTGTCCGCTCTGTCAGGACTCAACTCGCGTTGGGTTCCGTTTCGCTCACCCTCGCGCCGCTGGTGCTGACGATCCGCCTCATAAGCATCAAGCAGCGCTTGCAGCCTTGCCCGCTCCACCTTCGCTTCCAACTCGTTCATGATCCAGGCATCCTTGGCTCAACGACTAGCCGAAGCTCGCGCACCAGCCCCTGTGAGGCTCCGTCAGTCGTGATTTTCACCGTCGAGCTCGTCGAGGATGCGCTCGGTCTCGGCAATCAATCGAAGTCTTTCTGGTTCACGAATTCCGGCGTTCGCCAGCCCCCCTGCCAGCACCGATGCGGCATCTTCCTCAGAGATCTGGCGCAGGCGCCGATCGATCACCTTCAGCCTCGCGAGGATGCTCTCATCGTTCATGCTGCTCTCCGTGTCGCTGATCGGCGCGCTGGGCGCTGGCCGGTCGTAGGTCGTGGAAAGAACCGTACCGGGGACGGGCGTGTTGCGCTTGATGAAGGCTTCTGCCTCTCGCATCGAAGCAAAGGAGTGTTCGGTCGCTTCTGATAAATGATGGGTGAGAGTGACGACATATGGGAGCTCTGCCTCTGGCTTGCGCACTACACGCCCGCCGGTCGAGCTCATGTGGCCGCCCTCATTGTCCCAGGCATGCTCGTCCTGCCTCAACTGCGCCTCCTCGGCGGCAGTGCGGAAGACAGTGCAGCTCGTATCCTTCGAGCCGCCGGAACTTGGCATGACGTTTCTCCCGAGCCGATCAAGGACCGTGAAGTTTGATGTTTCGCCTGACTGCGGCATCGAGCGATCGCTCCTCGGCCGCAGAATTTTCGATTCGAGTTAGCGCTTCTTGCTCCAGCCGCTCGCTGCGGCCTTGGTCGCTCTCCGGCCGACGTTTCCTGGGCATGCGCTATGCCCTCGGAGTCATTTGCTTGAGCAAGGCTTCGACACGTCCCAGGCCCTCGTCGCTCTCGATTGCGAGTGGAGTGGCTGGCCCTTCAGGACGGCGTTGGGAGTGTTCAGGAATGCGATCACCGGACCCGGCTCACCAAACTGACGCCATGCCGATTGCACGACGCTAGCCTGGCGGCGCGATTCCTCGGGTGTGGGGAGTGCAATCCTGCTGTTCTTGCGAAATGCCATGCCGCGGCGCGCAGCCGGCTTGGCCTCTGTCTCATGCGGGGTGCTCATCGGGCGCGCTCCAACAGGGCGGCCCGGGTTCGCAGAATCTGGTCAGCATATTCTCTGGCGAACCGCTCATGCGCCCGCCTGTCTCGCAATGACATCACGCGTTCCGGAGTCAGCGAAGGAAAAGGCTGCGCGCGCACTGGTGGAACGCGATCCATGATTTACTCTCCCATTTCAGTAAGCGGGAGCGCCTCATGTCTCTCAGCCGCGGGCGCCTACGAGTTAAGATGGCCAGCGATGCTTCCTACATGGGAACGCAGATGCCAATTACTAGGCTGCTAATGGAACTCAGGAGAACGCGAAGCCCAGCGCGGATCCAAAGACGATCACGGTAAGGATGAACGGGACGAAGGACCGCCATCTTGGCTGAACTGTGTCTTCCATGGAATCTGCCCTTTTGCCAAATGAGTGTCGGCTCACCCGGACAGCGAGGACCGAGGCCACTCAGCCGCCATCCGGGATCGGCCCCGAACGCGTTACAGGACAGGCGGAAGCGATACTCCCGCCGGCCGGTTAGATCGTCTGAAGGTTGAGGGCGCAGGGCGCGCGTTCGCTGGTCTGCCCGACGTCGTAGCTAAGGCGCTGGCCGACCGTTGGAGCAACGTTCTTGTCCCACTGGATCGCGCTGGTTTCGAAGGGAAGGTCGTTCCCGCCGGCTTCCTGTTTGATTTCGCCGTGGCCCTTGATCGTATCGAACGACTTGACGGTTCCAAAATATTTCATGGTGAGTTCCTTGGTTCGCAGAGCCGAAATGGCCGCTGCCGCTAGGAGACGTGAAAGATGGGCGGAGGAGCGACTTAGCGCCAAGGACCGTCGATTGCGACTGGTAGCGCGAAAGCAGATAGGCCAATAATCACCGGACTGCAATGATCATGAAAAATAAAACTGAAAACTGGGAAAATATAAATGCAGACTTCCTCATAGTAATCGGCAGATTTCATCCCATCTAAGATAGATGACGTGATTTAAGGAGGAGGAACGCCATGTTTGGGTTTACTGGCGGTGATAGTGCTGAAATTGTTGCTCGCAAAAGAGCTTACATGGCTGAAGCGCAGGAGCGCTGGTCCTTCCTTACCCACTTCGACGCGTCCACGATCAAGAACGAGCGCCAGCTTGTTACCATGGTCAAAGAACGGTGCTCACGATCGCAAGAGGATGCCGAGGCTGACGTACGCGAATGGATGCAGAACAAGGAGTTCTGATAATCTCTGACCATCGGAAGTCCGGGCGTGGTTCGCCAAACGCCTTTCCCGCCGGCGGGCCAGGCGCTCATATCGTGCGGTGCTGGCACGAGTGGGAGTTCGACGGTCCGGATCGCCGCATAATCCTCTGCCTGGAAACGGAACTTGAGCTTGAGGCCAGGCGCCTGGGGCTGGCTGATCGCGGAAGCGACGGATTTAATGCTCTCAGTCCGATTAATTCGATACGGATTGTTCCTGCAGAACGATAAGAGCGGGTGGGACAGAAGTGGCATTCTACACACTCGAGGCGACTAGCGGCGGCGGGCTTGTCCACATGAAGTCGCCACTGACGGCGGTGCAGGCATATTCGAGAACCATCGAGCTTAAGAGTCAGGGGTTCACCAACATCGTCGCGATCAATACCGCCACAGGCCATCGCATCACGGAAGTGCAGCGTCTGCTAAGAGACCTCTGATCTCGTGTTACCGGTTACAGGAGGGGCGTCGTTGTGAGTGCGGAAAACTGGCACGAGGAACGGGACCGGCTCATTGAACTTCTCGAAGCCATTGAGTCCGGCAAGGTGACTCACATCGACGAGGAGGATATGCGGCAACTGCAGCCGACGAATCCGGAAAATATCGCCCTCCTCAAGGAGCGCCTTTCGAAACTGAACGCGCGCCTGGGTCATAAAAGCTAACTTCGACGTCCAGGCGAATTCCTCGAGCGGATTGGTGGCGGCCGATGCCTTTCGCGCGTCACTGCTCCGGCGATCACATAGGCCTTGAGCTTTCGGCGCATCCGGTCCGCACCTTCGCTGCTTGTTGCAAACGAGGCGCACGCCGCCGCTTGATAGGCGTTCGATCGCGGAGACGCCGACGTTCTCTGACATGCAGCGGATCACGACCACGCCTTCGTCGAGGTTGAGGTGCACGACGCGGCTCACTTCGTTGAACCTCGCGAAGCGACTGGCCCCTCAGTCGTCCCAGACCCAGCCCTCCGCGCCTGCTCGTCGAAATGATCTGCGAGTGCGTTCATGGAGCTGGTCCCGCCGCTGGTCCGAGCTTGGGCGGCGAGCCGACGACATGCGGCTGCTTGGTTACGCAGGCCCTCGGTCCCGTCCGGATTCTCCGGGAAGATTTTAATCGGCGGTTGGCCGTCCAACGCTGGCTCGATCGTCGTAAGCGGGAGCGCACGCGTGTCTCTCAGCCGCGCAAATGCCTACCATCCGATCGCCGCGCGACATGTTCTTGTAACAGCTTCCGGGAAGATGCGCGAACTAAGTTTAGCCCATTATCTCGAGCTCGGCGGCGTATGCCACTTTGTCGAACGGTCGAAATGACTGTTCAAATTCGCGGCGCTCGCCGCTCGGACATGGGTTCACCGCGCTGAGCCTTGTCCGCGAGGGCGGACCAGGCAGCTTCGGACCGGCGGCAACGCTCGCGCACATGGTCAAGCGTTGCCGCTTCCGCCTCGACCCGCGCCTGTTCGGCACGGGCGAGGAAGAATTGCAGGTTTGAGCTGCGGACGATCGGTCCTGCCAAGGCTATTCGCCCTGTGGGTCGTTCGCGGGCTCGGGCTGGAGATCGTCGGTCGCGGGTTGAGCTTCGCTCGCTTCCGGCTGCGTTGCTTCCTCAGCGTTCTTGAGGTTCACCGCGCTCATCTTGCCGCGATTGTCCTGCTCGAGATCGTAGCTGATGCGCTGGTTCTCGCGGAGACTGCGCATTCCAGCACGTTCGACGGCAGTAACGTGGACGAAGGCATCATTGCCGACGCCGTCCGGAGCGATGAAGCCATAGCCCTTCGATTCGTTGAAGAACTTTACGGTTCCGGTGGTCATTTAGATTTTCCTTCTAAGGCGAGGCCGCAAATCGGCCCGCTTCCTGCTAGGAGCGAAAAGAGAAGGAAAAGGAGCCGCAAAGCGCCTGAATACCGTCAGTTTGTGACTAGTAGCAGCGCCATACATAGGCGCGTCTTTAAATAGTTGTAAGTCATCAGGGAAAATAATCTTGGCGCTAGGTAAAATCATCTCTTTGTGATAGGCTCGATTATCGCGCAGATTTTCTTGCCGTAGGCCCGCGCGACTGAGGGACCGACCGCGCTCCCGCTTACGAAGACGGGAGCATTTCATGGATCTGAATTATCTCTATCAGCGACATCAAATTTCGCTGTTCATGGCGGAGAACGGGTCTTCCGATCAGGTCCGCCGGGTTCATGGCGAATTTGCTGATCTCTATGCTGCGCGCATCGCGGACGCGAGGCAGTGGCGCGCGCCGCTGCGAGCAGCCTGATGCAACAGTCCCCACGCGCCGAAGCCGCGGATGAGCTTCGCGAGCAGGCCGCGTCGTGCCGCAGGCTTGCGCGACGAGCGCGGACCGATGGGGGTTCCTCGGCGCTCAAGACCGTCGCCGAGCAATTCGACGACGACGCACGGCGCATCGACCCCTCCAGCGAAAGGCGATGAGCATCATGTCAGGAACCGACCAGAACGCAGTGCCGCAGTCAGAGCTTGATCGTTACGGGATAGAGCGAGTGCCCGCAGACGTGTTCCTTTGGGGTGGTTACCGCTACTCCAACGCTCGCGATGCGATCGCCGCTGCAAAGCGTAACGCTAAATGAGTTGGCCATGGCGCAAGCCAGAGGATTCAGCCGATGGATGCCGGGCTTTTGCGGCCTCGGATCGTGAGCGTGCATCATCGGCCGCCAACGGCCAGGTTCGTGCCACGTTCGAACGCAGCGCTCAGGCGTGGAGCGCCAGGGCAAGTCTGCTTAAGCGTCTGGAAACCAGTTTTGACGCGCGCGTCGCGAGCCTGACGGCCCCGGACGAGGAAATACCGCGCAGCTGAAGATAGGCAAAATGGCTAAGGGACAGAAGCGCTCGAGCAAAGAGGCGCGCAAGCCGAAGGCGGCGAAAAAATCAAACGCCTCTGAACCATCCAGAAAATTGCTCGGGATTCGCAGCTCATGAAGATCGAAGGACGCATCCGCTCCAATCTCATTTCAGCCATTACCAGCATTCGGCGTTGGGAGGGGCGTCCAGTGCACAAGGATCCTGCTGTGGTTCGCTCTGTCGTATGGAGCATTGCTCTGCGCCACGAGCCTCGGTCTCGCTATGCTCGCAGCTTTAGCTAACGGCGTAGTTGTAGCCTCTTTTTCTTGTGAAAGAGCTAAGTCTTCGCGGTCATGGTAATGTATGGCATGGCTGAGAACTCCTTCCGCTGGTCCAGCGGAACATTCCACTCGAGCCAACACTCACAGATTTCTGTGCGCAGCAGCTGGAGGGAATTCATGCACGCTTCGCGAGAGCTTCTGCGTCTTGGAGCATCTGCTTTTCTTTGGACGACGAAACATAAATCGCCGCAACTCGGCCCGTGCGATCTATCAGAATCCAGCTTGGGAGATTGGCCGAGATCAACTTGTCGGATCCGACCAAATGATTGCCCTTCAGATGCAGCAAAGTCCCATAATCGAGATTGAAAGCCGCATCGGGCTTAACCACTGAGTAATTCGCAGGTCGGCGAGCGAGAAATGATCTCAACTTTGCGTCATCATCGTCAAGCGTGACGCCGAGCACAACAAGGCCATTGTTTGCGAGTTTCTGCTGCAACTGCTCAATGTCGGGCATGGCAGCAATGCAGGGGGCACACCAGGAGGCCCAAAGGTCGAGGAGGACGACTTTCCCGCGCAGCGAACTCGATGTGATTGGCTTGCCCTGCAGGTCTGCAAAATGGAACGGCGGGGCAGACTTACCAATCTCGTCGGGGGCGGCCGCTGAAACTCTCGAATGACCTGTTGGAGCAGTTTTGTTGCCGGTGTTATTACTCGACTTCGAGCAGCCACAGACACAAACGCTTGTAGCGACGAGGACGGCAAAGCATCTCTTTTTGGCAAGCATATCGCACTCCGTCGTGGTTCACCTGATTGATGCTCTAACTGCGGATGATCAAGCAGGGACCTTTCATTTGCGGTTTGGTCAAGGCCGGGGCAATGATATTAAAGTCGCTTTTCGACCGATTGCGGACACTGGCCCGTCCGTTCAGACTAGCGCGATGGTCGTGCTTACCCATTCGCGACATTAGCGACCTAGGTCTGTTTTCGACCCATTCCTGCCACTAGAGAGCCTGCCAATAATTCTTTCGTGCGGAGGGTAGAGAGTGATAGATCGACCCTCCTTTCGGAGCGGATCGCGTCATGCGTATTGAGCTGAAATGTGCCAGGTGCGGCAAGAACAGTTTCAACCTTGGCAAAGGGGCCGAGGATGACTCCCTCATTCGCTGCGAACTCTGTGGGCACGAGATCGGCACGATGGCCGAACTGAAAGAGCGCGTTGCCGCCGAGGTCCTGAGGCTCGCCGCGAACCGCAATGCATCGGCGGCTTAATGCCGCACTACTATCAGGTGCGGATGAATCGCATGGACGAATCGCCTCTTGCTCAGCAATAACCGGTGCGCTGATCCGTGATCCGTTCATGGTGTTGAGTCGTGAAGCTCATTCTCGTCGAAGACGACCCGCTCATCCTTTTGTGCACATCTGACGCACTCGCGGAGGCAGGATTTGAGGTTCAAACCGCCATCCGCGGCGAAGAAGCTTTGGGATTGCTCAGCGACGCGGCGGACTGCGTCTTGATGATGGTCGATGTGCGATTGGGTGGCCGGATTGACGGGTGGGAAGTTGCGCGTCGCGCCCGAAACGCTCGTCCCGATATTGCCATGGTTTACACGACAACGGCTGATGGTCTGGCCTTTGATCGCGAGTGCGTTGACCGAAGTGTATTGCTTCAGAAACCCTACACACTGGATCGCGCTGTGACTGCGGCGCGAGAGGCGTGCCGGATGGTTGGCTAGGCTCTTGCCTCACGCATGCTGCGTTCTTCGACGCAGTCGACGAGTCGATCTCGCTCCCATGCTTCGCACGGACCCGGATGTTGCAGTGCACGAGCAACTGCAAGCGCTTCCTCGTAGTCCTTCGCTTCTAGCTCAGTTACCTTTGAGAATCGGCCCTCGACGTTGCGACAGTAAATCCGATACTGAGACATTAGGCCCGACACCTCGCGTAGCGATCTCCCTATGTTCCGCGCCAAGTGCGGGAACCAACGGAGCGGCCCCAGCCAAACGGGCTAGGGGCCGCTCAGCGTGACTCGGCAGCGCCCCTCAGACGCAGCGCGCGTGCCGCGCGGCAAAACTCGCATGCAGTAATCGGGTTCCCGCTGCGAAACGCTGAGGCTCGTAGTGGCAGCTTTCCACCCTTAACGGACCTTAGCGCGCGTCCGGCCGTAACCCTCTGGCACACGCTGGAGGCGCCCCATGCTCTACTCACCCGCGTTCCGTTTCCCTTCCCGCAACCCACTGGCGCGAAGCTCGCGCTAAAACCGTTCCACGTCTGGGGCATCCGGGTTCGGCTGCAGGTCGGCCACCGCACTCGCGATCTGGCGCTGTTCGACCTCGCGCTAGACAGCAAGCTTCGCGGTTGCGACCTCGTTCAATTGAAGGTTTCGGATCTCATCTCTGCAAGCGGGGTGAAGCGGCGCGTCATGATTCTCCAGCAGAAGACGGGACGGGCCGGTCCAGTTCGAGGTGACAGAGCAGGCTCGCCGATCGATTGCTGCCTGGATCGAAGGAAAGCGGCTTGGGACCGATGATTGGCTCTTCCCCAGTCGCATGAAGCCGGGTTGCCACCTCAGCACGCGTCAGTACGCGCGGCTGGTGGACAAGTAGGGTTCAGCTCGTCGGTTTGGACCCGGCCGCCTACCCTCCAGGCACTCAATGACGCTGTGGCCCTGTCGAACGCCGCCGCGGCACTGGCCCCAAACCAGACGCTCGCCAGCATAACCAGCGCGACAACATTCACGTGCTTAACTGGCGGGGGTTGCAGCCAGCCCGTCATAGACGCCACCGGCAATATTTCTAACGCAACGATCACCTTGGTCGGCGACGCAACAGTTATTTCATCTTCAACGTTGGCGGCAATTACTCAACCAACAAGAACATCGTCCTGAATGGCGCCGTCGACCCCAATCACATCCTGTGGAACCTTCTAGGCACCTCGGGGAACATCCTTCAGACGTCGGGCGGAGCCGGGAACTGCGGCCGGTCAGCGACTTGTCTCACCGGGACCTTCCTCGCGACCCATGGAGGCGACTTCCAGTTCTCAAACCTTGGGCTGACGGGTCGGTTGGTGAATACCGCGGGCGACATGCAGATCGTTTCTGGGTCCGCCTTCGCGGCTCCGCCGACACCGCCCGTGCCAGAACCTGCGACATGGGCGATGATGTTGCTAGGCTTCGGAGCGATTGGGCTCTCGATGCGCCACCGTCGACGGAAAGCCCTACAGGCAGCTTAGGCTTGGCCGCGCCTGCGGGGACGGCCCGAGACTCAAGCCTGAGGCCGTTCCCACCCCGTTCCCTTCCAATGTCAGCTTTGGCTGGAAAGCAGACCGCAACCGGCACCTACGCAGCGGGAACTAACTTAAATTAGCTGGGCACTTGTGCCGTTCGCCCCACATGTCGGCACACATTGAGCGGGCGGCTCTTCTTGCGTCGCAGCGAGGGCCGCCCGTCTGTTGAGGGAGGGAATGTGGCGTCGATACCGAAGGAGCAATCCGAACCAGAGCGCCTACGTGAGGTCATTAGGCTACTGAATCTCGCGCTTGATGACTGCCATCGCCTTCTCGACCAGGCGGAAAACGACGTGCGCATCGCCCAGCAGGACAACGATCCGCCGCACAAAAGCTAATCCTCGTTGCGAATGTGTAGGCGGGGCGGCTACGTCATACATGGGCGGGGCCGCCGCATGTAGCTCACAGTATAACTCCCCGCCGACCACAGAGACTGCGGCACCGGGACAGGGTGGAACGGAGAAACGCTGGATTGCGTGGGGAAGCATCGCGAAGCGGCGTATGCCGCACAGGTATTAGCGGTCTGTGACGGGTTTATCCGTTTTGGGGCGGCTTTAGGTTTCGCCACCTTCCTCAGCTTCGATCCTGTCGGCCTCTTCGTCTAGCTCGACAGCCATCTGTCTCAGGGTATTCCGTGAGTAGTCGTCCCGCGCAAGCGCGGCCAGTTCCCGGCATTGCTTGGCGCGTAGGCGGAAGCGATCCGATTCTTCACTCATGGGCGGCCAACTAGGCAAAGTTGGTCGGTCGGCCAGCCATTTTCCGATAGGCCGTTTTTGCGTAGCGACCTTCTTAAGCTGTTCCCCAATCTGCTTCGTTCGCTGTGTTCACATTATGGTCTGCAATGGGTCGAAGACGGACATTCGCTCAAGCCGTATTGCGTCGGGAACCACTTACCCTTTTGAGATTTTACGGCGCGGCGTCGCTAGTTGCGTGTTCCGCGCCGCCGAGTTTCGGGCGGTTCTGCGTCTCAGGCCGCCCCTCAATCAGTTGGTTGTAAATGGAGTTCACCAAGGGGTGGCGGAGATGCCGACATACAGGCTCTACTGCCTCGACGATGGCGGCCAGATCGGCTTCGCAGACTGGATCGAGGCAAATACCGATGCAGATGCAATCGCCAAGGCGCGGCAAGTAAAGCGGAATGGCCAGAAGTGCGAGGTTTGGCGAGGCTCCGAACTGATCGGCGCTCTCGACGCTCACGACCTGGCCAATGAAGCTCCAGAGGCGACGGATGGAGCAGTCAACGCGCCGGTGGACCGCGCTGCCTCCGCCGCATCCTGGACAAGCCTAAGTGATTTGCGCTCGGCCTGAGCTAGTGTCTGCTTTGGGTGGAAAGCGGACATTAGCAATTCGGGAAATTGACGGGCGGGGAGTTTCGACCTCGTCACAAGAAGCATTCATGTAGATAACACCGGAATGCGTATTTGGAGGGGTTTTGGGGAGCTCTATCTATTCCCTGAGATCAATGCCATATTGCAGTGCTACCAGTCGAACTCGACGGTTTTTGGGGCGCTAAGCCGCACCTTCTTCCATCCCTGACGTCTCTTAGCGGCAGGCCCGATTTTGGCGCTTGCCAACATTGAAGAGGATTGCCGCAATGAGGAAGTTTGCTGTCGCGGCGCTTGGCGCCGCAGCGATTTGTATCGCATCATCGCCCGCGCTGTCAGAGCCGTACGTCGAATACACGCCGCAGAACGGCTATTGGGACATCAATGCAATCGAAGTCGACCCGAACCACATCGATGATTACCTCGTCGGTCTTCGCCAGTCGCAGGTTTCAGCCTTCGAAGTCCTGAAAGCGCGCGGACTGATCGACAGTTACAAATTCATGGTTCGAAACGGCTATGTGAAAGGCTCCCCGAACGTTCTGATAATGACCCATTCGCGGTCGATAGGGACGCTAGAGGCAGACAAGGCGCGTGACCAGGCTGTAACGAAGGAGATCGATGCTGCGTTCAGCCGTGATCGGTCAAAGGCGGCAGTCGCCGGCTATGAGAAGTATCGCACGTTCATCGATGATGGCCAGTGGGTCGAGAACGTCATGAACAAGTAAGTTCACGAGGGAAGAGGAGCGGCCGGGTGAGGGGCAAACTTCACCGGGCCGCCTCCGAGCGCATTCTTCATGTCCGGAATCGTCCGAAGCAGACCTAAACCGCGAATGTCTCGAATGGGTGGAAATCGGACATTGGTTACGTGGTTCGCTCGGCGCTGTATTCGGAGTTAGTTGCCTGCTGCTCGAACTCATCCGCCATATTTCTCAAAATGAGCCGTACCCATTCGTCAAACTGGCTTTCGCCGAGATGGCGGCAATGCTCGGCCTGTTGCCGAAGCTGCTGTGGAGTTTGATCCACCTGAACCGAACTAATCTAAGTTCGGTTGGTTCCTGCGCGTACGGAACCGGCACCGCTTGACGAAACCGATTCAGATTAAGAAGTTCATGTAAAACTGTGTTAAGGCAACTCATCGCCTCCGACTTTATGGGCTTCCCTGGCGACCGAGAGAATCCGTGCTCCCGCCCCCGCTGCGGGAGATCGAAATGTCCCAAGACTCAACACAGGAGCCGAGCAGTTCGTCGCTCGAGCCCATGCTCCGTAAGCTTCAGTATTATCGTCGGCTCGGAAAGGATGATTCCGCCGCTCTGCTGGCGCTTCCGTTCCGCGCGCGGACCTACGAACGTTATCATTACGTCATCCGCGAGAGGGACATTGCGAAACATGCCTGCGTGCTCCTCAAGGGGTTTGCGGTCCGATCGAAAATAGTCGCCAACGGGAAGAATCAGATCGTCTCCATCCACATGAAAGGCGAGATCATCGACCTCCAGAACTCGCTGTTGAATGTCGCCGATCACAGCGTGCAGATGCTCACTGCGGGGCGCGTCGCGATGATTCCCCGCGAGGACCTCCTCCACCTTGCGTTCGAGCGGCCGGCGATCGGTCGTGCCCTGTGGGCGGACACGATGGTCGATGCCTCGATCTTTCGCGAATGGATCGCGAACATCGGGCGCCGGGACGCGCGGTCGAGAATCGCGCATTTGCTGTGTGAGTTCTCGCTCCGGCTAAAGGTCGCCGGACTTGGCGACGCGACCGGTTACGAGCTGCCGATGACGCAGGAACAGCTCGGCGATGCCACTGGCCTGACCTCAGTTCACGTGAACCGTACGATCAAGGGCCTTGAGAAGGACGGGCTGATCGACCGTTCAGGCGCGCGCTCGATCCACATCGGCGACTGGCGCAAGCTCGCGGAAGCGGGAGACTTCGACAGCGGCTACCTGCACCTAAGGGAAGATGAGCAGGCCCTTCAGTAAATTATGTACGTCAACTACCGAAGCGGTGACACGCCAATGGCGACGACCAGTCGTTCAAGGGTTTCGCTACCGCTCTCCACGCGAACCTCCGCGCCAAAAAAGGGTGTGCCCTTGCATACTTCGTCCACTCCGATCTGAAGCGCACTCTTCACGGCTTCTACGCGAGCCCGATCCGCGGAAGGCTGATTGATCTCGTTGCTGTTGTCGAAGTCAGTGTTGATGACGCGGATTCGAAATGTCGGCATCGCTTGGTTGCTTATCCTTGGGTATTAGCGAGGTCTTAGCCCCTCATCTGCGCCGCGCACTAACCTGTGTTTCGACGTTGCAGGCGACCTAATCCAAGTTAGTGCGAGGATAATCGTTCGAGGATTATCCCTGCGAAACAAAGAGTTAGCGATTCGCGGGGGATCGCATGGCGTACTACCGACTGTACTTCCTGGACCGCGTCGTCGGACCTCAGTGCATTGAGTTCGAGGCAGAAACGGACTCCGAGGCAATCGAGATTGGCGACGAGCGCCGGGGAATGGCGCTTGCAGAACTCTGGAGTAAAAGGCGGCAAGTGAAGCGATGGGAAAACCTCTTGGCTTGTCCATCGACGCGAGGCTCTTCGACTTCCGCTGTTTCCTAAGGTGTTCCCAACGTCCGCTTTGGGTCGAAAGCGGGCCGCTCCGAACGTGCACCATCGACAGAAGGCGTCTGGTCTCCCGACAGCGCCACAACCGGGCGGATAATAATCGTGCTCGCAATGGGGATTAGCCGAGATACGATGATCCATTCCGCGGCAAGGCGGCCGGAAGGTCCTTCACGCAGGCACCGTAGTGCTTGCGAGCGCCGGTCATGAAATCGCGAATGCGCTGCGCGTCCAGCTGGCCCACCTTGCGTAGGTAAGGCAACGCCCATCTCCAGGGCAGCCAGATGATCCGGTCGTCGTTGCGCAGCACCTCGACGGCGCTTAGCACCTTGTCCTGCTCGGCGGGCGACAATGCTCCTCCGGTGCGCTTGAGTACCCTGAGCTGCGCGATCGCGGCACCCTCCTGCTCGCTGGTGCGGTCGAGGCGAGGCATGTCGTCGTAGAGAGCGTCGTAGGGGTCGCTCTCGTCGTGCGACATGTGACTGGCCACGTCCGATGCGATCGCCTCCTGATGCGCGATGCTGTCGTAGCTGAAGGAGGGGAGCCAAAAGGAATCGATCAGCGCGCGGACTTCGCCGCGAGGCCGGCCAGCTTCCACGGCGCTGCGGATCCCATCGAGCCGGGCGACCACGCAAGGATGCATCGCCCATCGCTGATAGAGCTGCGGCCCGTCATCCCACAGCAACTCGAAGCGCATTGCGTTTTCAGCGGCAGCGATCTTGTGCTGCCATCGCCAGCCTTCAACCAGCTGCTCGAAGAACAGTGCAATGAGCACGCCGACGACGATGATCGCGATCTCCCGCGCCAGCTCGCGCCAATTGTGGAGTGCCTTGGGCAGGTGGACGTGCATCGACATGCTCCCCCGGCATGTGAGCTACGCCTGTTCGGCCGGAATGCCTAATGTCTGCAATGGGTCGAAAGCTGCCACTAGCGGATGGTCCGCTGACGGCCATTCGCCGACAGACGTGCCGGCAACGAGAGTCGGTGGGCAACAGACCCATCCCACTAGCAACCAGAGTTATGAGAGCGCATCGCGACCAAAGCGATCGCAAGCGTGACAGCAACGATGATGTCGAACAACAGCGGCA
>Ga0207657_10005055_pt1 | contig 13840 bp, 13 predicted proteins | sample KBSC33metaG_FD_184316 | JGI IMG/M metagenome (GOLD analysis project Ga0207657, IMG submission 184316) | Corn rhizosphere microbial communities from Kellogg Biological Station, Michigan, USA - KBS C3-3 metaG (SPAdes) (version 2) | ecosystem: Host-associated > Plants > Roots > Rhizosphere > Soil ... | reverse complement strand
CGATCGACAGCATGCGCATGCGCGCGAGGTCCACCCCGCGGAAGTGTTCGGCCTCGTGCATCGCCACCTGGTCGGGCGCGACGGCGAACAGCCCGCCATCCGCGTAGAGGCGGCCCGCGATGGCCACGGACGGAAAGTACGCGGGCGCCGCGCAGGCCGCCATCGCGACGTCGACGACACGACAGTCGCCGTCCCGCTCGGGCTTGCCCGGGCGCGGTGACTTGAACACCTTCGTCCGGCTGCGTCCGATGTCGACCGCCGGCACGATGACCGGGTGCTTCGCCTGCGCGAGCCGGGCGTCGCCGAACTCCTCTTCGAGCAGGTCGCGCAGGGCAGCCCCCGAGTACTTGGGCCCGAGCACCGAGCGTGTCAGGTCGAGCAGGCGGCGCACGGCGCCCGCGGGCAGGTCGTGCTCCGAGAAGACGGCGCCGCCGCGCTCGACGAACAGTTGTGCGAGCCGCGCCATCGGCAGCTCGAAGGCGAGCGCCAGCGCGAGGATGGCCCCGATGGACGTGCCGGCCAGGAGCTCGAAGCGACGACCGAACGGTTGGCCCCAACGCTCCTCCAGCCCGGCGAGCACCTGCGCCGTGTACAGGCCGAGGAAGCCGCCACCCGACAACGTCAGCACGCGGAACGGGGCGGTCGAGCCCGGATTGAAGGAGGGTGCTGTGGCGGTCATGGGGTGTCTCGGGCCCTCTTTGTGCCGCATGGCATCACGGTCGAGGTTGACGCGGCGCAAGGCATGTCGCCAGGCGGGGTCCGATCGCATCGCCATTGAGCTCGCGCAATGGCTCCAGGTGCGGGATGCCTAGAGTCGTCGATGGTGACGCCGTGTCTGGCGACGCCACAACCCTCAGGAGATGCACCATGGCCCAACCCGTTGTCCCGACCCGCGAACGTGACCGCCTGCCCGATGTCGCCGAACTGTTCCGCCGCTTCGCCCGCATGGCGGAGTTGCCCGCCTTCCTGGCCGAGGACCTGCGGCTCGACATCGACGAGAACGAGCGTGAGTACCGCGTCAAGGCCGAGATGCCCGGCGTGCGCAAGGAGGACGTCCAGGTGACCGTCGACGGCACGCTGCTGGCGATCCGTGCACAAGCCCCCGGCGCCAGGCGCGAGGCCAAGGCGGACGACGGCCAGCGCAGCCTCATCAGCGAGCTGCGCCACGGCGAGTTCTCGCGCGCCGTGCGCCTGTCGCACGAGATCGACGAGAAGAAGGTGCACGCCAAGCTGGAGAACGGCATCCTCAGCCTGACCTGCCCGAAGCGGGCCTCCGGCAAGCAGACGCTCGTGGCGATCCAGTGACCACGACCTCGTCGCGCGGTGCGATCAGGACGGTCCTGGTCCACCTGGACGCCGCCGCCTGCGCCGCCGCGCGCCTGCTCGCCGCGCGAGCGATGGCGCGCCGGTTCGACGCGCAGGTCTTCGCGCAGTTCTGCGTCGAGCCTTCGTTGGCCTCGATGCGGCTGGCGATCGCGGAATCGCCCGCGGCCCTGTTCGAGACCCGCACCGCGATGGCGCTCGAGCAGGCCCAGCGCTGGTTCGCGCAGGACGGGTCAGGAGAGGTGGCGGACACCTGGCTGGAACCGTCGGGTGCGGATGCCGCCGAGGCCTTCGTGCGCCAGGCGCGCTGCGCCGACCTGGTCGTGATGGGAACGCTCGAGGCGGCGTCCAGCGACTCGATGATTCCGTCCGGCCTGACCGAAGCGGTGCTGCTGCGCAGCGGCCGGCCGCTGTTGCTGCTGCCCCCGCAGGGACTGCCCTGGGATGCGGCCGCCGACAAGGTCGTCATCGGCTGGAACGGTTCTGCCCACTCGGCGCGGGCGGTCGCGGCGGCGCTGCCCTGGATGCAGGCCGCGCGCCGGGTCCATGTGCTGGTCTCGCGCCGGTCGGCCGAGGCGTCGCAGGTCGACGGCCTGGAGATCCAGGGCGCGCTGGAACGTCATGGCATCGCAGCCACGATGCACCAGGATGCCGGCGATGCGCCCGGCGATGACGCCGGGCAGCGCCTGTCGCGCCTGGCGCAGGAGGTGGGCGCCGGCCTGGTCGCGATGGGCGGCTACGGGCACGCGCGCCTGCAGGAACAGGTGCTTGGCGGGGCGACCGCCACCATGCTGCGCGCCGCGCCGCTGCCCGTGCTGATGGTGCACTAGCGTCCTGTCCCCCAGTGCCCGTGCCGGCTCGCGGGGCCGGACGCTTGACATCATGCCCGCTCCTCGGCGACGAGCGGGCATGAGGTCTAGGGTCGCGGCGCCGCCTCCTCCTCATCCTGCGACGCCAGCACGCGAAGCTCTCTCCGCAACACCTTGCCCAGCGGCGACATCGGCAACTCGCTGCGAAGCTCGACGTGGCGCGGACGCTTGTAGGCGACCAGGTGCTGCTCGCAGTGCGCGCGGACGTGCGCTGCCGTCAGCGACGGATCCGTCGTGACGACGAACAGGGCGACGGCCTGCCCGGTGCGCTCGTCCGGCACGCCCACCGCGCCGGCCTCGCGCACGCCCGGCAGCCGCTTGGCCACGTCTTCGATCTCGGTGGGGAAGGCCTTGAAGCCGGAGACGACGATGATGTCCTTGGATCGATCGACGAACTCGACGTAGCCCGCCTTGTCCATGCGGCCCAGGTCCCCGGTGCGCAGCCAGCCGTCCGGCGACAGCACGTTCGCGGTCTCCTCGGGCTGGTTGAGATAGCCCTTCATGACCTGCGGCCCGCGCACGCGGATCTCGCCGACTTCACCGAGGGCGAGCTCCTTGCCGTCCGCATCCGTGATCGCCACTTCCGTCGACGGCAGGGGCAGGCCGAGCTTGCCGGTGAAGGCCTGGATGTCGACGCGGTTCGCGCAGACGATGGGCGAGGCCTCCGTCAGGCCGTAGCCTTCGACCAGCGGGATGCCGAAGGCCGTCGACCAGGCGTCGGCCACGCGTCGGTTGACCGGCATTCCCCCTGCGACGGCCAGCTTCAGGCGCCCGCGGCGCGCACGGGCCACCGCGTCGAAGCCGGGGGCGCCCAACAAGGCGTCGAACAGCGTGTTGACGCCCGTGATGACGGTGAAGTCCGTGCGTGCGAGCAGGCGCACGAGCGCGGGCAGCTTGCGTGGGTCGGCCACAAGCACGTTCTCGCCGCCCAGGCGGGTGAAGGCAAGCAGGTTGGCGAGCAGCGCGAACACGTGGTACAGCGGCAGGGCGGTGATCACGACTTCGTGGCCGGGCTCCAGCGTCGCGCCCAGCCAGGCGATCACCTGCTCCACGTTCGCCACCATGCCCCCGTGGCTGAGGAGCGCCCCCTTGGGCCGCCCGGTGGTGCCGCCGGTGTATTGAACGAAGGCGACGTCGTCCGGCTCCAGGTCGACGTTCGGGGACGGCAGCCCGGCGCCTCTGGCGATCAGGTCCTGCAGGCGGTGAGCGTCGGCGATCGGCTGCGTTGCAGGCGCATGTTGAAGATGTCCGGCAGCCCAGTTGATCGCGACGCGGCGCCAGGCGGGTGCCAGGTCTGCGATGCGCGCCACCACCACCTGCCGCACCTGGGTGCCGGGGAGCGCCCGGGCCAGCGTCGCCTGGAACTGCTCGAGCACGATCACCGCGGCCGCGCCCGAGTCCTTCAACTGGAACGCCAGCTCGTCGGCCGTGTACATCGGATTGCAGCTGACGACTTGCAACCCGGCTTCGAAGGCACCGAACACCGCCACCGGATAGGCCAGGCAGTTGGGCAGCATGAGGGCGATGCGCTCGCCCTTGCGCAGATGCAGGTGTGCACGGAGCGCGGCGCCAAGGGCTGCGACATCGGTGTGCAACTGCGCATAGGTCAGCGTCGTGCCCAGCGCAGTGCAGGCGGGTCGCTCCGCGAAGCGCGCGGCACTCGCGTCGAACATCGCCTTGAGGGAACGGAACGCGTGCACGGGTGCTTGGGCCGGCACGCCGGGCGGATAGGACGAAAGCCAGATCTTGTCCATGGATCCCTCTCCATTGCCGCAGGCCGGTTGGCGCTTGCCGCCGGGAATGAAGGTCGTCGGCCTGCCCGGCCAGCATGAGGGCGTCCGCGCCCGGCGGGCTTGACGAGGATCAGCGCAGCACGCGGTCACCGCTCAGGGCGACACGGCCAGCGTGTCCCGCCCGTGGTGCTTGGCCTGGTACAACGCGCGGTCGGCCGCCAGCAGCAGCGCCTCGGCCGTGCCGCCCTCGGGTGGGAGCATGGCCACGCCGATGCTCACGCTCGGCGTGATCGTGCTGCTGCCCAGCACCAAGGGTTCGCGCGCCGCGTGCAGGACGCGATCGGCCAGCGCCTGCGCCTTCGCGCCGGAGCCGACGTCCGGCAGCAGGGCCACGAACTCGTCGCCACCGACGCGAAACACGGTGTCGCTCGCCCGCAGCGAGTGCCGCAACCGGGTGGCCAGCTCGACCAGCAGCCGGTCGCCGGCGGCATGGCCATGGCTGTCGTTGACGGTCTTGAAGTGATCGATGTCGATGCTCACCAGCGCCAGGCATTCCTGCGTGCGCTTGGCCGCGGCCATGGCGCGCTCGATCGTCTCGTGCAGCAGAAGGCGGTTGGGCAGGCCGGTCAGGGGGTCGTGCGCGGCCTGCTTCTCGGCCTGTTCCCTGGCGATGCGCAGTTCCTCCTGGGCGCGCTTGAGGGGAGTGACGTCCGCCACGTGCACGAAGATGCCGGCGACGCGGCCATCGACCCAGCGCGGCGTGTAGGTGGCCAGGCTGTGGCGAGTGCCCCCGCCGGGCAGCGGGATCTCGCGCTCGAACACCTGCTTGTCGCCGCGAAAGGCGGCATCGATGTAGGGCAGGTTCATCGCGTAGAGAGGCGGCCCCAGCAACTCCAGCAGGGTGTGTCCGAGGATCTGCTCGCGCGTCTTGCCGAACCAGTCGACATAGGCGGCGTTGGCAAAGACGCAGCGCCGGTCGGCATCCCAGTAGGCGACCATGGCGTCCAGGTGGTCGACGATCTCGAGCAGCGGGACGCGCGATTCGTCCAGGGGAGTTGTCGGAAGGTCGGATGCTTGGTTCATGCGAGGACCTTGGGCGGCGGGGCGCGCGCCTGTCGTTCCAGACTAGAGGCCTCGTCGTCCCGGGGCTTGCGCCAGATCAACGGCAGGCGACGCCGCCGCGATGCGTCCGAGCCTGGCCGCCTGGAGCGGCTCGGCGGGCCGGCGATCGGCAGGCCTTGGCGTTACGAGACCGATACAGGACGCTGACGCCACGATCACGGGCTGTTTCCCTCTGTTGCGGACGATTGCCCCGCCGTTTTCAGTGCACTTCTATCTTTGGTTCCAGGCGATACCCGCGCCGACGGAACCAGAAAGGAGCGCATCGTGACCACTTCCCACACATCCCTGCAGGCCTTCGCGGAATTCGAGCTTCGCTTCCGCTCCCTGTTCGAAGAAGGCCGGGGCTACAGCTTTCCATGCGACGAAGCCGGCCGCGTCGACATCGACGCCCTGAGCGACAGCGCGCGCAACAACTACTTCTTCGCCCATACCGTCATCGGGCGCGACTTCGCGATGCCGGCCGTGCTGCCGCGCGCGATGCATTGACCGCGGGGCGCTTGATCCCGCGCAACCCGGCCCACGGGCGGCCGTCGCCAAATCGCGAGACTTCGAAGGATCACGATGGCCGCCATCAGCCTGCGCAAACTGTCCAAGCGATTCGGGAGCACGTCCGTGCTGAAGGACGTCGACCTGGACATCGCCGACGGCGAGTTCGTCGCCATGGTCGGACCTTCGGGCTGCGGCAAGTCCACTCTGCTGAACTGCATCGCCGGACTGGAGGTGCCCACCAGCGGCGAAGTCTGGATCGGCGGGCGCGACGTGACCTGGCTGGCGCCGAAGGATCGCGACATCGCCATGGTGTTCCAGGCCTACGCGCTCTATCCCAACATGACGGTGCGCCAGAACATCCTGTTCGGCCTGGAGATCCGCAACGAGCCGCAGGATCGGCGCGAGGCCGCGCTCAAGCGGGTGTCGGACATGCTGCGCATCGGCGACCTTCTCGACCGCAAGCCGGCACAGCTCTCGGGCGGCCAGCGGCAGCGCGTGGCGATGGGGCGCGCGATGGTGCGCGACCCCGCCGTCTTCCTGTTCGACGAGCCGCTGTCCAACCTCGACGCGAAGTTGCGCGTGCAGATGCGGGCCGAACTCAAGGCGCTGCACCAGCGCCTGCACCAGACGGTCGTCTATGTGACGCACGACCAGGTCGAGGCCATGACCCTGGCCGATCGCATCCTCGTGATGAACGCGGGCCATGTCGACCAGATCGGCACCCCGGTGGAACTGTATGACCGGCCGGTCAACCTGTTCGTCGCCGGCTTCATCGGATCGCCCGCCATGAACTTCATCGCCGGACGCGTCGGCGAGCGCGGCGGCGCACGGGTGCTCGTCTGCGCCGATGGCCATGAATTTCCGTTGCCAAAGGATGTCGAGCTGGCGCCGGGCCGGGCCGTCACGCTGGGCGTCCGTCCCGAACATCTGGGCCTGGCAGGCGAGAGCGACGTCCAGTTGGCCGTCGACATCGTCGAGCCCACCGGCGACGAGACCAACCTGTATGGCAAGGTCGGCGACGAACTCGTCTGCATGCGCCTGCACCAGCGCGTGGCCGTCGTGCCGGGGCAGGTGGTCGCGCTCGCGTGGCCGCTGGATCGGCTGCACCTGTTCGACACCGCCAGTGGATGGCGCATCGGGGCGCCGGGCGCCGGCGCCGACGCACAGGCGACCGTTTCTGCCGCCCCGGCAGCCGGCCCGAGTCAAGAAACGATCGCGGCCGCCGGCTGGGCGGCTGCACGACTGCCCGGCCTTCGCAAATCCCTGCTTCGATGGAGATCGACGACATGACATCCCAGTCCCGCTACATCCGCTGGTTCTCCGAGATCGGGGCGTGCGATGTCGCCCTGGTGGGGGGCAAGAACGCCTCCCTCGGCGAGATGCGCAGCAACCTCGCCCCCGCCGGCGTGCGCGTTCCCAACGGCTTCGCGATCACGGCCGATGCCTACCGGCACGTGCTCGACCAGGCCGACGCGTGGCCCCGCCTGCACCGCGCCCTCGACGGCCTCGACCCGACCGATGTCGACGACCTCGCGCGCCGCGCGCGGGACGCGCGCGAGATCGTCCACGCGGCGCCGTTGCCGCCGGACCTGGTGGCCGAGATCCTCTCGGCCTACAAGGCGCTGCTGGCGGAATACGGCAGCGGGCTGACCGTGGCCGTGCGCAGTTCCGCCACCGCCGAGGACCTGCCCGACGCGAGCTTCGCGGGCCAGCACGAGACCTTCCTGAACGTCGCCGGCGAGGCGCGCCTGCTCGATTCGGTGCGACTGTGCTTCGCCAGCCTGTTCAAGGACCGCGCCATCGCCTACCGCGTGGACAAGGGCTTCGACCACTTCAAGGTGCTGCAGTCCGTGGGCATCATGAAGATGGTGCGCTCGGACCGTGCATCCAGCGGCGTCATCTTCACGCTCGACACCGAGTCGGGCTTTCGCGACGCGGTCTTCATCACGGGGGCCTACGGCCTGGGCGAGAACGTCGTGCAAGGCACGGTGGATCCCGACGAGTTCTATGTCTTCAAGCCCACGCTTCGGCAAGGCCATCGCACCGTGCTGCGGCGCAAGCTGGGCAGCAAGGAGATCCGGATGGTGTATGCGCAGGCCGCGGGCCGGGACACCACGCGCAACGTGCCGACGCCGAGCGAGGACAGGGAGCGCTTCTGCCTGCACGACGACGAGGTGCTGGCCCTGGCCGACGCGGCGATCGCCGTGGAGGATCACTACACCCGCGTGCGCGCCCATTCGACCCCGATGGACATCGAATGGGCCAAGGACGGGCTCGACGGCCAGCTCTACATCGTGCAGGCCCGGCCCGAGACGGTGGCCGCGCGGCGCCCGTTCGGCGTCATCGAGGAGACCCACCTGGACGGCAGCGGCGCGTTGCGGGTGACCGGCCGCGCGGTGGGAGGCGGCATCGCCACCGGCCGCGCGCGCGTGGTCACCGACGTGGCCCAGCTCGCCGACTTCAAGGCGGGCGAGATCCTGGTGGCCGACACCACGACGCCGGACTGGGGAACCGTGATGAAGATCGCGGCCGCCGTCATCACCAATTGCGGCGGGCGCACCTGCCACGCCGCCATCGTGGCGCGGGAGCTCGGCATACCAGCGGTCGTCGGTTGCGACTCCGCCACCCGCAAGATCCGTACGGGCGACGAGCTGACGGTGTCGTGCGGGGAGGGCGCGACGGGCCATGTCTACGAAGGCGTGCTGCCGTTCACGACGACTCGCACCGAACGCGCGTCGCTCGACCTCCCGCAGACCGAGATCATGGTCAATCTGGGCAATCCCGACGTCGCCTTCCAGACCGCCATGCTGCCGGTGGACGGCGTGGGCCTGGCGCGCATGGAGTTCATCGTCGCCGAGCACATCCGGGTGCATCCGATGGCGCTGGTGCACCCCGAGCGCGTCGGCGATCCGGCGGTGTCCGCCGAGATCGCGCGCCTGACGCGCGGCCATGCGACACCGGCCGACTATTTCGTGCGCCAGCTCGCCGAGGGCGTCGGAACGATCGCCGCGGCCTTCTACCCGGGGCCGGTGATCGTGCGCATGTCGGACTTCAAGACCAACGAATACGCCAGCCTGCTCGGCGGCAGTGCGTTCGAGCCGACCGAAGCCAATCCGATGCTGGGCTTGCGCGGCGCCTCGCGCTACTGCCACCCGGCCTATGCCGAGGGCTTCGCGCTCGAGTGCGCCGCGATGAAGCGCGTGCGGGAAGACATGGGCCTGACCAACGTCAAGCTGATGATCCCGTTCTGCCGCCGCGTCGACGAAGGGGAGCGGGTGATCGCCACCATGGCTGCATGCGGGTTGAAGCGCGGCGTCGATGGGCTGGAGATCTACGTGATGTGCGAGATCCCGAACAACGTCATCCAGATCGATGCGTTCGCCAGATTGTTCGACGGCTTCTCGATCGGGTCGAACGACCTCACGCAGCTGGTGCTGGGGGTCGATCGCGACTCGCAGCTCGTGGCGTTCGACTTCGACGAACGCGACGCCGGCGTGCAGTCGATGATCCGCCAGGCCGTCGAAGGCGCGCATCGCAACGGCCGGCACGTGGGCATCTGCGGCCAGGCGCCGTCGGACTACCCGGAAATGGTCGATTTCCTGGTGGACATCGGCATCGACGCCCTGAGCGTCACGCCGGACACGGCGCTGAAGGTCATGCGCAACGTGCTGGCGCGCGAGGGCACCCTGGGCCGCCCGCGGCGGGCCGTGGTCGGACGTCTTGGAGGACAAGCATGAAGCGCACCGTCTCTTCGATGATGTGCCGCGACGTCTGCTTCGTCGGCATGGACGACACGCTGGCAGCGGTCGAGAAACGCCTGGCGGACAGGCACCTGTCCTGGGTGCCCGTGCTGGAGGACAGCGGCGCGATCCTGGGCGTCATCAGCGCGGCCGACCTGCTGCGCCTGCATGCGGGAGGCGGCGACGCCGAAGGCGTGCGGGCATGGCAGATGTGCACCTACAAGCCGATCTCGGTCGGCCCGGACGCCGACCTGGCCGACGTCGCGCAATCGATGGTCGACCGGGGCATCCACCACGTGGTCGTCACGGACGCCGGGGCAGTGGTCGGCGTGTTGTCGGCGCTCGACTTCGTGCGGGAATTTGCCGCGGCAGGCCAGGGGGTCTCGGCAAAAGGCTGACGGCCCAGCCTTGGCTTGCGCGCCATCAATGTCGCGTGTCCTGCGCAGGATCTTAATGATCCAAGGGCTCAAAGGAGACCATGCCATGCTCGATCTGCCCATGAAGGCTTCGCAGGCGCGCCGCGTCCTTGGCGTCGGCTTGCTCATCGCATGGCTGGCCGGCTGGCAGTCGCCTGCGTCGGCGATCCCGATCTTCAACCGGCAGACGGGCCAGAACTGCCAGGCCTGCCATGCGGGCGGCCAGTTTCCGGAACTCACTCCCTACGGGCGGATGTTCAAGCTCACCGGCTACACCATCGGCAGTCGAACGCAGATCCCTCTGGCGATGATGGCCCTGGCCAGCCGGTCCTCCGTGCGTGACACCGGCAAGAGCGACGACCCTGCCGCCGACTTCTCCAAGAACGGCAAGCTGATCTTCGCGTCGGCCAGCCTGTTCGCCGGGGGACGCATCACCGACAACCTGGGCGCGTTCGTGCAATACACCTACGATCCGTATGCGAGCCAGGACGCGTCCGGCAAGTACCACGGGCATGCCGCGGCCGACAACATGGACCTGCGGTTCGTCGACCGCTTCGTCGGTTCGTCGCACGACGTGATCGTGGGCGCCAGCGCGAACAACAACCCGTCGGTCGCGGATCCGTGGAACACCGCGGCTGCATGGATGCAGTACGTGCCCGTGCCCAGCCCCAGCAGCAGCCAGTTCATCGACGGCGCGACGCCGTATCCCGGATTCGGCACGGGCGGCAACACGTCCGGACTGACGGCCTACGCGTTCATCGACCAGACTCTCTACGTGGAGGCCGGCGCCTACCGCTCGACGCACGGCGTGCTGGCGTTCATGAAGCTCGGGCAGCCCACGTCCGCACTGACACGCGTCCAAGGCAACGCGCCATACCTTCGCGCGGCCTACAACCTGGCATTCGGCGCCAGTTCTTTGATGATCGGCGCCTCGACGATGAGCTCTCGCGTCTACGACGATCCAGCCGACACGGGCGATCCGGCGACGCTGCACCGCTATCGCGATTCCTCCATCGACGCGCAGTACCAGTGGCTGCTCGATCCGCACGCCTTGACGCTGCAGGCCGTGGCCACGCGGCAGTTTCACCGCTATCCGGACTTCCTGGCAGGCCAACAGCCGGCATTCGTCGACGCGCAAGGCAATCTTCTGGCACCAAGCTCGGCCTCCGACGTGCTGAGGCTGGTGCGCGCGAAGGCGACGTACACGTGGCGTGCCACCTACGGGGGCGGGCTTTCGTACTTCGACTTGTCCGGCACCACCAACTCGCTCAACCAGACCTCCGGATACGACCCCTTGACGGGCGCCATCACGTCATCGCCGGCGGCGGCCGCGCCGTCCACCCGCGTCAACGGCAACGTCACGGGCAACCCGCGGACGACGGGCGAGACGTTCGAAGCGTACTGGCTGCCGTTGCAGAACCTGCGCATCGGTGCCCAGTACACGGCGTACCAGCGCTACAACGGCAGCGCGCGCAACTATGACGGCTTTGGCCGCAATGCGGCCGACAACGATTCGCTGTTCGTCTACGCCTGGTTCTCCTACTGAAGCGGAGGCCGATGATGAGATCCCTCGTTTCCACCGTTGCGCTGTTGGTGGTGGCGCAGTTCGCGGGCTGTGCCGACACGTCGCGCTCGCGGTCATTGGGTGACCCGAGGGTCGCCGGGCAGGTGATGGCCGAACAGGTGTGCTCGAACTGCCATGGGCAGCGCGGCCTGTCGCGGTCCGAGAACTTTCCCCACCTCGCCGCCCAGCAGGCGGACTACATCGACGGCCAGCTTCGAAGCCTGCGCGACAAGCACCGGGCCGATCCGGCGGGTTCCGTGTACATGTGGGGCATTGCCCGCGACCTCACCGATGCCCAGATCGCGCAGCTGGCGGCCTACTACGCAGCCCAGCCTGCCGCGGCCGCGTCGCCGCCATCACGCGACGCCTCGCCGGCCGGCAGGCGTCTGTTCATGGATGGTTCGGCAGACCGCGGCGTGCCCGCTTGCGCGGGCTGCCACGGCCCGAACGGCGAAGGCAACGGCAGCATTCCGCGCCTGGCCGACCAGCATCGGGCCTATCTTCTTCGCCAATTGGACGTGCTTCGCAAAGGTCCGGACAACCGGCCGATGGGAACGGTCATGAGTCCGGTCGCGCACCAGTTGAACGACGACGACATGCGGGTGCTCGCCGACTACATCAGTTCGATGTGAGCGACCGATCGCCGGGCCGGGTGGAATTGCGCCGTTTCCGAGGGCCGCCGCGACCACGGGCGTGCCCTCTGCAAGGGCGCGTGGCCGTCCCTTGAGCGCCATCAATCGCTCGCGGCCCGATGGACCTAAGGTAGCCACAGGAGCGATTCCGTCGCTCGCCCTCCAGCATTGCGAAAGGAATTCTCGATGATCAGTACCAAGCGGCTCGCCCTCGTCACGGGCGGCACCGGCGGGCTCGGCCAGGCCATCTGCAAGCGGCTGGGCGCGGACGGCTTCGCGGTCGTGGCGCTGCACAGCCCCGGCAACACGCGCGTCGGCGAGTGGCTGGCCGGCTGCGAGCGGGAAGGGCATTCGTTCGCGGCCCAGGCGGTGGACGTGGCCGACTTCGACTCCTGCGCCCGCGCGGTCGAGGACATCCGACGCCGGTTCGGGCCCGTGTCCGTGCTGGTCAACAACGCCGGCATCACGCAGGACGCGAGCTTCCGCAAGATGACGCTGGCCCAGTGGCAGCAGGTGCTGCACGTCAACCTCGACTCGATGTTCAACATGACCAAGCCGGTGATCGAGGACATGCTGGCCGCGGGCTGGGGGCGCATCGTCAACATCTCGTCCGTCAACGGCCAGCGCGGAGCGTTCGGGCAGGCCAACTACGCGGCGTCCAAGGCGGGCATCCACGGCTTCACCAAGACGCTGGCGATCGAGTTCGCGAGCAAGGGCGTCACGGTCAACACGGTGTCGCCGGGCTTCCTGCGCACGGCCATGGTCGAGAAGGTGCCCAAGGAGGTGCTCGAGTCGCGCATCCTGCCGCAGATCCCTGCCGGGCGGCTGGGCGAGCCCGACGAGGTCGCGCAGCTGGTCGGCTACCTCGTGTCCGAGCGGGGCGCCTTCGTCAATGGCGCGAACCTGGCCATCAACGGCGGCCAGCACATGGCCTGAGGCATCATGAACATCCTGCGATCCCTCGTCGGCGCCGCGTCGCTCGCCGCACTCCTGGCGGCCTGTGCCGTGCATCTGGACAACGCCGAGCCGGCCAGGCAACTGGCGCGCGAGTCGGCGCCTGCCGGCTCCGCCTACGAAGGCTGGCGGCTCTTCAACCAGCGCTGCGCCGCGTGCCACGGAAAGGACGTGGCCCCGCCAGCGCCCATGCCGGACCTGCTCGACCGTGTCGCGCAGATGGGGCCGCGGCGCTTTGCCAACCTGGTGCTGGAGCGCTACGACTGGAGCGAGAAGGTGGCCGAGGACGAAGGCTACGGGCCGATTCCCCGCATCTACCTGCGCAAGGCCCCGTCAGGCGGCACGGAGATCCTCCAGATGCCCGCGTGGGCGAACGATCCCGCCGTGGTCGGCCATGTGGCCGATCTGTACGCCTACCTGTCCGCCCGCGCCGAGGGCCGCCTGGGCACCGGCAGCCCGCCGCGTTGAGCGGCGCCGGCGCACAAGAAACACATTGCAAGGAACCCAGCATGAGAGTCCTTTTCGCCGTCGATGGCAGCGCGTGCAGCCTTCGAGCCCTGGAATACCTTGCCAAGCACGAGTGGCTCACGCAGGGGGACGGGTTGACGGTGTTCACCGTCGTTCATCCGCTATCGCAACGCGCGGTCGCGATCGCCGGCGCGGCGCTGACCCATGGCTACTACGCCGACGAAGCAGAGCACGCCTTGCACCCCATCCGGCAGGCCCTCGACGTCGCCAAGGCCAATGTGGCCTTCGACTGGTGCACGGGCCGGCCCGGCGAGGAGATCGCGCGCAAGGCCGAGGACGAGGAGTACGACCTGATCCTCATGGGATCGCACGGGCAGACCGCCCTGGCCAACGTCGTGCTGGGCTCCGTGGCGACGCAGGTGCTGGCCAGATGCAAGGTGCCGGTGCTGCTGATCCGGTGAGCGCAGGGTCGGCCAGCGTCAAGGCCGGCGCTTGCCGACTCCTGCTTCATGGGCGTTTGGCGCGGCCAG